>Ga0307478_10002065_pt1 | contig 16411 bp, 13 predicted proteins | sample atmos_gasesECM4C_2_FD_203713 | JGI IMG/M metagenome (GOLD analysis project Ga0307478, IMG submission 203713) | Hardwood forest soil microbial communities from Morgan-Monroe State Forest, Indiana, United States - atmos_gasesECM4C_05 | ecosystem: Environmental > Terrestrial > Soil > Temperate...
AAGTAGCCGCGCGGCCTTCGCGATAGAAGAGACCACCCCGCTGTCACTAGAGATACTTTGTTCGAGAGCAGCTTCCATGCCAGCTCCTTCCCTTGTCCCCGGAGTTATGACGCACGTCGATGTGGTGAAGCTTTCGGCCGGAGTGGCATCGTCCCCAAGGGAGCCCGTTGGTTGCATTTCCGGAGGTCACGGACGTATCGTGTCAACGGCGGTGGACGGGCGCCATAGCCAAATCAGCAGGATTGGACTTTCGTTTACATGGCGGAAAAGTATCTGGCGGACCAGCTGTCGCAGATGCTCTTCCGGTGGAGCGCCGGTCCAGGGCCACTGCACCGTCGGCTGAGTGAGGGAATCGGCCAGCTTATCGAGCTGGGTGAACTACCGACCGGGTCCTGGCTGCCGCCGGAGCGCGAACTGGCCGCCGCCCTTGCGGTGAGCCGGACAACGGTGGTGGCCGCCTACGAGAACCTCCGCCGTGATGGGCGGGTTGAGCGCAGGCAGGGTAGCGGGACCCGGGTTGGGCATCGCTACCCTGCCGCCCGCACCGAACGCGAGATCGTGTCGTCGAGGCTCCTGGCCGGAGGACAGACGGCGGGAGGGTTCCTCGGCAACCCCGCCACGGTCATCGACTTCTCGAAGACCGCACAGCCCGGTCTCCCGCTCGTCGCAGACGTCGCCGCCGCCGTCACCCGCCAGGAGTACCTGGAACTGGCCTCCCCGCACCACGGTTATGACACGCTAGGGCTGCTGGCGCTGCGGGAGCGGCTGGCGAAGATGTACAGCGCGCAGGGTCTGCCGACCGCCCCGGACCAGCTCCTCATCACCAGCGGCGCCCAGCAGGCCATAAGGCTGATCACGTCCGGCTGCCTCCAGTACGGGGACATGGTGGCAGTGGAAGAACCCACCTACCGGGGCGCGCTCGAGGTGTTCACGCAGGCGGGATGCCGGGTGCAGCCGATTCCATGCGATGTCGACGGGATGGACGTATCCGCGCTTGGATTTCTCGCCCGCAGCGGTTCGGCCCGGATGGCCTACGTGCAGTCGGTGCACAATCCGACCGGTGCGGTACTCTCGGCCCTTCGGCGGCAACGCCTGGCGCAGATCGCCGAGGGGCGGCAACTCGTGGTCGTCGACGATACGTCGCTGAGCGACACCCAGTACGAGGGTCCCTACTCCGCGCCCGTCGCGGCTTACCGCGACAGCGAGTGGATCCTCACGATCGGTTCGATGAGCAAGCTTTTCTGGGACGGCCTGCGCCTCGGGTGGATCCGCGGGTCGCCCCGGACGATCTCGCGCCTCGCCCAGATCAAGGGATTCACCGACCTCGGGACGTCACTGATCAGCCAGCAAGTCGGGCTGCATCTGCTCGACCATCTCGACGACGCCCGGCAAGCGCGCCGCCTTGAGCTAGCTCAAGGAGCGCGCGACCTCTCCTGTCTTCTTGACGAGTTGCTGCCGCAGTGGACCTGGCAGAACCCGCGCGGGGGAGGCTCGCTCTGGGTTTGCCTGCCCGGCGTGGACAGCGCCCAATTCTCGCAACTTGCGCTGCGCTTTGGCGTCGCCATCGCGCCGGGCGTGGTCTTCTCCGCGAACGCCGCGGGCACCGACCACGCTCGCCTGCCCTTCGCCGTGGATCAGCAGGTCCTCCGGGCCGGGGTAGGCCGGCTTGCGCGAGCATGGGATGCCTACTCCCACCGCGCCGGGATCGGCGGCCGTGGCCAGTTCGCCGGCGGGCGGCGCGCGGGCGCTGGATCCCCGCCGTTCACGGTGCTGTACATCACCGGCATGTTTGGCGCGTACGCGCAGTTCGCCGCAGCGAACATGGCGGCGATGAAGGCCAGCGCGAACGTCATCAACCAGAACGGCGGAATCGACGGCCGGAAGGTGGTGATCCGAGTCGCTAACGACAACAGCGATCCCGCCCAGGCGGTCAGCCTGCTCCAGCGGGACCTCGCCACCTCTTCTTCACCGCCCGACCTGGTGGTCTTCTCCACCAGCGACGAGGGCGCCGCCCTCATGCCGATCCTGAAGGCAGACCAGATCCTCACGATGACCAACGCGGGCGCGCCCTTCGACAACGTGGCCGAGTACCCATTCACGGTTTCGCTGTCGATGAATCAGGAGGTCCCGTACCTGGTAATGAGGCCGCGCCTGGAGGCTGAGGGCGCCAGGCGAGTGGGCTTCGTGTCCACGAACGACAGTGTCGGCCAGGTGTTCTGGTCTGCGTTCAAGCAGGCTTTCGCCGGATCAGGCATCGACGTCTACCACGAGCCGGTCAAGCTGGATTCGCTGAACGTCGTGCCGAACATGGTGGCCCTGAAGAACCTGCAAATCGACCACCTGGTAGTGGAGTCGTACACGTCGCTGACCTCACGCATCTTCGCTGCCCGGCGGGAAGTGGGCATGAACGACGTACCGACTATCGGCGATTTGCCTGTCGCACAGACCAATCCGTGGAAAGCCATCGCCGCGCCGGACAGGAGGAACGTGGTCCTCCTGGCGGCCAACCAGCAGATCGCCGGAGCCGAGTCCGGGCCGGGCTGGAATCAGTTCATCACGGAGTTGAAGAAGGCGGGCCCCATCTCGGTCTTGCAGTCGCAGGCGATGGTGTATACCGGGCTGCAGGCGATCGCCGCCGCGGCGCGCAAGGCGGGGGCGACCCACCCTGACGCCATTATCAGGGCACTGCGCGGCAAGAGACTTCAGAGCAACACTTTCGCGTACCCGCTCGCCTGGCAAACCGAGCCGCCGTCGGACTTCCAGTTTGTCACGATCGCGCCGTACAACGCTCTCGGGCAGTTTCCGGCTAGCGCCGTAGTTAAATAGCCCGAGATATTCGCGCGCACTTCCTCTAATTCTTGCTGTGAGGTGGTTCCGGTCGGCGGGACGGTCTGATGACAGTCCCGATGGCCCCGCCCAGCCTGGTGGGAGGAGCGACCGGCGCAGGTACTCCGCGTCGCGCCGGCCGACGCCAATCGATTGGAGTTCTCCGTGCGCACTCGGAAAAAACTAGTAAGAAATGCGGCCGTTCTCGTCGCACTCGGCACGCTTGCCGGCTGTAGCAGTTCCGCCGGGGGAGGGAGCGCGAGTTCCGGCTCGGCGCCGTTCACGGTGCTGTACATCACCGGAGTGTCCGGCGCGTACGCGCAATTCGCCGCTGCGAACACGGCAGCGTTGAAAGCCAGCGCGAACGTCATCAACCAGAACGGCGGAATCGACGGCCGGAAGGTGGTGGTCAGCGTGGCCAACGACAACAGCGATCCCACCCAGGCGGTCAGCCTGCTCCAGCAGGACCTCGCCACCTCCACTTCGCCACCCAACCTGGTGGCCTTCTCTACCAACGACGAGGGCACTGCCCTCATGCCGATCCTGAACTCAGACAAGATCCTCACGATGACCAACGTCGGCGCGCCCCTCGACAACGCGGCTGAGTATCCTTACACGGTCTCGCTGTCGTTTAACCAGGAGACTCCTTACCTGGTGATGAGACAGCGGCTGGAGGCCGAGGGCGCCAGGCGAGTGGGCTTCGTGTCCACGAACGACAGTGTCGGCCAGGTGTTCTGGTCCGCGTTCAAGCAGGCTTTCGCCGGATCCGGCATCGCTGTCTACGACGAGCCGGTCAACCTGAACTCGCTCAACGTCGTGCCGAACATGGTGGCCTTGAAGAACGAGGGCGTCGATCACCTGGTCGTGGAGTCGTACACGGCGCTGACGTCGTACATCTTCGCTGCCCGGACCGAAGCCGGCATGAACAACATCCCGACCATCGGCGACTCGCCAGTGGCGCAGACCAATCCGTGGAAGGCCATCGCCGCCCCGGACAGGGCGAACGTGGTGGTCTTGGCGGCGAATCCGCAGATCGCGGGAGCCGAGTCCGGGGCGGGCTGGAATGATTTCATCGCGGCGTTGCAGAAGGCCGGCCCTATCTCGGTCCTGCAGTCGCAGGCGACCGAGTACACGGGGCTGCAGGCGGTCGCCGCCGCGGCGAAGCACGCGGGGGCAACCGACCCGGCGGCCATTATCAGGGAACTGCGCGGTAAGGAGCTCCAGAGCAGCTCTTTTGTGTATCCGCCGTCCTGGCAGACCACCAGCAGCTCCTCGACCTTGCTGGCCGAGCCGACATCGGACTTCCAGTTCGTCGCGATCGCGCCGTACAACGCACTCGGGCAGTTTCCTGCCAGCGCCGTAGTGAAATGACATGAAGGCGTAAGCGACGGAGGCGGTGGTCCCCAGTCTGGGTCACCGCCTCCGTCGTTGTTGTCATATTGCCCGGTATGCCGCGTCGTGTGATCAAACCGAACCGCGACCGGCTACGTGGTCTCCGCGGCCGGGATGACGAAAGTTGCCCAGCCGAGGAGTGTCACTGCCTGCTGGCTGCGGCACGTCAGTTCAAGCTCGATCGTCGTCTCTCGTTCGTCCTCCGTAACGAAGGCGATCGAGCCTTCGCAGGTGAGAACGTCGCCGGGCCACACCATGCTGACGAACCGGACCTTGAAGCGGCGCAGGTTTCGTGCCCCTAGCCAGGCCGTGGCCCACGACGCCAGAATGCCCGCCGGATACATTCCCGGTGCGAAGGGCATGTCGTAGCCGGCCAAGCGCGCGACCTCGAAATCATGGTGGATGGACGCCAGGTCACCTGAGGCACCCTGGTAGACGACAAAGTCCGTCACGGTCAGCGGTCCGACCGCCGATGGCGGCGGAACGGACTTGATGGAAATCTTGGCCACGGCGCGGAACCTCAGTTTGCCACTGCGTGTGAGATGTGCGCCTCGGTCCAGGTGCCCTCCGCCACGACCTCGCCGGCCTCATTCCGGAACTCCGTGGTGACCGAGACGAAGGTCATGTCACCACTGCGCTTACCGTGCTTCTCCCACGTCTTGGCAATCCGCGACTGCCCCGTGAGCACCGCCCCAACCGCCGGCGGCGCGCCGTGAAACACGAACTCCTGCTCGACGTGGAGCATCCGCTTCATGTCGAGGTTGGCCGCCCGCAGCGGATTGGAGTCATCGTGCTCCCACCACAGCGCCGTCGCCAGGAACGTCGGCGGGATCACCGCCTCCGGATCGTCCGGGTTGACCGAGGTCTCCCCGACCGCCCGGATGAACTCCCGTAGCTTGCCTCGCTCTATCGGCAGGTCGAACGGTGTACCCGTCTTGCCGATCACCACTGCGTCACGGTCCATGACTGTCATGCTCTCGTCTGCATCGCCAGAAGGCCTCCCTCCGTTCCGTGCTCCGGAATCGGACCACGCGATTGGCGGGCCGCTGCGCGGCCAGGTCAGTGATCAGCTGAGCTCGACCGGGACGATCGTCATCTTGTAGAACTCGGCTGGCTTGCGGAAGTCGCCGCCGGTGAGCACGTGGACCCGGTCTCTTGACTGGAAGCGGGGGAGGATATTCGGGACGTACAGCCCCTGCGGAAAGAACGCGTGCGCCCCGATCTGCGTCCAAGGACCCCACGGAGTCGGAGACTCGTAAAACTCCCAGACCGTCTCGTCGGTCACGCCAGTTGGCTCGGGCCATTGCGCCTTGCCGCTTCCGGCGGGGTAGTGCCAGGGGATCGTAAGATAGCGGCCACGCTCCGGCAGGTAGCTGACCCCCGCCCGCCCCAGGCGCCCCGGGCGTCGCAGGATGGGGCGCGCGTCGCCAGCACTGGCGGTCCAGGCCGTGTCGTCGGCTCCGTCTGCCCCGGCCAGGAACTGCCAGTCAGAGTAGTCCAGACGGCTGAGGCGGTCCCGGCGGACCCGACCGAGAACGAGCGTATCCCCGTTGTCCCAGAAGCCGTTGTTCGAGACGGCGTAAACGTATCGATCGCCGCCGTGCGGTCGGCGTGTCGTCTCGCCGTAATCGATGAAGTACGGCGCGGCGAACGACCGGCCAGGGAACGTCGGGTTGCGAAGGGCGTCAGCGGGCGTGGGTGACCAGGTGCGCCCACGATCAGTGGAAGCGATGATGGTCGCGTTCTGCTGCGTCTCGCGGAACTGGGGATCCCCGGACATCTCGCCGTAGCCGTTGCGCGTTAGCGCCCAGTAGATCGCGCCGTCGACCACGGTGCAGCCGCTCGACTTCCACGTGCACCGGTCGTTTCGCTGTTCGCCCGGCAGCCGCCCGTGCCGCTTGAAGTACTGGGCATCCTCGATCGTCTGCTGGTCGAGCGCGTAGAAGTCGGGCATAGTCGTGATGGTGCGCCCGTCCAGTCCGTAGGGATCGTCCCCGACGACTTCGTTGAAGACGATGGTCGAGCCCTCGACCCCGAGCTCGGCCGCCCGGTCCAGGTAGGCCTTGGTGCGACCGTCCGGATCGTAGACCGGGTCGTACACGTTGAGCGTGGCCGCCTCGCCGGCGTCAAGCCCGAGAACCTCCGCCACTCGCTCGGCTAGGCGGAAACCGCCCGAGTCGTTCGACGGTACGTAGAGCGTTCCGTCGCCTGCGCCCGCGGCGATCCAGTTGTCCCCCGAACTGTCCTCGTACAAGAACGGCTCGCCCACGACGACTCCGCGCAGCGGGATATCGCAGGGGGTGCCGAAGGACTGATGTTCGCTCATTGGACCTTCCTTGGAGTAGACCGCGCCGACCCGTCTGTGACGTCCGGCATCTGTGACGTGCGACCGCGAGAACGCCAGAACAACGCGACGACGGCGATTCCGGGCACGATCCCGGCGACGACCAGGCCCCAGCGAGGACCGAAGGCCTGATCGATCAGCCCTACCAGCGGCCCGCCGACGGTCGCGGCACCGAGGACCACGAGCAGGTAAAGGCCCATGACGCGTCCCTGAACAGCTCGCGGGATGTTCAGCTGGACCATCGAGTTAGCGCTCGTCATCAGCAGGAGGGTAACGGCACCGAGGGCGAACAAGGCCGCGGCCAGGGTGATCTCCTCCGGCGCGGCCGCGGCCAGCAGGTATCCGGCCGCGACCAGTCCGCCGTACCCGAAGAAGGTTCCGAGCCGGGGCGTCGACTGACGGGCGGAGTAGAGCGCACCGATGACCGATCCGCCCGCCACGACCGCGTTGAGTGCCCCGTAGAGCCCCGCCCCGCCCCGGAAGTCGACTCGCGCGAGCACCGTTAGCGTAACCGGGAGGTTCGGCGTGAACAGGCCGACGAACGCGACCATGAGGAGCGACGACGCGACCTGCGGGTGGCTCACCACTTGCCGAAGCGGGAGCGACGGTTCTCGGGCGCGGGCCGGTTCGGTCGGCCCGACGAGTTCACTATCGCGGATGAGGGTCAGGGCGACGATGGGGCCAAGGTACGACAGCGCGTTCAGGGCGAACGCGTAGCCGGCTCCGAGGGCGCTGATCGTGATCCCGGCCAGCGCCGGCCCAATGAAACCGCCTAGCTGGAAGACCGATGAATTGATGCTGATCGCGTTGCGCAGGTAATCCGGACCGACCAGTTCGACGACGAAAGACTGACCGGTGGGGTTGTCGACGACGCTCACGACTCCCAGCAGAAACGCGATCAGGTACACGTTCCACGGTGCGACATCATGCGCGAGGGCGAGCGCGGCGAGCGTTCCCGCGAGCAACGCCAGCATGAACTGAGTAGTCAGCAGTACTCGACGCTTCGGGAAACGGTCTCCCACCCCGCCGCCCACCACCCCGAACAGCAGCGTCGGCAGGCATTGCAGGCCGGTGGCGAGGCCGACCGCGGTCGCGCTGTGGGTCAGCGTGAAGATCAGCCAGTCCTGGGCGATGCGCTGCATCCACATCCCGGTCGTCGAGACTAGCCGCCCCGCGGCCAGGAGCCGGAAGTTCCGTATTCTCAGCGACGCGAACGTGCTACCAAACAAGGCCAACCGGCGCCTGCTCTCGGCGGAACCGCCCGTCGGCTCATGGACCCGCTCTTGGGGTAGGTCATCGGTTGGATCGCCGGGCATCGTCACGGGCTCAACACCTCACCCGGATTCGGCTGGGACCGCCATTCGGCGTTCTGCCGTACGGAACCCCGCTCGCTTGCGGTGCTCACACCACCGAGCGGGACTGTCTCGTTCTGCACTCTGCGTCACCGCCCTGCCGTTCCTGCGCCCCTATCTACTCGACGGCTCGATGGCGGGCTACGTGGCATCCCTCGGCGTCGGGCCCGATATCGTCGAGCGGCTCAGATGCGCCCTCCTCGCCTGAGCTCGGGAAGCCGGATTCAGGTCAGATCCGGTAGAGGCGCTCCGCATTACGGGAAAACAGTGCCTCCTGCTCGTCCTGACTGAAGCCCGAGATGATCGTTGCGTAGGCGTCGACGATCGGATCGTAGGAGCTGAACAGCCTGTCCACTGGCCAGTTCGTACCGAAGAAGCACCGCTGGACCCCGAAGGCTTCGATGCAGCTCATGACCCATGGGCGGATGCTCTCAGCGGTCCAGTGAGGATCGCACATCCCAAGCCCCGAGATCTTGCACACCGCGTTCTCCGCCTTGGCCAGCTCGCGTAGCCCCGACTGCCAGTTGCGGAAGTATTCGTCCGTGCGGGCGGCCGGGAAGCCTGCATGATCGAGAACGACCGGGATGCCAGGCCTTAGGTCTGCGACCTCACGGGCCTTTCCCATGTCCTCCCAGCAGCAATCGAGGTCGAGGATCAGCCCGAATTTCTCGAGCAAGGCGAAGCCTCGCTGCCACGAGGGATCGAGCAGATAATCGCCCTGCCCGAAGTCACGGATGCCCCGGACCCGGGGAAAGGCGGCATGGCGCTCTAGTTCGGACTCGGCATTCGGGTCGGAAAGGTCGCTGTGCGCGACTATCGCGTGCGGGAAGCCCGTCCGGGCCGCCATCATCTCGAGCCACTCCGTCTCCTTCACCGGATCCTCGATGCCCAGCGCGGCCTGGACGTGGACGACCTTCGTTACGTGGGCGAACCTCGTCTCCGCGATATAGCAGTCGGCGTCGTACCGAAGCGCCTTCAGCGGGTCGAAATCCCCGAAGACCGGATGCGCCCAGTCACGCTCGAGCCATGAGTAGTGCAAGTTCTCATTCTTCAGGTCGTAGAAATGCACATGCGTGTCAACGAAGGGGATATCGGCCATGGCGGCCCTCCTTGTTCGTCCGCAGCGGATCGGGCTCCACCCGAGACGCTCAAGACCTCACCCGGATTCGGCCGGAGCCGCCACCTGGCGTTCTGCCGTCCGGAACCCCCGAGTTCGGGGACGGCAGTTCGCGCAAGCAGCGGGCGAGACACCGGGAGCGAGCGATCCGTCGGCTCCGATGCCTGGTTCCGCCTGCCGGCACGCGGCATCGACCGGGTCGCGGGCCGCACCTACTGTCGGCGCATCCAAGCCAAGCCTTGTTGGCCTGGGCCGCAAGTAGAGAACATCGATGTGCGTAGTATCGTCGCGCACGATTTAAAGGAGACGGCAGTGACGCGAACCCGTAAGGGCCGCCGCGCCGTTGTGGCCGCGCTAGCGGTCGCAGCAACGGCGCTCCTGGCGGCCTGCTCGACGAGCGGTGGAAGTAGCAGCCCGGGAGAGTTGGCGATCACGAGTGGCCCGACGCCCAAGGGCGTCACGCTCACCCTGTGGCGCTCGCCGCTTGACACACCGGCCATCAACAAGCTTTACCAGGCTTACGAAGCCGCGACGGGTAACAAGCTCAACATCGTCAGCTTCCCGAGCAATGCCTACGAGACGACCGTTGTCACCAAGTGGGCCACCGGCACGATGCCGGACATCCTCGAGTTCGACCCCGGGCTTTCGCAGCTCGCGCAGCTCGACCCGGCGCAGAAGCTGGTCGATCTGAGCAACCTTGCGTTCGTGAAGCGCGAGGGCGAGCTGGCCAAGGTGTCCGGCAACGACGACGGCCACGTGTATGCCGCGACGCTCGGCCCGCTGTCGGAGTATGGCGTCTTCTACAACAAGAAGGTGCTCGCCGCGGCCGGGCTCCAGCCGCCCAAGACCTACGCCGACTTGGCATCCGACTGCACCGTCCTCAAGCAGAAGGCTCCCAGCGTGGCGCCCATCTTCGAGGCCGGCGGCGACGGCTGGCCACCGCAGATCCTCGCCGGCCTGTTGTATGAGGCGAGCGCGAATACTCAAGGCGCCTACCTGCAGTCGCTTCTCACCGGCAAGGCGAAGCTGAGCGACTCCAGCGGGCCGTTCGTCAAAGGCGTGACGGCCTATAACGACCTTCGCACGTCGGGATGCTTCAATTCCGATGCGAACACGGCGACCGTCGACGACTCAGCCCAGGCACTGCTCCAGGGTAAGGCGGCAATGGTCGCGCAATTCGACACTGCCTTCATCACGCAGCTTCAGGCGGACGACGCGAACGCCGCGAACACCGTGGGTTTCGTCGGCGTTTCTGCCGCCGGCCCCACCCTGACGTACACGCCGAACCTCACCGGAACGTACTACGTCCCGAACACGGGAAACACCACGCATGAGCGGGCGGCGATTGATTTCATCAACTGGATCACCGGCCCGGGCTACGCCACCTACATCAAGGATGCCGGCGTCCGGCCGACGTTGTCGGGTCTGGCGACCCCGCCGCAGGTAGGTATCTACGCGGATGTCGTCAAGGCGTACAGCGGCGGGTCGGCGTTCCTCTACCTCACGGATATGCCCGCGGCGACGGCGCTTGGCCCGCTGTCGCTGCAGGTGCTGGCGGGTCAGACCAGCCCGCAGAACGTCGGGAACAAGATGAACCTGGCCTTCCAGCAGGCTCAGAGGCAGCTGGGCTAGTGCACGGTTCGATCGATCCTCGCGTCCTGCTCCGCAACGAACTAGCCCAGCGCGCCGAGAGCGGATACGACACCGCTGAGGTTCTCGCCGCGCTGGCTCGACACGGGGGCCTCGAAGCGGTCGACGTGCGCGACGCCGAGCAGTTGCTCGACGAGCTTGAGCTCGTCGAGCGACTGCCGGGGTGGCCGTACGTTGAGCCGGACGACCTGGAGGCGATCCGCTCCGAGTCCGACTGGCCGGAGACCGCCTCCCCGATCGACCTCGACGCCGACTACGCGGCCGCCGTTTACCGGGCGTGGACCGGCCGGGTGGCCGGAAACATGCTCGGCAAGCCCGTCGAGGGCTGGTCGCGCGCGGCCATCGGCCGGCTGCTGCGCCAGCGCGATGCCTGGCCGCTGGCCGACTACTTTCCGCCTCCGGTGGAAGGCGGTGATCAGGACACCGACTACGTCGCCTGCTGGCGCGAGACCACCCGCGGCCGGATCAATGGCTCGGCCCGCGACGACGACATCGACTACACCATTCTCAACCTGCACGTCCTGCGCAGTTACGGACCGAGGTTCGGGACCGAGCACGTCGCCGCGACGGCGCTGGAACTGCTGCCCTACCTGCAGACATACACCGCCGAGCGGGTGGCGATGCGGAACCTGATCCGCGGCGACCCGCCCAGCCGCGCCGCGGACTGGCGCAATCCATACCGTGAGTTCATCGGCGCGGCGATCCGAGCCGACGTGTTCGGCTACGTCTCACCGGGCGACCCGGGACGGGCCGCCGAACTCGCGTACCGCGACGCCGTCTTCTCGCACCGCGGCAACGGGATCTACTCGGCGATGTGGTGCGCCGCGCTGATCGCCGCGGCCTTCGCCGCTACCGAGCCTGGTCGGGCCGTCGATCGCGCGCTCGGGGTCGTGCCGCGCCGCTCCCGGCTCTACCGGGCCGTCAGCGACGTCCGTACCTGGCACCGGGACGGACTCTCCTGGGCGGACGCCCGCGACAGGATCGAGGCGAACTGGGGAGACTACGGATGGGTCCACGCGGTTAACAACGCCGCGGTAGTGGCCGCCGGGGTCTTGTACGCCGGCGGCGACTTCAGCCGCACGATCGGCCTGACCGTCGCGGCCGGGCTCGATACCGACTCCACCGGTGGCACCGCGGGCTCGGTCGGCGGCGTGCTGGCCGCGAAGATCGACGCGCACTGGGCCGATCCGCTACACGACGTCGTGCGCAGCGCCCTCTTCGGATACGACCACTCCACCATCTCCTCCCTGGCGGCGCAGACCGTCGAGGTGGCGACCGCTATCAGGGCGGGCAAGGCCGCGCCCGCCGCCCCCCGGGACCCGATCCCGCGCGAACTCTGGTGACCATTGGACGGTGAGGACACTGACCGACGTCGTTGTGGTGAATGAGCCATTTGAGCGCTGGTGGTCGTTCAGCGCGGATCACGCCGGGCGCCGGTGGGCCGGGCCGGCGCTGCGGTTCATCCGGATGGCCCCGGGCGACCGCACGCCGCTGGCCGAGCTGGACCTGCCAGCGGATACCGAGCGGCTGCTGCTGCTGACGCTCGACGCCGACATCACGGCCGACCTCGCCAAGTTGCCGCGCCTGCGTGAACTGGGCACCGTCGAACCGCCCAGTGACGCGGTCCGCGCGGCGCTGCGCGAGCACGGCGTGGACGTCTACGTCCCTCGGAACGAGGGCTATTGGGGACAGTCCGTCGCCGAGTTCGCCCTCGGCCTGACGATCGGGGCGCTGCGCCGGATTCCCCAGACCGCGCGGGCCATGATCGATTCGCAGGACCCGTGGTCGTACATGCCTGCTGAAGGGATGGGGCGACCGGCGACGCGCGCGGTACAGTTCGGCGACGACGGCGCGTTCGTATCCGGGACGGTCCACGGGAAGCGCGTTCGCGTGATCGGCATGGGGAACATCGGGGCGCGCTACGCGTCGTTCTGCTCTGCGCTCGGCGCGGACGTCGCCGCTTGGTCGGCCAGCGCCCCTGATCCCGTCTTTCACCGCTCGGGCGCCCGGCGCGTGTTCCGGCTCCCCGAGCTTGTCGCCGATGCCGAGATCGTCGCCCCGATGTTGCCGCTCGTCCCAGGAACAGAAGGCTTCGTCACCCAGGAACTGATCGGCTCCATGCCCCGCGGGTCCCTGCTCGTGCTCGTCACCCGCGCGCAGGTGGTCGACATGCCCGCCGTGCGCCGCCGGGTACTCGCCGACGAGATCGCGCTCGCCGCGGACGTCTTCGACGTCGAACCGGTTCCGCTGGACGATCCGCTGCTCGGCCGGCCCAACGTGGTGCACACGCCGCACAACGCGGGGCGCACGATCGACGCCAACCGGGCGCTCGTCGACGCCCTGCTCGACCAGTTCCTGGTGACGCCAGGCGTTAGCGGGCGCGCCCAATGAGCGAGCTTGCGAGCGAATCGGCAAATACAGTGCGGCCGCGAATGCGGACTCCGAGCGCCAGCGAGGTGTCCTCATGAGCGGCGGGATCAGCGTCGCCCTCGTCGGACTCAACTTCGGCGAGCTATGGCTTCCGCACTACCTGGCTCATCCCGATGTCGGCCGGGTCGTGCTGTGCGAGCCAGCGGCGGACGTGCTCAATCGCGTCGCCGACGCCGCCGGGATCGGTGAACGCCACCCGGAACTGCGCACCGTTCTCGCCGACGACACGATCGACGCCGTGCACCTGCTGACGCCGCTGCACCTGCACGCGGAGCAGACGTTCGCCACGATGAACGCCGGCAAGCACTGCGCGGTGGCCGTGCTGCCCACGCTTGACCCCGCTGACCTGGCCGAGATCGTGCACCTGCAGACGCTCAGCGGCAAGAACTACATGATGATGGAGACCGGCGCCTACACGAACGCTGTCATCCACCTCCAGCGACTGGTTGACTCGGGCGACTTCGGTGACGTCGTTTTCGGACGCGGCGAACATCATCAAGACATGTCGGGCTGGCCCGACTACTGGGTCGGACTGCCTCCGCTCTGGTACTCGACGCACGCCCTCGCGCCGCTGCTCGCCATCTTGCGGACCAGGGTCACGACGGTTCGCGCGCTGGGAGCTGGGCGCCTGCCCGCCGACATGGCCGCGCGCTGGGGCAACCCGTTTCCCACCGAGATCGGCCTGTACGAGGTGACGGGTTCCGACGCGACGATCGAGGTCACCCGGTCCATGTTCCATACCACCCGCGCCAGTGTCGAGTCGTTCTCGCTCTGGGGTACCCGTCAGGGGTTGGACTGGGGTCGAACTCCGAACGAGGACGGGCTTTTCTACACCTGGGGAGACCTGGCTCCCAACGGCCGCGGACGCCAGGTCAGGGCCGAGCCCTACCGGACACCCGACCTCTCCGACACCATGCCGGCGTCGCTGCGGAGCCTTCCGCAACTGTACGACGGAGCGGTTCCCCGCCTCGTGCACGAGTTCATCCGCAGCATCGTTGAAGGGCGCCGTCCCACGCTCGACGCCGTCGTGGCCGCGAACTGGACCGCGGCCGGCTTCGCGGCGCACGAATCAGCCATGTCGGGTGGCCAGGTCGTCGAGGTCCCGTCCTATGCCTAGGCGTCCTCCGATCCATGGCCGCCCGTTCCGATCCCCGGAACGACGCGTCGGGGGAACCGAGGCGCGTTCGTACGATCGGCCAAATAAGCGAAGGGCGGATGCCGCCGGACGGACGGACTTGACAGTCTCGAAGGAGAGCTGAGATGAGCCGAGCGACGTCAAAAGCAACCGGGGTAGCCCTTAAGGAGCAAGTCACCGAGGGCGCGGGGAGCGGACCGCCGGAGAGCACAGTCCCGGCCGTCGTGCCTGCGACAAGCGGCCCACGGCGACGCCGCGTGGGCTTCAGTCGCATTTCCGGGCTCCTGTTCATCGTGCCGTCGCTGATCTTGATTGTGACGTTCTTCATTGCCCCGTTCGTATTCAACGGGGCATTCGCGTTCATCAACTGGACGAGCTTCTCCAACCGCCTCAGCTGGGCCGGGCTGGGGAATTTCACTTACATCTGGGACTTTGGCGTCCTCGGCCAAGCGATCAAGGTGACGGCCATTTACGCCGTCGTCGTGATGATCGTGGAGAACGTGGTTAGCCTTGCGCTCGCGGTCATGCTGCAGCGGACGTCGGCGGTCAACAGCGTATTCCGCACCTTCTTCTTCGTCCCGGTACTGATCTCTCCGCTCGCGGCCGGCTACATCTGGCAGGCGATACTGAGTCCGCATGGTCCGCTGAACACGCTGATATCGGCGGTCATCCCCGGAACGTTCCACTACGCGTGGCTCGGGCACAGCACGTCCGCGCTGATCTGCGTCGCCTCGGTCGAAGCATGGAAGTGGAGCGGGCTGACCACGCTGGTGTACATCGCCGGGCTCAACTCCGTGCCCCGTTCCGTGCTTGAGGCGGCGACGGTGGACGGCGCGGGCCAGTGGACCCGGTTCTGGCGCATCAAGGCCCCGCTGCTCGGGCCGGCCTTTACGTTCAACGTCGTGGTCACCTTCGTCGGGGCGCTCAGCGCGTTCGACGTCATCATGTCGACCACAAGCGGCGGCCCAGGCAACGCGACGACGGTGCTGAACGTCGCCCTCTACCAGCAGTACGCTCAGGGCTTCTTCGGCAACGCGAGCGCCCTCAGCCTGGTCGTCACCGGACTCGTGATCGCCACCGCGGTCCCGCTCGTCACCTGGCTGCGCCGAAGGGAAGTGGCGATGTGAACGCTACGGAAACCACGAAGCTGAGGACCGCGGCGCGGCTCACCGCGCTGACGATTTTCGGCCTGTTCTGGATCGTGCTGCCGTTCTGGTTCTTGCTCGTGAACTCCTTCAAGACCGAGGGCGCCGCCAGCGTCCTGAGCCTGTCCTGGCCCAGTCCCTGGAACCTAGTCAACAACTACCGGACGGTCATCGAGCAGGGCTTCTTCCGCGGCTTGAGCAACAGCCTCATCGTCGCGGTACCGACGATTCTCGCCGTCTTGCTCCTGGGATCGATGGCCGCCTGGATCTACGCGCGCTCCGGGCGAAAGTCGCTCAAGTTCGCCTACTACTTGTCGATCCTGTCGATCCTGCTCCCCCCTGGAGTAATCCCGACCGTCTACCTGCTGACGCAACTGCACCTCAACGGTTCCAGGCTCGGCTACATGCTGGCGCTCGCCGGCACCCGGCTGGGCATCGTGATCTTCATGACCACCGGCTTCATCAGCGCGATACCGCCGTATATCGAGGAGGCCGCGTACATCGACGGCGCCTCCCGCATTCAGGTGTACCGCCACATCATTTTGCCGATGATCAGGCCCGTCCTGTTCGTCGGGGCGGTCTTCCTCGCGATTTCGGTATGGAATGAGTTCTTCCTGAGCATCTACCTGCTGCCCGGCCAGGGCGAGTCCACATTGCCACTGACCTTGTACCAGTTCGCGTCGTCGAGCCAGTTCACGTTGCGCTGGAACCTCGTGTTCGCATTCGTGGTGCTGAGCAACCTGCCGTTGCTGATCATGTACGTGATCTTCCAGCGGCGAGTCATCGGCGGCCTCACCGAAGGCGCCCTGAACGGCTGACGGGGAGATCCCACTATGACCTTGACTACCGGGTATTCATACGTCGGCCGGGTGGCGGTCGTCACCGGCGGAGCCAGCGGAATGGGCCGCGAACTCGTGCTTCAACTCGTCGCGGGAGGTTGCTCCGTGGCCGTATGCGACCTGGATCGCGCCGGCCTCGAGCAGACCCTGGAGCTGGCCCGCGCCGGAGCGTCCGAAGGCG
>Ga0307478_10002066_pt1 | contig 16406 bp, 12 predicted proteins | sample atmos_gasesECM4C_2_FD_203713 | JGI IMG/M metagenome (GOLD analysis project Ga0307478, IMG submission 203713) | Hardwood forest soil microbial communities from Morgan-Monroe State Forest, Indiana, United States - atmos_gasesECM4C_05 | ecosystem: Environmental > Terrestrial > Soil > Temperate...
CGTCTGTCTCGCGCTGGCGTTTTTCACCGTGATCCTCGCGCGCCAACTGCAGTCCGCACACCACGGCGAATACCTCGCCCTTCTTTTGCTCGCCACTGTCGGCCTTATGCTTCTCGTCGGCAGTGAAGAATTCCTTGTGATCTTTATCGGGCTCGAACTAACCGGGCTTTCGCTCTACGTCATGGCCGCCTTCGATAAGACCGACATTCGCTCTGCTGAAGCGGGCTTGAAATATTTTCTTTTCGGCAGCACTGCCAGCGCCTTCACGCTTTTTGGTATCAGCCTGATCTACGGAATGACTGGCACCACCAGCCTCGGCGCCGTCGCAACAAAACTCGGAACGATGACGCCTCTCCTGAGCGCTGGGATCATTATGACGTTGATCGGTTTCGCGTTTAAGATCGCGTCCGCGCCGTTCCATCTTTGGGCGCCCGATACCTATCAAGGCGCGCCAGTCCCTTCCGCGGCCTTCATTGCATCGGCATCGAAGGTCGCGTCCTTCGTTGTCCTTGGCAAAATCGTGCTGGTCGGTTTCGGCCCCGCGCAGGGGGCGGCGGGCTGGCATGCCATGGTTGCCGGATGGTCGCCGTTGCTGGCCGTGCTCGCCGCGCTCTCGATCCTGATCGGCAATCTTGTTGCTCTCGCCCAATCGAATGTCCGGCGTCTTCTCGCCTACTCCGCCGTGGCGCATGCAGGCTACACGTTGCTCGGTCTCGTCGCCGGCGGGCGCGATGGATTCAGCGCGACTCTCTTCTACACGACCATCTATGCCTTCACGCTCGTCGGAGCTTTTGGTGTGGTCGCCCTCGTTCGCCAGGAAACCGGCGGAGACGACTTCGCTCACTTTTCCGGATTGCGTGCTCGCTCACCGTGGCTCGCGGGATGCATGGCGGTCTTCATGCTTTCGCTCGCCGGCGTTCCGCCCCTGGCCGGTTTCTTCGGAAAATTTTACCTGTTCAGTGCCGCGCTCCAGGCCGGCGACAACCACGGCCTGCTTTGGCTTGTCGCGCTGGCGCTCTTCGGCAGTCTCATTTCCTTCTATTACTATCTCATGGTGTTGAAGGTCATCTTCGTTGATGAGGCTGCCGCCAAAGTTTCACCGCTTAAACCAGACTTCCTCCAACGAGCGTCCATCGCGCTGCTCGCTGCCGTTGTTCTATTTCTAGGTATCTTTCCAGGCGGCCTGGTCTGGAAGATCACCAGTTCCCTGCCCTAGCCACGCATCCCGCCAAAAGACTGGATGTTTACCGCGCCATTTGCTAGTATCCTTGCCGTTGTGGGAAAGAGCATAGGTCGCCGTTGAGTTGGTTTCGCTTCCAAACATGTTTACCGAAACGGCACCGCCCGCATCCGTCGCCCCCGTTTTTTCCCGGAAGAATCCATTCCCCTCATCGTTGTTGACCCGAAGAAGGCTCGACGGGCTCGGCTCGGAGAAGGAAACATTCCATTACGAATTCTCTCTCGCCCAATCGGGCCTCGCGTTTGAACCGGGCGATTCGTTAGGCGTTTTCCCCGCGAATGCGCCTGAACTGGTTCGGGAAATCCTGAACCTCCTGGGGTTCTCGGGCGAGGAAGAAGTCGCGGGCACATCCGGCGAAAGCATTTCGTTGCGCCATGCTCTGCTCCGCGAGCGGACGATCACCACGCCTTCCCGGCAATTCGTCCAGCTTGTCGCGGAACGCATCCCCGCCGCGCGATTCCTTTTGGACTATTGCGATCCAAACCAGCGCGCGAAACTGGATACTTATCTTTGGGGCCGCCACGTCGTCGATTTCCTGATCGAATATCCCGAGCTCCGAAACAAATTGTCAGCTCCCGAGCTAGTTGCCGCGCTCTCCAAGCTTCAGCCGCGCCTTTATTCCATCGCTTCCAGTTTGAAGCGTTATCCCGACGCCGCCCATCTCCTCGTCACCAACGTCGGGTTCGTTAGCCACGGACGCGCGCGCAAAGGCGTTTGCACCAGTTTCCTTTCCGAGCGAATCGACGAAGGCTCTCGCGTTCCGACCTTCATCCATTCCGCCAAACATTTTCGCCTGCCCGAAGATCCCGCCGCGCCCATCATCATGATCGGGGTCGGGACCGGTCTCGCGCCTTATCGCGGTTATCTCCAGGAACGGGAAGCCGCTCGTGCCACGGGCCGGAACTGGCTCTTCTTCGGTGAACAACGGCGCGCCGCGAACTTCTATCATCAGGATGAATTTGCCGCTTACGCTGCGTCCGGTTTACTGACGCGATTCGAAACCGCGTTTTCGCGTGACCAATCTCAAAAGGTTTACGTGCAGCACCGGATTCGAGAAGCCGGCCGCGAAGTTTGGTCGTGGCTCAACGACGGCGCGTATCTTTATCTGTGCGGCGATGCCGAGCGGATGGCGCCCGATGTTGACGCCGCGCTCCAAGCTGTCGCCGAAGAACACGGCGGGATGAGCAAGGAAGCGGCGGCGGAATACATCGCCGACCTCCGCGCCCGGAAGCGCTACCGGCGCGACGTTTACTAGCTCTGCTGAAGAAGTAGAAAGCGACGAACTTGTCGCCACGCGAAGCTTGACGCCGCGCGGTCTGTCTCAACACAATCGCCGAACCATGAGACCTACAACCTTGTTACTCACTACCTTGTTCGCGATCGCTTCCGTTGCGATCGCGCAAACTCCGTCCGCCGCGCCGAAAGCCCCGACTACTTCCAGCGCGGCAACTACTACCACGACAACCACGGCGTCTACTCCAGCCACCACTACCTCGTCCAGCACCGCACCCAGCGCGGACGAGATGAAACAAATGATGGAGCTGGCGAAGCTCAATGATAACCACAAGCTCCTCGCTTCCACCGCCGGCACCTGGAGTTACACAGTGAAAATGTGGATGGACCCGAAAGCCAAGCCCACCGAATCCACTGGCACTGCCAAGCGCGAAGCCATCATGGATGGGCGCTATGTCTCCGGCGATTACACCGGCAAATTCAAAATGCCCGGCGCCGATGGCAAAATGACGGAGATGAATTTCCACGGCATGTCCATGGACGGCTACGACAACGTAAAAAAGAAATTCGTTTCCGGCTGGGTCGATAATATGGGCACCGGCATCATGACGATGGATGGCACGTATGATGCCGCCAGCAAGACCTTCACTTACACCGGCGAATACGAGATGATGCCCGGGATGAAAGAAAAAGTGCGCGAGCTCATCAAAATGACGGACGCGACCCACATGACCATGGAGTACTTCGAAGACCGCGGCCAGGGTGAGGCGAAAACCATGGAGATCAATTACACCAAGAAGAAATAACCGAGCCCTTACCTTCTAAGGACAAAACTTCGCCCGCTGTCGTCGCGCTCCCTGCGTCGGCAGCGGGCTCTCTTTTTCCGTCCTCCGACTTCTGTCCTTCGACCTCCGACGGGGGGCACACGAGTTGCTGAAATTCTAGGCGTATGCCGCACGATCCGCTCTTCGATTCGACCGAAAACCAGGCCCTCCTCGTCGTCTGCGCCCGCAAGACGATTCGCAACGCGGCGATTGGCGGCATTATCTGGGGCGGTATCAATCTGCTCATCGGTGCCGCAGCCGTTCAAGCGAATGTGTTGAACGTCGGTCTTGTGGTACTCGCTTGCCTGATGCTCGGCACAGGCATTGTCGCGCTGGCCAGACCTTCGTTGCACGCTCTCTTGAGCGAAGCGGTCGTCAGCCTCCTTTTACTTTGTTGGAATATCGGCGTCGCCGTCCTCAATACGAGGTCAGGCGCGGGGAACGTCCCCGTCCACGGATTGATTTGGCCGCTGATCGCAGCCGTGATCTTCTTCAATCAATACGTGAAACTCGGCCACCTGAAAGAAGCGATCCGGACGATGAACCATCAGACGATTAAGGAAGCCACCGGCCTCTGCAAAGAGCTCTTCAAAAGTAAATTGAAAACCTCCCCCGATATCGCCGAAGCCTCTTCCCGACGATGCCGGATGCGATTGATGAGCGACGCGGTCTTTTGCGTGCAACGCAATTTGGCGCGCGCCTTCTACATGAACCGGGCGCATTTCCAGGGATGCATTCTTGATCCGAACCGGAAGAAGCTGCGCGTCGTCGTCCGCCATCCTCTCGGCAAACTCACTTACGCCTTCGACACGAAGAATTCCGAGAAGATCAAGAGCTGGCTCAGCGCCCCCGCGCCGCAAGCGAGTTAATCAGCCGGGAACATCGGCGAACCTCGGCCTCGCTCTTCGGGCTGCGTTACGGTTAACTTCGCTTCTCTGACTTCCGACCTCCGATCCGCCAAAGGACAGATTCGCCGTGGCGAACTTCCGGCCTCTGGTATTGTCGATCCGCGGTTTACTGATCGCGAGCGCCAGCCGGGTCTCGATCTTCTTCGCGCTCTCGCCATCATCGTTGTCGTCATCTACCACGCCGGCATCATGGGCTTCCCGGTTCCCGGCCGCGCCCACCGCTTCGGCTGGATCGGCGTCGATCTCTTCTTTGTCCTCAGCGGCTACCTGATCGGGGGGCAGTTGCTCGCGCCCGTCGCGCGCGGGCAGGGCATCCGCTTCGGACGTTTCTTCGCGCGGCGCGCCCTGCGCATTCTTCCGGCCTACTTCGTCGTCCTCGCGATTTATTTTCTACTGCCATCGTGGCGCGAGTACCCGGAGATGTTTCCGCTCTGGAAATTTCTCATCTCGGTCCAAAACATCGGGTTGCGCGGCGGCACCGCCTTTTCGCACGCCTGGTCTCTCGCCGTTGAAGACCAGTTCTATCTTTTTCTGCCGCTTGTCCTGTTGTTCGTGATTCGCCGGCGCCGCGCCGCCCTCATTGTTCCATTCGCGATCGTGCTGGGCGGATTCGCGTTGCGCTGGTTTCTTGCGTTGCAAAATCTTAGCGAAACCGGCGTAAGCTTCCGCGGCTTCCAAATGTGGATCTATTACGCTACCTGGACCCGGCTCGATCCTCTTGTGCTCGGCGTTGCCCTGGCCGCGATCGAAAAATTCCGGCCGGCATGGTGGCAACGCCTGATGAACTCAGCCGCCTGGCTTTGGCTGCCGGGCCTCGCGCTCATCGTTTACGCATTATATCTCGGTGAAAATGACACCATCACCGTTACCGCCTGCCTCTGGCAATTCCCGCTCATCGCCCTCGGCATGGCCGCGCTTCTCGTCTGTGCGGTCAGTCCGCGCCTGCCATTCCGCCGAGTGAAGATTCCCGGCGCCGCCTTCATCGCCAGCATTGCCTACAGCGCTTACCTCATCCAGAAGCTCGTCATCCATTTCGTCGCGCAATTCTTGGCGAACCAAAATATCTCGCCGACCTCGGTCGCCGCGCTCGTCGGCGTCGAGCTCTGCGTTTACGCCGCCGCCACAATCCTCTTCTTCGCCGTCGAGCGGCCTTTTCTCCAGCTGCGCCATCGCGTTGCCGGTCGCGACTAGCCAACGCACTGGTAACAGTTCCACCTTATCGCTAACCTGTAGCCAACACCGTGTGAAGAGACTGCTTTACACTCTTGTCATCGTCCTTGCTGCCTCGGCCGTGATCGCCGTCGTCATTGTCTTCATTTTTCGCCATCGCCCAGACGGCAAGACGAACCCTCGGGTCACCATGGATCCCGCGCTCGTCGAATCGATCCTTACGCCAACCGCGTCGCCGGAAGTGAAAGGAACCTTCGATCAGAAAACGCGCCCATCGCCGTCGCCCCACTAACGCGATGGATTCCTTGTCCGTCTTTTTTCTTTCCGAGGGCGAACAATCGGCCGATGCCGTGATGGCGCGGCTTACCGCTTTCATTGGCGCCGCGACGCAAACGCTCGACATCGCCGTTTACGACATGCGTTTCAGCGAATCGTTGCGCGCCCAGCTCGTCGAAGCGTTGCGCGACCGCGCCCAGGCCGGCGTCCAAATCCGCTTCTGTTTCGATGGCGATAAGCCGCCGCGGCCGAACGTCGCCGCCGGCCAGGACCCGGCGCCCGCGGGCACGAGCGCCTTCGTCCAGTCGTTAGGTTATCCCTGGCGCCGCATTGCCGGGATGAAACTGATGCATAGCAAATTCATCGTGCGCGATCGCGCCTCGGTCTGGACCGGCTCGACCAACATGACCGACGACGCCTTTACCCTGATGGAAAACAACATCCTCGAGATCGATTCGCCCGCGCTCGCGGCGTATTACGCCCAGGATTTCGAGCAGCTCTGGGAGAAGGAAAACTTCGAGCACACCGGCAACATCCACACCGCACCTGTGCCACTCACTTATTCCAATCAACCGGCCACGGTGCGCGTCATGTTTTCGCCTGGCTGCGGCATCGAGATCGATACCGAGATCGCCCGGCGCGTCCGCGCCGCTCAGCAACGGGTCCGCATCTGCAGCCTCCTGATCAACTCCGGCACGCTCATCGGCGAGCTGCTCAACTTGCTTCGCGCCGGGCGCGTTCTCGTTGATGGAATCTACGATCGCACTCAGATGTCCGAGGTTTACCTTCAGTGGCAGGAGGTGCCGTCGAACCGCTGGAAGATCGGCGCGCTCCAGGAGATCGTGGCGCGCGCTCACCTGGCGGGAAAAAATTCCACGCCCTATAGCCCGACGAGCCGCCACGATTTCATGCATAACAAAGTGCTCGTGATCGACGACACCGTCATCACCGGTTCCTACAATTTCTCCCGGAGCGCCGAGTTCAACGCCGAGAACATTCTCTTCCTCGATAGCCCCGCGCTGGCCGAGACCTACAGCGTTTACATCGATCACCTGATATCGAAGTACCGGCAGTAGGCGGCAGAGCCGCCAGTTTGTCATCGCGCGCCGGCGCGCGCGATCCCACCATCCCGTCAGTCGTTCCTTGATTACATCTCGTTGCCCAAAAAAAACGGGACCATTTCTGGTCCCGCCTTAAGAGCTAACGAAGAAGAACGTTAATTAGATAAGTGCCTTCGAGCTTTGATCCTTACTTAAGCAGGCCGGGTTCCACTCGTTCGCGGGAAACTACGTAGTCTATCCGCCTCGATCCCAACTCGGCATATTTTTTCTTGTAACCGACCGGCGGGTATCGCTGTCACCTCCACATGGATCCGATTGCGGTTGGAGACCGTTCATCGAACGCTCTCGCATCGCGCTTCGCAGGCTTCGTCCTCGCGGTATGTTCGTTGATGACGATCGTCGCTATTTCCCATCATCCGGTCGTGCGCGCGCGGCGCGGCGCGGAGGTCATCGAAGGCATCGTCGCCGTGGGAGCCGCCGACCGAATGGTGCACGGGACGTTGTTTGTGATCGTGCTGGCGATAGTGTTCGCGCTCAGCGTCTACACCCTGCAACGCTCGCGGCTGTCTGTATGCATCACGGCGTGGGTCGCGTTCTGCTGCGGCAGCGGGGCGTTGGTGGCGGCAGCGCTTATCGACGGATTCTTCGTCCCGGGATTTGCGCAGCGCTATATCGGCGCGGCGCCGGACGCGCTAACGGCGGCACTGACGGTGCTGAATGCATCGGCGGTGGCGATCCAGGTGCTCACCGCGTTTGGATTGATCGCGATGAACGCCGGCACTCTGCTCTGGTCGGTGGACCTGCTCCTGGACCGCGGCGTCTCGCGCGTCCTTGGTCTGGTGGCCAGCGTATCGGCGATTGCCGTGATTGGATTGATTATTTTCGGTGGAACCCTGAACCCGCACTCGTTGACGATCATCGTTTCCGTCCAGGCGCTCTCCTATCTGGCGCTCGCCTGGCGAATGGTGTTTCCGGAGGAAAAAGCTGAAAAACTGAAACGCTGAGAATGCGATCCGATTTCAGATTTTCCTAGTCTCAGCTTTTCAGCGTTTCAACTCGATGCCACCGCAGATCGAGGGCGAACTTGCGGTTCCAATTTTCGAGCACCGCGGCGTGAGAGGCGGCGAGCCGCTCTATCAATGATGGTGTAACCGACGTTTGTGCGGGAATTAGATGATCGTCGGAACTGCTGGCGGTCGAAGGAATCCCCAATGTTTGGGTGTTCATGCCATCTGTTTAAGCATCAGCCGTGCGGCCATCTCGGGGATTAGTACTGAGACCGTCCCCAACCGGAATTAAATTGCCCCGCCGACTCGACAGGGACAGCTTGGTTTTATGATTAAAGGCAGCGAAATTCGAAAGGCCGATCATCCGATCGAACTCTTCCTGCTCGACCGCTGGTCGCCGCGTGCGATGTCGGGCGAAGAAATTTCCAACGACGAATTGATGCGCCTCTTTGAAGCCGCCCGCTGGGCGCCCTCTTCGTTCAACGCCCAACAATGGCGCGCGCTTTATGCGCGCCGCGGCACCGAGCATTGGCCGATCTTCCTCGGTTTACTCGTCGAAGGAAACAAGGCCTGGGCGCAACACGCTGCGGTCCTCGTCCTTTTCATTTCGCGAACAACGTTCGAACACAAGGATAGACCCTCGGTCAGCCATTCCTACGATTGCGGTGCAGCCTGGGAGAATTTTGCGCTCCAAGGGTTCCATCAGGGATTGGTCGTCCACGGCATGGAAGGGTTCGATTACGATCGCGCCCGGACCGAGCTGAAAATCCCGGACGCTTTTCGCGTCGAAGCCATGGCTGCTGTCGGCAAACCTGGTGCGAAAGAAACGCTTCCGGAAAAACTGCGAGCCAAGGAAAGCCCTAACGACCGCCGCAAGCTGGGCGAGAGCATTTGCGAAGGGCCGTTTCGGTTCTGACGCTGCAACGAAGCGGCGCGGCTCCAGGTTCTCGTCCCACGTCGCTCGTCACTGGCTCGCCATGTTCGTGAACAAGACGCTCGCGAGCAAAAAGCTGTAGCCACGGCGCTGTGTCGCCGTGTTCCTTCTCTGAACTCTGACCTCCGACTTCAGACTTCGGACGCGGCGGCACAGCGGCGCGGCTACAGTGCTTACTCTTCGCGCAGCGCCACGATCGGATCCACTCGCGTGGCGCGGCGCGCGGGAATGCAGCAGGCCACCAGCGCGATAAGCGAGAGCGACAACACCGCGCAGGTCACAGCCGCGGCATCGAAGCTGCCGACGCCGTACAGCACCGACACGAGCGCGCGACCCACTGCGACTGCGCCGACCAGGCCAACCACGACGCCGATCGCAATCAGCGCCATGCCGTGGCCGAGCACGAGCCGGAAAATGCTTGCCCGCGCGGCGCCGAGCGCCAGCCGAATACCCATCTCCCGCGTGCGTTGCGTCACCGTCAACGCCATGACGCCGTAAAGTCCTACGCTCGCCAAGCCGAGCGCGAGAATGGCGAACGTGCCCAGCAACGCCATCATCAGGCGTCGCGCTGCCAGGCTCGCGTTGATATTTTTTTCCATCGTCGAAACTTGCGCGATCGGCTGGTCGGGATCGAGCGCCTGCACTTCGCGCTTCACCGCCGCGACCAGCGGGCCAATGTCTCGCGCGCTCGTCCGCAACAACAGGATGTTGGCGCTCTGCGGATCCTGCGCGGCGCACAAATACTCCTGCACCATGTGAAGTGATTCGGTATTACTCTCGGGCGCTTCGTTCCGCGTCCGCGGCACCACCCCAATGATCGTCATCGGCGGAGCATCTTTCTCCATCGTCTGGTTATCGTCGATATGCTGCCCGATCGGATCTTTCCCGGCGAAATACTTTTGCGCGAAGGTTTCGTCGATGATGATCGAGCGCGACCGGCCTTTCTCGAAAACATCTTCCGGCCCGAAGTTGCGGCCGCGCAGGATCGGCATGCGCAGCACCCGGAAGTAATCCGGCGAGGCTACGGTGACCTCCGCGGAAGGCTCCTGGCCGGGCGGCACCGGCGGTGTGCCGGTTACGTGGAAATAGCTGTCCGACTCGTTGTCATCGAACGGAATATTCGCGCCGGTCGCCGCGCCCTCCACCCCGGGAAGGTGCTGGACGCGTTCGAGCAGTTGATTCCAGAACGCATCCTTCTGCGGGTCCTGCGCGTATTTCGCGTCCGGCAGCGAGATGGTCATCACCGCGATTCCGTGCGGATTAAAACCGAGCGCGGCGTCCTGGGCGCGCCAAAAACTTTTCAGCGTCAGCCCCGCGCCCGCGAGCAGCACGATCGCCAGCGCCACCTGGGTGACGACGAGTGCCGAGCGCGTGCGTTGCCGGGCTGCGCCGTCGCTCGAGCCGCGCCCGCCCATTTCATGCAGCGCGAGAGAGAGCGAAGCCGTGCGCGTAATCCGCCAGGCCGGCCACACCCCCACGAAAATTCCCGCCGCCAGGCCCGCGGCCGCGGTGAAAAACAACGCGCTCAGATCGATCCGTGTTTCCTGGAAGCGCGGCACGTTCGCCGGCGCCAGCGCGAGAATCGCGTCGAGACTCCAGAAGGTGAGCAGCACGCCGGCCGCCGCGCCGACAATTGCGAGCAACGTGCTTTCGGTGAGTAATTGCCGGGCAAGCTGCGAGCGGCTGGCGCCCAGCGCCGCGCGCACCGCCATCTCTTTCCCGCGGGAGAGAGCGCGCGCGAGCTGCAAATTCGCCACGTTCGCGCACGCGATCAGCAGCACGCAGCCGACCGCGGCCAGGAGCAGATTCAAACTCCGCCGATAATCGCCTACCGTCGCCTCGAAGAGCAGACGCGCGTTGAGACGCCGGCCGGTATTTGTGTCCGGATACTTCTGCTCCAGCGAGACCGCGATCGAGTTCAAATCGCTCGTCGCCTGCGCGAGCGTCACGCCATCCTTCAATCGCCCCAGCGCCGAGAAGCCCGGATGATTATCGCGATTCATCGAGCCGCGGTCCTTCTTTAATTCGCCGATCGGCACGAAAAGATCGGTCGTCCGCGGAAAACGGAGATCGCTCGGCAGGACCCCCACGATCTCGCGCGGCACGCCATCCACGATCACGCGCTTGCCGAGCACCGAGGTCGCGCCTCCGAATTTCTCCCGCCAGAGACGTTCGCTGATCATCACCGCGCGGGGGCCATCAGCGAGATCTTCCTCGTCCGTGATAGCGCGGCCCAGGCGCGGCTTGAGTCCGAGGACCGAAAGATAATTGGCGCTGGCGCGAAAGCCGGCGAGACGTTCCGGCGCGGTCATTCCCGCAGTCGTCGCGAAGTTGAAACCTTCCCGGCGAACCAGCGCGATATCGGTGAAGCTGCGATTCCCCGCGCGCCAATCCTCCCAGTTAAGATACGCCACCGAACCGTTGTCGAAATTATTCGAGCGCTCGCGCAGGAGAATGAGCTTGTCCGGGTCCGGATACGGGAGCGGCCGGAGCAACACCGCATTGACCACGCTGAAAATGGCCGTGTTCGCGCCGATGCCGAGCGCGAGCGCGAGGATGGCAATGAAGGTGAAGCCCGGCGACTTGAGCAATTGGCGGATGGCGTAGCGGATGTCGTTCATATCGATGAGATCGTTTGAGTTGCGCGCTGCGAGTTAGGATTTCTGGCCCTCAGAGAACTACGCTTTGCATCGCGCATGCCAGCGAAATCAGGTATCGCTAAAGCGTTGGAACTCTTTCAATTATTCGCGCCCGCCACCGGTCGCGACTAACACCTTCGTCCCACCGCCGGGATTTCGCTGTCCCGTCCGTGGAATCATCTTTCGTGAAAAAGACGCTCGCGAGCAAAAAGCTGTAGCCACGGCGCTGTGTCGCCGTGTTCCTTCTCTGAACTCTGACTTCCGACCTCCGACTTCTGACGTCAGACGCGGCGACACAGCGCCGCCTCTACAGCCCATCGCCTTCGCCATCGGACGAATCCGCCGTGGCGGACATCCCGCATCCCGCATCTCCCATCTCGCATCTCGCCAGGATTCCTGCTATTCAGGCTCTCCGATGAACAGCTTCGGCTCCGATATCATCCTGAATGTCGTCGCGTCCGTCATCGCCTCGGTCATTCTCCTCGCGGCCGGTTACGCCTGGGGCAAATACAAGGAGCGCCGGAAATTCGGTCGCCGCCTGGAGGAGTACGACTTTTACCCTTACAGCGTCAACCGCGACAATTTCCCCGAGTTTAACCTCAACAATTTCCGGCTCGGGATGCATTACTTCCTCCGCAACAACGATCCGACCGCCGCGCGCCAGCTCATCTTCATCGGCGAGCAGAACAACGTCCGCACCCAGCTCGAGCCGGCGGAGCAAAAGGTTTACGCGCGGTTGTTCGACAAGTACGACGGCAAAAAAATCGCCGACGACACGAGCGAATACCTGGAGAACTTCGCGCGGATCACCCGGCTCATTGGGAAATCATTTCCGAATCTCGGGATCGAGCTCCTGCTCCACGATTTGTCGAACCCGTCGCACTCGCTCGTCGTGCTCGAGAACAACGTCACCGGCCGGAACCTGCGCGATGGCACCACGAACCTCGTCATCGACCTGAAGAAGCGGCAGATCGCGCACGAAGATAAGCTGAACTACGAGCTGAACATCGGCGCCCGAAAGTTCAAGTGCACCACCGTCCCGATCATCCGGAAGGAATACGGCGTCGTCGGCGCCATCTGCATCAACGTCGACGCCAATTATCTCACGGAAGAGGTGATGAACGACGCCCAGAAGGTGAAGAATTTCTTCGAGACCTTCTGCCGCACCGACATGCAACTCGACGAAAACATTCTGAGCCGGGACGAATACCAGAAAGCGCTGAAAGGCAAGCGCCACTGGCGCGACGAGCGCGCGATCTAAATGCTGAAACAGTTAAAAGCTAAAACGCTGAAAGACGAGGAATTGTAGGGCAGGCGCATCGCCTGCCAGCGTTCGGATTCGGCAACCGGAGCGGTTGCCCTACAAAAGCGGGACATCCCGGATCCCCAGCCTTCGCCAAGGCTACGGCCTGGCAGGCGCATCCCGTATCCCGCCTCCCGCCTCCCGCCTCCCGCCTCCCGCATCTCGCATCTCGCATCTCGCATCTCGCATCTCGTATCTCGTATCTCGTATCTCGTATCTCGCATCCCGGATCCCGCATAGGCTCTGCCTATCGCAGCCAGAGGCATTAAGTATTAAAAAGCGCCTGTCGCCTGCTGGATTGTTATGCATGCAAACAAAACCCTTAAGCAGCAACGGCAGAAACGGTCAGCTGCTTGATTCGAAGACCTCCATGCGCCTCCGCGCTTTTCGCTTCCTGAGCGAGCGCTTCGCGCAACGCGAGCGGCCGAGTGTCGCCGCCGAGTTTATTCTTTTCGCACTGATCGTTTTGATCTCCACCTGGTCAATCTTCTCCCTGGCCCACGCCATGAAGTTGAACCTGTAAGACGGAGGGAGAGAGCCGGTCGTCGGAGACCGATAAATCGCCGGCGACTAATTGACGAACGCGGCCGCGGCTTCTTCACGGAACGCCGCGGCCGCCTTGCTTTCCGCCCGGAGCGGATTGCGAAGCAGCGTCAGTTCTCGCGTCGGGACCGGCCTGGCAAAAGGCACGGCCACGCATCCTTTCACAAACTCCGTCTCAGCCATCATCTGCGGTATCACCGTCACGCCCAGCCCGGCCGCCACCATTCGCGCGATCGTGACCAGTTGCGCGCCCCGCAGGACCAGCTCCGGGTTTAGATGGTTCGCCGCCAGCAGCTGGCGAACCTGGACCGAGAGCGAATGCTCATCATGCAGAAGGAGAAACTTCTCGTCCGCCAGATCGCTCCATCTGATGCTTTTCCGGCGCGCGAGCCGATGCTTCTCCGGCACGAGAAGGAGAAGCGCTTCCCGGCCGAGCGAATGCCGCGCCAGGTTCGGGATCTCATCCGAGCCGGAGGCGATCACGAGGTCGAGCGTCCCGTCCTCGAGCCGTTTGGCCAGCTTCTCGGTTGTGTCTTCGAACAACTCGAAAGTCACTTTCGGATACGCGTGCTGAAATCGTCCGATCAGTCGCGGCAGAATATAAAGCGCGATCGACGGGATCGCGCCGACCGAGAGCCGGCCCGCGACCTCGGCCTCGAGCGCCGTCACCGCGCGCCGCGCATCAGCGATCATCGTCAGGATCTGCCGCGCGTAGGGCAACAGACTTCGCCCTGCCTCAGTGAGAACCACCGACCGCGGCAGCCGATCGAACAACTGTTGGTTCAGCTCCTCTTCCAGCTTGTGGATCTGCTGGCTCAGCGACGGCTGCGAGACATGCTCCCGCGCCGCCGCCTGCGAAAAGCTGCATTCCTCCGCCACCGCGACGAAGTATCTGAGTTGGTGAATTTCCATCGTCCTACAAACTTCTATCCGCTTCTCGAATCTCGCCGCGCTGCCTCCCTTGGCGAATGGAGCGTGCTGGGAGGCCGCGACATGGATCGCACAACCCGAGGGGCGAGGGTGAGAGAGCGGGATGCGAACGAATCAATCTCCATGCCTGCCCATACTGTCGTGGGGAAGCACGCTTTGAAAGCCCGGCCTCGCGCCATCGCACTGCGTTACGGGTCTAAAACCCCGATCCGATTTCAGCGTTTTGGAATTTGAAAGCCCGGCCGTTGCTCCGCATCCGTTACGGCCGCTTTTCAGTTTTTGACTTTGAATTCCCGCCGCATCGTCGACACCGGCGGCCCCTCGGCGCCGCCTACCCCTCCGCCGTCGCCCGGCCCGCGAGCGCGAACGCGCGTTGGTAAAGCGAACTCACACACCCAATCAGTCCTGTGAAGTCACTTGGGTCGTGGCGGCCAAGGGTCTGCTACGTTTGCAGCACAATATGTGACTCATAGTCCGTGGACTGAAACTTCACATTCGAGTGAAATGCGTGGATGGCCGTCGGACGATGTCTTTCGCTTTCCCTCAGAACCTAATTCTGCCATGAAGATTCAGACGCGCTACGCCGATGCCCAAACCGAGGATCAGAGACTGGAGTCGAGAGGAGCACATCCTTGCATTCAACCTCTATTGCAAGATTCCGTTCGGGACAATTCACATGCGGAATCCGAAAATAATCGAGTTAGCGGAACTTCTTGGCCGAAGCGTGGGTGCGGTGTCCTACAAACTCGCGAACTTCGCCCGGCTCGACCCGACGCTGCAAGCACGGGGGATTCGCGGTATGGCTCACGGCGCGAAAGGAGAGCAAGAGGTCTGGGACGAGTTCGTCACGAACGGAGAAAAACTCGTTTACGAAAGCGAGAAGCTGCTCGCCGAACGGACGGGAACTTCGCTGATACAATTGGCGGAGATCGACGAGAGCGAACTCCCTGCTCAAGGACTCGAACGCAGGCGGTTGGTGAAGACGCGCGTCAACCAACATTTCTTCCGTTCCGTCGTGCTCGCGTCTTACAACCATCGCTGCTGCGTTACCGGACTTGCAATACCGCCGCTGCTCGTTGCGAGCCATATCGCGCCTTGGTCGCTCGATGCAAAGAATCGAATGAACCCACGGAACGGACTTTGCCTGAACGCACTGCACGATCGCGCGTTCGACCGTGGGCTGATGACTGTCACTGCGGACTTCAAGGTGAAAATCAGCGATACCTTGAAACCGACCAGCAAGGCGGACGAAGAGCCGCTAGCGTGGCTGCGGCGATTCGACGGAGCAACGCTAGTGCTGCCGAAGAAATTTCCCCCGGATGCGGCGCTGCTAGCATCGCATCGCAAACGCTGGCGCGGCTGAGGAGAGAGTGACCATGAAGTTGGTCGCCTTTCACAAGCTCGGTCAAAACCGCAACAGCCCGAGGTTGTGGCTAGAGTCTCGCCGTCTCAACGCGCTCGGATTTTCCGCCGGCGCTGCGTTTACGGTGCAAAGGATTCGCAATGGCGTTCGCCTCGAACCCGCGCCAGACGGTACGCACCATGTCTCCCAACGACGCGCCGCTGGTCGCACGCGACCGATCATCGATCTAGCCAACCGCATCATTCTCCAATCGCTTGCCGGATGGGCGGAGGTGAGGGTCGATGCATGCCATCAAATCATTGAGGTGAAACCTTCCGTTCGGGCGTTCTCGATTCGTGATCGTCTTCGCGCGGCGCCACCATTTCGAACGTTGGAGGTCTTTTGCGGCGGGGGCACTCTTTCAGCGGCTATCGCCGTGCATCGAAGTTTTCGGCTTGTGGCAGGCATCGAAATGGAAGCGAAATTCGCGGATGTTTGGCAAGCCGCGCATCCAGCAGCGACGCTGTTTCAAGCCGACATGCGGCGTATTCATCCATTGGAATATCCCACGCACGATGTGCTTGTGGCAGCTATTCCGTGCACGAGCCATTCGATGTTGGGTCGGGCCAAGAAATCTCTCGCCGGTCGGCCGGAACTGGGCGACAGCGGCGACCTTTTCCTTTGCATTGCCGAATTGGTGGCGAGCCAACTGCCGCTTGCTTGCGTCTTCGAGAACGTGCCGTCTTTCGCAACTTCACTTGCCGGTTTAAGTCTCAGCCATCACTTGCGGCAGATCGGCTATTACGTGACGGAGACCCTTCTCGATCCACACGGCGAATGGAATGAACCGCAAGACCGTCGCCGTTGGCTCATGATCGCGACGCTCAATCCTGGTTTTTCTTTGCAATCGCCGGGGCATGCCTTCGCCGGCGACCTCTCGGGCATACTCGATCCCCCAAGCGAAGAAGATCGCGCGGATGCGAATCGCATCGCGGG
>Ga0307478_10002067_pt1 | contig 16403 bp, 12 predicted proteins | sample atmos_gasesECM4C_2_FD_203713 | JGI IMG/M metagenome (GOLD analysis project Ga0307478, IMG submission 203713) | Hardwood forest soil microbial communities from Morgan-Monroe State Forest, Indiana, United States - atmos_gasesECM4C_05 | ecosystem: Environmental > Terrestrial > Soil > Temperate...
CGCTCAGGACGCTTTTCTTAAACACTGGTGTGGCTACACCGAATCGGCCGGCGCGCCGTGGCTCCGCGAGGTTCTCGCCACGATGTACACAGAAATCCACCCCCATCAGCTTGTTGTTGTTTCCGCCGCCGAAGAAGCCATTTTTCTCTTTTATCAGGCTCTGCTAACTCCCAAAGATCACGCCATCGTCGAGACACCCTGCTACGAAAGTGCGCTCACCATTCCCGTCAGCACCGGCGCCGCCGTCAGCGAATGGCGTCGCAAACCCTCGAACGGCTGGACGCATGACCTCGGCGCTCTCGAATCCCTTATCCGTCCGAACACTCGCGCGATCTATATCAACTCTCCCCACAATCCCACGGGTCTCCTGATGCCGCGGTCGATCTTCAATGCCGTCCTCGAACGTGCCTCGCGCCACGGCATCTACGTTTTCTCCGATGAAGTCTACCGAGAACTGGAGCACGATCCCTCCACGCGTTTGCCTGCGGCTTCTGACCTCTACGACCGCGCCCTCAGTCTCAGCTCCGTCAGCAAAAGCTATGGTCTTCCGGGTCTTCGCCTCGCTTGGCTCGCGTCGCACGACGTCGCGTTCCTCCAGAAGGTCATTTCTCTCAAACACTACACCACCATCTGCGCCAGCGCCCCGAGCGAATTCCTGACCGCGCTCGCCTTTCGCCATCGCCAGAAATTCGTTGATCGCAGTCTAGGGATTGTGCTTCGCAATCTTCCGCAACTCAACGCCTTCTTTGCTCGTCATCCGGACGTGTTTGAGTGGACTCCCCCGAACGCCAGCACCATTGGTTTCGCCCATTTCAAGCCGCAGTGGGATGTCCAAGGCTTCTGCGAAACCGTTGTTCGCGAAGCCAGCGTCATGCTTCTTCCCGGCACGGTCTATGACGAGCCAAGCCATATTCGCTTCGGTTACGGCCGCCGCAACCTGCCCGAAGCTCTCGCCCAGTTCGAGTCCTGGCTCTCCAAACGCGCTGACCTTTGGGGCACGCCTTCTGCCTGCCTGGCGTAGGCCAGAGCCGGCCGTACGTTGCTTCTCCGCCGGTTCCGGACAAACAAAAAAGGGCCATCGTTACCGATGGCCCAACCCATAATTTCCGTTATGAACCCTTCTAAGCAGCTCCCATCGACCGCCTTGCCTGGAAGCATTCCCTGCAAAACACCGGGCGTCCCTGGGTAGGCCGAAAGGGAACGGTGGTTTCCTTCCCGCACTGCGAGCATGTCGTTTTCGTTTCGGCTCGCGGCTGGTTTCCGCCCCCTCCTCCGGTCTCCGCCCTTTTCGCTTTGCAAGCCTTACAGCGTTTCGGTTCGTTTTTGAATCCCTTGTCGGCGAAAAACATCTGTTCGCCGGCAGTAAACACAAACTCGGCGCCACACTCCGAGCACTTCAGGACCTTGTCGTGGAATTCCATGAGCCGCTCCCCCTGGACCCCTTTTGGGCAGCGGGGACGGACTCATCGTACACGGGCCTTACCTGATTCACAGACCCGTACTCCGGGGTCGCCGGGCACGGATCCCTTGGGCCAACGGGCGAAGAATCTGAACAAATTCCCAACTTCTCTGCCTGACCGGGGCCTGATCCCGGAAGCGCGGCGCCGAGCCGCGTCACGCACAGTTTTAATCCTGCTCGCGACGCTGCTTCTTGCGCAGTCGCTTCCGCGAAAGCGCTTCTTTTGCCCGGCGCTTTTCACCGGGCTTCATGTAGAAACTGTGCTTCTTTATTTCCTTAATGATATCTTCCTGTTGCACCTTGCGTTTAAAACGGCGCAGCGCGTTCTCAAGAGATTCACTCTCTTGAATGATCACTTCTGCCAATGAACTTCACCTCTATTCCGGCTCGGATTGGTTTCAGAGCAATGCCTACAACTGACCTGCGACACGGCCCTAGTATCTCACGAGGACGCTGGCTTCTTGTAGCCAATTCCTCCTCTTGAAGTCAAGCACTCTTTCTCGGCGCCCGCGCGCGCACCCATTAATGCCTGCCAAGTTACTCTTTACTCTCCGAGTAACCGCGCAGCTCGCTCCTCGTTCCTCCTGTTCCTTGCTGCCTGCCTCTTGCCTCTGCTGTTACACTAGGGGGCTTCACACACCTGCCTCGGGAGCCGACCCGCATGCCCGATATGCGCGACACCATCGCAGTTCTTCTTGCTGGTGGTCAGGGCGAACGTCTCTGGCCGCTCACTCGCGATCGCGCCAAGCCCGCCGTGCCTTTTGGCGCGCTCTATCGCATCATAGACATCACCCTATCGAACTGCATCAATTCCGGGCTGCGGCGCGTCTTTGTTCTCACGCAGTACAAAGCCCTCAGCCTCACACGACACATCCGGGCTGGATGGTCTTCGCTCATGGGCCTTGGCGAATACATCGAGGTTCTCCCGCCGCAGATGCGCGTGTCCCAGCAGTGGTACCAGGGCACGGCCGACGCCGTGTACCAGAACATCTACTCGGTTGGCAGCGAGCGCTCGAAGTTCGTCTTCATCCTCTCCGGCGACCATATTTACAAGATGAATTACGCGAAAATGCTCGAACAGCACATCGAAGCCGGCGCCGATGTTTCCGTGGCCACCATTGAGATCCCCGCTGCCGAAGCCGCCAAACAATTCGGCGTTATCGAAACCGACAAGCACTGGCGCATCATGGGCTTTGAGGAAAAACCGGCCAAGCCGAAAACTTCTCCCCATAAACCGACGCACTGCAACGCGTCCATGGGCGTATACATTTTCAATACCCAGCTCCTCATACCCATCCTGCTTGCCGATTCCGAAGATCCCAAGTCCGCTCACGATTTCGGCAAGGACATCCTGCCGCGCATCATTTCGAAGCATCGCGTCTTCGCGTATAACTTTGTCGACGAAAACAGCAAGGAATCTCTCTACTGGCGCGATGTCGGGACTATCGACGCCTACTACGAAGCCAACATGGACCTCGTGAGTGTTTCTCCGGTCTTCAACCTTTACGACAAGATCTGGCCCCTCCGTGGCTGGCAGCAGCAGTATCCTCCGGTCAAGTTCGTTTTTGCCGACGAGGAACGCATGGGCGTCGCCCTTGACTCCATCGTTGCCGGCGGCTCCATCCTCTCGGGTGGCCGCGTGCAGAACAGCGTGATCGGCTACGATGTCCGCGTTAACAGCTATTGCGACGTGAGCACATCCATCATCTACAATCACGTGAACATTGGACGGCATTCGCGCATCCGCCGTGCGATCATCGACCGCCATGTGAATCTCCCGGAGCACACCGAAATTGGTTACGACCTCGAAGCCGACCGCCGCCGCTTTCATGTGACTCCATCCGGTATCGTTGTGGTCGTGCGCCAGGAGTCGCTGATCGAGGAACCCGAATCCCAGTAGCGTGATTCGTGACTCGCAAACGAGCCTCCAGAAGCGGGCTCGCGTGTCTGCCGTCACGCGCCCCCTTTGCTCTCCTTTGATACAATTGCCGTTCTGTATATCACTCAGGAGCCATTACCATCATGTCCACCAAAATTATCCGCATTCTCGCCCGCCAGATCCTCGACTCGCGGGGCAATCCCACCGTCGAAGCCGACGTCCTTCTCGAGTCAGGAGCTTTCGGCCGCGCTGCGGTTCCTTCCGGGGCATCGACCGGCGAACATGAAGCCCTGGAGCTTCGTGATGGCGACAAGACTAAATACAACGGCAAGGGCGTTCTCAAAGCCGTCTACAACGTGAATTCCGAAATCTCGAGATCGCTCTGCGGTTCCGATGCCGCCGACCAGCGTGCCCTCGACCACAAAATGATTTCTCTCGACGGCACGCCCACGAAATCGCGTCTCGGCGCCAATGCGATTCTCGCCCTTTCGATGGCGGCGGCTCGCGCCAGTGCCGTCGCCCTCAAGCAGCCCCTCTACAAATACCTTTCCCGGTATTCGACCGACCGATCGGCCAACTTGCTTCCGGTTCCCATGATGAACATTTTGAATGGCGGGGCCCACGCCGATAGTTCCGTGGACTTTCAGGAGTTCATGGCCATGCCGGTGGGCGCGCCCAATTTCTCCGAAGCCCTGCGGTGGGGTGCGGAGGTGTTTCACGCCCTCAAGAGCGCGCTGAAGAAGCACGGGTATTCGACGGCCGTCGGCGACGAAGGGGGCTTCGCACCAAGTTGCAAGTCCAACGAAGAAGCCATTCAAATCGTTCTCGAGGCCATCGTGGCCGCTGGTTACAAGCCCGGTGAGCAGGTGGCCATTGCTCTTGATCCGGCTGCGAGCGAATTCTTCGACAAAGCCAGCGGCAAATACGTCTTCAAGAAATCCGACCGGTCCACGCACTCGTCCGAGGAGATGTCCGCGTATTGGACCAAGTGGGTTGAAAAATATCCCATCGTCTCGCTCGAAGACGGTATGGCCGAGGATGACTGGTCCGGCTGGAAAGCGCTGACCGAATCGATCGGGTCGGAAACGTCGAAGGGAAAAATCCAACTCGTCGGCGACGATCTCTTTGTGACCAATACGGAGCGACTCTCGCGCGGCATCAACGAAGGCATTGCCAACGCGATTCTCATCAAGCTCAATCAGATTGGCACGGTCACCGAAACCATTGATGCCATCGAACTCGCTCGCAAGGCCGGCTACAACTCGATCATTTCTCATCGTTCCGGCGAAACCGAAGACACGTTTATCGCGGACCTGGCGGTCGCCACCGCTGCCGGCCAGATCAAGACCGGCTCGGCTTCGCGCACCGACCGCGTTTCGAAGTACAACCAACTCCTTCGCATCGAGGAAGAACTCGGCCCTACCGCCCGCTTCAACGGCAAAGCCCCCCTCAGGTAGCGTTTTCGCGCCTCGTTGCCCAAGCAGCGCATACAGGGAAGTGTGTAGCACAACTGCCTTTGCTGCGGTTCGTAACGCCCCGAGTCGGGCTTAAATACGTCATTCTCTGTATTTACACCCTGTAGCCGCGCAGGTAGCGTAGCGGACGAACGGTCACGGAAAGGCGAAGCGACTCTGGGGGACGCTTGCCGATTAGAATTCTCATCGTCGACGACAACGCAGGAATCCGGAGGGCTTTGCGGGTCCTAGTTGAGGGCCATGTTGACTGGCAGGTGTGCGGAGAGGGCGAAAACGGATTCGAGGCGGTGGCCAAGGCCGGGGAATTAAACCCCGACCTGATTATCATGGATCTGGCTATGCCCATGATGGATGGGATCAGCGCGGCCCGTGAGATTTCCAAGACTTCACCCGCATTGCCGATCTTGTTGCACACCATGTATGGTTCTGACGCCGTGAACCGGGAAGCCAAGAAGGCCGGCGTGCGCACGGTCGTAAGCAAGGGAGAGAGTGAGGCGAACCTGCGTGGTGCAATCGAGGTTCTGCTGAACACAGGGGGCCCCAAGGACGTATGATCGTCCTGTGCCGTCTAATTCTCTACATAGTGATCCATAGGATTCTGAGACGTGGCTGCCGCCACACGCACACAGCTATAATCAGCGCTTGAGCTCCAAGCCTTCCTCACAAACGAGCCACGCCTCGCACATCCCCTTCTCCGCGCTCATCTTCGTAGCGGTGGCGCTGGTGCTCGCCGGGCACTTGCTTCCGAGTCCGTTGCTTGTCTATGTCTCTAAGCCCCTCGCTACGGCCCTGATTCTCGGCATGGCCCTTGTAAACTGGCGCGGCAGCAGGGGTTCCTACTCTTACTCCCTCTCGATCAGCATTGGCCTGCTCTTTTCGTTGGTCGGGGATATATTTCTGCTCTGGCCCTCCCTCTATTTCATCCATGGGCTTGCCGCCTTCCTACTGACCCACCTCGCTTATCTGATTGCCTTCACGCGCGACGCCAGATTTCCCGCGCGAGTCTGGATATGGATCCTCTATCTCGCGATCGCTGCCACGCTCTACGCGTTTCTTTATCCTAATCTTCCTGTTCCCCTGAAACTGCCGCTGGCGCTCTATTCGGCGCTACTGTCGTCGATGGCGGCTCAAGCCATGGGCCGCTTCCTGGTCGTGAAAACCAAGCCTGCGCAAAGCGCCGCGATCGGCGCTGTTTTTTTCATGCTCTCGGACTTTCTTCTTGCTTTCGACCGCTTCCACACGCTGATTCTCCTCGCTCCGGTACTGATCCTGATTCCTTACTACCTGGGTCAGTGGCTGATTGCTTCCTCGACCCAGGCTCGTCTTTGATCTTTGACACTCGCTACAATTCCCCCTATCCTTTTCGCAACGTTTCGCAGAGTTAGTGCGTCATGATTGGCCAAACCATCTCCCACTATCAAATCCTCGAGAAGCTCGGAGGAGGAGGCATGGGAGTTGTCTATTCGGCCCGCGACACGATTCTGGACCGCACCGTCGCGCTGAAATTCCTGACTGCAGACGCCATCCGCGAGAAACTTTCTTTCGAGCGCTTCCTGCGTGAAGCACGCGCCGCTGCGGCGCTGAATCACCCCAACATCTGCACGGTGCATGAAATTGGCGAACACGGCGAGAAGCAGCCCTTCCTGGTGATGGAACTTCTCGAAGGCGAGCCGCTGAAGGTCCTGGTTTCCGGCCGGGCCTTGCGCACGGAACGCCTACTGGACATTGCCGCGCAGGTTGCGGACGCTCTCGACCACGCTCACTCTCGCGGGATCACGCATCGCGACGTCAAGCCTGCCAACATCTTCGTTACGCGTTCCGGCAAAGTGAAGGTGCTCGACTTCGGGCTGGCGAAACTTTCTGCGATCGCAGCCGCGTCTCCAGGCGCCGCGCCCAGCGATTCCTCCGCCAGGAACACGGGCTCGCCCGACGACACGCTCACGACGCCCGGAAGTTCCATGGGGACGGTCGCCTACATGTCTCCGGAACAGGCGCGAGGCGATGAGCTCGATTGCCGATCCGATCTTTTTTCGTTTGGCGCGGTTCTCTACGAAATGGCCACGGGCAAGCAAGCCTTTCGCGCGCATACGACTGCGCTGAGTTTCAACGCCATTTTCCATAGCACGCCCGAGCGGCCTAGTTCCATAAATCCGGATATTCCGGAGGCTCTTGACGGCATCATCGCGAAAGCATTGGAAAAAGACCGGGACCTCCGCTACCAGTCGGCCGCTGAGTTGCGGGCGGATCTGAAGCGGCTGAAGCGCGATCTCGAATCGGGCAAGGGCAACGTTCCCCCCGGGCCGTCCCCTGAATCGCCCTCCGAACGGGGGCAAAATTCCGTCGCGGTCCTTTATTTTGAAAATCTCAGCAGCGCCAAAGAAGACGAGTACCTGCGCGACGGCATGACCGAAGACATCATCACCGAGCTTGCCAACATCAAAAATCTGAAAGTCTTTTCGCGCCCCGCGATGCTCACCTACCGCGATAAGCCGGTCACCGCTCCGCAGGTTGGCCATGAGCTTCATGCTTCGTTCGTCCTCGGCGGGAGCATTCGCCGCTCCGGGAATCGCCTGCGCATCACCGCACAACTTGTCCAAACACACACGGGCCACACCGTTTGGGCGCAGCGCTTCGATCGCGAAATGGCGGATGTCTTCGAGGTTCAGGACGAAATCGCGCGCAGCATTGCACAAGCTTTCCGCATCAGCCTTTCTCCGCAGGAAGAAAAGAAGATAGCGTCGAAGCCAACACAAAATTCTCTCGCGTACGATTATTTCCTGCGTGGCCGCAGTTATGCGCGGCGCGAAAGCCTGGAATTCGCGCTGCAGATGTACGAACAAGCGATCAAGCTCGATCCCAATTTCGCGCTGGGTCACGCGGGTGTGGCATACATCTGCGGCATCATTCACGAGATCCGCGAGCACGATCCGAAATGGGTCGAAAGGGGTGAGGCGGCTTGCAACCGGGCTCTGGACCTCGATCCGCAGCTCCCCGAAGCGCTTGTCGCTCATGCGCGTATTTTGTACTCGCAGCGGAAGCATGCCGAGGCCATCGATTACGCATACCGGGCAATCAGCCTGAAGCCCGATTGCGAGGGTGTGTACAACGTTCTCGGCCGCGCCTATTTCGCCTCCGGGTGTTTCCAGGAAGCCGCCGACCTCATCGAAAAAGCCATCGAGGCCAACGGGGACGACTACAACGTTTATATACCCTTTACGAATGCGCTTGAGCGCCTGGGCCGATTCTCGGAACTCAAGCGCTATCGCGAAATGGAAATCCTGATTCTCGAGCGCCAGCTGGAGATCGTGCCGGAAGATGTGCGTGCCCGGAGCCTGCTAGCGGCGGATTATGCTTATGCCGGACGGCCGGATGACGCGGTCCGCCATCTGGAAATGGCGGTGGCGCTTCGCCCGAACGACTCCAACGTTCTATACAACGCCTGCTGCACGTACGGAGTCCTGGGCAAAAAGGCGGAGGCGCTCGATCTTCTGCGGCGAGCGCTGGCGAATGGTTACGCCAATTTCGATTGGCCGCGGCAGGATCCCGACCTTAGCCTGCTTCACGACGATCCCGAATTCCTCGAGTTGTTCCCCGCCAAGCGCTAACAATGCTGGCCGGGTTGTGACCCGCGCCGCAGCCGCCCGGCTCTCTCGGTGCTATCCTATTTATCCGAACGTGACTCGCGGCTACGCCTCGCTCCCTGGCCTTCACGTCCGCTGATCCCCTCGCTCCGTCAGTGGCCGGTCACGCCCAATCCGTCCATGGCCACACTCGCCGAAGCCGGCATCCAGTTTCCCGATCTGACGCGCCCCGCCGTCAATCCCTGGTTCATCGCGTTTACGGTCATGCTCGCGACCTTCATGGAGGTGCTCGACACCAGCATAGCCAACGTCGCCCTTCCGCACATCGCCGGCAGCCTTTCCGCGGGCATCGACGAAAGCACGTGGGTCCTAACCTCCTATCTCGTCTCCAACGCCATCGTCCTGCCGCTCACCGGGTGGTTCTCGAGACTATTCGGTCGCAAACGCTTCTACCTGGCTTGCGTGCTGATTTTTATAGTTAGCTCTTTTCTCTGCGGCATAGCGCCCAGCCTTCCTTCGCTGGTTCTTTTCCGGGTGCTGCAGGGTGCGGGCGGCGGCGGCCTTCAGCCTGTTTCGCAGGCGATCCTGGTCGAAAGCTTTCCTCGCGCGAAGCAGGGAATGGCCATGGCCGTTTATGGAATGGGCGTTGTTGTGGCGCCAATCATCGGCCCGACGCTCGGCGGCTGGATCACGGATAACTACTCGTGGCGGTGGATTTTCTTCATCAACATTCCTGTGGGCCTGCTGTCGGTGTTCCTCATGACCGCGCTCATCCACGATCCGCCCCATGTCACCGGCGCGAAAAACGGGGAACGCGTCCGCATCGATTACATCGGCCTTGGCCTGCTCAGCGTTGGCCTGGGCTTCCTCCAGGTGGTTCTGGACAAGGGCCAGCGCGACGATTGGTTCGGTTCACACTTTATCGTCTGGTCGACCATCGCGCCCGCCGTTGGCCTGATTGGGGCTGTCATTTGGGAGCTGCGAGAGAAAAACCCGGTGATTGAGCTGCATCTGTTTAAGGACCGCAACTATGCCGCGGCCACGTTCACCATGTTTGCCCTCGGGATCGTCCTCTACGGCACGACCGTCTTGCTTCCCGTTCTTCTCCAGACCCTGCTCGGCTACACGGCACAGCTCAGCGGCCTGGTGCTCTCGCCCGGAGCAATCGTCACGCTCATTACTCTCCCGCTCGTCGGCTGGCTGCTTGCCCGCTACCAGGCACGCTGGCTGGTTATCTTTGGTTTGCTGTGTCTCTCCCTCGGGATGTTCCGGCTCGTGCGCCTGAACCTCACAACAGGTTTCTGGACGTTCGTCTTTGTGTGGACCATTTCCCGGGGAGCGCTCGCCTTCCTTTTCGTTCCCATCAATGTCACCGCTTTTTCGTTCGTCCCGAAGGAGCGCATGAGCAGCGCCACCGGGCTCATCAATCTCGCCCGCAACATTGGAGGCAGCGTGGGCATCTCGCTGGTCACTGCGTTAGAGGCCCGCCTCGCCCAAAGGCACCAGACGAATCTCGTCGGCCACCTTTCCCCGCTCAATCCCCGCTACCTTGACGCGCTTCACGGCATCACCGGGACTTTAAGAGCTCACGGCGCATCCGCCGCGACAGCTGCACATCAGGCACAGGCTCTCCTTTACGACGAACTCCTGCGCCAATCCGCCATGCTCGCTTTCATTGATGTTTTCTGGATTCTGGGCGTCTTGTGCCTGGTCATGGTTCCTCTCATGTTGTTCATCAAATCTGCCCCGCGCTCGCACGAACCCGTCTCCGGCCACTGATCCTTCAAGCACTTATCCGCAGATCCCTTATAATCCTGAGCGCCCGCTACGCAAGACGAAGCTGCCGGGGCTTCACCGTGAGTTTGTTGCAGCGCAGATTCCAGGAGGCGATATGCGTCGACGCGTAATTTCTTTGTTTGCTTTCATTTTGTCTGCTTGGGTTGTTGTTGGTTCCGCGCACACGGCGAACGCCCAGGCGCAGCTCTCGTCCGAGCTCCAGCAGAAGATCGACAAGGCCTCGACCGACGCCCTCGCGAAGACGGGCGTTCCCAGTGCCTCGATCGCCGTTGTGAAAGACGGCCAAATCGCTTATCTCCACGCCTATGGCAATGCCCGACTCGAGCCGCTCGCTCCGGCCAAACCGGAGATGCGCTACAGCATCGGCTCCATCAGCAAACAGTTCACTGCCACGGCCATTCTTCTGCTTCAGGAGCAGGGCAAGCTCTCACTCGACGACAAAGTCGGCAAATTCCTTCCCGATCTCACGCGTGCGAACGACGTCAGCATTCGTCAACTGCTTTCGCACACCTCCGGTTATCAGGATTACTGGCCCCAGGACTATGTCATGCCCATGATGCTCGAGCCCGTCACCGCACAAAAGATTCTGGACACCTGGGCGCGCAAGCCCCTCGATTTTGACCCGGGCACAAAATGGCAATACAGCAACACCAATTACGTGATTGCCGGGCTCATTGTCGAAAAGGCCAGTGGCGCGCCCTTGCTGCAACTCCTCCAGGAAAAGATCTTCACGCCGCTCGGTATGAAAAGTGTCGCGGACATCGATAAAGCGAAACTTGGCGACACCGATCCAACCGGCTATTTGCGTTATGCGCTTGGACCGCCGCGTCCAGCGCCCAAAGAAGGGAAGGGCTGGTTGTTTGCGGCGGGCGAATTGGCCATGCCCGCCGAAGATCTTGCGAAGTGGGATATTTCCATCATGAATCAAAGCCTGTTGAAGCCGTCATCCTATCTGGCCTTTGAATCCGAGGTTCTTCTGAAGAATGGGCTGGGCACGCGCTATGGGCTTGGTGTCGATGTTTCCTCGCAATTCGGCCATCGCGCGTTGTCTCACGGAGGCGAAGTGTCGGGTTACACGGCGGAGAACATCGTGTTCCCGGACGAGCGCGTCGCCATCGTCGTGCTGACGAATCAGGACGCCGCCGAGGGCGCCGGCGCCATTGCCCGCGGAATCGCGCCTCTGCTTCTTGTCAGTGATGATCCGGCGACTCCAGAAAAGCTCGCGCAGGCGCGCAAAATTTTCGAGGGGCTGCAGCAGGGCAGCATCGACCGCTCGCTATTCACCGATAATGCGAATTTTTATTTTGACCAACAAGCCTTGCAGGACTTCGCCGCAGGCCTCGGGCCGCTCGGAACGCCGGAAGAGTTTGTCCAACTACACCAGGGATTGCGCGGAGGGATGAAGCTGCGGGTGTATTCGATTAAATTCCCGAAAATCACGCTGCGGGCCTGGACCTACGAAATGCCCGACGGCAAACTCGAGCAGTACCAGGTCGCCGCGGCGGAGTAGGCCCCCAGTTCTCGGTTCTGGTGCCGGGGTTCTTTTTGGCCCCTTTATCAGGCATCAGCGATTTCATTGTATAAATGGACAGGTCGAGAGTCTTTTCGCCTCCCGGCCAGTCAATGAGGACCCGCGAAGCCATGAAGAGGAAGAAACTGCAGGCTACTGGCATTCTTCTCTTGTTGCTCACGCCCTTTTGTCTGGCAGACGACAAGAATCAGCCGCCGAAGCCGGCTCACTCCGTCCAGGAGCTCCAGCAGCAGATCGGAAAAATTCTCAAAGACTCGCACACACCCGGCGTATCCGTTGCGATCGTTCAGCGTGATGGCCCCGAGTGGGTCGCCGGACTTGGAAAGGCCGATGTCGCCAGCGATCGCTCGGTAACGCCCGAAACTCTGTTTCGCATTGGCTCAACCTCAAAGGCGTTCGCCTCCGTTGCCATTCTTATGCTCGTCCATCAGGGGAAGCTCTCTCTCGATGATCCTGTCCACAAGCTGGCACCGGAAGTGTGGTTCGAAAATCCCTGGGAAGACACGGATCCGGTCCGCGTCGTCCATCTTCTTGAGCACACAACCGGCTGGGACGACATGCACCTGCGCGAATATGCCAAGGATGCGCCGAACCTGGGCCTCCGCGAAGGTCTCGAGTACGACCACCACTCGCGCATCTCGCGGTGGCCTCCGGGCACGCGCATGGCGTACTGCAACTCCGGACCTGCGGTCGCCGCCTATATCGTCGAAAAGCTGAGTAACCAGCGCTTCGAGGATTTCGTGCAGCAGAATCTCTTTCTCCCGATCGGCATGAAAACCGCCACGTACTTTCAGCCAGCAGCGCCAACTACCACCATTCTTTATCATGGCGATGGCAAAACGCCTTACCGCTACTGGAACATCCTTCTTCGCCCTGCCGGTTCGATCAACGCCTCCGCCGTGGATATGTCCAACTACGTCCAGTTCTATCTCAATCGAGGCAGCGTAAACGGCGTGGCGATCGTCCCCGCTGCCGACATTGATCGCATGGAGAGTCCCGTGAGCACGTGGGCCGCCAAGGAAGGCATGAAATATGGTTACGGCCTGAGCAGTTACTGGCACGTGGAAGATGGTTTCGTTTATCACGGGCACAACGGAGGCGTCGAAGGAGGACTGACGGAGATGGCCTATCTGCCTGATTACGGCGTGGGCTATTTCTTCAGCATCAACGCGGGTAACGGAGAGGCCTTTGAAAAGATTGCCAAGGCGATTCGCGGCTACATCACCGTCAAGCTGCAGAAACCGCCTGTTCCCCCTCCAGGGGCTCTGCCCGAAAACGCCGCCGATTATGCGGGTTGGTATGTGCCGGATTCCCCGCGAGTCCAACTGACGGATTTCATCGAGCGGTTGGCGGGGCTGAGCCTCTTCCGCTTTGAGGACGGCAAGCTTCTCATCACAAATTTGGGCGGATGGAACGACACATTCCTTCCCACGGCCGGCGCGCAATTCCGAAACGTCCCGAAGAAGGAGGGCCCTGAACCCGTTGCGACCCTCATCCTGCTCGCCCCCAAAAGCGAAGGTCTGTTTATTCAGGCTGGCGCAGGCACGACCTTGAAGCGCATCCCCACGGGGCTGGCGATTCTTGAGATTGCCCTCACCGTGTTCGTTGTCCTCTCCATCCTCTCGATTCTGCTTTACGCGCCTTTCTGGATTCTCGGTGGACTCAGCAAAAAGCGCCGCCGCCCCGCTGAGCGCGCGCTTCGGATCTGGCCGCTTCTGGCTGTGCTGAGCCTGGTTGTGTTCGTCATCATTTTCATTGTGTGTTCCGACGACCTCATCACGCGCATGGGGAATCTGACCGTATGGTCCGGACTGATCTTTCTCACCACGATCGCCTTCGCGGTCGCCTCGGTCGCGAGTGCCATCGCCGTCTGGCGCGCTCCGGCCGAAGGAGTCCGCTCTGGCGTGCGCCGCCACTCGATCATCGTCACCTTGGCTCTGCTGATCGCCCTGGCATACTTGGCCTACTGGGGCCTCATTGGCTTGCGCACCTGGGCTTAACTGGCCAGAAGCGCCGGCGGCCGCTCCTGCGTGCAGGGCGTCGGCCTGCCGCCCAGCACGGGAGAGTATGTAGCCTATTTGCGTGAGACCGAATCGGGCTTCAAACTTACGCATTTTCCGTCGGACGCGTAGTCTTCGGGCCCAAAGACCTGGCGAACCTCGGTTTCGCCCTCCCAGCCGGGCCAATATCTCTGGTGAAGTTCCATGAAACGGACAGCGCTTTCGACCGCCTCTTGTTTCGAGTTGAACTCGAGGACCGCGAATCCGCCAACGACTTCCCTGGTCTCGGCGAAGGGCCCATCAATCGCGGCTAACTTCCCTCCCGAAATCCGGACGCGGGTGCTTGCCGCAGTTGGAGCCAGGCCGCCGTTTGCCACGATCGTGCCGGCGCTCTTCGCTTCTTCCGTGAGCTTATCTATGGCCTCCATGAGTTCCTTGGGCGGAGCGCCCGTATTCTCTGCGTGTTTGACTAACATCATGAATCGCATCGTCATGTCTCCTTTTTGGCTGCGAGCTGGGTGCCAGGCGCTTTGAGGCTGGCTGAGTCCTACGCTCTACCTACTTATCGAACGAACCACAGCGAAATCGACAGGCTAGGGTAGCTTTCTTGAGCATTCTCCGCATGCTTTGGCTCGTTCTTACAAGCGCCCCCTGGCGGCGGTCCTGGCCGGAGCCAGCCCTCGGAGCCTATGCCCTTGATTACGAGCGCCTTTTCGCGCGTTCCTGGCATTGCTGCCATCGGGCAGCCGCCAGTCCATGTTGTGGCTCAGGGATTGGCCGAGTTGTGTTTATTGAGATTCGGTGTCAACTTCCGGATCACAAATTCCTGGAGGAGATTGGTAGCTGCAGTTGCGCCGATTCCGATCAGGGTGTTCTCGACCACCAGTTCTCCGTCGCTGTGATCCGATGGATAGTAGAGAGTGGAAATACCGCCCGCGGCGAAGCCTCCGAGAATACCCGAATAGTTTGGCTGCCAGCGCCCGTTGTCGCCCTTGCAAATTACGGCGTTGGCCATCGCGTAGAGGATCCGCGATTTCTTACTGCCGGTTCCCTTGTAGAAATACCGGGGGTCCTGCTTAAGGAGGGATGGCAGGATGGCGCCTTCGATAAACGTTCCGACCACCATATCCGCGTAGGCGGCGCCGTAGCGCTTTCCGTAACCTTGCGCGCCTTGACCAAATCCGCTGAATTGGTTTTGTGATTGCTCAATTCCGGCAACGCCGCCGGTTACTACAAAGGTGACGGGATCCACCGTCGTCCGCAACGCCAGCTTGAACTTCTGCTTTGCGTTGAGCGGGGCTGCATCAGGAACGTAGGTGACGTAGAAATTTGGAATGACGCCGAGCACACGCTGCTTCTCTTGCTCCTTGATCTGCTCTTCTGCTATTTCGCTTGGCGAGAGGACGACCTGCACCTCAGTGAAGGCCGTAGCCAACGGCAACGCAATCGGAGGCACAACGCAAGTTTCTCCCGAACGCACGGTCCCGGAGTATGTCTCGGTGGCGAATCCTGCGGCTGTAATGGTGAGCTGGAAAGGACCCGGGGTGATATTGGCGAGCGAGAATTGCCCGTCATCGCCCGTGACCACCTCCTGGTTAGGGGATTGCTCTCCGCGGGAAAGTTTCACCCGAGCTCCCGGCACCGGCGTTCCCGTTGGATCGACCAGCGTCCCCTTGATGCTTCCTGGCGATTGTTGATCAGGCTGCTGATCGAGGGCAGCCAACCCAGTTCCTGAAGAGTCGGGGAGGTCGCTCTCGCCTTCCAGGGCGACCGGAGGCTGCTGAGCCCGAGCCAGCGCGGGGGAGGCCCACGATAGAATAGCGAGACTCAGCCAGACGAGGACTAGCGGTGCGAGGTCCCAATTCCCAGGGTTTCGGCCCAAAGCCTTCTTATGCGTGCCAGCTTTCGTAAAATTCACCCTTTCGACGCGCTACCAGCCTAGCAAGCTAACCAGAGCTCACACAACCGCAAAGGATTTGACGATTGGTTCTCCCGCGACCGGTACACGATGTTTTGTGACGCGACCCGGAAAGTTTAGCTTCAGTTAGAGACTATTTTTCGAAGTGCCGCGTTGGCCGAGCGGAAAGCTGGCGAGGTACGTGCCGTCCAGGAGCTTGTTCTGGGATCGGGTGGCGAGTTCGGGATGGTCCACGCACACGAGCGTGCCAAAGAATTAGGCAATGCGAGGCTTCCGATAGCCGCGTTCGTCTGCACGCGGGATGATTTGCCTGTCCTGCGGTTGTTCTTGTTTCGTGCCGGTGACATAATCCATGCTTCAGAAGAGCAGTGACCGGGGCCGACTGTGCTGTGGTGTTCCACCAAGTAATCGTCAGCGTCCACCAGTTACTGTCTCGAGGGGGTTCCATGGCATTGCGTGATAGCTGGATCGAGAAGCGCGAAGCGGCGCAGGCCCGGTCGAACGGCAGCCGCAACATGTCGCAGATGCATCTGGCGCGGCTCGGCGTGATCACCGAAGAAATGCAGTACGTCGCCAAGCGCGAGAAGCTTGATGAAGAATACGTGCGCAGCGAAGTGGCCCGCGGGCGCGCGATCATTCCGGCCAACATTCATCACCGCAACCTGGAGCCGATGGGCATCGGCATTGCCTTCAAGTGCAAGATCAACGCCAACATCGGCAACTCGGCGACGACCTCGGAAATCAATGAAGAGTTGAAGAAGCT
>Ga0307478_10002068_pt1 | contig 16401 bp, 12 predicted proteins | sample atmos_gasesECM4C_2_FD_203713 | JGI IMG/M metagenome (GOLD analysis project Ga0307478, IMG submission 203713) | Hardwood forest soil microbial communities from Morgan-Monroe State Forest, Indiana, United States - atmos_gasesECM4C_05 | ecosystem: Environmental > Terrestrial > Soil > Temperate...
CGGCACTGGCCACCGATAATTCGGACCTGAAGTTGGCCCCCATTGTCGCGGAAACTCCCGACCAGAAGGAAGAGCCAGTAGGCGAAGCGATCCAGGTCGGTCCTCCGGCTGCGGAAGCCACAACTCCTACGCCAGTCGTTCAGGAAAGCACTCCTGCGCCGGCCGTAGAAACCGCTCCAACGCCCGTTGCAGAAACCACAGAACTGCCGCAGACTGCCAGCCAGCTGCCTCTAATCATGCTGCTCGGAGTGGCTTTACTCGGCGCCGCGCTTCTTCTCAAGCGCTTCTCGAGCTAGGGGCCATTCGTAAACGCAAGGAAACTCCACTGCGCCGCGGGCTTGATCCATCCTTTTCCTCCCGCGGCGCGAGGAGATCTGCCAGTGACTCCGACGATTCGACCGCACAACTTCGCTCTGCTCCCTTGGTGCTATCCCCTGGCCGTGCTTCTGCTCTTTTCCAACGCGCCGGGACTTTCGCAATCACAGCAATCCCCTGCTTCTGAAGGCGCACGATCCTCCACAATTTCGGTAGCGTCAGAACTGGTTGCGCTCCCTGTCCGCGTGACTGACGGAGATGGAGATGTGGTCCCAGGACTGACTCAGGAAGCCTTCAGCGTCTTCGAAGACGGGCGTCCGCAAAAACTCACTCTCTTCGAACAAGAAGACGCTCCCGTGACTGTTGGCCTCGTCGTCGACCACAGCCGCAGTATGGGTCCGAAACTCGCCGAAGTAACCGCCGCCGTTTCCGCCTTCGCGCATTCAAGCAATCCTCAAGATGAAATGTTCGTCGTAGATTTCAATGACGACGTCTGGCTTCAAATGCTCGGCGGAAAACCTTTCACACACAACGCTAAAGATCTCGAGACTGCCATCGCTGCCGTTTCCGCTCGCGGGCGAACCGCCCTGTATGACGCGGTCTCGGAAGGGCTCAAGCATTTGCGTTTTGGCCATTGCGAGAAAAAAGCTCTGATCATCGTGAGTGACGGCGGCGATAACGCCAGCCATGTAAAGTATTCGCAGGTTCTCGACCTCGCCCAGCGCTCGCAAGTGCTAATTTATTCGATCGTCTTGCAGGGTGACGGCCAGGAAGAAAACCCTGGCGCCCTTCGCCGGCTCAGCAAAAGCACCGGCGGCATCGCATACTTCCCGCGCTCCGCTGAAACCATCGCCGGCATATCCGCGCTCATTGCGCGCGATCTGCGCGAACAATACACTCTGGGGTTCGCGCCGGAAAAACGGAGCGGCGACGCATCCTTCCGAAAAATTCAAGTGAAAGTCGCCGCCCCTGGCCGCAGCAAACTTCACGTCCGCTATCGGCCAGGCTATTTTGCCGTGGACGCAAGCCAGGCTCACACACAATCCGGCAAGGGCGCTTCATGAAACTTGCCAACCGCGCCGCGGTTCGACGTCGGCGGATAAGGTCCACAATCTTCCGCGCCGCGTCCTACTTCTTTCTGGCGCTCGGCCTCCTCGCCGTCGGCTATTCCGTCTACGTCGTGGTGGATGCGCAGGCCTATCAAGCCTACGAGCAGGCAAAATTCGAAAGTGTAGGCACCGAAGAGCCTTCGCCTCCACTCGTGGAGGGCGGCGTCATTGGTGAAATCCAGGTTCCTCGTCTGCACCTGAAAGCCATAGTCGTGCAAGGCGATTCACACACGATTTTGCGCCGCGCTGTAGGCCACATCCCCGAAACTGCCTTGCCCGGAAAACCCGGCAATGTCGCTCTTGCCGGGCACCGCGACACTTTTTTCCGCCCGCTCCGCAATGTTCGGCTGGGCGACACAATCACCCTCAAGACGCCCACCGGCAATTTTCAATATCTTGTCGAATCCACTCAAGTCGTTCCCGCCAGCAACGTCGAAGTCCTGAACGCGTCGAGCGGCCGCACTCTCACACTCATCACCTGCTTCCCGTTTGAATACCTCGGCGCAGCCCCGAACCGTTTTGTCGTCCGCGCTCGCGAGCTCTTAATCCAATCGCCAGATCCGCCCCTCGCGCGCTAGAGGATTTCCGGGGATTCTTGTCCCCCGAAGCTGAATTCCAGCCTCCCGCGCCCTCTCTGCGCTCGAACTTGCCCCCCCTGGCGGCCGAATGAAAACCAATTGTGTGCACAACCGGACAGATTCGCCACCTCAACTCGTCTAACATCTCTCAGTAGCGACTCGAAACCATGAGACCCATCTTTATAGCCGGAATTGTTTTGATAGTTCTTGGTGCCCTGGCACTTGCCTACCAAGGTTTCTCGTATACGCGCCACGAACATGTGATGGATGTGGGTCCCATGCATGTTACGACAGAGACTCGGGACAGAATTCCTATTCCACCCATATTCGGTGGGCTTGCCCTCGTAGGAGGAATAGCCCTGCTAGTCGCCGGCGGCAAGAAAAGTTCTTAACTCAAATCTGCAGCAACGCCCGCCTGAGAGTCGGGTAACGCATAACCCTCTCGCAAAAGAGATTGTGTTGAAGGTCCTTCAATCAAGAGTTTGTTTCGGTGCAAAAAGTCAGCTGAAGATGTTTAGACCTTGGAGGTCAGTAATGAAGAAACTTATGGTTACAGCAGCATGTCTTTCGCTCGTAGCAGGTGCAGTCTATGCCAGGCAACTGAACAAGGAACAAAAACGGCTCGAGGAGTGCGGCACGGTCCTGCAGGAAGTCCTCAACGTCCCGGAAAACATTCCTCATGAACTCTTGGAAAAGGCCGAGTGCGTTATCGTCATCCCATCCGTAAAAAAGCTGGCTTTTGGAGTCGGCGCGGATTACGGACGCGGCGCGATGGTTTGCCGCACCGGTGAACACTTTCGCGGAGCTTGGGGAGCCCCAGCGATGTACGCCCTCGAAGGCGGCAGCGTCGGCTTCCAAATCGGCGGAGAAGCGACCGATCTGATCCTGCTGGTCATGAATGACAGCGGCATGAACTCGATTCTCAGCAGCAAAGTTAAGCTGGGCGGAGACGCTTCCGTTGCCGCAGGTCCTTTGGGCCGTGATGCTTCCGCAGCCACCGACGCTTGGATGAAGGCTGAAATCCTCAGCTATTCCCGTTCACGCGGCGTGTTTGCAGGCATTTCTCTCGAAGGTTCCACGATTCGTCCCGACGACGACGCCAGCGCAGACGTTTATGGCCACCCTATGAAGGCTAGTGAGATCGTCCGTGGCGAACATACAGGCGTGCCGGAAACCGGCCGTCATCTCGTCAGGGTTCTGGACAAGAGCGCACCGGTCAACGAATCAGAACATCATTCGAATTAGTAATCCACAGCGACCAATTCGCCGGGACTTTTCTCGTCTCGGCGAACTGGCCTTTTTCATCCTCAACATCGCTCGCCTGTGCGCTTGCATGCTAACGACACTCTCCATCTTATGCTTTACGGAAAGTGACTCCTAGCGTTATAATACTTGTCAGATAATATTGTGGATTCTCCTGATAGCGCCGGCATTTTGCCGGCGTTTTGCTTTTGGTAGTACAGGCTTCAGCCCGTGCGGTTTTTCCGGGCAGTCAGGCGCAACAACATCCGGTCGCGCACAAATTGCAGCTGGTTCACCGACGAACCGGGTGACTTGCAACCTCTGAGAGCCCCTAGATTGCACACTCTTAGTGCAATTTTAAGTCATTTAGAATCAACACCTGCACGATCGTCCCTAACACTATGGTTCTAAACAGCTTGCAAGGAATATAAGTCTTTTGGATGCAACACTTACAGAAAACTGGGGGGTGGGGTAGGGCAACCAATACCATGAACCATTCGAGGTTCGCACCCCATGGGAAGTTGCAGCAATATGGGGCTCGCACCAGTCACTGCGTCCGGCCATTGCCCCACCTACTCGCTCTGCATGAAAATTACCTATGGCGTCGGTCGTTTCCATGCTCCGAATGCCCATTGGCATCCAGCCAGGTCAGCAGAGCTCGAATGCTGCCGTGCGCCAAAGCAATGCTCGAATCGGCTGCGCCGTAGTACAGATTGATAGTGTCTCCGTCGGGCGCTAGAGTATAGCCGCAAGGAAAAACAACATCCTGTACGTCTCCCTGGCGTTCGTAATCCTCCTCGGGAGCAAACATCCAGGAATCTCCGCGCACCAGGCATTTTTCCGGCTGCTCGCTATCGAAGAGAGCTAAACCCAACCGATAGATCGAGCTCGAAGGCGTCCTTCGCACGCCGTGATAGATCATCAGCCAGCCTCTGGAAGTTTCAATCAGCGGCGGCGACATGCCAATCTTGTTCGCATCCCACCAGGCGCCCCTGCGCGCCTCCAGCATGAGCTTGTGATTTCCCCAGTGACGCAAATCGGGAGAATAGGAAATCCACACGTGGGCTCCCAGCGGCGTCATCGGTCGGTGGATCAGCGCCCAAAATTCACCGATCCTTCGCGGCAGAAGCGCAGCGTCCTTGTCGTCGGGCGACATAACAACGCCAAGTCTCTCAAAGCTCCGGAAGTCGTGCGTCAGGGCCAGCGAAACTCCAGGACCGCCCCGCGAATAGGAAGTATAGGCCACGGCATATTTTTTGAGCTCCGGCATGTACGTAATACGCGGATCCTCAATCCCCCAGATTTCCTCCGGGTATCGCTCCGCATCGGGCATCAGGGTTGGTTCGCGATCGATCTGCCAATCGTCTACGCCATTCACCGAACGGGCCGCGCACAGATGTGAAAGCCCGCGGCGATCTTCCACGCGGCAAAGCAGCAGCGTCGAACCATCCGGCAGAAGTGTTGCTCCAGCGTTGAATACGCTGTTGATGGAGTACGGCCAATCCTTTCCCGTCAAAATTGGATTACCGGTATACCGCTCAAATAAAGTTTCGTATTGCACCATCGTGGTCGTGGTCGTGTTCATGGAATGCCTGACTCCGTTCATGGAAGGGACTTCCCAAAATTGTGCTTCGGCTACAAAACTACCGCGCGGCGCTTCATATCTTTTTCCCGGTGCCGTCGTATTCTTCCACCTGGCGCATTTCCAAAAGTGCCATCAAGAAGGACAGCGTCGATTCAGCCCCCTGATTTTCATTAGCTCGGTCAGGATGCAGCCCGTCTCTACAACCGCCTGTAGCTGGATCGTAAAGCGCGATTTGCAAATCGTTGTCTCCCAAGAACCAATTGAAGGCCGACCACGCCTCTTTGCGCCAGCGGCCCTTCCCCGTCGCTCGATACGCTTGCAGGCATGCCGACACCTGCGCGCAGGCTTCCACTGGTTGCTGGTCGAAGCGGGCCTTTTCCGTTGTCTTGGAATAAAAGCCCTCCGAACCGATGGGCACGAAATGACCTTTCACCTCGCACCGCTGAAGCGTGGCCAGCCAATCCAACGATTCAAGCCCCGCGGATACCATCTCTTGGTTCCCGGCGCGCACTCCCGCTCGCATCAAAGCCTGCGGCAATCGCGCATTGGAATAGGCCAGCCCGTTTTCAAACCACTTCCAGTCATCGGTTCGGTGGGCACGGTAGGAATTCAGGAGTCGATTGGCCAGCGCGTCCGAAGCGCCCAGCGCCGCGCGATCCCCCGGGAAAGAATCAAGGTATTCCTGCAATCCCAGCAAGGCGAACGCGCCGGCACGCGGGCTCTTGAATTCGACAGCAGCGGGCACGGCAAGTTCAAACATACGGCCCGCAGCTCCTCGCAGTCCCGCGTTCTTGGATCGGCCGAGAACTGTTCCCAGTCCCCACACGGCTCGACCATGACTGTCTTCCGATCCTTCCACCTCATGCCATTGGCATTCGTAAGTCAGGGAATTTCGGAAGCGTTTGGTTGCCGGATCAAACGCGTGCCACAAGAAAGCCAGGTACCGGGAGGCCAGGTCTGCCGAGTTTGCCGGTGCGTGAACTCCAATCTCTTCCAAAAGCGTGGTTACAATCAGCGCGCGCGCGTTGTCATCGGTCGAGTAACCTTCCGGATAGTTGGGGACCACGAAAACCGCATGTTCCACCATACCGGTTTGGTCTGTCATTCGATACAGGTGATCCAGCTTGATGGCGGGAAGCCGGTCGAGATTTTTCTCCGTGTTCTGTGCCGTAAATGTCGCGCGTGGAGTTCGCAATCGTTCGTTGTAGATTCGCTCGAAACTCTTCATATACTTTTGCGCCACCCGGCTCCAGACCATGTCTCTCGCGTACAAATAAGCGCGTTTCCGCATGGCGTGCCTTGCCGTACTGTTGTCCAGAAGCTCCACCGTTTTTGCCGCGATCGCTTCCGAATCATCAAACGGAACAAGCGCCCCGCGCTCGGCATCCAGAAGCTCAACCGCATGCAGATAGGGTGTCGAGATAATTGCTTTCCCGGCGCTCAACGCGTATGCCAGGGTGCCTGAAACCACTTGCGCTTTATGTTTGTATGGAGTGATGTAAATGTCCGCCGCGCCAATCAATTCAACCATCTCCTGCGGGCTTACAAATCGATTGCGGAAGATAACTTTGTTTTCCACACCCAGCTCTTTTGCCAGGTTCTGCAAGGAATGCCGGTATTTGTCGCCTTCCCGCCGCAAAACATGCGGATGCGTTACGCCGGAAACCATGTAAACAACACTGCTGTGTCGCGCCAGAATTTGGGGCAGCGCTTTGATGACGTTTTCAATCCCTTTATTCGGCGAGAGCAGCCCAAACGTTAACAAAACCTCTTTTCCTTCCGTTCCGAATCCATCCTTGTAAAAGCTCGGATCGGTAAACGGCAAATCCGGGATGCCATGCGGGATCAGATCGATCTTCTCCGCCGGAACGTGAAACACTTCCTGCAGAATCTCGGCGGACTGCTGGCTCATGACGATCAAGCGGTCCGAGAGGGTCGCAATTTCCTCCATCACCCTGCGCTCGTCGGGATTTGGTTCGCGAAGGACCGTATGCAGCGTCGTTGCGAATGGCATTCGCAGCCGCCGCAATAGCTCCAGAATATGTCCCCCTGCGCGTCCTCCAAAGATTCCGTATTCGTGTTGCAGGCAGACCAGATCAACGTTGCTGAAATTTAGGAAATCCGCGGCTTGCCGGTAGGAGGCTAGATTATCTTCGGACAACTCGAATCGCACTCTCGGGGGATATGCGTAACCTTCTTCGGTATCGTTTACCGGAAGCGCCAGCAGCTCCGTCGTGCCGTATTCCGCGTGGATGGCGTCGCATAGATCCGTTGTGAATGTCGCGATACCACATCGCCTCGGAAGATAATTCCCCACGATTGCGATCCGGTTGGGAAGCGCGGAGCGCGGCGGTACCGGAGTTAGTGTGACTACCTTCTCGTCCAGCAACAGAGACTGAACTTCTATCAGCGTTTCGGCTTCTGGGATGGGCATTATTTTTGGCAACGACATTCGATTTCCAGTGAATCCATGACTTGCGGAAGAATCGCCGCGTGCCACCCCAAGAAGCGCTCAACTTGGAGGTGCTTTAGACACTGCCGTTCTGTGTCGAATCCGGAATCGCGCCCCGTGTAGCGGAGAGGAGCGGTCGCTTTACTCGTGCAAGACTACCGTCAGCAAGGACTTATTAACCTTGATCTTCCCGTTGTATTCGATGAAGCCCAGTTTTCTGAATTTGTTCATGAAAAAATTCACGCGGGAACGCGTGGTTCCTACCATGCTCGCCAGCGTCTCCTGTGAGACCTTCGGCAAGACGCGAACCGGATGATCTTGCTTTCCATACCGGGCCAGAAGCAGCAGCGTGCGCGCCAGGCGTTTTTCGCTCGAGTTAAAGAGTTGATCGACTAGATCCTCTTCCACTCGGATGTTGTGCGCGAGCATATAGCGGATGAAATGGTCGGATAATTCTTGCTCCGCATGCAGCACGCGCAGCAATTCGGCTTTCTCAATAACGAGAACTGTGGTCGGTGTAATGGCGGTCGCCGTACCCATCCGAACCGTCTGGCCCGCCATGCACCCTTCGCCAAAAAAATCCGTCGGGCCAAACATCGCGACCACCGCTTCTTTTCCTGAGCCGTTCACCACCGATAGTTTCACCCCGCCCTTCTGGACGTACATTACGCTATCCGCACTGTCTCCTTGCGTGTAGATCGACTCGCTTCTCCGGTATTCGGCAATTTTTCTCGCGACACCTGCGGTATCGAGAAACACTTGCGGATCGAAGGTGTTACCTTGTCCGTTTGTCTTGCGTTTTTGTGCTTTCATATTCAGGCCGAGACACTTCCCCCTAGGGACGCGCTCACCGGCCGCGTCTACGGTATCAAAGAGCACTCTCGCGAAACTGTACAAAAGAGGACAGCGCACGACGCTGCCAGTCTCTAAGATTAAGTATGAGACGACGAGAAGGAGCGACATTGGCCGGTTACCAGGGCTGGGACGGGCGGTATCCCTCCCCTCGTTGCCTCTTTTTTGATTTTCCAAATGCGGTTCCCCTTACAGGGTAAGCCAACCGAGTTCTTACGTGCCCAAGTTCCAGAAAGTTCAAATGTCGGCCAACAACCTATCTGCAACCATTCTCATCCGAGAAAACACACTTTTGCCGTCAGGCTTGGTCCTCGAGACTGAAGCGTTCTTGCCAGGCTGGAGAGCCGTCCAAAATCTGGATGGGCGCGGAGTTGCCAACAAAATCGAGGACGCCAAGTGGAATTTCTTCTTTCTGGCGGGCGCGATCAGGACGACAGTTATCGGTCGCGAGGGACTAGCAACTTTTCGAAGGGCGATCCATCGCATCCTGGCAAAGCAGCAGGCCCGGGGTTTTAACTCTCTCGAGATTACGAAAGTTGTTTCAAGACGCTTCCTCGGAGTGCCTTACCTGAGTATCTCCGCGCACTCACGACATATCCAAGAGGGCATGTACCTGGTTCCTGCGGAGGATGTTCGAGTAATGGACACAGCGGACACAGCGCCTGCTCCAACGGCGGCAATGGTTTTCGGGGAGCGGTGAAGAAGTCACCCCGCCAAAGGCCGGCCCAAAGTAACACGTAGCGATGATTTCGAATTATTAGAAACTTGCGGGAGAAATAAAATGAAAATAATCCGCTTTTCCATCCTTTGCCTTAGCACCTTCTTTCTCATGGCTTCGACGCTCCACGCGCAGGACTATTCCAGCTATCGCGGTTTTTCGCTAGGGGCAAACCTGGCTACGGTCCTGAAGCATACCGACCAGAAGTTGGCGGATGTAAATGTCACTCACGGTTTCCCGTCGCTGTTTCAGGAAGTGACTTGGTGGCCGCCGAACCTTCCGGGGACTTCGTACCGGTCGGACAGCGTTGAACAGATTCTCTTTTCGTTCCACGACGGCACGCTCTACAAAATGTCTGTGACATATGATCTAGCCTCTACGGAGGGTCTCACCGCGGGAGACATGATGAAGTCCATATCCGCGAAATACGGACCTGCGACAAGCGTCGCGCCAGTGGTCGATCCCGCGGCGAAAGACAATTATGACGCGAAGGGAAGACTCGTCGCGTCTTGGGAGGATGCGCAATACTCGTTCAATCTCGTCCGTTCCTCTTTTACCGACCGTTTTGGGCTCATCATCTATTCCAAGGAGGCAAATGCCGAAGCGGAACTTGCCATCGCGGAAGCGCTTATCCTGGATAAACAAAACGGCCCCAAAAAAGCCGCCGAACTTGAGAAAAAACAAATAGATGACCTCGAGGTCGCTCGACTGAAGAACCAGAAGACTTTCCGCCCGTAGGATTGACCGAGAGCAGCAAAGAGTTAACGATTCGGGTTTTGGACTCAGTTCGACCCCAGGCGACTCCGAGAAGCAAGTGCTTGGTGAGCGAGTTTGTCTGGATCATTGCACAACCACGTTGTAAATCTTTAATAATTCGCAGCTAAATCCAAAGCGAAACAGAAACTCTGACTCTCGATCGCGGGCGAATACGCCTCGCTTCCTGAATTTCTTTTACAAACTTGTGCACTTACGCACAGTATTTTCGCGCCAGAAGAAGCACACTCAGGCTCGCAGTTTTTCGAAGGAGACTCATGCAGAATATTTCAAAGATTTCGTTGGCACTGGCAATTACGCTAAGTGCTTCCATGTACGGCCAGGCCCAACAGCAGGCGCCCGCACAGTCGGGCGATCCTGTACCAACATACCGAGTCAGCGTCGTCAGCCGGACGGCGCAGGCGGTGAACTACAGACACCGCAGCGGGGGGACCAAGATTGATTTCCAAGGCACCGACCTCATGCCCAGCGCAAGAGGCGAGGCCTCAGTAAACAGCAAGCGTGGCAGGCTGGAGGTCGAAGTTGAATTTAGCGACCTCGACAGGCCCACCGCATTCGGCAACGAATACCTCACCTACGTCCTGTGGGCAATTTCTCCCGAGGGGCGTTCGATCAATCTCGGCGAAGTGCTGGTGGGCGACAACCGTCGCAGCAAGCTCGACGTGACCACCGACCTTCAGGCTTTTGCGATGATCGTGACCGCGGAACCTTATTACGCTGTGCGCCGCCCGAGCAACGTGGTGATCATGGAAAACGTAATTCGCCGGGATACTCGAGGAACCTCGGAAGCCGTGGACGCCAAGTATGAACTGATCGATCGCGGCGGATACATTCCGACGGGCTACAACTTCGATCCAGTGGTCTTGAATGCCAAGTTGCCGCTCGAATTCTTTGAAGCGCGCAATGCGGTACGCATCGCGAAGTCCGCAGGAGCCGAGCGGTATGCCGGCCCTAGCTACGAAAATGCAATGCGCCAAATGAAAGAAGCGGATGCCCTCGCCACCAGCAGGCACGAAGACAAGAAGATGCTGATTTCCGTTTCGCGCCAAACCGTGCAGACGGCCGAAGACGCACGCGAAATCGCCATGAAGCGCATTGAATCTGATCGCGCGGAGCATGAACGCAACGCCTCAGCGGGACGTGAAGCAAATGCCAACGCAGCCACAGCCGATGCCGTTCGCGACCGTGACGAAGCCGACCGCAGGAAGCATGAAGCCGAAGCCAACACAGCAGGCGCTGTTCGCGATCGCGACGAAGCCGACCGTAAGAAGCACGAAGCCGAAGAAGCCGCCAGACGAGCCCAGGGCGCCCAAGCCAATGCCGAGGCCGACTCCGACCGTAATCGAGCAGCAGCAGCCGCTTCCGACCAGCAAACGCTGGATGCCAAGAACGCACAGGCTTCCGCCGAAGCTGATTCCGACCGCAACCGAGCAGCAGCCGCCTCATCCGATTTGAGAGCACAAGACGCCGTACGTGACCGTGAAGAACTACGGGCAAAGCTGCTTCAACAGTTCAACTTGATTCTTGAAACTCGCGACACGGCCCGCGGCCTCGTCGTGAATATGTCAGATGTGCTCTTCGACAGCGGGCAGTTCACGTTGCGTCCGCTGGCGCGCGAGAAGCTGGCGAAAATCTCGGGCATCGTGCTGGCTTATCCCACCCTTATGCTGGCCGTTGAAGGCAACACGGACAGTGTGGGTACGGAAGAGTTCAACCAGACGCTCTCGGAGAGGCGCGCCGAAAGTGTTCGGGGCTATCTCACCAAACAGGGTGTGCCGGAATCGTCCACGACTGCCGCGGGATTTGGCAAGTCTCGGCCCATTGCTTCCAACGATACATCGGACGGCCGCCAGCAAAACAGGCGCGTCGAGCTGATCGTTTCTGGCGAAGTGATTGGAACGAAGATCGTTTCGATCCAGGAACTGCCTGTCAGCGCATCGTCAACCCCCCGTTAATCGAACCTCAGACAGAAGAAAGCCGGCTCCACGCGAGCCGGCTTTTTCTTTTGCCTCGATTGTTATTCGAAGTTGATGTTTAGATCCTCTGGAGCTTTCTCGATCGTTTCGAGGGAACGGGCCGCCTGAACTGCGCGCCAAAAGCAGTTATGCCGCCGAATCCCTCTGGCGCGTTGCTTTAACGCCCGACAGAATACCTACGCCCAAGAGTACGATCGCGCCCACGACAATCCAATGTGCAGGCACATGAAGCAGGAATGCGCCGTAGATGAGCCCAATGGTAAGGATCGTAAATCCAATGGCGTAGAGTCCGAAAGACATGGTGTTTCCTTTCCGCTGCGTCGACCAAACAATCGCGATTGAAAAACGGGCCTTCACCGCAAAAAAAGAGGACGAAAAGGCAAAGCCTTCCTCCGCGCGGCAGCGCGTGGAAGAAGGCAGTTGCTCTGCCTAGCTAGCTAAAGAGCTAGTCGCGATCTGGGTGGTGGTGGCGCCAATTCCAATAGTTGCCCTGCTCGCGCCGGCTATTCAGTCTGAACTCGCGATAGTCTCTATGCCTTTCGCCGAGGTATACGCGGTAGGAACGGTCTTCGCGGTCATTCCATTCATGATAGTCACGATGATTGCGATCATAGTAGCGCGCATGATCGCCGCCCGTCGTGACAACCACTTCCTGTGCCGCTCCCGCCCTCGATGCTGCTGAGGCAGTGAGTGCCGCAGTGAGGAAAAGAAAACTTAGATATCTGGATGCTTTTTGCACGTCGTCCTCCGTAAATCGCGAACTCTCTTTTTAGAGTTGTGGCTTGTCGTGATCATGCGCCGAGAAGCCAAAGAAGTCTGTGCTATACAGGACAAAATGACCCGCATTCGACTTCTCCAATTTACTGGGCACAACTTCGAATTTCGCACATGTCGAGGCGTACGACGGAAAGTCCAGTCCTTTTCCGCCGCTTCTAAGGGATGTTCCTTCTTGTAGGCCCCGAGCCACGCTACGTTAAGAAATAGAGCCGCCCCTCTAGTGCGGCTGCCGGTTCTTTGCTTCCCCAGCATGAGCGATCCGACGAAGTTCTCCAGCAGAAGTGCACACGGTCCTTCATCTCGTCCATGTGAGTTGCGCCTCGCCGTCATTCACCAAGCCCGAACTTCAGGTACTCGTGGAACAAGCCCGCAAAAATATACGCCAAGCTGGGCGTGGGTTCACGCGGCGGAATTCTCGCTGTCCATTCGAGCGAAAAGAAACTGCTGGCTTGTATACAAAGGTACAGACATCTGTTCTGCGGATGTCTAGGATTCGTTACGTAAGCTTACGCGGCTCGATCCGCCTTATCCAGCCTCAAAAGTGTGCAGCAGGTCGAGATGCTGCACGCATCGCCGAAAGTCAACTAGAACAGTTGGCTATCAGGATTTTCTCCTCCTGTTGCCGACCTAGCTCGTGCTTTCGGCCAAAGACTTGTTGGCCCAGTAGCTGAGTTAGCATTTACCTTTCTAGTCTCCACACGGGAGTAAGGCGATAGAGAGTAGCTAATTCGACTCCAGCGGATCCCCCCTCCCTGGCCTACAAGCTGATTAAAAAGCAGAGGAAGTTCTGAGAGTGCGGGCAATTTTTGTACGAAGGCACGCCCCGCTCTTTCTTCGCGAGGTAACCGGGGGATGCTAAACACAATGAGGCTGCAAAGCGCGGGCTCTCGAACCCAAGCGAGTGGACCGCTTCGCAATGCGCGGCGGTTGTGCCAATGCTGCGCACTACCTGCCGTCGTGGCGTTGGCAACCGTAGCGGTGTTCGCCAGCAGCGCGGCCAGCAATGCTGCCACTCTCAATCTTGCCGGCGTAACCGCGGCAGCCCCATCGATCACGACGCAGCCAGTCGGCCTAACCGTGATTGTCGGGCAAACGGCGACGTTCACGGTAGTAGCGGCAGGGACAGCCCCGCTCAGCTATCTGTGGCAGGAGAATGGGACCGCCATCAGCGGAGCGACTCTTTCGTCGTATACCACTCCGGCTACGACGAGTTCCGACAGCGGCGCGCAATTCACGGTAGTCGTTACCAACAGCGCAGGCAGTGCGACCAGTAACGCGGCCACTCTTAACGTTCAACCGGTGCCTGTTGACGGCCTTACTATTCCTGCAAGCCACCCAAGGTTGTTCTGGAACGCGGCGAAATTAGCGCAGGCACAGCAATGGTGGACGGGACATAGCTACACGCCAAATTATACCAACCCAAACCTGTTCGACCCCTACGATACGTTGCTTGCCTGTGAGCTGGCCAACAATCAAACGTGGTGCAATGCGCAGATAAATTGGGCTGTAAACTTGAGTGCAACGAGCTGCTATCAGAGCTCCGGTTGCGACGCCATGCGCGTGTACGGCGAGGCTGTGATGCTCACCTACGATTGGCTATACGCCCAGATGACGGCCGCACAGCGCGCCACCATCATCAATAACTGGAACACCTGGCAGAATTATCCAGATACAGAAAATGGTTGGGGTAACACGGGCATGCCTTCGAGCGCCGACTTCGCGGGAGGGCTTCGAACGGACTTTAGTTTGGGAGTTGCTACGTTTGGAGACAATCCTGCTGCTGCAAGTTTTGTCGACTACGCTTTAAACAACCGCTGGGCCGCGGTGGTGAATTTCGCGTCCCCGAGCGGCGTCGTACCCCTCGGAGCGAAAGGCTACGGCATGCCTGCCCAGGAAAGCTCGCAATACGGGCTATATTTTATCAACTACCATACCGTTCCCCTGGCAACTTCTGCACTCTTAGGGCGTAACTTGTGGCAGGAATCCACGGCCTTCAAAGCTGGCGTGTTGCAGACGATTTACAATACGTTACCCACACCAACGATATCGCGCGGCCTTTATGACGGCTGGACATGGAGCGACGACGAAAACTGGAGCTTAGGCGCCGGCCTGTACGGTGGCGGCGGGATGCAGTCGCGCTACTACGGCGATTTCATGATGGCCGCCGCACAGGAATTTCCAACTACGGCCATTGGCAAGGTTGCGCGGCAGTGGATCAATACGGTGAATCCGGGCATCGCGCCGATGTGGATGGCGATCGATCCTGGGGGTAGTGCGCAGGCGCTCTCGACTTTGCCGCTCGATTATTATGCGTCCGGTCCGCAGTCTGCCTATTGGCGCAATAATTGGAGCACGAATGCCAGCTCGTTGTTCCTGCAAATGGGACAGACCTTCGGCGTCGGCCACACTCACTTTGATGTGGGAAACTTCCAGTGGTTCCGCGGTGGATCCTATCTAATCCGCGAAACTCCAAGCTATTACACGACCGTGGCGGGGTACAACTCAGTTGGAACAGCGGCCGTAAGCTCAGGTTACGCGCATAATCTTCCTCTCGTCGGAGGACTGCCGGGATCGGCGGATGGCTGCACGGATAGTAATGCGATTGTAAAACGCATGGAGAGTCAGTCCACGTATGCCTATATCGATGTCGATACCAGCGGAACGTATACAAACAATATCTGTGATCCCGGTCGTCCAGAACGGGAAAACATATACGCCCAGCATGTGGAACGTGAATTTATCTTCTTCCGCGATATCGAAGTGCTACTTATTCTAGACCGTCTGCAGGCCGACTCCGCAAGTCGTAGCAAGACATTTGTGAGCCACTGCGAAACTAGCCCCGTTTCAATCGATGCCACGCATTACGTCTGCGTGGATGGAAGCCAACAGGCCAGTTACTCAGTGCTGCTGCCTGCAAATCCGGCGCTGGTGGCTGTGAATGAGGCCGCGAATGGCGCAACGTGCGCATCAAACGAGTGTCAATACCGGCTGGAAGTCAACGACAACAGCCCGATCGGAGCCCAGAGCTATTTCCTGGTCGCGATCCAAGGTCTCAACGCTGGCGGAACCGCGCTACAGCCTACTATGCAAGATAACGGCACCTCTTGGACCGTCGCACTGGATGCCAATCACAGCGTAACCCTCAACAAAGGCATGGCTTCGGCAGGCGGTTCCGTAACGATCAGTGGCGCGACCACAAACCTGCGCGTGGACCCGCAAGCGATGAGCATCACTGACGATGGGCCGGCGTGGGCTGCATCAATCACGACGACACCGGTGGCGCCCACGATCACGACGGGGCCAGCGAGCCAGACGGTGACCGCGGGACAGACGGCAACGTTCGCGGCCGTAGCTGCAGGGACGGCGCCGCTAAGCTACCAGTGGCAGAAGAACGGAGCCAACATCACCGGTGCTACGACAACAAGCTACACGACACCAGCAACGGCGTCGACAGACAGCGGATCGGCGTTCGACGCGGTGGTCACGAACACGGCGGGAACTGTGACGAGTGCGGCAGCCACTCTGACGGTGAATCCAGCACTGGTAGCGCCTACGATCACGACGCCGCCAGCGAACCAGACGGTGACTGCGGGACAGACGGCAACGTTCACAGTGGTGGCGGCAGGGACAGCGCCGCTAAGTTACCAGTGGCAGAAAAACGGAGCCAACATCACCGGTGCTACGACAACAAGCTACACGACACCAGCAACGGCGTCGACAGACAGCGGATCGACGTTCGACGTCGTGGTGACGAACACGGCGGGGACGGCGACAAGCAGTGCGGCGACACTGACCGTGAACCCGGCACCGGTAGCGCCGACGATCACGACAGCGCCAGCGAGCCAGACGGTGACCGCGGGACAGACGGCAACGTTCACTGTGGTGGCGGCAGGGACGGCGCCGCTAGGTTACCAGTGGCAGAAGAACGGAGCCAACATCACCGGAGCAAGCTCAGCGAGTTACACGACACCAGCAACGGCGTCGACAGACAGCGGATCGACGTTCGACGTCGTGGTGACAAAC
>Ga0307478_10002069_pt1 | contig 16385 bp, 14 predicted proteins | sample atmos_gasesECM4C_2_FD_203713 | JGI IMG/M metagenome (GOLD analysis project Ga0307478, IMG submission 203713) | Hardwood forest soil microbial communities from Morgan-Monroe State Forest, Indiana, United States - atmos_gasesECM4C_05 | ecosystem: Environmental > Terrestrial > Soil > Temperate...
AGGAGTTGGCAGTGGCGCACGGTACGCCGCAGAATCCACCGGCGGCGGAGACGGCAAAGACCGCGCCGACGGAATCCACTTCCGCCGATCTTGCCGAAAGAATAGACGTCCAGGAACATCGCTTGGAAGAGCAGGCGCAAACCAAGGTGGAATCTTCCCAGCACTTCCCCATCCGCATCACCGGCATGGCTCTGTTCAATGCCTTCACGAACTCAAGCGCAGCCGGCGGTCCGGGCGAACCCGTGGTGGCTCCGGTTCAAGGCGGCGCGCTTTCGGGAGGCGCCAGCCTGCGCCAGACTGTACTCGGTCTCGATTTTCGCGGGCCGGAAATCTTTGGCGGCGGCGCCATCCATGGATTCATCAACATGGATTTCTTTGGGGCGTCGGGCGATCCGTACGGAGGTTCTTTCCGCGTTCGCACCGCTGGGATTGAGTTCAACTGGGCAAACACCACCATCATGTTCGGCCAGGACAAGCCTCTGATTGCCCCGCGCGAGCCCAATTCGCTAGCCCAGGTTTGGACCGCACCTCTTACCGGTGCCGGCAACCTTTGGGTCTGGCAGCCGCAGGCCCGCGTCGAACAGCGTTTTCACTTCAACGAGCGCGCCACCTTGCGAGCGCAGGCTGGCGTGTTTGAAACCCGTGAGGCCTACGGCTCCGCTCCTCCACCCTATGCGTATGCGCTGCAGATGGCGCGCCCCGCGGCACAGGGCCGGGTTTCGCTGGCATACAGTCTGGACGATAACCGGCGCATCGAAATCGGAACGGGCTTCGACGCCAGCACCACGCACGTCGCGAACACTACGGTGCCGACTCGGGTGTACGCGCTCGACTGGTTGGCTCAGCCGTGGCGTAAACTGGAGTTTTCCGGGGCATTTTTCAGCGGCGAAAATGTCGCGAATCTGGGCGGTATCGGAGCGGGATTTACCATCATGTACGCCGGGGACGTCTCACCGGTTCACGCCGACGGAGGCTGGCAACAAGTCAGCTTTCTGGCCACACCCAGGCTCACCTTCAATTTATTTGGCGGCGAGCAACAAAACCGCGGGAGCGATCTCGCCTGGGGTCAGGTAGCCAAGAATCAAGCATACGGAGCCAACCTGATGTACCGCATTGCTCCCAACGTAATCGTCAGCTTCGAATCCGAGCAGTTACGAACCAACTATCTCGTGACTGGCATCCGGTTGAACAATCACTATGACCTGGGTCTTGCGTATCTGTTTTAGCGCCTGGGCCTTCACGGCCCTCGCCCTGTCTGCCACGCCAACCACGGTGCGGGGATCGATTGATCTCGTGGCGTCGCGCGATCCCATGGTGCGCAGACACAAAGATTATTCCGGCGTAGTGGTATGGCTGGAACCGCTCGGACATCTGATCGCGCCAGCCATTCCCTCACGCCCCACGCTGATGGTGCAGAAGAACAAGATGTTCAACCCGCACGTGCTGGCCATCCCGGTTGGCGGCAGTGTGGCGTTCCCGAATTTGGATCCGATCTTTCACAACGCGTTTTCGAATTTCAACGGACAGATCTTTGACGTGGGATTGTATAAGCCCGGCGCGAGCCGCACGGTCGTATTCAATCGCGAAGGGATCGTGCGCGTGTTTTGCAATATTCATCCGCAGATGAGCGCGGTCATAGTGGTATTGGGCACGCCCTACTTCGCGGTTTCCGCCAGGAACGGCGTATTCGAGATCCTGGACGTCCCGCCCGGCGACTACCAATTTCATGTATTTCACGAGCGAGCTGCCCCCGAAACGCTGGATGTGCTGACCCGAAGGATCACGGTGGAAGCGCCGCGGCTGGAGCTGCCGGCGCTCGTCATTTCCGAGAGCGGCTACTTGCCCGCGCCGCACAGAAACAAATACGGGAAAGATTATCCACCGGTGATTGAGGAGCAGCCGGTGTATCCGGGAGCAAACAAGTGAACGCCTTCGGCTTTTCGCGCCTCTCGCTGCTTTGGAAGATCTTGCTCTCGACTTCCGTGGCCATCACCCTGCTGTTCGCCGCAACCGGTTGGATTGTCGAAAATGACGCACTGGGTACCACGTCGCGCAGCCTGGAGGATGAGGTGCAGGCCAGTTTCCAGGCGTACCGATCACTCTGGAAGTCGCGTGCCGACAAGCTCGCTTCCGTGAGTCTCATCCTGAGCACCATGTCTGATGTCCGCTCCGCCTTCGGTACTCGTGATCCGGCAACCGTTCGCGATACGGCGAGCGAGTTGTGGTCCACGGCCTCGGAGAGTGCCTTGCTTCTGGTGACCGATCCTAAAGGTCAGCTCATCGCCTCGGTGAATGCCTTGCCCGGGTCCACGGCCTGGCGCGAGTTGGATGTCGTGCCCGAAGCTGTCCGGCGCTATGTTCAGCAGCCCCCCGGCTTCACACTCAAGGATCAACAGGCCACTGGGTTCATGCTCAAGGACGGAAATCTCTATCAGATCGCCGTGACGCCTGTCTACGTGCAATCTGGTCGTGGTCTCGCACTGCTGAACGTTCTGGTCGCGGGTTATCAGGTAGACCATCTGGTGGCCCAGAGCCTGAAAGAATCCACCGGCGGTAGCGAATTTCTATTCCTCTCCGGAGGGCACGTAATCGCTTCCACACTGAATTCCCGCGCCACAAGCGAGTTGGCACGTGCTGTGGCGGTACGTGGTCCGGGCCGCATTTCCGGGCCCATCAGCGACGGCGTCACCCAATACGCCCCTCTGCACACTTCGCTTGCGGACATTGAAGGGCGGACCATCGGCGACCTGTGGATTTTTCGCTCTTTCGAAAACGCTCGCCAGCAACTGGCTGTTTTGCGGCGCAATATTGTTCTGCTCGGTCTATTTGCCATGCTGGCCGGCCTCGGCCTGACGTATTTGCTCGCGCGGCGGATCGTGCAACCCGTCGAGAAGCTCGATCGTGCGGCGGCTGAGGTCGGCCGCCAGAACTACGCCTATCGCGTGGCGGTCGACAGCCGTGACGAACTAGGCCGCCTGGCGGAGACTTTTAACAACATGTGCGCTTCGATTCAGAGCGCTCGCCAGGAATTGATCCGCCAGGAACGCATTTCGACGATTGGACGACTTTCGAGTTCCATCGTTCATGACCTGCGCAATCCCCTCGCCGCCATCTACGGCGGTGCCGAGATCATGATGGACACCGGAATTGCGCCGCCGCAGCTCAAGCGCCTGGCTAGCAATATCTATCGGGCCTCGCGCCGCATCCAGGAGCTCCTCCAGGATTTGGTCAATGTCGGCCGCGGCAAAACCGAAGGCGCCGAGATGTGCCGTTTGTGCGAAGTCGCCGCGGCGGCAGGCGATTCGTTGGCTTCGACGGCTGACGCGCGCGGTGTGAACGTCACGCTCGATGTCCCGGCCTCCATCGAGCTTCCACTCGAGCGCGCCCGCGTGGAACGCGTGTTCATCAATCTCATGGATAACGCACTGGAAGCTATGCCGGCCGGTGGCACGATTCACGTCCGCGCTTCGGCACAGCGTGACGCGGTCATCATCGAGGTTGCCGATACCGGTCCGGGCATTTCGCCCGAGATCCGGGAGCATCTGTTTCAGCCGTTCGTCAGCTCCGGCAAGAAAAACGGCCTGGGTCTCGGCCTCGCCCTCTCGCGACAGACTATCCTCGATCATGGCGGCGACATGTGGGTTGAGTCCGAACCGGCCCAAGGCGCCCGCTTCTTTATTCGGCTGCCGTTGAGCCGTCCGATAGCTCACACCGAACAAGCGATAGCGTCGCCCGTCGGACACTAATGGCTTAAATCCGGGCCTTCGGCGCCGCTTGTTCCGCCTTCAGTTTCCGGTCAACTCTCGGCGTGCTGATTCCTGGAGGAAACCCGACGAACTTTATTTCTCGGCGTCTCTGCGCCTCTGTGGTGAATTGCAGGCAGTGCTTCGTTAAACGTACACGCGCTGCACCCGATCTCCGATGCCGCAGAGTATCGCGTACGAGATGGTGCCCGCCATGCGCGCGATCTGTTGCGCATCGATGCTGACCGCGCCCTCGCGGCCCAGCAGGGTCACTTCATCGCCGGGTCCGAGGGACGTCGTATGGCTGACGTCGATGGTGGTCAGATCCATAGACACGGTGCCTAGAATGGGGACGAGCTTGGCGGCGGCGATAACCTTTCCGCGATTGGCCAGCCGGTGCGGCACGCCATCGGCGTAGCCCGCGGCAACCACCGCGATCCGCAGTGGCTCGGGGGCGCGGAATGAGCCGCCATAGCCCACACGCGCCCCTGCGGGTATTTCTTTCACCGTCAAAATCTTCGCTCTCCAGGTGAGTATCGGTTTGACATCCAGCACCGGTTTCGGCGCATCGCCGCGTGCCGGGGAAACGTATCCGTATAACGCGTGCCCGGGGCGCACCATGGTCAGCCATGCCGGATTCCGCTTGTATGCCAGCGCGTTGGTGCTGGACATATGAACGTTCGGTGGCGAAAAACCGGCGCCTCTGAGTTGCTCGATGATGCCGGCGAAATAAACGATCTGTTCATCAGATTGATCCGACGTATAGTCGGCGGGTGACGCGAAGTGCGTCATCAACCCGTTCAGCTTGGCATGCGTGGCCGCGCGTAAAGCCGCGATGATGTCGTCGGCCGCCGCCCGGGTGCCCAGCCGATACATGCCGCTATCTATCTTCAGATGATAATCGGAGCTCTTGCCCGACTCGCGGGCCAACTGGTCGAGAGCGCGCAGCCCCTCGAGGGAGTGAACCACGGGTGTAAGACGGGAATCGGTGAGCGCGGGCCACTCGTGAGCAAGGAAACCGGACATCACCAGGATGGGTTTCTCAATTCCGGCGCGCCGCAGCGTGACTCCTTCGTTCACTGAACTGACTGCCAGCCACTCCACGCCCTCCGCCACCAGCACGCGCGCGACTTCCACCGCGCCGTGGCCATATGCATTCGCTTTCACCACCGCCATGACCGCGACCCCGGTGCCGGATACGGCACGGACACTTCGGTAGTTGCGCACGAGTTGCTCGCGGGAGATCAGGACATAGGATCGGTAAGGAAGCAGAGGCACCTTCTAATTATCGACGCCCCCGCGCCTGTTTGCCGCTCGTGGGAGCAATCCGCCGGAAAAGCGCTTCGTAATCCGCCGTGACCGTATCCCACGAGTAGCGCCCCTCGACACGCTCGGCGGCGCGCCGGCGAAATCCATTCCGCTCCTCCTCGCTCATGGCCAGCACCATTCCGATCTTCTCCGCCAGATCGTATTCCCCGAAAGGAATTCCGGTGTCGCCCGCCACTTCAGTATTTTCAGCGGTCACGCGGTAGAGAACCAGTGCGCCGCGGCCCATGGCTTCGATGAGCGCCGGGTGCGTGCCCCCCACCGTGGTCGCATGAATGTAGGCGAAACAGTGCGAGCCAAGCTCCTGATAGCCGCGGCCGTAAATGGCGCCTGGCATGACAATGCGCGCGTCGCTGGTAGATCGCACCTGGCGAATGTAATCGGCGGAATATGGCGCATCGCCGATCAACGCCAGTTTCATTTCGGTGGGCACTTTCTCGAACGCCTGCCGCACTTCGAGCGCATGATTCTCAGGCTCCATTCGGCTTACGTAGAGAAAGTAACGTCCGGGCTGGATATCGAGTGCAGACAGCGCGTCGGTCGTCTGCACCTTCCCGACCTCGGCGCCATACGGAATGAAGTCGGTGGCCTTTCCATAGCGTTCGCGATAATAGTCGGCGATTGCCCGGGCGTCGGTCACGATCGCGGTCGGGAGAATCGTCGCCAGCCGCTCAGAAAGCAAGTACCAGGCCTTGGCCAGCCGGTTCCATTTCTTGCGCCTGCGCTCGATGCCGTCGACATTCAGCGCGACTGCCATGCCAGCCATCCGCGCCAACGGTGTGTAAATCGCGTTGGCGGCATTGCAGTAGAGTGCCACATCGGCCCGATGGAATAAAAGATGAATGGTAGAGAGAAAGGTGTGCGCCAGGGTATCCAGGTACTTGTGGCGAATGGTGGGCAAATAGCGAAGCTCCACGCCGCGCCACGGCGATTCCGTCGGACGCTCTCGACAGTAAACCGCTACCGAATTCCCCACCAGCGCGAGGCGTGTAGCGAGTTCTTCCGCAAACGTTTCGAAGCCGCCGTAATTCGCAGGGATGCCTCTGGTGCCCAGAATGGCGATCCGCATCGAATCCCCATTACATCACAGGAGGATTTGCTAGCCGCGATAGGCTTGGGTATGGGAATGAACCGCGGCCAGCTTGCGCGGCGCGGGCTTGCTCACCGGTGCGTATTTGAACCAACTGGCAATGTACTCGTTGTCCACTCGCTGCCGCCTTTGAATCTCCCGGCGTTTCGCCAGAATGCGTCTCCAGTTCTTCGCCAGATACCAGAACGCCTTGAGCGAGCTGTGCTCCCAGAGTAGGCAGCAGGCCACCACCATGGCATCGCGCGTCGAGATCCAGAACCAGTTGCGGAGGTAGAGGTCGCCGGAGATGTTCTTCATCCGCAGCATGAACCGGTTCTTCACCGAGTGCATGTTGATTTCCGGCGGCAAAGCGCGGCGCTTCCCAGGCAGCACGCTGCGAACGTGGTAACCACGGGCATACGGCGCGTACAGGCAGCGCCAACCCAGTAATTGCGCCCGCCACGCGACGTCGGCGTCCTCGCGATAAACGAAGAAATCCGAGTCGAAGAACTCTCCCCCGATCTGAATGTCGTGGATCATTTCGCGCCGATAGAGTGCCGCCGCCGCCGTCGCTCCGAACACGTATTCATAGTTCAGGTAGTGTCCGTTGTCCACCTCCTGGCTGCCCCGGTCAAGGTGCCGCAACATCGGGTTGAAATAGATACCGGTGGAATCCACCACCGGTTTGGCCGGTATATCGAACGCCGCAGTCATCGTCAACAGCTTTCCGCAAACCGTCCCAACCTTCGGATCCATGTGACCCGCGTCCAGAAGCACTTCGATGAAGTCGGGCAGCAGCAGAACGTCAGGATTCAACGTCAGAACCCAATCGCCGCTCGCGAGGCCGATCGCCTGGTTCTGCGCCGCCGCGAAGCCAATGTTCTCTTCGTTGTAAACAATCTGGCACCGGTCTTCGAACTGCTCCAGAATGTCCGTTGTCCCATCGATGGAGCAGTTGTCGACAACGATGATTTCCTTGAGCGCATGCCCTTGCTCTAGTACCGACTCCAGGCAGCGCCGGATGAATCTGCCGCTGTTATAGGTGACTATCGTGACCGATACAAAGTCGCTATCGCGCATGTACTCGAACCTGAAAAGACATCTCTCCGCATGAGCCTGAACAAAAAACACTCCAACTTCATCCTGCCACCCCGAATAAGAACTGTCGGCCGGCAAGCTTCACGACTTTGCCGTAAACTGCTATGGGCTTTAGGCTCCTTTGGCGGGAAATACCCAGCACTATTCGCACTACGGAGCCGAATATTACAGCCAGACACACCAACTTCTCCGCCCTCGGAGGGAAATGCTTGGCCGAATACCTAAGCAAACTACCATACCAGTAAAACTGCCGGAACTCCAGTAAAATCTTCTGGATGGAATGCCCGCCCGTGTGTTTTGCTACGCTTTCCGGCACGAACCGAATTCGGTACCCATTGTCTTTGGCACGCTTCAAAAAATCCACGTCCTCAAACCACAGTGGATAAAAATCCTCGTCAAACCCGCACAACTTCTCCCAGGCGTCGCGGCGGATCATAAGAAATGCCCCGGCCGGCTGTTCCACATCCGACGCCACTCGACAGTCCAAATCCAAGCAACGGTATTGCCAATTCACTGGGTTCCCCGGCCAGGCTCGATTGATGAGCAGAGCCTCAAAGCACAGCGCTGCCGCCGAGGGAAATCGCCGTACCATGAAGCCGGCCTGTGGTTTCCCCTGCTCATCCACAAGCATCCCGCCCGCGGCCGCCGTCTGAGGATCCAGACAAGCCTGCCGTAGCGGCTCAAGACTATTCTGTAAAATGGCATCCGGGTTCAGATGAAGCAGTATAGGCGCCCTTAGGGCGTGTACTCCCTGGTTGACGGCGGCGGCGAATCCGAGGTTACTTGGATTTGCAATCAGCCGCACACCGCGCTCGCTCACCTCGCTTCCCGTTTGGTCCTGGGAGGCATTGTCGATCACCACCACCTCCGCTCCTGTCGCGACTGCCGCGTCCAGGCACGCACCGATTTCCGTCCCCGAGTTGTAGGTTACGATCACGATCCCCACGTCTCGCATGTGTGTCAATCCGCCTCACGAGCCGTGAGCGCGAAGTACACTCGCCAGTACCGGTCAAACCCGGTTCGGCGCTGTATGTCGCGGATCTCACGCTCCGATTGCGCCAAAATTTGTAGCAACCGCTTCGGATCGATCCTCGGCCTCACCGCATTCTGCCTGGCTGTGGCAAAACCCATCACACCAGCCAGCTTGCCGCGGAGAAATGCCAGGAAACATCTGTGACGCAACGCTACCAGGCCCCACAACGTTTGCGAAACCAGAATCGGCCACGCCAGGCGGCACAGAAGACTCGCCGGGTAATATTTCGCTACCAAAAATACTTGGTTGCGCGAAATCCTGCGCACAGTTTCCCGATGCCATTTGCCGAGCGCCGCGCTGCCCACGTGGTACGCCAAAGCCTCGGGCACGTAGCGGCCTGCGTAATCCAGGCACGCGCAGCGCAGGCCGAACTCGACATCTTCCAGGTACGATTCGAACGTCTCGTCCAGTAAGCCGGCACGGGAAAATATCTCCGTGCGAAAAAGGCTCGCCGTGCCCGGCGCAAATCGGATCTCACAATCGCTCGAGAATTCCGGTCCATCCTCCCGCCCTTGTCCTATTCGCCAGGCGCAGCCGCCGCGGCATAGGGCATCATATGTGCCGTCGATCCTGCTCCGGTCGAGCGCGTCGAGAATCTTACCGGCCGCAAACCAGACGCCGGGTTGTCGCGCTGCTCCCAACAGCCGTTCGATCCAGTCGGCCGCAAGCTCAACGTCGCTGTTCACAATGGCCAACCAGCCGGTCCTACATTCCTGGATGCCTCGGTTGACCGCGCAGGCGAAGCCGGTGTTCGATCCCATGCGCACCACGCGCGCCCCCAGTGCCTCGGCTGCTTCCGGCGCGCCGTCCTCCGAGCCGTTGTCCACGATCAGAATTTCCGCCGCCCGATGGGATTGAGCCAGCACCGAGCCTATCAGACGCTCCACCAGCGCCCGGCCGTTCCACACCGGAACGATGACCGTCACGTCATTCGGCATGTCGGTTCCACCACGCTGCTATCATGGTGACTGTCATGCGATGGACCCCGTTGCTTTTGCTTCCCATGCTGGCCGGAGCCGCTGAGATCGCGGGTTCCAACGTCCGCACGGTATACATCATGCCCATGCAGCACGGGCTCGACCAGTACATCGCCAACCAGCTTACGCGCGAGCACGTGCTCGACGTTGTTGCCGATCCCATACGCGCCGATGCCCTTTTTACAGATCGCCTCGGTGAGTCGCTCGAAACCGAATTGGAGAAGCTCCACCCGACTCCGAAGCCGCCCGAGCCAAAAGAGGCGACACCTCCCGACAAAGAGAAAGACAAAGACATAGACAAAAAGGAAGCCACCTCCGGCGACAAAGACAAGCCGCCAGCCCCGAAAACGTATCGCGATGCCGAGCCGCCCCACACATCCAGTTTCGGCAGCGGCAAGGGTACTATGTTCCTGGTCGATGCCCATTCCCGCGTCATCCTGTGGTCCATATACGAGAAGCCCTCAGTCTCCGATCCGGCGCATCTCGATCGTACAGCGAAGCAAGTCGTAAACCGGCTTAAGCTGGACCTGGCGGGCAAGTAGTCCTCCGTTTTTCACGCAGCACCGCGCGGTAGCTTTCCTCCAGCCTTCTGGTCAGCACTGGCATATTCCAATTCGCTTCCACTTCCGTCCGCGCCCTTTCCGTCACGGCGCGTGTTTGCTCCGGGTAATTCAAAACCTCGACCACCTTGTTCGCGAACTCTTCCGGCTGATCAGCCAGTGCGCAGAATTCGCCATCCTTTCGCGCCAGGCCCTCGGCGCCGATTCGCGTCGACACCACCGGGATTCCGCTCGCGAACGCTTCCAATAGCTTTACGCGCACGCCGGAGCCGCTGAGGATCGGGCACACAAAAACCGCCCGCCGGGCGAGTTCGGTGCGAATATCTTCCACCAATCCCAGCCACTCCACCGCCGGCCCCGCCTTTTCCAACAGATCGCGCGGCGGCGTGTCCGGACCCGCTATCACTAGCCGGGCATCCTGCCGGCGCTGCAGAACCCGCGGCAACACGTAGCGTAAGAACCACTCAACGGCCGTGAGATTCGGGATGTGACGGAAGCCGCCAATAAACAGCATCGTGTTGGACTCCCGCCCCTCGGACCCGAACGGGAACCTCTGCACATCGATCCCGGCCCGCAGCCCTTCTTGAAGGCGATTCGCAAAACGCGGCAGATAAGATGCCAGATATTCGCGATTCTCTCGCGTACACACCTGCACATGATCGCAATCCGGAAGGTGCTTCAGCTCGTAACGCAGGGCACGTAGGTATTCAAACGTAGCCTTGGAACGCGGCACGCTCGAAAGGTGCGCAAGCCCGCGCGCGACCGACTGGAAATAAATGTCGTGCTCGAAAACCACGCTCGCCAGACGTTCGAATCGCCCAGCGTATTGCACCAGCGGCGTGTACTCCAATTGCAGCACATCAATCTGCCGTTGATACATCTGCCGGTGAATCAGCCACTCGATATCGGGATCACAGAATTCTCGTACCGCGTGCGGCGCAATGGAAGCGCTGGCTCCCAGGTGTCCCACGGGCCGGACCGGCAGCTCGATCGACGCGCAAAACGCCCGCAAACTATTGTTCGCCTCCCGCTGCTCCGGCAATTCCAGTAGCGCAATCACGTGGACCTCAGCCACCTTCGCCAGCTCCCGCAGTGTCCCGAGCATGAAGACTCCGCCTCCATGAAGCGGCGGACAGATCGGATAGGGCGACACGAACAGCACCCGCAGCCGTTCCGGTTCGCGCTCAATCGCCGAGAAGCGGTCGCGAAAGTAGCCGCCCAGCGGCCGCCGGAACGCTTCGGTATCGCTCACCACAGCCAGGCTCCGCGCCCTCCAGCGCGACCGCATCGCGCCCGCGAGTTGCAGAAAACCACGTCCGAGCCCGCTTAAGCTGGCCCGCCGCGGGGAATCGCCCAACACCGCGCTCACCAAAGCTCCCACGTACGTGAAAAAGAAGTGCGACCCCAGGCGCCGCCACTCGTGAATATTCTTCCACGCGAAAAGAATGAAATTCTTGCTCAGCACAGCCTGAATCTGCGCTTCCGTGAACCGCTTGCCGATGGTACCGCGATGTTCGTGGTACACCACGCTCCGCGGTTGGTACAGCACTTTCCAGCCGCGCTTCCAGGCCTGATACCCGAGGTCGGTATCCTCCAGGTAGAAAGGCTCGAGCAGGCGGTCGAACCCGCCCAACTCGAGAAACTTCCGCCGATCGAACGCGCAAGATCCGCCGCCGCCGTAAAAGCACGGGTATAGCTCGCGGATTTGGTCGTCGATGCGGTGCCGCACCCTCAAGCCGCCTTCTTCCCACCAGCCTTGTGTGAGCCCGGTTTCCTCGCGCTTCTTCGCGGGATCTGTGAACTGAATCTGGCACGAAACGGCAAACACGCGCTCGTCTGTGAAGCCCGCCAAGAGCGCCGTGAGAAAGCCCTCGTCCACGCGCATGTCGCTATTGAGCAGTACCACGATGTCGTTTTTGGCGGCGCGTACACCCGCATTCGAGCCGCCGCCGAATCCCAAATTGCGTTCCAGCGCGACGAGCCTCACCTCGGGAAAGTTCCGCCGCACGAATTCGGCGCTGCCGTCAGACGAGCCGTTATCCACCACGATGATCTCGTTGGCCGCGTTGCCGCTCAGGGCCGCGATCACCGATGGCAGATATTTCTCAAGCAAGTCCCGCCCATTCCAGTTAGGGATCACGACGCTCGCGGCGACGGTTGCCGGCCGGGTATCACTCGGCTTGCGCCTGCGTCCGAAGAGCTTCCACGCGACATCTTCGACAGCAAATGCCGCCACGCAAACAATCAGGATCAGGGGCGAGAGGATCATCACTGGCAAGAGGAGCGCCAGGCGCAGCAGCAACCTCATTTACCGGGTTCGAGCTTGGGCAGCAATCCCAGCTTGCCTCCCAGCCGGACCCACCGCGTGCTCCACAGCGCCTGTAACTGGCCGCGCAGATCGTCTGCCTCGGCTTCATTCCGCTGCGCCCATAGAGTGCGCTCCGCCACCGTCCCCTCGGCCACGTGCAGATGCTCGACACACTCCGCCAGTTCCGCTACCTTCGCATCCAGCTCACTGGCAAGACGTGTCGCCGCCGCTACCGCCTCGTCCAACTCCCTTTCCAGTTCGCCGATCCGTGTCCGCGCTTTCGTCTGCTCGGTGGCCAGTTCCTCCTGCAGTTCGACCACCCGCGCGATGCGTCCACTGAGCTCCGTTTCGAGCACCTGAATGTGCCGCTCGCGCTCGCGCAGCATGTTGGCCGCGCGCGGCACGTAGATGAATGGGGCAACGGTCGTTTCGCCCGTCACGCTGCAAACCGCGAGATAGAAGTGCGCCTCCGCCGCATTGGCGCCGCCTTCCTCCACGGCCGATTCCACCGCGCCCCGCACGCCCGCCGGCGCGAATACGATCGCACCCGCGTGGTTTTCCAGATACAGCTCCACTTTCGGAAAAACGCCCCCGAGCTGTTGCCGGAACTCTTCGTATTCGAATTCGTGCGCGTGAAATGGATTTGGCCCGAGTGCCGCCCGCGCCTCCGCATAAAAGACTTTGTTCGGCGTCGAGACCAGAAACTGCCCGCTGGGAGAAAGCACACGCCGCACCTCGCCCAGGAATGTCCTCCACTCGCTCAGATGCTCGATGATTTCGAAGGCCACCACCACATCGAACGCCGCGTCCGGCGCCGGGATTTTCAAGCACGAGGCTTGCTCGAACCGCAGGTTCCCCGCGGAGTAATGCTTGCGCGCGTACTCGATCGCTTCCGGCGCAATATCGATTGCCAGCACTTCGCGTGCTTGCGTGGCGAGAGCGGCGGCGCCATATCCGGCTCCGCAGCCCGCGTCCAGCACTCGCCGTCCGCCAGCCACCCGCACCGCGAAAGCGTACCGCGCCGCGTGCTCATTCCACAAATCCCGGTCAACCTCGCCCGGAATCACACGCTCGCCCGTGAACTCAGCCAATCGCCATTCCTGAAGTGTTTAGTTTACCTCGACTCCGAGCGCTTCCAGATCTGCCTTGTCCTGCGTCCGGCCGGTCGCTCTCTTGTTACGGATCAGCGCCTCACGTCCAATGAAACGGACTGGAATACCGTGAAGCTGCCCATCAACACCGCTAACCCAAGCTTCCTCGAACGTTACGCCAGTTATGGAAGTGAGCAGATCGATCCGGTTGGGCGGATGGCCGAGTTGGATTACCTGGTCGGGATACATGAAATCCGCCGCGGACAGTCCCAGCGACGCGAAGCTGAACGCGCGCATCACCGCTTCGACTCGTGTGGCGTTCTCCGGCGACGTTCGGACGAGAATCTCGATGTCGCCTGTGTACCGTGGCACGCCATGGAAGGCCAGAGCGAATGCGCCGACGATCAGATAATCAACGCTCTGAGAGTTTAACGATTCGATAAACTCGCTCAAATCTTTCTGCAGCGGCATCGCCCTCTTTGCGCAAATTCTCCATCAGCTCGAGCAAAATGTCCACCCTTTGTTGTGGTGTCAGGCTGCGATAGTACTCCAGATCCGCCTTCGCGGCCCGCTCATGGCTGGAGAATTTTGCGACCGTTCGATCCATTGTCTTCGATTGTATCGTGCACTATGGGGATGTTCGGAAACGTGAGTTCAACTAAGGAAGACGCGCGGGAGCCTGCGGATCTGGTCGGTCAATAAAGCGTATGTTTGTCGACGACGAATTGCCGAAGCCATCGCGGTCCGACACTAAAGCGCCTGGCTCCCTTCGCAAGGACGACCAGCAACAGGAGCACGCCCAACCCGATGAAGCCGAGTACCACCATTTCGATTTCAGCGTATCACGATCTCATTCTGCAGTCCTCTTGATCCACCCTATGCCCGCTTCGCCTCTTCCCCCACCCCCAGCCGCACATTCACCATCACCTTGCAAGGCAGATGCATGAAACCGTACACCTCCGCGCCCCCAGCCACCATCTGGAGCGCGATGGCATTATCGATCAGATCGCACACCCGAAAGCCGTCCAGCGGCCCATCCGCCACTGCCGGCGAAAAAGAAAAGGAACTTGGGTAGAACTCCGGCAGCGGCACGTGGAAGTCCACGGTGTAAATGTCGCCGGCAGCCATAGGCGGTAGATCGTGTCCCTCGCGTGCGGTGTTGGTGCCCGCGAAATCCACGCCCAGATGATTCCGCATCAGGAATCCCACGTTCGGATGAGCAATGTCCTCGTTCGCACGGATGCTGATGCGCACGATGATCGGCGTCGAAGGTTCCAAATACGACGCCGGTGTTCCGCCCGCATCCAGCACCGCAATACCCAGAATCTCCGCCCGCCGGTCGCCGTAACGATGATCGATGTTTGGAATGCGCTCCACGATTTCCGGCGCGCGCGTATTGCCTGCGGGCAGAGCCCGCGGGTCCGGCTTGTGATGCGCCAGATAAGCGGAATCCTTCTCCGTCATCGCAGCCAGATATTTGGCTACCACGCGATCGGTCGCGCCCAATTCCACCACCCGGCCGTGATCCAGCCATAGCGCCCTGTCGCCCAGCGCCTTTACGTCTGCCGTCGCGTGCGAGACGAACAGTATCGTGATGCCGCGCGCCCGCAATTCGTGTACTTTGCGCATGCAGCGCTGCCGGAAGTAGAGGTCGCCCACCGCCAGGGCTTCGTCGACAATCAGAATTTCCGGATCGACATTAATTGCCACCGCGAACGCCAGGCGCACCACCATGCCGCTCGAATACGTTTTCACCGGCCGGTTGATGAAATCGCCGATCTCGGCGAACTCCTCGATGTTCCCGTAACACGCATCGATTTCCCGTTTCGATAGTCCCAGAATCGATCCGTTCAGATACACATTGTCACGGCCGGTAAACTCCGGGTTGAAGCCAGCCCCCAGTTCGAGTAGCGCCGAAACGCGCCCTTCCACCGAAACCGTGCCGGAGCTCGGTTGCAGAATTCGGGCCACAAGCTGCAATAGCGTGCTCTTGCCGGAGCCGTTCTCCCCGATCACGCAGAACGTTTCCCCGCGCCGCACTTCGAAGCTCACATCGTGCAGCGCCCAGAAGTTCCGGTGAAACTCGCGCCGGTTGAAGGTAATCAGCTCCTTCAGGCGGTCGCCCGGCGCATCGTAAATCGGGTAGCTCTTCGAGACGTTTTCAAACTGTACGGCCGACATTTCACTTACTGCGGAAAGCCCACGGTATTCAGCCCCGGGATGATGCGCAGCGCATTCTTATAGTAAAGCTTCTTCAGCACATCATCCGGGAGATCGAGGCCGTACATCTTCCAGAACGCGTGCCGCTTGCGATAGTAATCGAAGTATTCATCGGCGGTTTCGAGCACGCGGAAGTAGCAGTAGTATTCCGTGGGCTCCCAAATATCCTTGCCGAACAGCACGCGGTCCTGATGCCGGATAAACCATTCCCGCGCGAAACGCGGCTGCCGTCCCAGCTCCGCGAGCACCGCACCGATTTCGGTGTACATGTTGGGCATCTCGTCCATCAGCCGTCCCAGCTCTGCCAGGTTTCCGCCCAGCCAGCCCAAGTGCGCGTTGATGAAGATCGTGTTCGGATGGGATGCGAACAGGTGGTGCTGCTCCCCGATCAGCGTTTCCCAGCTTGGATATCGATCCGGCGGCCGGGCGCGCTTCGGGAACTGTTTCAGTTCGAGCCAGCGCTCGTTGAAGCGATCCTGCGGCTGGAAGAAGGACCACGGTTCTGCGGTATGGATCAGCACCGGAATCTTCAGCCGGGCGCATAGGTCCCACACCAGGTGGAAGCGCGGGTCATCCACGTGGATGCGCTGGCCCTTCGTATCTTTCAAGTCCATGCCGAAGTTCTTGAAGATTTTCAGGCCCTGCGCCCCGCTCCGCACGTCGTCCTCGAGCTGCTTTGCCACGCGCTCCGGGTAATCGGCTGCGTCGATATTCGAAAAATCCATATTGGCGAACACCACGAAGCGGCCTGGATAGCGCTCTTTGAGTATCCGGACGTTCTGTTGGAGCTCCTTTCCGTAGCCACCGCTCAAGTTCACCATGATCCGCAGGTTGATGCCGTCCATGTCCGACACCAGCTTGTCGACCTTCGCCGGTGTTAGGTCGTACTGGTGATTGTGCACGTCGATAAACGGATATTTCGCGCGCTTCATGATGTGCTCTGGTACCACCAGGGTCGAC
>Ga0307478_10002070_pt1 | contig 16377 bp, 8 predicted proteins | sample atmos_gasesECM4C_2_FD_203713 | JGI IMG/M metagenome (GOLD analysis project Ga0307478, IMG submission 203713) | Hardwood forest soil microbial communities from Morgan-Monroe State Forest, Indiana, United States - atmos_gasesECM4C_05 | ecosystem: Environmental > Terrestrial > Soil > Temperate...
CAGGCGGCCGTCGCGGGCTACAGCTTCACTTATACGGACCCCAACGACCCCGCTCAATTGCAGTATGACGTTCGCTGGTCGGTCATAACGTACTCAAACGGCGGCAATCCTACTGGCAAGCGATTCATCGTTGGCGTGCGCCGCAGAGGCGGGAACAATCCGCTGCTGCCCGTCACGCTCGATACCATGGTGGAAAAATGAAGCTCGCGACTAATCAGAAATATCAATCAGGTTTCACAATGTTGGAGATGATGGTCTCCGTGGCCATTTTCGTAGTCATCAGCAGCGCCATCTTTGGCCTGCTGGGAAATTCCCAGAAGCAATTTCGGACCGAGTCGCAGCTACTCGGTTCTTTTCAGGAAGCCCGGATTGGGCTGGACCAGATTGTTCGCGATGCCGGCGACGCCGGCTACCCTCCCCAAAATCATTTCCTGGTAATGCCCCTCGCGAATAAATACGCGATCGGGCCACTGGGCTGGATGCCCGGCTACACGACGAACACCCCCTGCCTGATTGGCACGGCCGGCGGCGGAACTTGCACAAGTCCGGGCGATTTTGACGTCATCTTCGAAGGCGACGACAACGATGGCAATGGAGTCAGATGGACGCGCTATCAGTTAATAGGCACAACGCTCTACCGCGGCGCCGTGCCCAAAGCGGTGGGTACGGATCCGGTGACGGCAACGAATGCCGCGGGGATCATGCTCCCTTACGTGACAAACGTCATGAACAACGCCCCTGCCACGCAGATTGCCACCTTCCAGGCGGAGTATCCCAGCATGTTCCCCGGCGGGGCGGCTCAACCGGTTTTCCAGTTCATTTGTGACTCCGGAGCCGGCGATGTTCTCTGCCAGAATGCCGTCGGCGGCAATTCGCCGTCGAATGTTCGCGACATCGAAATCAGGCTCATCGTCATGTCCCCACAGCCGGACATGCAAACGAAAAAGTGGCGTCTTGTGGAGTTGAACGGGCGCGCACGTCGGATCAATCCGAATCAGTAGCCATACGGAGAAAAGTATGAAACCCAACCACACTAACCGCCGCAGAGAGCAGGAATCGGGAGTCGCGCTGCTCGTGGCGATTTTCGTCTTGTTGCTTGTCAGCGTAATCGCGATTTCCCTGGTGATCGCCTCGGGAGGAGAAAGCTCTCTCGAAGGTAACTACCGCTCCGAGTCTAGCGCCTATCTGGCGGGCACGGCAGGACTGGAAGAAGCGCGCGGCCGGCTGCTTCCAAAGAACGCGGACTACTTCGACAATACGGTTGCGACTTTCATGCCTACAGCCGGGGCGCTTGCGGTCGGCCAGGTCCGCTACATTCTGAATCCCGGGCCGAACGATACCCTGGCAACCATACTGACAGCCTATCCAGACACCGAATATGTGACAGAGTTTGGCGCGGCTCCAGTTGCCGGAAACGTGCAGACGATTCCTTCCGTGTCCACGGTAACTTCTGGTGGGACAACTTACTACGGGCCGCAGTACAAGTGGGTTCGGATTACACCTGCGACGGAGAAATCCATAAACACGGACGTCAACTCCGACAGCGTTTTCGACAGCACCACTACTTTGTATTATGATCCGACCCTTTTGAACGGCTTCGGAGCTCCTAAGCCGAGTCTCTTTCTTCCGCCAATGGTTGGACTCGTCCCAAACCTTGCCGCCAATCCGAACGCCAAGCAAGCTTTGGAAATCACGACGCTGGCGGTTTTGCCGAGCGGAACGCAGAAAATTTTGCAGTACGTGGTGACGCCAGTCACCTTTCCTCTCAACTTTCCATCGGCGCTGACGCTGGCTGGCAATTCCATCGCCTTTAGCGGCGCAAACTCGAATCAATACTACGTCGACGGAGACGACGGGTCCGGCAATCCTCCCCCCGTTGCCGGCTGCACGCCCAGCGGAGCATCTCTGCCAGCTATTGGCACTACGGGATTGACCAACGTAGGCAACGTCGACTCGGGCATCCCGCGCCCTACCCACTACACGGGCGGCGGTCTTGCAACCCCCAGCGTAAGTAACGTCTCCGCGTCGCTAAACAGCACCCTGCAAACGCCGGCGAGCCTTGATCAAATGGTCCAAAACATCGCGAATAACGCGGACTTGGTGATCAACGGCAATGCGACCAACGCCAACATGCCCGCCGCTATGTCGGCGACAAATCCGATGACCATCGTCGTGGACGGCGATTTCAGCATGAGCGGCAACTACACCGGCTATGGCCTTATCGTCGTTACGGGCAACTTCTCCTACACCGGAAACACCGGGTGGGCAGGCATCGTCCTGGTCATCGGGCAGGGCACGACGACATTTGCTGGCAGCGGCGGCGGCAACAACGAATTTGACGGTGCCATCTACACTGCCACAACTAAAAGCCTTGCCGGCGTTGAGTTGCCCGCTCTTGGGAACGTGGGGTTCGACATCTCTGGTGGCGGCGGAAACGGCATCTACTACAACAGTTGCTGGGTCAATCAGGCGAATCAGCCGCCGACGTATCAAGTGCTTTCTTTCAGGGAAATACACTGAGGATAAGGAACAGGAAAATGACAACGAAGAATCTGCTCGTTTGTAGCGCAATTCTGGTCTCGGCTGCGGCGTTCGTGGTTTGTCCCGGTGCTTTCGCACAGAGTGACTCTCAACAGGGGGCGGCGCAAGCGAAGCAACACAAGCAAGCGCCAAAGAAGGAGAAAGTGTGGACAAACGATGATCTCGGATCTGTCCCCACGCCTGCCGCCACGAAGCAGGATCAGACCGCACAGTCGGGTGCTTCCGGGCAGCCCGCGGCCGCCAACCAAACTGCGGATTCCCAGCAACCCAAGGTCGCCCGGCCGTTCGCATTCACGAATCCAAAATCGGTCGAGGATGCCGACAAGTCGATCGCTTGGGAGAACCGGGATATCCAGGCGCAGCAAGATTTTCTTGCGAAAATAAAAACGGAAATCGACCAAGCTCCCGCAGACCAGAAGGACCGGCTCACCAAGCTGCTGCAGCAGCACATGCAAATACTCGCCGACACGCAAAACGAGTTGAAAAACCTCCAGGCAAAGAAGCAGGATCTCGAGAAGCCTCAGGCCAGTAACGCCTCGGCATCCTCGGAGCAGCCTCCCCAGTAACCCGGACCGGCCAGAATCTGGCCGGTAGACGGCTCAGCGGCCACATTCTGATCAGTTTCCGGGAGATAACTTATTAGCGAATGAAGTTGATTTACTCGATTCAGTTGGTTTCCCGGAATGATTACACTAGAGCAGTAGATCCAGCATTGCCACACGCACTCGCGTGGCGCCTTGCCCTTGGGGATCCATCTCGGGCCTTGATAGAGTAGGGCGAGCCGTGGCGGAATTGCGCGGAGGTCAAGGCTATGTCGCTGAAAATCATGGTTGTTGACGATGAGCCGGCGAGCTCCCAACTCCTTCGGGTCTTGGCTGCCCCAGAAGGGCATGTCCTCCTGACGTTTGACGACTGCCAGGCGGCCGGTGACCGCGCGGACAAACAGCGCTTTGATGTGGCTTTTGTAGGCATGCGCTTGCCCCAACTCGAAGGACTTGCGCTCGCACGCCACCTCCGGAATTCACAGCTCAATAGAGAGACCGCGATCGTGATGCTCAGTCCCGCCGAGGATATCGTGAGCCTGCGCAAGGCTTTCGGCGACGGCGCTGACTTCGTCCTCACCAAGCCATTGACTGCGGCCCGGCTGCGCCCCATGCTCGCCGCCATGGACTCATCAGGGTGGAAAGGGAGAAGGCACGCGGCTCGTTTACCGCTTTTTACGGAAGTCCTCTGCACCTGGGGTAACCAGCAATTTCCCCTGCGTAGCATGAATATCAGCGAAACCGGCATGCTGCTGCAACCCGCCTTGGAGATCGAGGTGGGCCAGCAGGTTGGCTTGGAGTTCAAGATCGCGGAAGTCCGCGCCTCTTTGAATGTGCGTGTTCGTATCGTGCGTAAAGAAGGAACCGAACGCATGGGCGTGGCATTCCTGGGACTCGCTCCCGAAGAGCACAATGCGATTCAACTCTACGTGATGGGGCGCCTGAGGGACCTCACGCCGGAGCGAGATTTATCGGACATCGGAATGCATCGGTTATTCAACTCCTAGCACCCGGCCCGTGGGCCACTCTGACTACGCTGGAACGCTTTTGCGCCTATCTTTTTTCCGCAAGGTTCGCTGTCTTTCATGACACCGCGACTTTTCCAATCGCCTGCGATGTTGCGCGCTTCTGGCCCGAAGTTGGTTCGGGATCTGCCCAACTGCGGCGCAGTTCCTCAGCCCGGCGGATAACGCGGTCGATGAGATCGGCCGAAGCCTGCGATTTGGCGGAAGTCTTGGCGGAAGTCCTGGCGGAAGTCCCCTTGCCGTTGGGAGAGATTTCCAGAAGTTCGAGCTTTTCGAACACGGGTTTCATGGCGCGCTCCGGATTGCGGAAGAACTCCGTGCCGCGAATGCGCGTGAAAATCCAGCCCATGCGTTCGAGCACCGACTGCCGATCCATGTCTCCCGGAAGTTTTTCGAGCGGATGATAGCGGTCGCCATCGCATTCGATAGCGAGGCGTCTGCCATCTCCTTCGACGACTAGATCGATCCGGAACGCGCCAACCCTCCATTGCGGAGCCACGTTATATCCCGCTGCCGACAGAAGTTTCATGACTTCACGCTCGAAGCCGGACTGCGTGCGGTTTTCCTTTTCTTCGAGCGCCCGCATGAGCCGGCTGGGGTCCTGAGCGTGTTCGATCAACTGGCGGCGAAGGTCGTCCGCTTTCAAGTCGTTTTGCGGGCTGAGAGAATGCACGACCCACATTTGGTCGCGGGCGCGGCTCGCGGCCACGTTAAAACGCTGCTTGAACAATTCCTGGTCCCGGAGAGAGAGCGGCCCGCGCTGCGCCGTATCGACAAGAGAAATCAAGACTACGTCCCGCTCATCACCCTGGAATTGAGCCGCATTTCCGCACAGGAGCCGATGGAGCTCGTAACGATCCGGCGAAATGTGCCTGCGCAGCAGATTATCGATTTCAAGCGCCTGCTCATCGCCGACCAGCGAGACTACACCGAAGCTGGTGGGTTGGCCGGCGTCATTCTTCTTGTACTCCGGTTGTTCCATCGCCGCCGTAAGCAGGGAAGCGACACCCAGAGCTTCCTGGCGATTGATTTTGCCGTCGCGGCTCGAGCCGGTCACCCGATACGCGATGGTATGCGGGCGGAGCTGAACCCCGCTGGCATCTCGCAGAGGCTTGATCCTGAAATCGTAAGAGATCATGTTGCTGAACTGGATGATTTCCGGCACGCAACGGAAATGCTCCACGAGACAAGTTGTCCCGCCAAAGGATTGCCGCGCCAGGTCGTAGATGGAAATTTGACCGTCGTACAGATCGGAATTGGGAATGCCCGGCAAATACTGGAAGATAAGATTTTGGATGATGCCAAGTTCTTGACCCACGGCGGAAGGGCTGACCTGTTCGTGGTCGCCGACGACGAGTACCGTCTTGCCGAGATACAGCGCGACCAGCGCCATGACGTCGCTTTGGCTAGCCTCGTCGATGATGACCACATCGAAGCGCGTGATGCGCGGATCGAAATTCTCGACCACCCTCGAGAGCGGCATGACCCACACGGGAACTGCGCCGCGGCACTCGGACATTTTTGTGGCGGCTTCGGCTCTCAAAAGAGAAACACGAATCCCGTGGCCCTTGCCGATGCGGCGTATGGTGTCCAGCCAGCCCACCAGCGCTTGACGCTGGCGTGAGGACGTACGGCGAGCCTGAGCAGCCCACGCGCGCGTGTCAATGAGACCCACGGTAACGCGGCGGAGCTGCTCGTGCAGCTTTTCACTTTTCGTTTGGAGAGCTTCGAGTGAAACGCTGGAACGGCGATCGAGTTCGTCGTTGAGCTGCCGCCATGTCCACGCGGCGGCGGGATCGCGAGGCGGTTCGCTTCGGCCGTGCACTCCGGTGCGATTTCGCACCGCACCCGCCCAGGCAGGCGCTGCGCTCTCGAGCTTGGCGAGCAGCGTGCGGCGAAGATCGAGATCAGCTTGGCGGCTTTTGAGTTCCAGCAGGCCATCGTAAGCGTCGCGGTAATCGCTGGAATCTTCGTCGCTTACAGCAGCGAGCAGCTTGGCGGTTGCTTTCGAGGATTTCGCAAGTCGTGCCGCGAGTTTAAGCCTCGCCTTGAGGTCCCGCGCTTCTTGTTCCAGCTGCAACAATTTCAGCTTTTTGAAACGCGCATCAAGAATCGGAAGCAGCGAGTCGCTGACTGCTTTTCCGATTCGGATCAATTCTCCGTCTGCGCCCACCACGGCAGGCTGCTCGGCAATAAACTTGTCCCACTTAAAGCCAAGGTCGCTTAGTTGCTGCTGGAGCGGAAGCCAGGTATGTTCGTGCCAATCGAGACATCCCTCGATGGAATCGCAAAACTGCATTAATGTTTTTTCGACCTCTTCTCCCATTTGTCCGGAAGCCGGCGTTCCCAGGATTGCCACTTGACGGTCCCAGCGCCCGCTCAGCTCCTGCCGCAGCTTCTTGAGATGGGCCAGTTTGCGCAACGCTTGAAAATGTTCCGGGGTGCGCGGATTCGCGTTATTCACTTTCGTTGATTCGATCCATTGGCCCCACGTCTTATGCGTGAACAACGTGAATGAACCGAGCTTGCCGCCGTCCTCTAGATGGGCGAGGATTTCGCAGGCGACGCGCTCCTGATCTTCAAAATCTGAATTGTTGGCCAGCTGAGGTCCGTATTGAACGAAGGACTCCTGAGCCTTGGCCGCTTCGCTGTGAACCAGGCGGACAAAACTCACCAATTGATCCCAGGGCTGGCGATGCGCTTTCCCATACTTCCCAGCGTAAACGGCGGCCAGCTTCCACTTTTCTTTCCCGGAGAGAGGTTCAACGGCTTGTACCAGGCTGGCAGTCAGAGCTTCTAGTTCGTCCGGGCTGCCTTGCGAAACGCCGGATTGCCAAAGATCAGATCGGAAGTCCAGATCCTCCATGCCGAGACGATTTCGTTCGCTCAGAGCAGCCTCGAAGTCTTCCGGCCTCGGAAGATCGTGGAGTTCCGGAAGATTTCCAGAAAGCTCGATTTCGTCCTCGCGGGAGATGGAAACGCTCGTGCGATAGAGGTCGGCCAATTCGCCGGGAGAAAGAGGCAAGGGGGCAACCGCTGCCACCGGACCGGGAACCCATCCCAGCGTCGCTTTTTCCTGAGCAACTTTGCGGGCCGCGTCGGAAGGAGCCCAGGTTTTTCCGGCGATGACGATCTCCCGGTATTCGTCCGCGCGAGCGTCGGCGAATTGTTTGCGAATTTGCTCGAGCTTTTTCAAAATGTCGTTGCGTTCGGCTTCCAGCTTCTTGGCCTCCGTCTCCAATGAAACCGCGTCGGCTCGCGATAATCTTTCAGCAATCGAGCCCACGGCGCTTTCCAACTGCTTCCGGCTATCGAGGTCGCTTTCGAGAAGGCTCACGCACAGCGGACGCAGCTCCGGCACGATGTGATGCCGCACCATTCGCAACGCCTTCGTCGTGTGGCTGGTAACGAGGACACTCTTTCCCTCCGCCAGCAAATGGCCGATCAAATTGCCGATAGTGTGCGTCTTTCCGGTTCCTGGCGGGCCTTGCACCAGAACTCCACCGTGCCGTTCGAGTTGCTTCGCGATGCGTATCTGTTCCGGATTTGCCGGCTTGCTTAGAAGGACTTCTGCTTCCGTTTCCAGCATTTCGCTTGCGGGCAATTCCGTTTCATCCGTGGTTGCGATCGGGGACTCTTCGCCGACAATGTTCAAGAGAGACCACGGAAGATCTTCGCGCGTCCGGAGATCGGCGAGGATGCCTTCAATGGCGGCGGCGAACCCCAAGGTGCGGGAGCGCAAAAATAGAAGCGGATCGCGGCCGATGCTAGGGTCATGCTGCTCCTCAGCAGGCGCTCTCCCCTCGATGAACTCCCCGCGTGGAGATAGTTGTATGACCATGCGTTTGAGAAACCCGGAAGTCGAGCCGTTGATTAACGGATGAAAGCCTTCTTGCTCCAACTCTTCGCGGCACCGGCCGATGGCGCGTCCATCCACCTCGGCCATGGATTGAAAGAGGGCCGAATAAAGTTCGACAGGATGATCGGCTTCTGAAATCGTGAACTCCGGCACGGCAGCATTGAATTGAAGTTGCAGGCGCTGAAGGAGAATCGGATGGTAGATGTCACCTTCGGCGCGGCGCCAGCTTAGGATGCCGTCTCCCAGAACGAGTTCGACCCGTTCAGCCTCACGATCGATTCGCCCGTAGAGCGCGTACAGAGTCTCGAAGATTTTCATGGCCGCGCGAGCAGGCTTTTCACTCTTTGCCCACTCATCGCGCAAAAGTTTCCAGCGTTGCAGGGCCACGGATCTGGCCTTGTCGTCATCGAAGTTCACAACGCGAGGATTGCCCGCTTGGTCCAATTCTTCCCGAGATTGCTGTGGAAGAATTTCTTCGGAAGGGTTTTCCCATCCGGTTGCAAGCCAACTCGAAACTTCTTCCGGTGGTTCGGGAGGACGAGTTAGAACCGGGCGCTGCACCTTCAGAATAAAATCTTCGTTGCCCGCATCAGCGGACTGTGTTTTTCCGGCCTTGGCATTTGCTGACTGCGATTTGCCCGCACCTCGCTTGATACTTGGATGGTCAGGCAAGCCATGCAACCAGAGGCTCCAGGGTTGCTCGCGAATCTGCCGCTTGGCCGGATTGCGGTGCTGGTTCAGAGCTTCCAGGTAGCGGAAGACGCGCGTGAGTTTGTCGCGAGCAGTTCGCAGTTTTTCGGAATCCATGTTTAAACGCCTTTTCAGGGACAGGTGTAGTGACTGGGGTTGGCTGTGGTGACTCCAGAATATCAGCGTCGCCTGGATAATCTCAACGTCTTAAAAAGATAGAACACAGGACGGTCGAGTTAGTTGCACGAGTTAGTTGCGTCTCTGCGACTGCTCATTATTATTGGCTGTAGCGCCGGAAGCGAGAGAGGATTTTCGCCAGCGGTGGAAGAACGGAACGCCCGCCAGGATCACTAAGAGTCCCAGCGAAGAGCGGATGGGCCGGACCATCCACAAGTTTGCGGTGAGGGCGATCGCGGCGGCCAAGAAAATGAGAGGCGTCAGCGGATAGCCCCAAGCACGGTAGGGGCGGGAAAGGTTGGGTTCGATATTGCGCAGACGAAGCAGGGCAATCGCTGTTAGCGCGAAGAAAATCCAGACGGCAAAGACGAACAGGGAATAGAGCTCTTCGTACGTTCCGCTGAGCGCGAGCAGCGCGGCTATGCTGCCGAGGAAGATAAGCGAGCCGCTGGGAGTGCGAAACGACGGCTGAATACGGTTGGCGAATTGAAAGAAGAGGCCGTCGCGGGCCATGGCGTAAGGAATGCGGGCACCGGTCAGCACCACCACGTGGAGAGCACCGAGTGCGGAGACGGCCATGGCCACAGTGAGCCAAGCGGCGCCGCGCGTGCCGGCGAACAACTGCACAACGTCCGAGGCGACGTGTGGCGATTGCGCGATGGCCGCGAAGGGGAGAGTACGGAAATAAACGACGTTCGCGAGCAGATAGAGACCACCGACCGTGAGCAATCCCAGGATGATGGCTCGTGGAATGTTCTTTTCAGGACGCTGAATTTCTTCGCCTACGTCGCCGAGATCGTTGAAGCCGTTGTAAGCCCACATCGCTGGGACGAGTGCGGTGAGCACCGCACCGATGGTTGCCCAACTTAGCGAGGGCATACCGAGAGAGGCAGCCGCTGGCGCGGCTGAGATCGCGGGGTGTTTTCCGAACAGAACGCCTCCGACCACAATCAACATGATGGTGCCGATCTTCAGCGATGTCAGCACCAATTGAATAGCGCCGCCCAGGCGCACACTCAAATAATTGACAGCCGTTACGGCGATTACCACGAGCGCCGCGAGTGGCTGGGCCGCGGTGAACGTGAACTCGTATCGCCCAATGTGATACGCGAACAACGGTGTGGTTACGATCGGGAATAGGAATCCGAGGAAGCGCAGGAATCCGGCGGCTAGCGTGGCCATGGCCACGGGGCGTTCGAGAAAAGAGCTCATCCAGCCGAACAGAAATCCCCAGAGAAGGCCGAGGCCGCGGTTGAGGTAAACGTAGGGACCGCCAGCTTTGGGGAAGGCGGCGCCGAGTTCGGCATAACAGAAGGCGCCGAAAAGAACGATGAGTCCCCCGATGAGCCAAGCCGCAAAAACCAGAGTGGCGGAGCCGACCGCGCGGGCCATGTCGCTGGTGACGAGGAAAATGCCCGTTCCGATGGTGTCGCCAATGACGATTGCGACCGCCGACCAGAGGCCAAGGCCACGAACTAAATCGGAATGCGGAGGACGCGCGGCTGACTCAGAACCTTTGGTATGCATGCAAGTTCGGAGAGCCTACTATCGGAGGTAGAGACGGTCAACCGCCATGAGATTAAAGGCGAAATACGAAACTCGAAATGTGAACTTGGGAATTTGAAACGAGTGTCTCTCCTCTGAGTGATTTGCAAGAAAGAGCCGGCCTAAAGACCGACCACTACAACGGCGTGCGGAATCGGCAACGTACGCGTTATCATCTAGGGCGCTATGCCTGTGCAGAAATCCATGCTGGCTAAATTCCCTTGGGACGAGCGTTACAAAATCTCCAGCGTCGAAGACGTGATGACTCCTGCACTCGTCGTGTATCCGGAATTCATCGCTTCAAACATCGAGCGGACGTTGGCGCTGCTGGACGGCGATGCGGATCGCTGGCGCGTGCACATCAAGACGGCGAAGCTGGGCTACACACTCGAGATGTTGATCGAACGCGGCATCCGCAATTTCAAGTGCGCTACTACGCTGGAACTTTTGGTGGCATGCCAGCGCGGCGCGGCGGACGTTCTTCTGGCCTATCCATCCGTCGGCGCAAATGCGCGGCGTGTGCGGGAGATCGCGGAGCAGTTTCCCTACGTGCGCATTTCCGTTTTGGTTGAGAACGAAGAACAGGTGCGGCAATGGCAGGGCAGCCGGGTGGGAATTTTTCTCGACATAAATCCCGGCATGAACCGGACGGGAATTGAGCAGAGCCGCAGCGACGAAGTTGTTAAGCTAGTGCGCACGATTGGGGCTGGCGGCTTGGAGTTCCGAGGTTTGCACTATTATGACGGGCAACATCGTGAACTCGACGAGCGCGAGCGGGCTAAAGCGGCGCACCATGGATACGACCGCTTGCTGGAAATAGTGAAAGAGATCGAACGCCTAGGAGTTCGCGTACCGGAGGTGATCACGGCGGGAACGCCGACGCTGCCTTGTTCGCTTTCTTACAATGGACTTCGTTCGGCGGAATTCACCCACCGGATTTCGCCGGGCACCGTTGTTTATTCCGATGCATGTAGCCTGCTGCAACTCCCTGAAAAGTATGGCTACCGGCCGGCGGTGGTGGTGTTGACGCGCGTGGTCAGCCATCCACGCGCGGGGATTGTCACCTGCGATGCCGGGCATAAGGCCGTCTCGGCTGATGCAGGCGTCCCGACTTGCGTGGTCGTTGGACATCCCGAGCTGACGCCGCTTTCACCGAGCGAAGAGCACTTGCCCCTGGAGGTGGAGGCAGGGGCAGCTGGCCCGCAGGTTGGCCAAGTGCTCTATCTCCTGCCGCGGCACGTTTGTCCGACGGTCAACAATTTCGATGATGCACTGCTGGTGCGAAACGGCGAGATCGAGTCGGTGGAAAAAGTGTCGGCACGCGGGCACGAGGCACCGTTGCTTCTGGCGGAGGGCAAGGCTGTTTCGGCAGGCGATTGGAACCGAAAAGGCTAAGTTTCCTCTTACCACCCCCTCCCCTGTTTTTCGTAACTACAGATTCTACAGGACTTAATGTTCTCTGAAGCTGATTAGAATCATACTTTTGCGAGCGCTGTGCAAGTGTTGATTCTAAAGAGCTTGGAAGTAATCATAACTATTGGCCGGAACCTGCCCGTTCGAGGCGGTTTCGAGCCAGATGGCCGACGCGAGATGCCCCAAGACGGGACTGGATCTGGCGTGCCGAGAAAGATCGCAGGCTGGCGTAGACTCCGCCTGCGCTACATTTGGGGCTGGGCGTTTCTGGATTGCGAAACACCCGGGAAACGAGCGCATGCTACTTCGAACCTCAGCGCAAGCTGGAGTGGCTGTGCTGTGCCCCAAAATAAAAATGCGGCAGAAAAACGCCGCACGAAACTCTTCGGGATACTACCTGCACCTATTATAGCACAAAAGCATGGCGGATCACTGTGCAAGAGCTATATCTGGCGCTCGTTTGGAGCAGAGCTTTTGATTCGCGAAGGACCGCGACTCGGGGAGCCCTTCCAAGGTACTACTAGTACGAAATTTTGTACGTTGACAGCTTTCTTGGCGTCGCTGATATTTGTACAACCCGAGTCGTTGTTTGCTTGTCCCCGTCGAGACTCGCACACAAGATTTATGAGGAGATCTCCAGCCATGTGTAAACGCATATTTGCGCTTCTCGCCTTGACCCTTGGGCTGTTTGGGACCCAGTGTTGGGCAGCTACCTGCACTCCTACTGAGGAGGGGGTGTCCTGCACGAATACGTTCAGTCCGGCCGTCACTACAAACACCTATGATTTTACCGGTAGCGGTGACGGAGTCGTCGTCGTGCAATTCGCAACTGTTCTGACGACGTTCGATCTTACAATAACCTTCACCCACACGATCGACCCGTTTGATCCGACAGAGTTCCCTGCCGGCACGATATGCGTGCCGTACTCGTCAAATGGGGGGCAGTGCGATCAATACAATTTCACGGGAACATCCGGCGGCCCGAACGGCGTGCCTGTCAAGAACACGGACTATCAAGGGCTGATAACTCTCACGCTCAGTTACTCTTACTTGGGGGTGGTCCACGATCCAGCTTTTGCCCATGCGCCCGGCGATATCACCACCTTTACCGAGAACATTTTAACGAGCTATTCCACTGTCACAAGTTGTGGTCTTTTTGGTTGTGAGGACCCCACCATGAGCGGTACAACTCCTGGCCTATCGAGCATAGCTGCCCTCGACGAACCATTAACCGGCAACAACACTTTCTGCACCCTGACGACGAGTATGACGAATAACCCATCCGGACAGAAGCCGGAGATCGAAGTAACGCTCACGGAAGTCAGCGGGGCGTGCTCCGGCGGAACGGGTGTGCGGGACAAGACGGCGAGCCTTTCGGTGTCGACAACCGATAGCAGCGGAAACGTTAGTTTCCCGGCGCTCAAGAACGTGGAGGGAAACAAATTCCACTGGGATAACAAGAACGGAGTGAATGAATACGACATCAGCACGGATGGGCTCGTAAGCGGCCAGACGTATACCGTTACGGTGTTTTCGAGCCTGATCTCTCCGCAAAGCACAACCTTCACGGCACCCTAGAACGTGCAGGGCGCACGGCGAGCCAGGCCGGAGACGGTCTGGCTCGCATTCAAAAACTGCAAGCCTAGGGTTGCCCAGCAGACTGCGCAGTTATGGGGCTCAGATCCTGCCGCTTAAGGATGGCGTCGTTTCCTGACTCCTGGCGAATGGATTCCAGAGTGCGCTTGGCGACGGCATAGTGTGGCGCGGCTTCCGCGCTTCCCAGTCCGGAAAGCTCGATGGTCCGCCCGAGCAAATATTGGCTTCGCGCAATCAGGACCTGCAGACCAAGCTTTTCACTCGTATTCAGGGCTTTCTCAATTTCGATCCTAGCGGCAGGATAATGGTGGCCGTCAAGCAGCGCCTCGGCCATGGCTAGCGTGGCCTCCGTGGAGATGTTTTTTAATCCCGCCGCATCCGCGTCCTGAATAACAGCCTTTAAGGGAGCAATGGCTGCTGGACCTCGTTTATCCGCCACAAGGCACTTCGCGGAGTTGTATTTTGACATCAGCACCACATCTTTCTCTACGCCGGCCGAGCTTGCCGCAACGGCCTGCGAAAACAGGCCGTCGGCGGACTTGAGGTCGCCTCGATAATAGAAGGTATCGCCTTGAAAATTCAGAATCTGCGCCAACAGCGTCTTGTTCTGCAATTCTTTTGCGAGGGCCGTAGCCTCGGTGAAATTCTTCTGCGCCTCATCGTAACGCCCCACTTCGCTGAGTGAGTTTCCATATCCGCTCAAAATTTCCGCCATCCAGAAGTCTCGGTCCTGCAATTCCCGGAATGCCTTCAAAGCTTCTTCCTTGGATTTGAGCGCCGCGCCGTACCGTCCCTGATACTCGAATATGGTACCCATGCTGTAGGACTGGATGGCGGCACCACTCTTGTCACCGGAGCTGCGAAAGAGTTCGAGGGCCTTGAGGTGGTAGTCTAAACTTTGCCCATAGTCGCCGGCCCTCAACGATGCTTCCGCGAGATTGTGCAGAGTTTCTCCGATTTGACTTGGTATGTTCGCCTTCTTACGGAGCTCCAGTGCCCGTTCATAATAGGTGAGCGCATCGCTGGACTGGCTTTTCGCCAGATAGACGTTCCCAATATTGTTCAGGCAGAGAGCCTGCTTGTTCTCGTCGCCTACATCCCGCTGGATTTGCAAAGCTTCCTTATAGGCGGCCAGCGCCTCATCATATCGGCTGCGTTCGTTGTAGAGCTCGCCAAGATTGATCAGTGTAACGCCGAGTCCCTTCTTGTCGCCGATTTCCCGCTGTAATTTTACAGCTTCCTGGTAACTCTTATAGGCCTCCTGCGGCTTCCCGAGGCTGGCCTGAACGCGAGCAATATTGCCCAGAGTTAACGCGATTCCTGGCTTTTGGCCCAGTTCCCGCTTGGACGCCAGCGAATCCTCATAATTTCGCAGCGCTTCTTCCGGCTTATTGAGCTGCTCATAAGCAGCCCCTATCGCGTTCAAGATGGTGGCTTTACCGTCGGGGTTGTCGAGCTGGACGGCCAGAGTGAGCCCCCGATTCAGGTAATCCAGTGAGCCTTTCGGATTTTTGCTTCTGATTTCCACCCGGCCTGCGGCCAGCAAAGCGTCTACATGTTTCGGATCGATGGCCAGTACCTTCGCAAGTTCCTCCCGCGCCTTATCGTACGCTCCGGTGGATTCATAGAGTCCCCCGAGATGAAAATGTACATCCACATCATCTGGTGAGACTTTCTCCAGATTTTCGTAAGACTCGATTGCTTTGCGGTAATCGTTCGAGACCTGAGCGTAGTTCGCTTGAATCAGGTAGCGTTCGGTTGCCGGAAGTTTATCGCTCAGGTCCACGGCTTTCCGTGAAAATTGCTCGGCCTTATCGTCATTTCTGAGACTGCTATAGGTCTGCCCTAGTCTGGAATAAGCGAGTGCGAACCCGGGGTCCGCCTGCACGGAAGCTTCAAAACGCTTCGCGGCTTCGAGATGATTTCCCTGACGCTCTAGTTCCAGCCCTTCGTGGTAGTTCCGAAGCGCCAGCAATGAGTTGGAAGATGGCTGAAACGACTTGCCGCGCAGCTCTTGCAGCACATCGGAAGAAAGCGAGAGGTTTTGCTGGATGGTCTGGGCGAGCTGCGCGATGGCCGGTAGTAGAGCTTTTTCGTTCGCTGCCTCGGCTTTTACGGGAATCGTGCGCTGATGTTTGAGGTCCCGAAGGGTGGCGTCGATGCGGATCTGGTCGCCGAACTTCGCGAATTGCCCCCAGACCACCGTATCGGCATTGCTAAACTCGGCGATGCGCCCCACCATTGTGGGATCGATGGTGGTACCAGGCGAGATCTGCAAATCCGACAGGACCTGATGCAGGCGGTCCGGTGAAATCGTGCGCAGTTGGGGCGACTGTCCCACGTCCGTGCTGAGCATGTCCGCCAGACTTGGCCCCAGCCAATCGAGCCCTGGGTCACCCGACCCGTTGCGAAAGGGCAAAATCGCTAGCGACACTTCCGGCCCAGACACTGGCTTGGCTGTGGTTTTGGATTTCAGCTTGCCGCTTACCATCCATCCACCGATGGCCACGGCTACCGCCAGGCCACCTACGGCAATCCACTTCCAGGGAACATGGCGCCTGGGCTTCGGCTTGGCCAGGGAAACGGAAATTGGACGATTCCCTTGCCAGGCATCGAGATCCGCCAAAATTTCCTGAGCGCTCTGATAACGCAAATTCAGGTCGCGTTCCATGCACTTGCTCACAATGTCGCTCAACGCCTTGGGGATTGACGCATCGTGCTCCGTGGCCGGCAGCGCGCGTTCCTGGTTCCGCTTCAACAAGCTTGCCATGGCAGTGTCCGCTTTGAAGGGCATCTTGCACGTCAACAACTCGTAGAAGATCAGTCCCACGGTAAACAGATCGGACCGGCCATCGAGGTGTTTCCCCAGCGCTTGTTCCGGCGACATGTACTCAAACGTTCCCAAGAGTGTGCCCGTCTGCGTCATGCCATCCGACTCCAGCGAACGCGCCAGCCCAAAATCCATCACCAGGATTCGTCCCTGCTTGTC
>Ga0307478_10002071_pt1 | contig 16374 bp, 11 predicted proteins | sample atmos_gasesECM4C_2_FD_203713 | JGI IMG/M metagenome (GOLD analysis project Ga0307478, IMG submission 203713) | Hardwood forest soil microbial communities from Morgan-Monroe State Forest, Indiana, United States - atmos_gasesECM4C_05 | ecosystem: Environmental > Terrestrial > Soil > Temperate...
CGTTGCAGAACGAAGCGGCGAGACCGGCGGTCTCCTGTTCGTAAATCGAAACATCGCAGTCAAAGTTGGCCTTTCGACCGGGATGTACTGGCACTCCCGTCATACCGCCTGGACTCTACTTCTCAGCAAGAAGCCGGTAGCCGACATTGCGATCATCGCCCGATTGAATAGACGAGACCAGTCGATTTTGGACTATTACGTCTTTCCGGCATTTTCGCGAGTTCGAGGCGGTTTTCATGTGCGCAATGATAACAACGCAGCCTTTCTGGAGATTCACCATTTCCCGACTTTGCAGCCATTCGTTGAGGCGTTCAGGTCGCATCCTATCCGAGAGGCAATATGAAAAGCCGATCACGAAAACACAATGTGTTTACGGGACACGTGGTATATGAGGAATACTCGATTGCCCTGCCTAAGAGTGCGAAATTGGTCGCGCAACATCTCGCTACGATGCGAGAAACGTTTAGGAGCTTATTTTCCGATGAGAACTTCCTGACGCTCCTGCGAGCAGAGGGAGTGACGACGATTCCAGCGTACCTGAAGCCGCTATTCGAAGAGGCGAGAAGTGGGCATGAAATCTACTGACTTGGATGGCGGCGCATGCTGGAGAAAATGGTACGCCACCCGACGAGCGAATCTATTGCGGCTCTCGGGCGAAGTTCCGAAGAACCTTTGCGTTGACCAATTGAACCTAACCGTATGTTCTCGATACGCTGATTACTTACTGAAGAACTCTCGTATCAACCGATACCTGGGCAAACACCACCCGAGCGAGTTGCGGAAACTACAAAACGTTCTGACGGAATTCGAAAAGACTTGCACGCGCTAGTACTCTGGCTTTTATCGTGGGGCGCGCCCGGCATACTTCCTCCGGGAAATGAACCGTCAATTTTCCGCATGATCGCTTCCGCCCATTGTACGGATGCGGATATTAGCTTGTCTGTCCGAGGGCTTCCCTGTGGCCCTCTCCGTTGTCTCGCCCTTGTGTATGCCCGAACCAGGAACAAATCGCTCGCCGCACTCAGGACACTTCACGCGCTCAGAGTCAACGCGGACAATCTGCGCCGGCGTAATTGAGCATCCGCATTTCGTGCATCGCGTATTGAGAGCCGCGTTTACTTTGTCGCGGTTAATTTTCTGTTTCTGTGGCATTGGGAATTTCTGCGCTTTCTTCCAGATAATACGCCAAGTTCGCCTTTCCTTCGCTCCGGATTCGTGATATTCTGGCCGGCAAATGAGCACCTTCAGAGTAAGCCGTAACCCGAGAACAGGACAGACTGTTTACGAAGGGTACGACACCGCCCAAATATGCGAAAACGGTCATCTGATTACGCGGCTCGCTGAGACGGGTAAACATACCGAGGATCATTGCTCAAAGTGCGGAGCAAAGACGATCACTGCATGCGGGCATTGTAAAGAAAAAATTCGTGGTCACTTGCATGGGACGATGCCAAGCATTGAAGAAGAACCAATCCCGAAGTTCTGTCACACCTGCGGGCATCCCTATCCGTGGACTGAAAGGGGACTCAAGGCGGCGAAGGAGTTGATTCTTGAGGCAGAAAAGCTGACTCTTGAGGACAGGGAAATTCTCAACAAGAGCTTGGATGACATTGTGCGCGACACTCCGAGCACACAAGTTGCTGTAATCCGCTTCAAAAAACTCGTGCCCAAGATGGGGAAGGAAATAGCGGATGCCATGCGGTCCATCGCTATCGGCATTGCGAGCGAGGCGGCGAAAAAATTCCTCTGGCCTTCATAGCGAGAGTGCGACATGGAAAAAGAGGTTTGTACAGGGTGCGGTTGCGAAGTAGAACTCGGTCAGATGGTGATCGAGGAAAACGTGATTGGAAAACCAGATCACGAGGTAAAGACAACCGCCCGATGGTTCAATGCCGTTTGTCCGAAATGTGGGCCGATCTTGTACGACAAACGAGGCCACCACGGAACAGTTGCCAGTAAACGATTGAAGGGCCTTTTTCCCAAAGATCGACTACGGCAGCTACGCAGTGTTTTGCCTGAGTACGAACGTAAGCTATTCAACGAGACGTTATCCGGAAAGCGGATAGAGAAAGACGGCGAAGTACAACGCTGGCTTGAGATTTTAGAACGTATTCCTGCCGGCCCGCGAGGCTTGAACTGAAATTTCAATCCGCAAAAATCTCGTTTACCTTTTCCCTAGTCGCTTGGCTCCGTGACGGTTTCAAGTATCGCATCGTTGACTCGATATCGGAGTGCCCGAGCCACCAATGAGTGTAACGGGGATGTTAGAACAGTAAGCATGCGTGACCGGGGCGAGTGAGATTAACCTAGGAGTCATGACGAGCGCGAAATTGTCTAAAACCATCTTGCAATTGGCCTTGATCTTTTGCTGCCTTGGATTTTCAGCAGGGTGCCAGTCCACGCATAATCGCGATTCCAAAGTAGTGGAGCAGTCTCGTGTCACCTCTCCGAATGGTCAGTTGGACGCCGTGTTTCTACAAGACTTCTACGGAGGTGCCGTAGGCGGAGGGGTTGAGTCGGACGTGTACATCGTTAGAAAGGGCGCGCCAGTAAAGATGGACTCGGCCCATAAAATCCTTCAGGCCGACCCGTTTACGGGTGCAAAACTAGTCTGGAAACAGGACCACCTTTTACAAATCCACTACGACGTTGCGCATATTGAGCGGTTCCGCAACTTGTGGGGTTTGCATGAAGTAGAAAATGTAGGCAGCATAGGGGAGCGCGACTTCGATGTCGAGATCCGGCTCGAACCGTTAGGTGACTTCTCCGTACTGACGCCGAACGGCTCGTACCGACACGCCTATTGAATCGCTCCCCATTGACTGACGCTATCAGGCCATTACACGTTTTGACGGTACTTGTTACAGTTTGAAATCCACAAGCCGTAGCGCCAGCATCCCGCTTGTGGCATGATGGTTTCGTGACCATCGGCAAAGGCAAGCGTCCACGCGATACAAACCAACTCGCCAAGTTCATCGTAGACGTGACGACTGGTCAAGCTGCGATTCCCGATCCGTATCAAGGCAAGAATGCCACGTCTTTCACCAAACTCTGCGCGTCACTCCGGCAATGGAAGCTGGCCTAACAGATCACATTTGGGCGCTTCAAGAATTGGTGGGATTGTTGGAGGCGGGGCAAATGAAGGCTACGGCATGAGCGAACAAGAAAAATCCAGCTTGGACGACGCTGACGGGAACTGCAAGCAGTGCGGACACCCGTTTAATCCCCATCTAGTAATCGCCTACGACACTACTGATTTTTCCAAAGGCGGCGAACTTCGTTGCCCGATGGCAGGGTGCAGCTGCTGTCGCAGTCTAGATTTTGACTTTAAGAACGCCCCATGATTTCAAACTGTAACAAGTACGTTTTGACTGCCGGTCATTGAGTGAAAGGGCCTGATTCGCAAAACCGCCTAGGCAACCGCAATGCGATCACGAAAGTTAGTGCAAAGTCAGAAATTTGCACCGTTTTTGCACCGAAGAGGCCAAAAACAGCCTAATTTCACCTAACTAAACCTAACGTAAGTTATTGAAAAAGATAGGAATGGCGGACCCGCCGCCCATTAAGAGTCAGTTGCTCTGCCAATTGAGCTACGCGCCCGCGAGAGGACCTTAGCGAAGGGACAATCCGTGATTGTAACATCTTCGCGGACGCGTGGTCTTGGCTCTGCTCATCCAGTTCGCGAAGCGAAAAGGCCGTCGTTCTGCCGCTCAAAGCCCACTTGAACCCGCGGGCTCAATACAAAGCTGGCGCCTCTTGCAAAGCACCAGTCTTGGCCCTTTCTGTTCAGCGCCGACGGAGCATACAAACGCAATGCGGTTGCGTGATCAAGCCTCTCGCTAACGCGCCAACTTCAAGATGGCATGATCCCTAGGAGCGCTGCCGAATTTCCGCCGCCAGTCCGCTGGCAGTCTCGCTGACCACTGGCCGACGGGGCACAAACGTATCCGGCCCCATCTTCGGACGCTTTTCGACCGTGCCGATAACCGGGGCGTCCTCCATTCCATCGGCATAGGCCATGGATACGAATCGTTGCTCGGAGCACAGGCGATCGATCATCCGCTTCTGACCTTTATTCAGCACCGCATGCGGAAGGATGGGAAAATGCCGGAACATCCAAACAAAATATACCCGCTGAAGAAAAGAGGGCATTAAAAAACGCGGTCCGATAGGGGTTTGCACCTGGACCACACCGTCCGCGAGCTTCTCAATTAACATATCAACGCCACCTGGGTTTTCTGTGATTGGCCAGAGCACTTCTTGGGCCGTCATTATTGCACCAAGGTGGTTACTAGGGGAAGAGTTTTCTTAACAATTTGGCAAACGACCGCAAAACCCGTCCTTCTTGCCTGGCCACTCATCAGCTTTGGATCGCCCACACCATCTCCGGCACGTGAATACACCACAAATGGGGCACTATCTAGGCAGGAATTTCCGGCAGAATGTTCATACGGCGTATCTCCGCCGCCACTCCAAAGTCTTTGCCTGCACCCTGTTCCACCCGCAACACGCGGGCGTGACAGCAGACCCAGCACTTCTCTCCCGATGTCAGTTCGGGCGGCAGAATCAGCACCAGCTCTACATCGGAACCCTCCGCTATGGGCGACGCGGTGTAGAGAAATATCCCATTCGTGCTCACATCACGAGTCTCCGCGGTTGATTCCGCGCTTGCCGCCGCACCACGAATGCGCACTGGTAGCTTTGTGGCAACTCTTTTTCGCGAGCGGCGATCAATCTTAGAGTTCATTAATTACTCGTGCGCAAACGAGTTGACGCCGGAACTCGGCCTTTGGGCTTCGCTCCAGCGTCGGACAGTATACCCGAACCTTTGGCTTAAAAGAGTCTTAGATTTGTGGACGCTGCAGCCTCATAGCTGGTACCACGACAGCTTGTTCCATGGTCGCATCATTCGTACCGCGCAATTTGGCTTCAACGGCGTGCAACTTATCCGTCTGATCGGTCTGGTAGTAGGCCTGCACCAGAAGCTCCATCGTAAACGGATTGTCCTGATCTTCCTCAAGATAGGTAATCGCTTCTTCAAACTTTTTCTGATCCATCAGTAAAGTGCCGGCAGCGCCGTTGTAAGAACTCTGGATAACGCGGTTGCGGCTGCCGGTAGCCATGGTTTCGAGCTGCTTCAAAGAACTGTCGGCCAATGCGGTATTACCGGCGTGTGCCGCCCGCACCGCGCGGTTGCGCAGAATGCGTGACAGTTCCTCATTCTTGTCACCCATGGAGATCGCCGTGCTGTGTCCCAGCGATTCTTCGGCGCTCTGTAGATATTTCACCGCCGCGTTGTCGTCTGTCTGATACTCAGCTGCTTGCCTGTACGCCTGCGCTTCCTGCAGATCTTGTTCTTTGGCGTGCGCGGTTTGGGCAATTTCCAGCAAAAGCTTGTCCGCTTCCGCATACTTGCCGTCGCGCACCCATGTGGTCGCTTTCTGCATGCCGTAGGTCAAGCGGTCCGCTTCGGTGTGAGCGAACCGGATCGCTTTGTCATATTCGATCCGCGCCTGCTCTTGGTTGCCCATCAACGCGTAAGTGTCCCCTAGCCCGGCCTGCGAAGTAACGAAATCCGGATCGATCTTCAGCGCGGCGCGGTAATGTTCCAGCGACGCCTCAAAATTCCCCGCCATTCGCGTCAGTTCCCCGTAGGAATCCTGCGGATTGGGTTCGGTCGGAAGCAGCGCGACATAACGGTCCATGTCGGCGAAAGCCTTAGCGAATTCTCGGTTTCGGGCGTAGAGGTATGCCAAATCATTCAGCGCAGCAGGAAAATTCTTATCGATCGCCAGCGCCTTTTCCATGATTCTGCGCGCCTGCTCATCGCCGTTTTCCCCCATCAGCCAGTTGCCGGCCAGATAGTGCAGATGCTTGTCCTTTGGATACATTTCCAGCATGTCGTTCATGGCGGAAATTCCGCCAATGAAGTCGCCCTCCTGCACCTTGGCGACCCATGCCACCATCAACTGCTCTCCCGGCGTTGCCTTGGAGGCGACCGCCTTGGCCTTTTCGCGCGCCGAGTTTACTTCCTGCGGATTGCTGCTATTAAATGCGATCCATGCCCACGCCACGGCCAGGTTCGGATCTGCTTTTACGGCCGCGCGCCAGTCGTCGTTGCAGCGCTCCAAATAAAGATTTTCGTAATCCTGCATGCCCTTCTCGTAAAGAGCTTTCGCCTGTGTTGAAGAAGTGGTAACGGGCATGGAAGTAGTAGGAGCTTGCTTAAGGTGATGGGCATAAACCGGCGCAGCACAGCACACGCCAGCAATCACAACCAGGACGAGCGAGCGACGCATCAAGATCTCCGTAACAGACGCTTTGGGGGAAAGAATGATGAGTGCAGCGTAACATTCTGAGAATGGGGCTACCTAGTGACGGAAGTCATACGACAAGTGGGCTAAAAAAAGCTCCTACCGCCGGAGCGACAGGAGCTAAAGCAGCAAAGTACCCGTTAGAACTTGAAAACCGCTGCCAACTGGATGCCGCGCGGTCCGCCGCCGCCGATAAAGGGGTTCCCGATACCCACGTCGCCGGTCGCGGTGATTGGATATCCTCCGGCATTTCCTGACACTTCGCGCCCGTTTACGACGTGGAATCCACCCGCACCGGCGTCGGCGATAAAAGCTGGCAAGAAGGGGTTAGCGAAGTTGGGATGATTAAGGAAGTTGAAGAAATCGGCGCGGAGTTGCATGGTAACTCGCTCCGTGAGAGGCGTCGTCTTGTACACCGCGAAGTTCCATTCCTTGAACGTCGGCCCATGCAGGGAATCACGGCCCAAGTTGCCGTAGTGCCGTGTGCCGGGAACGCAGTCCGATGCGAAGCCTGAAGGTGCCGCTTGTGCTGCGGCAGAGATCGTGCAAGGAATAGCGAACGAACTCATATCCAAATAGTTAAAAGGATTATTCGGGTGGTAAACAATCGGACCGACCACGTCCGGGCGGTCGAAGCCGTTGCCGCTGCCGCTATAGTCATCCTCGAAGTTGTAATTAAGCTGAAAGGGTTGCCCATCCTGCAAAGTCAACACGCTGTTTATACCCCATCCATTCTTCAGCTTCTGCCAATCGCCAGTCGACTTGGGAAACTCGTAGGCGAAGTTCCAGGTGAAGCGCTGTGGGATATTGAAGTTCGACGGACCATATTCAAGTTGCGGATTGGTGCTGTCGTTCGGCTGAGCGGCGTTCGGTTCGAAGTCCTCGCCATCACTTGAATTATCCAAGGACTTCGACCAGACGTAATTCGCAATCGACGTGATGCCGTGCCATCCGATAATACGCAAGCTCGCCTGCAGAGCATTGTAGTTCGACTTGCCGGTAGAATTTTCCTGGAGTACGTAGAAAGCATTGTACGGGTTGCCGTTGAGTGGTCGGGCCGCACCGAAGGGAAATGTTGAACCGGTCGGCGGCGCCCCAAAATCGTAGATACAGGCGCACGCAATGTCCGCCGCATTGATCTGTGCCGCGCTCGGTTGACTGATGTCGAAGAACCTCCACAACCTGTGCCCCTGTGATCCCACGTAGCCAAGCTGCAACACGGCTTTGCTGGAAAGCTGTTGCTGGATGTTCAGGTTGTAGTTCTCCATGTAGGGCGTCTTAATGTTGCGATCGAAGCCGAAGGCGTCGCACTCGAAAGTACAAGTGGTAGTCGCGTTGTATACCGGAACCCCGGCGGCAATTGGCCCTCCCACTGCTCCACTCGAGAGAATCGGCGACGGTCCAATATTGTTATAGGCCGGGCCCGGGTCAAAGAACGGTGCGTAGGGCAGGTGTCCGAGCACCATGTCTTGGGAAAACGCATCAAAGAAAATTCCATACCCGGTGCGAACTACCGTCTTTCCTTTGCCAGTAACATCCCAAGCAACGCTCACTCGAGGTGCGAAGTCTTTCTTGTCGGGGTTATACAAACTGCTGAGTCCCGGCTGCCCTACCTGAGTTAAGGTGAAGGTTCCGGTTCCGGGCGATGGGGAGACACTTGTGATGTTGCTGAGTAAGTTGTTCTTCTCACCGACCACGCCAAAGTAATCCCAGCGAAGGCCGTAGTTGATGGTCAAATGCGATGTTGCTCTGAAACTGTCTTGTACGTAGAAACCAAAGTTGTTCTCGAAAGTATGCCGGGTCGAATCCCCGAAGTATTGAAAACCGCTGTCGACAAAGCCTGCCAGAAAGTCCTGAAGAGGGCTAAAGGAATTTCCCAGCGCGTCCGTATGTCCGCTGAATTTGAGCCTGCCACGGAAATACTTATCGAAATACTGCTGCACTGAGGTGCGATGAAAGTCGAAGCCCAACTTTACGTCGTGCTTGTTGACCTTCCAGGAAAAGTTGTCGAGGATCTGGTTATTGCTATCAACGCGATGCCGAGGCACGCTGCTAGTCGCCCCGAGCTGGGCGACACCGCTGAGCAAAATAATCGGTAGGCCGGAATCGAAGGTTCCCCCATCGCACAGCGACGTACTCGTCGCAGCGCAAAGCCCGACGGAACTCGGATGGAAATCCTGGTCGGCGGGAAAGAAGCCCTCGGCGAAACGGTTCCACCCGTAGCGCAACTCGTTCACTTTATTCGATCCGATCGTGTGCGTGTAGGAGAGCGACACGAGCTGCACTCTGGTTGGCGTATAGGTATTGAAGCCCGGCAGCTGCCCACCGGTCGCGGTGAGCGCCAACGGAAAGGACTGCACGCTGTCACCAAAGAAATAGCGGCCAGTGAGTATGTTGTTGGCGTTGAAACTGTGGTCGATTTTGGCTATAAAGCTTGTCAATCTGTTGAACGAGGGAGAAACTACTGAGGCTAATCCGGACGCGGAGAGGCCCGTCGAGCCTGATAAATTGGGTGCTGGCCAGGGATGTCGAGCCAGAAGAGCAGCAATTACCGGATTGCTGGCGTCATTGGGACTCAGAGATCCATCTGCGGCGGTACCGGTGGGCACGGTGGCAACCGTGACTACTCCCACAGGTTCTTGCTGGCCTTCGTAATCCACAAAGAAAAAGGTCTTATCTTTGACAATCGGACCGCCTAGTGACGCGCCGTATTGATTGTTGTGAAACGGGGCCTTCGGTTGACTGGATGGATTGAAGTAATTGCGCGCGTCGAGGGCGTCGTTGCGAAAATACTCGGCACCGCCGCCGTGAAGCTGGTTGGTTCCGCTCTTGGTCACAATATTCACGATCGCGCCTGCGCTCCGCCCGTACTCAGGCTGGAAGTTCGAGAGCACGTTAACCTCGGCAACCGCGTCGATGGGAAGGATCGTCGAGGGCGTTCCGAACACTCCAGCTTCGTTGATGGCAGGGTCATTGCGGTAGCCATCATTCATGTCGGTGCCATCGAGCAAATAGTTGTTGGACCGTCCCCGAGCCCCGTTCATCGAGAATTCGCCAAAGGATCCGGGCGAATCCGAAATCTCGTCGGGAGATCCCGCGACACCCGGATTCAGATAAATCAGCTTCGTGTAGTCGCGCCCATTGACTGGCATATTTTCGACGGTCTGGGCGGTGAGAACTCCGCCGAGAGTGTTAGTGGTCGTCTCCACCAGCGGCAGCACATCGGCCGAGACCTCTACCTTGGTGGATACCTGCCCTGTCTTCAGCGTTGCGTCCACCCTGCGCTCTCCAGCCACATCCACCGTCACTCCGGTAACCACAGAGGTCTGGAAGCCCGGCTGCGATATCGTCACTGTGTAGGTCCCGATCGGCAGCTGCGGCAGCGCATAGCTGCCGTCGGCGCTGGTGTCGGTGTTGCGTTCCAATCCGGTTCCCGCATTCTTCACCGTGACCTTTGCCCCTGGCAGGACGGCGCCTTGGGCGTCTGTCACCGTGCCGAGAATTGTGCCGCGGAAAGTTTGTGCCACTAGGCTCGCGGCGGCCAACAGCACAAATACCAGGACTGTGCGCGCTTTCATGAAATCTCCTTGAAGCTGTTCATTTTTGCTGACTGCTTGAGCCAATGATGTCCTTTACGGCAGACCCGGCGCTTTCGTCTGTTCCCAGGAATGTGCAATGTCCCCGTCAGAAAAGTTGCAGCGCCCCCGCCGCAAAGATGAGACAGAGAACAGTATCGAAACCCAATCGCCACAGTCAACCTTCTACTTGCGAATGAGAACCATGAGTCTTATCAAGACAGTGAGGTCTGCAGGGCAAGCGAACTAAGTGGGAAGATTAATGAATGAAGATCAAGCAATAGAGATTAGAGCAATCCGATATGAGAGCAGTAAGGCCGGAGCAATTAGATCAGAGCAAGTGAACTAGAAGCTTATCGTCACGCCGCCGCGCACGCATCTAGCCGATTGGACCAGATAGACTGTCTGTCCATCTTGCCCCATCACCGGCACGTACCCCTGTGCCAGCAGGTTGCGAACATCGATGAGCGCTTCCATATGGGCGGGCAGAAACCCCAGCGTCGGAATCGGCTGACGGATAAAAATGTTCAGGAAAGGTTCGCTCTGTCCCGGAGACGCGTCGAACATATCAACCGGCGTCAAAGCTGAACCATTAACCCACCGGTAGGAAGCAACCCAATGAGTATGCGAACCCGGCACCGTGCCGCTGAGTTTGGCGGCGAGAGCATGACGGCGCTGCGTGCCCATCCACTGCTGCGCATCCTGCAGCGGAACGTTCGCCTTTCCGAGTTCGAGAACTCCTCCGTTGGCGTAATCGAGCGTAGCGGTCAGGTCAGAGGCCAACTTCCGCTCCAGAACCACGCGCAGGCCGCGCGTGTCCAGGGTATCGCCGGCAAATGTGAAGGTGCCGGAGTAAATGTCAGGCAGCAAAAATCCACCCGCCGTACTCACGTCCCCTGTCCCAGTCAGCGCCGTGTTATTCACGCGGTCGCTAAATACCGCGACTTGCATCTTATTCTTGCCCATACGCCTGGAGACATTCACTTCCTGGTGATGGGCCCGTTCCAGCCGCGTCGTAAAGTTTGTCATGCTGACGCGAGGGTCCGCTTCGCTTAAATCAGCCGGCGAAGAGTCGAAGCCCTTGTCGGCCCGCGTGCTAGGTAGCGACGTCGCATAGTCGTATCCGATGACCATGTTCGGCGACAGGTGCAGATCAGCGGAACCAAATGGCCGGAAGGCATTCACGTGCCCCAGAAACTGAATGGTCTGCAGTTCGCTGCCGAACTTTAATTCCAGCACGTCGCCCACCGTCAAATCGTCGCCGGCGCTAAGCGCCAAGGCCTGGAGCGCGGCATTATGCACGTAAGAATCGGACGGCGCGAAGCGGCGCATGGTAATCGCCATCGACGGTCCCGAACCGTCGGGCAGCAGATGCGAATAGCTGGCGCGCAGAACGGCCGCAGGCAAGCCTTCACCGTAGCCTACATTCCCGCTGAGGCCCACTCGGTCCACCGAGAAAATCGATCGCTCTACGGAGAAGCCCGTGCTCATGTCGGAGCCGCTTCCGTAACCTTCGGCTTCAGAGCCGGCCAGGAACGAAAGGCTCGCCTTCACATCATGAGTCTGATGTTCGGCACTCGCGGCCGGATCGTCGAACACGCGTAGAACCGGGCGATTCGCCACCGAGCGCAGTGTCCACTTCCAGTCGTCATCCTCGGCGGGGCCGCGCAGCGGAGCCACCTTCATCGCATTCAGCAGCGTGCTCAAGGTGATGTTGAGCCGAACGCTCGTGCCGGGGTGCAGTCCAACTTTTTCTCTCAAGGCCGGCAGGAAGGAGGCGGCCGAGACTTTGACGGAATAAAACCCTGGCAGAAGATCAGTAGCCGAATAGAAACCGGCGCCGTCGGTAAATACCGTCATCGACCGTGCCGCGGAACCGATAATCTCCACCACCGCACCCATCTGCGGCACACCTGAGGAGTCGCGCACGTATCCCGAGATCGCGCCCGGCCGGTCCGCGGCGAGCGCGGGCAGCGCCAGAGCAACCAGTACCGTCCAAAAACCAAGCCGGCGAAGTTTCACTCCAACCCCCGGGGAAGACCAAGCAAATCGCTTACTCCACAGCGAATGTCGCTGAAGGGTCAATCGTCTGCTTGGAGATGTTGTCGTTCACCTTGATGTTGATTTTGTAGACGCCCGGCGGCAGATTGGCGGAAGCAATCGATTTCTGCAACGTCACCTGCTCGCCTACGTTACCCATCTGTTCCGTGGATTCCGTCTTCTGAACCACCGGTTTGTTGGTCGCGATGTTGACGATGTCAAATTCGAACGTGGCCGAAGGTTTGTGCGTCTTATCGTCCACGCTCAGATTATAGACTTGCATCCAGAAATTTACTTTCTGATCTTTGTTGCGTTTGAAGAGCGCCGGCTTGCCGTCGGCCGGAGCCACACGTGGCCGAACCTTGGTCAAGCCAATTACGAAATTGCCGGTGCTGACATCCTTGGTGGGCACTGCTTCCATTTGGTCGGCTACGATCAGCGAAGATGTCGAAAGCTTGTCGTCGGAGTACTCAGGCACGACAATTCCACGGCTCCAGAGTCCCTTGCGATCGCCATTTACGTCCTTTACCGCGATCTCCACCTTGTAACGTCCCGGCCGCAGCGGCAGCGCCTTCCAATAGACTGACGAATTCTCCGCCGTCCGAGGCAGCAATTCCGCCGGCACATCGACCTGCGCCGTATCTTCGAAGGTCTGCACAACTTTGCCGGTCAATGTCGTCACCCGGCCAAAAATGTTGACCGTGCCCCGCTGCACTCCGTCCTTGTTGGAGAATGTAATATCGCGATATTTCATCTGGATAGTAATCGGCACCAGAACCGTATCCCCAGTTACCTTCACGAAATCAGAACGGACGTCGAAAGGCATCAGGTTGGTGATCAGCTTGGTATTAACGATTTCTTCCAGATCTTTGAATTTCACCGGCGGCGGCGCCTGCAACTTGGCAAATTGCTCCAACCGGTCGAATTGCTTGGTCTGCTGCGTGGAACTGTCAGGTCCTGCTCCCAGTTGCTCCAAACCTGAGCTGCTGAAGCGGTCTGCCTTGCTCGACAGGCCCATCTGCTCATACAGCGTCAGACCTGCGTTCGGGGTGTATTTCAGCGCGTCTTTCTCCGAGCGATCGATCGTCATGTGGTAATCGCCGCACATGCAGCTATCCACGAATTCGATAATGACTTCCTGACCGATGCCTTCCAGGTAACGGTAGCGCCAGTCTTCAAAGGGGAACGTCGAGGTCTCTCCTCCACCCTCCTCCATCGGCCGCTCGTAGGTTCCTCCCGAAGGATGAGAATCGACTTCGTCGGCCGGACCATACATGATGTACATGCGGCCGCGGTCGCTCTTCCATCCCGGAATGCCAGCGGCAAAATGCTCATTGGCGTAAGCAATGCGGCGATAGTGCTCTTCCTTATATTCGTTTTCTTCGGTGTCGGGCGTGGGATCACGGCGTTGCCAGAAGGCTTCAATAAAGTTATCGCGCTCTTCGTCGTTCGAGAGCTGCTTAAATGCCGCTCTTTCCTCGTCGGTGATAATCCACACCACGTCCTCATTCAGCCATTTCTTGTAGGTCTTGCTCAACTCGATTTTCAACGACTTTTTCTGTTGCTTTTTCTGTTTTTCGTTGGGCGAACGCTTGAGAGGATCAACCTCGTCTGTGGGCGTCGCTTGAGAACCGGTGACGGTCGCCCCGGACTTTGAGGCATCGGCGGCAGCCGGCTTGTCGCCCTGGGCTTGAGCGGCACCGGCGCAACCCGCAGTGACTAGCAAACATGCAACGGAAAAAGAACAAAGTGACAGGAAGTATCGTGATCCAACCCGGGACATGAGAGGAACTCCTGAGAACACCACCAGCTTCGTCTGCCTATTCTAGGCTCTCACCCGAACGAAAGCAAGGCTAAGTCTCGTCACAAGAGCGGGATTCGCGGCTCAGAATACCCGCAGTATAAGAATCACACTACCCTTGGCGAGTTGCCCAGCGCTACGGAATTCCCTAAAAGTTAAGCTGACAACCAAGCTATAATCTGAGGTTGTTCTATCCGCGTGCAACTGGCAATGGAGTCCGCCGAATCCTAGCAAGTCTAGGCCCTCCAAGGTCGATACCAAGGTCGATTCCAAGATCAATTCGCAGGTCGAATTGAAGATCGAGTGGAACTTTCCAGATAGCGGAACCGTATCTTGGGTATGGCTCTTGGACCATCGGATGCCACGGCAGAGGAATCTCGCGAGTAAACCTCGGTGGCGCGGACGTATGACCTTCACCGGCTTGATTCGTCCAACGCAGAAGCCGGCTTGGCCTGGAAGAACGGGTTTCGAACTGGAATGAGAAACAAAGCTCTCGGAGTCGAAATTTAATCTCGGAGAACCTAGTGCGGCCGGAGCAGGAGAAAAGAATGGCAACCGCAGAAGTAATCAGCATTTCCCCCAACGCCGTATCCGTTCCGCCGCCTCAGTCCTGCATGATCGCGGCAGAAGATCTGTGGAAGACCTACGACATGGGTTCGGAGCAGCAGGTACACGCGTTGCGCGGAGTCAACCTGCGCATCGAACGTGGAGAATACGTTGCCATCATGGGCCCCTCGGGTTCGGGCAAGTCGACGCTGATGAATCTGATCGGCTGTCTCGATACGCCCACGAAAGGGGAATACTGGCTGAATAGCCAACTGGTCAGTGAACTCGACGACGACGAACTTGCGCGCATTCGCAATAAAGAAATCGGCTTTGTCTTCCAGACTTTTAACCTGCTCGCCCGAGCTACCGCTCTGCACAACGTCGAATTGCCTTTGATATATGCCGGAGTCGCTACCGGCGAGCGCATCGAACGCGCCAAGGCGGCGCTAAAAGCAGTGGGCATGGAACAGCGCATGACCCACAAACCAAACGAACTTTCCGGCGGCCAGCGCCAGCGCGTCGCGGTCGCCCGCGCACTGGTCAATCGGCCTTCGATCATCCTGGCCGACGAACCCACGGGCAACCTCGATTCTCAAACCGGAAACGAAATCATGGCCCTGTTCGACCGTCTGCACGGCGAGGGTAATACCATCGTTCTGGTAACGCATGAACACGACATCGCCGAATACGCGCACCGCATAATCAATATCAAAGACGGAGTTGTGGAGCGCGACGAGCGCAAGAAATAGTTCTTAGCCAGCTCGCCAGGGAAACCTGTTCGTTAGCTCCAACTCACTTCCGGTTTTTCTTGCCCAGCTGCGCCGGCCTCTTCCTCTATCCGCCCCGCTGCCACTCCTACCCGATCTCGACCCGCGCGCTTAGCCTGGTAGAGCGCGGCATCCGCCGCCGCCATTAATTCCTTGGGCGACATCGCATGCTGGGGAAACGATGCCACACCAATAGAAATCGTGACCATTCCCAGCGACTTACCCTGGTACATGACGGTCAGTTCTCTCATCTTCAAACGTAATCGTTCGGCTCGAGCCCGCGATGCGTCCACATCGGCGGTTGGCAGGATCACCACAAATTCCTCCCCTCCAAACCGGCATACGAAATCCTCCGCCCGAATCCCCTTGGAAAGAAATTGCCCGGTCTCTCGCAATACCGCATCGCCCGCATCGTGGCCGTAGGTATCGTTAAAATTCTTGAAATGGTCCAGATCGACGATGAGCACTCCAAGCGACTGTGCCGCGCGTGCCGCCCGCCGCACCTCGCGCTGCAGCACTTCCTCCAGATAGCGTCGATTGTAGAGCCCGGTCAATGCATCGCGGACCGATTGTGTGCGCAGCGCTTCCCGCAGCCTTATATTCGCAATGGATAATCCGACTTGTCCAGCAAATGTGGTCTTGAGCGATAAGTCCGCAGATTCCAAATGGGGGGTAGCTTCCGTAGCCTGAAGATGAAGCACCCCAAGCGTTTCCCCCTGGGCCAGAATCGGAATGCACAAATAAGTATTCTTAACTCCCTCCGCGTGAGCGCAACGTGCCGTGGTGTCGCCCGCCACCACCAGATGTGGATGCCCCGTGCGCAATGCCCAGCAGGAAGATAGCTCGAAAACCATCGCCGCCAGACGGCAATCACTCCACGACCCAATCACTTCCGCCACACTCCGCGAGGCGTCTAACAATGCGATGGCGCCGGGAGAAGAAGGAAATATTTTAGGTGCATAACCCAAAGCGGCGGCAAACACTTCTTCGCGACTCATGCAGCTCTGCAGAAGTTCGCCCATTTTGGCCAGCATGGTAGCCCGTTGCGTCCGCTCCCGCAGTTCTCCCATCATTCTCTCGTTCTGCTGATCCAGTTCGTTCCGGGCAAAGTCCTTCTCGATCATTTCCTCCTGCAAACGTGTATTTACATCAGCCAATTGCGCCGTGCGCTCCAGAATCTGTTCTTCCAGAATCTGCTGGCTGTGTTTCTGGCTCTCAATGTCAGTACAGGTTCCGAACCATTTGATGATCTCTCCCTCTGCATTTCGGATCGGCTTCGCACGGCCCAGAAACCATCGGTAGCTTCCATCTTTACCTCGCAACCTGTACTC
>Ga0307478_10002073_pt1 | contig 16366 bp, 29 predicted proteins | sample atmos_gasesECM4C_2_FD_203713 | JGI IMG/M metagenome (GOLD analysis project Ga0307478, IMG submission 203713) | Hardwood forest soil microbial communities from Morgan-Monroe State Forest, Indiana, United States - atmos_gasesECM4C_05 | ecosystem: Environmental > Terrestrial > Soil > Temperate...
CGTGCCTGTGCTCGTGCCTGTGCTCGTGCCTGTGCTCGTGCCTGTGCTCGTGCCTGTGCTCGTGCCTGTGCTCGTGCCTGTGCTCGTGCCTGTGCTCGTGCCTGTATCCGGAAACGGAGGATCGAACGAAGTAGCGGAGGACGGAGGCATAGGCGATTACGTTCAGCGATTCAGCTCCTCGGTGAGCACGACATAATTATCTCCATGACAAGCCAACGGGTGACAGTAGCATCCGAGCCTCTTCCCATATAGCGACTTCACTATATGCCTGGCGATCACTTCCTCGCGCGATCCATCAACGCCGATGCGGAACGGGTTCCCAAGCATGGACAGCCTGCCGATGAACTCGTCGTATAGTTCGTGGCGCGTATTGACAACGGTAGTAGCAATAGTGGTTGTCATGTGATTACCGGCAGTGTATTCGGAAAATCCAGCGCGGGTACGCCGCCGCTCACGATATTATTGAACACGCTTACCCGCTGGCGGACATACTGCATATTAGCCGTGCCCGTCTCCCGCATCGCCCACAGCTCCCACTGGCACCGTCCATATCCCCGCGCGTAGTAATTGACCTCCATGTTCATGTATCCCGGTCCCCACTTATAGACCTGCCGCACGCACGACTCGGCGATCCCCAGACTGCCGCCGAAATCCACGGCGTACCTGCCCTCGAACGGTCCCTCAATATGGGTTTCAATCGGCCCGCCTAACGATTGCACTTTGTACTGCTGATTGCCACCGGAGTACACGCGGTAGGTGGAGTCGAGTGTCACGATCGGCGGACAGAACATACCCACCTGCAACCGCCTTGGCATCCACACTATGCCGCCATTCACTCCCATTGCCTGCCACGATAAGGACGCAAATATTTTGAATGACGTGGGATCGGACCACGACTGCTCTGTGACCGACCGATAAATGTACTGCTCGTCGAATGTGTTCATGTCCCACGGGAACCCGGCAGAAGATTTCATCTCCCAGATCTGATGGCCATAGAGTGATACATAGACAGGTTGTCCGGGATGTATTCCTACACCACGGTTATCCGGAGCCTCCAAGTGATATTCCTGCGCCCATGCCGGATCAGGGAGTAGATATCCGAGCAGATCAATAGTGGCGGTGGCTGGCATGGTCACGGTAATAGTTCTTCTTTCGGTTTCAATTCCACTTTAGGGAACTCCCGCCGGTCACCGAGATTAACAATCCTGTATATCCTCGGCTGTATCAGCCAGACCTCAATATCCTGCCCCGACTGTGGTCCTTCATGCACATGGACCGTAGTGGACTTGCCTAATTCAACAAACCACGCTTCGTCTTTGGGTATATAGGGGTCAACGTAGATCGGGATGCCAGCGAACGACGTATTGAGATTCGGCTTCGGCTTCGAGTTATCCGGATTATCGCTCATGGCCACGCCTCGCATTCCTTGCTTTCCCTGCTTCCTGCTGATTCGCTGCGCTGCGCTCCCAGTCTGGCGACGATTCCTGTAAGCAAACACAGATCGTGCAATCACATACCGCACAAAACCCTATACCGCGATGAGGACACACCGTCGAGTTAATTTCATCGTTGTACCCACGCCCGCACTTGTCGCATGACTGTCTCATCGCGTAATCACCAGCACGTTATCCGGGAGCACGCTGACGATCGGCTCCACTACTCCCACCCAAGTCAATTTACAGCAGCCACAACCGGGCCTCGGAAGCACCCATGTCCAATCTTCATGTTCATTGCTGCTTGCCATCGCCAGTGCTCTCAGTTGCTCCGTGGATTTACGGATCAAATCCAAGTCCGCAGGCTTGCTCCACTGATGCTTGACCGGGAACGACCATATTCGGTGTGTGTCCGATAGCAATTGCACCGTGTTCCCGAACGCGCGAATTGATTTTCCCAGTACCAGTCCCAGTTCCGGCCAGCGGTCCAGTGCCTCTCTCGCACATCCTCTGCCCATGACTCCATGACCATCGCGGCGGATCGACCCATTGGTGGTTATAAGCAGTTGATACCACGGTCGGTCCAAGTATCTCCAGAGATCGCCACGGACCTCAATCACTTCATAACCTCGCTTACAAAATTTACCGTATCTATGGTGCTGCTATTCCAAAGCGAACACCAATGCGCGTACTGACGGTATTTGTCATAGAATGTCTGACGTTCAGCCACCGTGAACGCAACTCCCAGCATCTTATCCACGATTCTACCGGTCTTATAGACAATGTGAACGCTGAATAGCCGGGGATGCTTAAGCCGACGGCTAGGCTTATTATTTACCCGTTCCTGTGCCATTGCCGTTCACTCCTCCCCGCAGTGCTACATACACCTTTTTAGCTATCCCTTTGCCGATTCCATCAATGTTCGCCCAGTCTTTCTCACTGGCCTCGACCATCTCTTTGACACTCCTGAATCTTGCTGCGACCGCCGCACTCTTCGTCCGTCCGACATTCGGGAGTTGCGCTGCAACCAGCCTAGTAACACTCGGTCGCGTCAGCAGCGCCCGGTCAAACAACTGATCCCGCATGGCATCGTGCATCGCCAGATGCGCCGAGTGATCGTCCCATCCCCTGCTCCACCAGGCATGCAAACACGCCAGCCATTCCACCGCCATCGGATAGTCATCTACAATCGCCAGCCGCACATTCGCCTTAATCTGAATCGACATAAACCACATAGTCAGATCATGATAGAGCAGTGACCGCCTCCGGCCATGCGATGCATCCTTCCACCAGCCTGCGCCCTTGCCATTCTGCTGCTGGTACTCAAGAACGCCATCGCGGGATCGCGGGCGAAACGTCCCGATTACCAGCAGCCATACCTGGTCATAAGACTGGCACAGTCCGGGGAGCTGATGTCCGGCAAACCGCGCGTCCTGAATACACGCGAGCACGTCGCCGAGGGCTTTTACTTCTACACCGACGCTCACAGGACTGCCGCCCGGTCCCGCTCCGATCATGGCGGCGTCGCCGAACTGCAACGTGCTCAGTTCTACGGGTATCCCGCGATGACGGAGCAATGGAGCCAATTGTGCCGAGCCAGCGCGGGGATCAATGGTCACAGTCACAGGTGTATTCAGTCCTCGAATATCGCAGACATAATAAACTCGTAATCGTTGGGAACACTGACTCCGTTCGCCGACGGATTCAGCCGACAGTCTTCAATAGTCACGCCGAACACCGTACCCTCGCTCGTGTCTTCGCGTGTCGTTGTGGCTACAACTTGTACCAGAAACGGGAGGTCACCGAACCCCTTGCGGGCTTTTTCACCTGTTTTGCGTCCGCGTTCTTTGCCGTTGGCATCGACGTAGTTTTCCCAGACATCCGTTTTCTTGCTAAGAAAGAACACATTGGCGTCATGGTCATAGGACTCTCTCACCATGTCGCGGAGTTCGGCGTTCACCGGACCGTACATGTGAGGAAGGACGTTAGCGACCCGGCCAAAGCGAGCCAAGCGCAAAAGTTCATAACATTCTGTGTCCGTATCAACTACAGTCGTGCCGTTGCCGCAACTCGCCAGACCATCCCGATAGTTGGATATGAATTGCGTCCATACTTTATCGGCAGCCTCAGCCACCTCTTGTGGCGATGCCTCTCCAGGCTGGATAGACAATTCGTAATCGGCGACATAGATTTCTTTCTCACGTTGGAACTTCTGAACGACGCCATCTAAGCCGATATCGAAACTATGCACGAACAAAGGTGCCGACGCAGTGAACGCGGTATGGTTTTTACCTGTCTTTTCTTCGCCAGTAAGAGACACAATGATACGCCGTGTCAATTCCTTTTCGGCGCGGACAAATGTCGATTTGACGGGCGAGCTACCGTTAGACGGAGCGCTCCGGTGAATGACTGAGGCAGACGACGATGCAGCGGATTCTGGACGTGGTGCAGGGCGTTTCAGGTTCAGAGCACACATATCTATACGTATCCTTTCTCAACCAACTGCTGGGATAAATCGCGCAGCCAGAACAATTGCTTCCCGGTCACGCATAACGGTCCGCCATTCCGCCGCCGTACCTGCATCTCGGATATGAACTGCGCTGCTTTACCACCGCATACAGACTCAATCACTTCGCCGTGGACATTCTCGATCATGGACAGAATGCGCTTGGCTTCGTCGGCGTCGGATTGGGCGGTGCCGCCAGTCTGCTGACCTATGCCATTGCCGAGCGATGGGCGGTCGCTGTCGGGGACGAGTCTGGCACGCTGAGGCTGAGATTGTGCTTTCTGTTCAAATGCCTCTCCTCTGAAAGCCCTGTCAAAAGCCGAAGTCGATGACTCCATCGGGGACTGGAAACGCTTCAGTTCGTCCACAAATGCCGTTTGGAAATCGGCAACAGATGGGCGTGTATTCGGTCCATTGCGATATCGCTCAGCGACAGTCTGTGCTCGCCGCGCCAGTGCTTCAATCAGAATGGATGAAATAGTAGTAGTCATTGAATCACTGCTCTCTCTCTCCGCCTGCCGCTTACTCCCCTTATCCACGCCAAACAATTTCACGCAATGCGCGTCATGATAGGCGTTTCCGGTCATCCGTTGGGGGCGTCGTCGCATCGGCGTACTGCTACTCGACCCAAGTCTTGGCAATTGTGCTCCAGCAGCCGTCCTTCTGCATCCCTTATCTCCATTATTAACTTCCGGGAGAAGGGGATGACAGTAGACTCACACCCGTTCCCGCATCCTTCGTAGTGAAGGCCGTTGCGCCAGTCACAGGGCTGTCTCGGTCGCTCCGGCTTCTCCTCGACGAACAGTTCCAGCCATAGGGGATGCAGCAGTTGATCTATGTAACCCGTGCTAGGAGCAGATCCAATAAGTTCGCTGATCTGATCGGAAGTTACAATCATCGCAGCGCCTCGGTGATCTTTGCTCGCCTGCGCCGACTCCCCGGCTTGGGGAACTCTATGCGCAATATTTCCTTGGGCAGGTTGTCGCAATTCTCAGCCATCGTATTGATAAACGGAGCGATACTTTCGCGCGCCATCTGGATGTTAGCGCCGCGCTCGCACGCCTTGTAGCCAAACTCCATCGCTTCAAATAGCGAGGAGCGGAATCCCTGTTTGGTTAACTTAGCCATACCTTTTTATCCTTGTTCCCGTTGTTCTGCTTCAATCACCTTTTGCACCCGCCGGAACTCCATGGTATCGCAGAATATGAATCCGCCGACCAGCCGACCGTCCATTATCTTTTCCATGAATCCGTCGTCACCGATCCCGATCGTCACGTTGATACCGCGCTTGGTCCGCTGCATGTTGATGATGTTGCCCAAGGGCGCAAATTTCAGCGAATTATTGTTATCGCCGGTCATGCGCTCGAATACCACGAAGGCACTTACGGGTTTACTCATTGATGTATCTCCATGCCTAGCCAAACCATGCATTACCCAACACCGCCCAACCATGCCAAGCCGCGCCTCACCATAACCCACCTCACACCCCACACTGCTACACTCCAGCTAAACACGCTCTTCAAACCGGGTCACCCGGAAACACCCGAACGGTCCACGCTTCTCTGGACGAAAGTCGCCAATGCCGATAGACACTCCAGCCTCGTTAAGCAGAGTATGGGCATCTTCGATTGAAAGCTGAGTATCATCCAAAATCAGAGAAAACTTAGCTCCCCAGCAGTCGAAGCGCGGACGATAGCGCATAATCCTACCTTTGGTTGCCGGAATCGTTACCGGGCGGGCATCAACCTCAAAATCTTTTGCTGGTCCGTTGCCGTTGAGAATGGTGATGGACTCGGATGTGACACGTACAGCCGAAGGCACTACGAAGCGCATACTCTTGCGAGAGCCGCGCATTTTATGATTAGCTCCGGCGTTACCCATACAACCCGGAATAGAAAATGCCGAGAAGTAGAACGTTCCATCTGGCGCAACGTATGCGGCTTTTGTCGCTTCCACGCGCGGATCACGTGTCTGTACCATCGTGCGCCGAGATGATTTCGCCTGTTCACTGTCCTCGGAGAACCTGTGAATCAGAAGTGGACTTGTGCCTCTAATTTCGACTTCAATGGTTTTCATAAAACCTTTCTCCCTGACCTGCCGAACCATGCCCTCACCGGACCGAACCCCACAATGCCATACCCCGCCTCACTCAGCCTCACCAAACCTCGCCCCGCCGGACCCTAAATCCAATTTCTCCCGCGAGCATGCCTGATAATCATGTCCCAGTTTTCCTGTAACTCTCTATCCGTAAACTCCAACCTGACGGAACGTACACAGGGGGTTGGAGGCTTCCAATCACCACATACGAAAAAGCAATGGATCTCAGCCACATTCGTACCGATCATCAGCGAATACGATTTAACCTGACAGAGCCAAGTCCAAAAGTTTTTCTCCAGTGAATCAAACTTGCGTGCTGACCTAAAACAGGCTTTAGTCTCCACTAGGGTCCAAGACGGTACGTGGATAAAATCCGGGCTGCCGATAACTCCGTCTAACTGGAATTCTCCGGGCCGGATCAAATCGCCGTTCTCGACCGCATCCCGGTGCGCCATCGAATACACCCTCTCCCACATGAAACCGACCGCGCCGAACATCTCCAGTTCTTCCTGCGTACACCATTCGTCCTTTGGCTTGATGGCGCGCTCGATATCCCGGTATATCGTTGACAGATGCAATCCCGGTGATCGCGTTAAGCCTTCCGAGTCCGCCTGGGATTGCAATCGCTCCGGGTATCCGGGTACTGGTTCAAATGGAGTAATGATCACTGGCATCAATCCTGATCGGTTAGCACAACGATTTGTTCCGGTATAGACCGGGATAATTCTCTGATCTCGCCGCGTGGTAACACCATGACACCGTTCTCCTTAATTGCTCCCCGATCCAGTGTCAGACGCAACCATTCCTCATCGCCGATGTACTCCAGGACACGGACTATTTTTATGGTCGCCATATTAGACGCGCGAGGAGTCGGAACAAGCGAGCGCAACAGCACTACCTGTTGTTACACTTTACGCACGCAGGCGACTTGCCCTCCCCCTTACTCAACTCACTTAATTAGATTAACTACTCCTCCGCCAGTGCCAGTGTGCTCCCGTCGTACACGAACCCGTTGTCATTGAGCAGCGCCCGGAATTCCTGTTTCGATGACCTGGCGACCGCTTTGTTGGCCGACGGCTTCATGTCGTTGGCGTTAAAGTACTCGAATACCGCCTTGGCGATCACCTTGGCGGGCACGGGTTCGCCGGCCTCAGCGAGATGCAGTTTGAGCGCGGTTACGATGTGTTCGTCCAGTTCGTCGGAGACGGATGTAGTTGCTGCCGCCTGACCGTTCGGTTTGCCGCTGATAGGTTTAGCAGTGGACGCAGATTTCGCCGGAGCCTTACCGCCAACGCCACCTTTCCTCGCGGGCGCACCCGCTGTGTCCGCTCCGGGCAGCGAATAAATCTTGCTGACCAGCAGCACCGTGGATGGCCGGCTGGCATTCTTTCCTGTCCTGATCAATCCCTGGCGCTCCAAAGCTTTCTGGATGACGTGGCACTTGGTCCCGATAATTACCTTGAAGTTACCATCGTCAAACTGCTCTTTGGGGAATCCCGCCTCCACCAGCGATTGCAGCAGCATGGCAAAGTTACTCGAATTGTTGAGCACGGTCTTTCCCGATGGACTGACAAATCCTTCACCTAATTCATCCGGCTGCCAATCACTCGGCTGCCCGTTCGACCAGTACTGCGCGTGCTGGTTGCCGTTTTCATCGGTCAGTTCCGCCACAAAGAACGGTGTGCTGGGATCGACTGCTCCATTCATGTCCCAAGTGGTCGTGCCAGCGTCGGTAATGGTGACATCAATGTCGTTGATGAGTCCGCCGGATACGAATGTGTCCGGGTTCCCGGATACACGCTGAGGCTTTGGCGGTGCAGGTGGAGGTGCGGTACGGGATGCAGATGCTGACGTGCCTGTCTTCTGTAATGCCATTGGGTGACGCTCCTTTTTGTCCGGTAAGCCCGGTGAACTATTGCGACTGCTCCTGAATATCGGTTCCCGATGCCAACTCCAGCCGGCCAAGTTTTATCAGATGGGATTTCCAGCCCAGACGGATCAACTGGCCGACGTGATAACTAACACTGCCGCCATCGCTGTCTGCGAGCTTCCGTACCTTGGATACCAGAGACCTAGGCAGGGATACATGAACTGTTGTCCACTTAATCTTTTTTCGTCCATTTTCAGATGATTTAGACTTAGGCATGGGGAACGATACGAATCATACTCTGCGCCAGAAGGTTGTCAAGTAAAAAGTGGAAACTATTTATCGTCGAACCGTATTGGCGGTGGCGCTTTATCATAGCTCCTGAACGCCTCTAGCCACGACCGCGACAGGAACCCCTTGGCGCGCATTTTCGGTATCGCCCATTCCACGTTCTGATCAAGTATCAGGGTTTCGCCCCAGTCCGATTCCGCGCGGTTGATCCTGCCCGCTGCCTGCTGCAAGTCCTGCGCGGCCTGATATAGGCCGTAATCCCTGTCACGTTCCTGCCGCGCGCGCACCACCGGGTCCTGCGTGGACGCAAACGGCAATTTGGCGATCACCTGCCAGCGTGCGGCATCGTGAGCAAAATCATAGCCTGTTCCGATCGACGGGCTGACCAGCACGCAGGGGCCATTTGCCTGCCGGAACTCCGCTACCTTGCGTTCTCTGTCCCAGGTGCCGTGTGTCATCATGCACCATGCATATTCGGAATTGTCCACAATGAACTTCATCCTTGCATACGAGACCGCATGCACGATACCCTTTCGTCCCAGTGCAATCCGTGGCCCGATCCAGGCGTCCAAAGTTTTAAGCCACTCTGACATCAGGCCGTCGTCCTGTTCGTTGCGGTAGGTCATACGAATCGTCGGGAAATGAATAATCGGACGCCGACTTACCGGGAACGTACTCGGGTACTCGATGAATTCCATATCCCCCTGCACTATTCCCAGTATGGCAGCGGTCTTGGGGCGTACAGTTGCACTCACCAGCACCACTTTCTCTATTCCCCTGAACAATGCCGATTCCGCGTACCGTGCTGGGTTCAGCGGATCAAATCTCACGCCACTCATTGTGCCTGCGCTGTCATTACGATCGGTCTCCGTGATAATCCACTCGTCGGCCAGTTGCATTGCCGATAGTCTCTCTAACTTCCTGTGCATATCGCGCAGATATTTGAGTTCACGTGACCAGACCTGGCCTTTACTGCCGCTACCGTTTCGTACTCGCAACTCAGCGGACTTAAGTCTGTCATCTACGCTCTCAATATTGCCCGCCGCCCATTCGCGCCAATCAGCCACAGTCCCACCTGCATCCGGCCATGACAGATGCAACTGCAAACACTCTTTGCGCGAGACATCAATACCGACAAACATTCCCAGCGCCGACACGATCTCGTGCGCCTCATCGCAGAACAGTATCCCGATCGGCCTGTCCTTAGTGACCTCAGGCTCAATGCCGAATTGCAGATTCCCTGCCTGCTCCGATTCCTTGAGCGAGTCATACATCCAGCAGGAATAATTTGTGCAGAACAGGTCAGCGTGCTGAGCAATACGGTATCGGTCGTAATAGCCGCAGCCGTTCCATTTCAGCTTGCAACTGTACCCGCACTGGCATGGGGCATCCGCGACAGTCGTATCCGTCGGCACTCCCAACTGCGCCGCAATCGGGCACGTGTAATTTGCCAGCCCGCGAATATCCGACATGCACTCTGACATTTCTGCCGCGTACTGATCCTGTAATCCCCGCGTCATAGTCAGCGCGCTACACCGTCTTCCTGATAGCAGTGCCGCTCCGGTAATCACCGCGCTTTTGCCTGTGCCGACTGGCATACACAGTACAACGAACCGTTTATCGCTTGCCAATATCCTGCTGATCGCGTCCGCCTGCTGGTCGCGCCACGATGTAAATTTATCCGGGAGACCACACTCTCCGGGTGGTGGAATATCGGCATCGGGATTGATGCGGACGAGCGACGAGGATGATGACGACGAGCGGAAATTAGAGAGCGATAGCATCGGCGGTGAGTTTGCTATTCCTTTGCCCACTCATTAATGGCTGCCCGCGCCAGCTTATCTCTCAGCGCCACTATCTCGGCTTCCAGCTTCCTGACCCGTGACGGCTGGTCGTTGCATTCCGGCCAGCCCCATTTCTGCTTGAGCATATTGCCGCCGTCCGCCGCCTGCGAACAGTCCTCTTTGGATTTACCATAGGTGACAATATGAGTCAGTTCGCCGTCCCACGCCAGCAATATAACTTGCCGGAGATTGTATTGCTTTGATATATCGCGGGCCGCTTTAATTGGAAGTTTCATTGCCTTATTGCCTTTTTGTCTGTAACTGGTTCCCACCCCTCAACGGCAAGCTGGCTAATTCGCCACGCCTGCCTGCCAGCACCTATAAATACGCAGACCTGTGGCACTCCCCGGTAACACATGGCAGCATATTGCGGGTTGCCAGATGATCTCATAGATCGGTACGTGCGCCACGCCAGCCACAGAAACCGGATCGTGCTGATCGCTTCGCTCATTTCTTCGGCTCCGCGATACCGCACTGTTTCAGAATGGCACGCTGGGCGCTAGGCAAGTCTTCGTAAGTGTCCGAGCGCCGTACCCATACACATTCCTCGTAAGTTACTATCCACATTCCATATCGATCCTTCCTGGCATGGGCTATGATTTTACGCGATGAGTTCCTTACAAGATAGCAATCTTCGTTTCCTAAATCCCAACGCACAAGGGGTGGTTCGCAGCCAGTCATCATGACAATGCACATCAGCAAGAAAGCAACTGTTATTCGATTCATTTCTTCGGCTCCGGAAGAGAAGCGCGGGCTTGCCAATCCTTTGAGTACAATAGCGCATTAATTTTATTTTGGATTTCGGTCACCCATCCCTGTGATCTACTATATTCATGCATCGCAGAGCACGCAACGCAATCAGGTCAGCCAGATCGTCCAGCGCTCGCGGGGATAGAGCTTTTACGGTATCGCTCACTTCCTGCACGGTGAACTGGGCAAAGTTGGCGAGTCTGCCTAATTGGGATTCCCGCAGCGTTGCAGTTATAATCTCCCGAAGTTTGACGCGATCACTAGTCATAATGCCTTGCGGCTCCCGTATCTGCGAATTGAAAGCCGGGTCGTTGCCGACTATAACGCTGCCATCTTCCGTTTCTTCCTTCCGTCCATATATTTCGGCATACCGTCCATATATTTCGGCATACGCGGCATCTATAAGCTCTGCGACTGTCCATCGCCCTGCCTTTCTCAACGTCGGGAGACTGGCAATTATCACACTTCCTACGTGTGGACTCAGCCATTGGATTCGCCCTTAAGCAAACATTTAATTGGCCACGGATAAGGAAACACACCTCGCTGCAAACGATGATGAAAGCAGCTACATAGAAGCGCAGCCTTCTCGCATTCCCAGCGCTGCCAGTACGTTTCGCTAAGAAAACACACTCTGCAACGTTTAAGCCCTGTGATGGGAGTGCCGTCGTCGCGTGTAAGCAGCGTTATATGTCCGTTAGTGCGCGTGGGCGGGTTGGGAGTGTCAGGCATTACGCTTTATTTTCTCCAGTTATTTTTCATGAAACCGAGCAGATTGAAGTTCTCCTCGGATTATCCAGTGGCAATCTATCCTATAACCTTCGCTCTCTCCAGTTTCCCAGAGCCTAAACGCTACCGTCATTTTAGGGCCGCCACTTTTTAGCTTTACAACATCGCCGATGTTCATTTTTCACCTTCCTCTGTGCTGGAGAGATGGGGCGAAGGTTCGGGAACGCCGCCCTTGGTTGTCTCATGCAACCTGCGCATAGAGGCAGCGAAATTGCAATTACTTGAATGTGCGGTCCAATGCGCCGTCAATCCGGCTGGACAATTACAATCCGGAACTGCTTCCGTAGCTGGTACTCTGCGGGCTTGTCCCAAGTCGAATTCATCTAACGCGGCTTTCAACTTGGCTCGTGCGTCTTTGACCATCTCGGCATCATAATCTAGCGCGCCGGGACCGCCGTCGTGCCAAAGTAATTGACGAATAGCATTTGCTACGTCTAGTTTCATTGAGTCTCCTTTCCACAATCCAGCTTGCCGCATGGTGTAGCCCACACTTCACAGTGTTTACCATCCGTACTCATCCGGTTACAATAGGTAAACTGATAGGCTCTCTGGAATGGATTACGGGAGTGGTAGTGTGCGCCACAGGAACACGCAAGAAACAGGATGATAGCGCACGTAGCGCAGATCAGCGGTTTAAGTTCCAGCAGTTTCATTGAGACTCCTTCCTTATCGAAACCGTCGTAACTACATGTCTCGCCCATTCTTTTGCCGCTTGTCCAACATTTCGCATGGGTATTGCTCGCCAACCGCACGCACAAAACGCAGTATTCGTTTTAGCGCCATGATCGCATCGCATTTCGATTAACCAGTGCTTAGCTATTTCTTCCGCTAACTAGGAATCGCCTTGAAAGCGTTCCCACCCTTCGCGGTCAATAACTTCGTCGTCTCGCGGATCAAATTCAGGACCAATCATCGTTTCTCCTCTGATTCCGTCTGCGGAGCGGCCAGAGCACGGATTCCATTATAAATATACTCCATGATTTTGCGCGCCGGATCAACCATTACAATCGAGGCAGATAGCAAAGCAACATATTCCGCCGATGCATCTCTTCCCGCCTCCCATCCCCGGTGATAGTCTAGTGATATGGTGGACAAGGTGGGACTCGAACCCACATCTACGGGATTACCCGTTCCTGCCGATCTCTGCTCTCCGCTAAGAGAGTTTCCTTCGGCAGTCCTGATGTGATCAGCATCAGAAAGCACAACCGAATACGTGCCCAGTTTGGCCCGGCACCAAACAATGCTGCGCACGCGATTACGAACGCAGCGAAGAATTCCTGTGTATCGCGGCCTATGTCTTTATCCATGATTAAGCCTCCTCCGCGTCTTCACCAGCGCATGTAATGTGATTCGCCGCGCTTGATGGTACCCAAGATTCAGCGCACTGCCGATCTGATAGAACGTATAGCCTCGCGCGTGCATCAGGATGCATTCCCGGTCCCGGTCAGGAAGTTCTGCGATGATCGATAGCGCGGCGGATAGCATATCGCGGTTGATGGCCGAACTCTCCAAGTCGAAATCGCTGGTAAGATCAGTGAGTAAATCTCTCTCATTCTCAAACTTCACTTTTGACCTCGTTATGTTAGCCTTGTATGATTCTAACTGTTGATCTAGGAAAACATTGTTCGGCTGCGTCAAGATGCTCCAACCCCGGCGCCGTATCCAGTCAATCGCAATATGTCGCACCGTACCTCGCAACCACGATAGCGGATTATCGATCACCACGCCTGCCAGAGAAGTTTCGTATAACCGAATGCATGCTTCCTGCGCCACGTCTTTTTGGTCCTCGCGGTCGTTAAGATGACTGCTGGCAAACATTATTGCCTTGCGCCACAGTTCGGGAGTTATAGAGAGGGAGGAAGACATAGATTACTCCGCTAGAGTATGCTGCACGATTCGTATGCTATTGTTCCATCGGGATATAGCGTGTATTCAGTTCCACAGAGTGAACATTTAAGGACTATGATTTTCCCGGGCACATCCAAAGCCTGAATCCAACTTACGCACCTACAACTCATGGCATTGTTCCTCCGTTCTCTCAACCTTGCGCGATGTCATGGATGTTTATCTAATTGCTCGGCTCTCCATTCGGCCCAACTCGGATCGGTCATTTGATGCTCGACCCATTCGTCGGTATCGAGCGATGGGTTGAAAGGTTTCTCGCCGACACAGCACCGCTCACATAACTGATGCCGAGAACGATCACTAAAGAACAAGTGTTTATAGCAGAAAAATAATCCGCATCCTTCATCGCCACCGTAAATATCCCCGCCACAAATGTAAGCCAGCCCGCGATGAATCTTTTCGTAGCATCCAGGATGATCGCACCATGCCGGAACCCCATATCCGACCCAGCGCTGCCAGCGATCGTCATAACCTACATCCCAGCTCATAGGCGTTTCTCCAGAAGAGACTCGGCCTTCAACCGCTCAACTCGTTTGCGGAACTCATAGATTGCCGAACGCAGGGCTTGATGGCAGTCTGACAACGCATCCGTATCAGGAACCTCGTCATCCAAATATCCCGCTTCAGCCATGTCTAGCTTATTCCTAGCGTCCAGATAAGTTTCGGCTGCCGTGGCCAGATAACCGCCATGCTCAACCGCGCGATCTTTTAATTCCGACGCTTCCTCCAGAGCCTTCGACCGGGCTTCGGCGGACTCGTACTCTTCTTGCAATTCTTCTTGCAATTTGACGATAGGGCGTCTCTTCGATATACCAACCCCATAGCCCGACGCTGATGAATCGCTTCGGGTGATCGTGTAGATCACGGCTCCAATAGTCACCCACAAAGTGATGCAGGTAGATTGAGAAATATCCCTTCCATGAGAGCATCGTCCAGCGATATAGATGCGTCGGGCAGCGCTCTCGGCCATTAATCTCATCAGCTTGCCCAAACAAACGATTCAATGCGCGCGTTAGTGTCATAACCACTCCTTAATCACTTCCTTGACATGCACCAGCCCCGGATGCGCCCCTACATCTGCGACAAAAAGAACCATGCCGTCTCAATGAGTGCGGAGTGTTATTTCCATTGTCGAGATACGAGGGTCGTCCTCGAAATCGCACGCGAATTCGATCTTCTGGCCGGGTTCTAAAGGCACTTCCCAATGTGCATTTCTGATTGCAGAGGAAACTATTGTCCCATCCGCGGCGATACCCTTATAGATAATCTCTACGACATTGGAGTAGCCGACGCTAATCGTAGATTGACATCCGTTGTGGTAATAAATCCACAATTTATTGCCGTCTACTTCCGCCTGATCCGCTACCGCACAACCTTCATGTTTGCGATTGATAACCAAGTGCACCGGTTCTTTGGGCAGCGGTTCAGCGCCGACGATTTCGGCATGGCGTGCCTCTTGGGAAACTTCATGATGGAACACATGCATATCGCGGAATAATTCGAACCATATACCAAAGCCCACACCGATAGCCACAAAAGTGACTACGATAATCAGAATCCACCGTTGCAAATTATCCATATATAATCCTTTGCGGATGCTTGATACGCTGTGCTTTTATTGCCCGATCAAAAACTCAACCACTGTTCCCGGAACCCATCCCCGGTACACATGCCCATAGGTCAATTCCTTGACGACCTTGACCTCAACCCCATTCGTGCCGCGGAAGTCCAACCGATTCACTCCTGAAGGCACGTTTCCCGCGCATAGCGGCGCCGCATTCGGCGCAAACCCATCAGCAGCGAGTACATAGTCCAGCGCAGCATCCACGCCCGGCACAGCCTCTCTGACCTCCCCCCATCCCGAGAACACTCCTCCACAATAGGGAATAGTTACATCCGCATCCCCATGCAGAATGAGTGCAGAAAATGGCCGCACCGGCTGAGAAGGGATAGTCGAACTTGATCCCACCCAGAGACTCCCGCTAACTACTGCGCAGGCGTCCACGATGTCGGAATTGTCGATGCAGGCCCGCCAAGCCATCATCCCGCCGGAACTCATGCCGGTGACTCCTACGAGGCCAACACTGTACTGCGCTTTCAATTGCAAAATCAGGCTGCGAATGAATCCCGAGTCGTCAGGTGCTGCCGAGAAATATGATTCCGTTCCATACGCTTCCCAGAACCAGTACCCTTTGGCTCCGTTGACTCCCGGCTTCCAGGTCGATACCGGACACAGCAGGATAATCCCATGCGCGTCCACGATGGGCTGGTTCCATGCCAGCTGCGTATTGCATGCAGTCTGGGGAACGAGACTGTTTTGTCCGTCATTGATAGTGCCGTGCAGCGCGACAATGAGCGTAGGATTGGGCGGCATCTTCGCTGGCAGGTCTACATAGTACTGGCGTGAGATTCCATCCCAATTAGCACTGTAGATCGCTGGATTCTGTGCGGCGGCGAAGGCAGCCAATACAGTTAGCAGGAGTATAGCTGTGAATACGCGGCGCAGAAACGATACAAAGCCAGTTCCGACGGCTAAGGTTAAAAGTAAGATAGTGACCAATACAGCGCGGATGTATTTCATAATTAGTAGTCCTTTGATCAAGTTGATCGAATGAGTCCAGCACCGGGGGAGGGAGCTAATAAACAGGCTTACCTCACCTGTCTTTAACCGGAACCGTAACCGGAACCGTCACCGTAACCGTCACCGGAACCGTAACCGTAACCGTCACCGTAACCGTAACCGTAACCGGAACCGTAACCGTCACCGGAACCGTAACCGTAACCGTCACCGTAACCGTAACCGTAACCGGAACCGTCACCGGAACCGTAACCGGAACCGTCACCGTAACCGTCACCGGAACCGTAACCGTAACCGGAACCGTCACCG
>Ga0307478_10002074_pt1 | contig 16366 bp, 13 predicted proteins | sample atmos_gasesECM4C_2_FD_203713 | JGI IMG/M metagenome (GOLD analysis project Ga0307478, IMG submission 203713) | Hardwood forest soil microbial communities from Morgan-Monroe State Forest, Indiana, United States - atmos_gasesECM4C_05 | ecosystem: Environmental > Terrestrial > Soil > Temperate...
GAGAAGTCCCTCGCAGGAGCTTTGAGGACCATGTATCCGAACAGATCGCCCGCCTTGTCTGTCATCGTGGCGTTGAACGTCAGTACAGAGCCGTCCTTACCTGTAATCTTCCAGTGCTTCGCCGCGTCACCCCTCTCATTCCTGAAGGTAAACCACCGCTGGCTGTTGATCAGGAAGTCGAAATTGTGGATCTCCACTTCCCCTGGAAAGCCACCACATTCAATCCCTGCCAGCCAGATGAACTGGGTAAAGTCGCCACGCGTGTCCGGCATGGGATCGGTTTCCCAGGAGATTGAGGGGGCGACGTCCTGCCCTCTTACCAGCAACGCCGAGTCCGCGTCCGGGTCCGGTGAATGGTAGTGAATCGTTTCTCCATCGACAGATGAGCGGTATCCGCTGACGTAAAGGTCAGCTGCGGCGAAAGGCTGCGACAAAGCGTCTTTCACTTCAATGACAACCTCTTTCCCAGTTTGGCGGCCAACCGTGCAGCGGAAGGCGATTGGGGCGAAACAGGCCAATACAACAACTCCGGAGAGCTTCATTGGAATCCCTTATCACAGCGATTTACTGCTAAGCAAGAGCAGGAACGTACAGCTCAGACCTCTCGATGAGCAGAACACTGTTCACAAACGGGCTTCGGGGAAATGCCCCAGTTATCGACAACTAAACGACACGGCTGCCCCCGACACGACGAATCAGAACTCGTTCTGCTTTTCGCAAGTCTGATTCCGGTTCATTTCGGTTGGGTTTGTGTACGAGAAGTGTAAATCTGAAAGACCGCATTCAAGGGTGTCCGTTCCCTGCAGGCTGACTGTTGGTCAGCCGGCAGCCAGCCTTCTGAGATGGGTTCCCCCATGCCGACTTATCAATACCTGTCCGGCGGGCGAACCACCTTTCGGATTGCCGAATCATCTCGCATTTGTCGCGGAATGTAACGAGCGCCGGATCGAATTGCGACCGAGTTTCGGCCACGCGAGCAATATTGCACAGCACCAACACGCAAGGAGGGAGATAGTCCTCGCGTGGGGTAATTGAGGATAGAGTCTCAAACCAGGTTTAACCTTAAGCAGAGCAATCCTGATCTTCAGCAATGTGCGCCAAGGTGAAGGGGCCCCAAGTGCGGAACCGATGGACGTTCGCGTGTGTATTCGTAGTAGTGGTACAAATGGCGACTTGCGCTGTCGCGCAGCAAGTCGTCACCGAGTCCGGCATAGTATCCGGGATTCACTCAAATGGGTTGAGTGTCTACAAGGGAGTCCCATTCGCTGCGCCGCCGGTGGGCGACTTGCGCTGGCGCCCCCCGGTGCACGCCAAATCCTGGACTGGCACGCGTAAGGCAGAAGCGTTTGCTCCGGCGTGCATGCAAGTCGGAGTGTCTATGCCGGGCGAGACGCCGCCAGCAGTTAGCGAAGATTGCCTCTACCTCAACATTTGGACGCCTGCCAAGCCCGCGCACGAGCACCTGCCGGTGATCGTTTGGATATACGGCGGCGGATACATCAACGGATCCGCCGCGATGCCCTTGTACTGGGGCGACCGGCTAGCGCAAAAAGGCGTCATTGTTGTCACCATTGCCTACCGGCTTGGTCCGCTTGGTTTTCTTGCACTTCCTGAGCTAACGCGCGAGTCCCAGCACCATTCGTCCGGGAACTACGGCCTGATGGATCAGATCGCTGCACTGGAGTGGATTCAGAGGAACATTGCAGCGTTTGGCGGTGACCCGAAGTGTGTAAGCATCGCCGGCCAATCTTCCGGTTCCATATCAGTCAGCATCCTCATGGCCTCGCCCCTTGCCAAAGGCTTGTTTCAGCGCGCAATCGGAGAGAGCGGTGGCCTGTTTGAACCCCTTCAGCTCGCACCAAAGTTCCTACTGGCCAACGCAGAACATGAGGGGGAGAAGTACGCCGCTTCGCTGGGTGCGGCCTCGCTCAAGGACCTACGACGGCTGCCAGCGACGCAGCTTACCGGCAATGCCGGCGGCATCGTGCATCCGGTGATCGAACCCTATGTTCTTCCCCTTTCACCCTACGAGGCATTCGCTTCAGGGCAGCAGAACGATGTGCCGCTGCTGATCGGTTCGAACGCCGACGAGGCGCGGGCGATGGTTGACGTCACTCACGAGACGGCCGCCACGTTCGATAGTGACCTGGAACACAGCGTTGGCCCACTTCCCCCGGCGCTGGTCGCGGCATATCCCCACGCGACCGACGAAGAAGCGCGGGAGGCGCGGCTCGGACTCGAACGCGATCTCCGCTTCGGCTGGGACATGTGGGCATGGGCGAGGCTGCAAGCCGGCACCGGCAAGAATCCTGTCTTTTACTACTCGTTTCGACAGCGGCCGCCGTTCCCCGCCGGCTCGGTGTACGCCGGTTGGGGCGCCAGCCACTTCGCCGAGCTCTGGTATGTCTTCGACCACCTGAACCAGTCGCCATGGAACTGGACTGCGGGAGATCGGAAGCTGGCTGAAGAAATGTCCCGTTACTGGGTGAACTTCGCAAGGTCCGGCGATCCGAACGGCCCGGGTATTCCCTCGTGGGCTGCATTCACCAACACCGAGAGCAAGGTTCAATACCTCGCCGCTCCGATCACTGTCGGTGGAGTGGCGAATATCCAAGGACTGAGCGTCTTCGATGCTGTTTACACGACCGTGCGAGGTTCGCCATTTGCTGCTCAGGCGATGGCCGTCAGCAAGGGGACACCATGAACGGTTTTGACAGTCAAGGTGATGGCACCTTGGATTCAGAAGATATCGAGAGAAAGCCGGCGCCTGGGTCGGCTTCTCGTGAGTGGACTTTGCGCGCGTCTTTCGTTGGCCGCAGGGAATTCGGTCGGGCTGGAGCATGCTGATTTTCACAATGATTCTTGTGGTCGAAGTCCTCGTAACTCGCGTTCCTGTCAACCTTCTGTTGCACTCCATGAAGCTGAATCCAAATCTGTGGGTGGTTGATCTTTGATGGGCGAGCATTACATGGCGAGAGCGCATGGAGCTATGGACGGCAGTGGGGTATCGCTTTTCTGCTGACAGCCTTGTTCGAGGAGTCGCTGTTGCGCGGCTATCTGCAATCTACGCTGGCTCGAGACGTGGGTTTCTGGTGAGCCGCCGTCCTGCTATCACTGGCCTTCGGCGCTACGCATCTGCCCAACCATGGAGAATCGCCGATCGGGATTTTTTCTGTCGTGGGCGCCGGTCTGCTGTTTTGCTTGAGCCTGTGGCTGACCAAGTCGCTTTACTGGGCGGTGGGACTGCATGCTGGGTGGGATTGGTCTCAGTCCTCTCTCTATGGAGTACCCGACCCTGGCCAGGTCGCGAGCGGACACCTGTTGGCGACTCACCCTTCGGGCGCGCTGATATGGAGTGGTGGCCCGACCGGACCGGAAGGCAGCATTTGTATGAGTCCTACCATGGCGATCATCGCGCTAGGTGTCTGGATCGCCTGGAGCCAACGCGAGCCGCGTAAGGATCCGGCCGCCTTATTGGCGACCCGTCCTTAAAGAGCATTCAGGAGCCTTGTAACGCCACCGATCGTTTGACTATTCCTTATTGATCCCGACAAACGCGCTTGTTGCCATCAACTCCCGAATTGTCGGCAAACCGAACACTGAGCGTCCAGCTTTGTGTGGACAGTTGCGAATGTGCCGACCGCCCGCGCGAAAGCACATCAAAGTTTGGTCCAATTATGGTCCAGTAATTGTTTCTGAATCCGCCAAAATCGCTTTTGGAGCCATCCGTATCGCGTCTTTTCTGTTATTACGACCAAATGCTTGGCTGTCACGACGGGGGCGCACCTGCTCTGACCTTTGAACTGGAGTCACCCTCGCCGGCTGGTTAATTGACGGTGATGGTTACGGGGGCGGAATGGCTTAATGAGCCGGATGTGCCGGTCACCATCAAGCTGAGCTGAGATGCAGGTGTTTGCCCTTTCGTATTGCTACCGCAGCCAATCGAAAACAGCGAGATGAGCAGCAACAATCCCAGTACGCTTATCGATAAGATGCTCTTGCGCCTTAGCCACTTCTGTTTGCCCGTCGTGAGAATAGTTCCGAATATACCTATGCCAGGTAGCAGAGTCACCATGCCCGGTATGGAGTAACCGCTGGGTGGCGGGGTGGTGGCGGCAGAGATGGTCAAGGTCGAGGAGGACGCGCTGGATCCGGGAGAGATGGTCGTTGGACTAAGACCACACGTCAGACCAGCGGGCGCGGTGCAGGAGAGCGAGATTTGACTGTTAAAACCTCCGACAGCACTGGCGCCGATCGTCAGGTTAGCCGAAGCGCCCGGCGCGACGCTTACGCTTTGAGTCGAGAGAGTCAGGGAAAAATCTGGGCCCGCGACCGCCGCGACGGATACAACACTGGCGAACACACTAGTTGTGCTGCCGCCGGCCGGGAAATTCGGCTGGTTGCCGCCTCCGGCCGTGAGATAAAGAGTGTTCGGATCGCCGGAGGGACCACCTCCGCCGAACACCAAATCCCACAAGCCAGGATTCACCAATGCACTCTTCGAAGAATCGGTGAGCTGCCCGAGAAACTTCCCGGTAGTGTCGAAGGCGTTTATGGTGCCATCCCCGAAATTTCCCACCAGGATCGCGCTCGGAAACGCGCCGAAGGTTGATGGAGCCGTCACCACGCCCCAAGGCGCATTGAGTTTGCCGCCGGCGGCGACAAAGGTGCTGATGAAATTCCCATTGATGTCGAAGATGTCGACCTGCCCCAGACCGGCGCCGGGCTGAGCGTCGTGCTTGGCGGCGTCCTGCATGGCATAGGCCACGTAGATCTGGTTTCCGATGACATGGATGCCATGGGGAGCGAAACCCGGAGCAAGTTTTGGATCGACGAACGAACCGCCCAACGAAGTGAGGTTGAAGTTGCGATCAAGAACGTCGATTTTCCCGCTGTTGAAATTCGCCGCCAAAAGGAATGTGCTGTTGAGAAGCGCCAGACCTTTGTAGACTGCACCGCTGGCGGAGTTATCGAACACAACCGTTGCGGTATTGCTGGCGCCAGTCCAGCTGGCGATCAGGCCATCTTCAGTGTCAAAGATAAACTGCCCACCGCTGAAGTAGATGCCGTTTCCGTTTGAGACGTTCCCCGTAGGGCAGCCAGGGGAGCAATTACCGTTCGGATTGCGCGAGGCCCCGGGTATGGTTACCACGAGACCAGCATTCTTGTTACCCTGGCCGTCATAGAGGGTGGAGGTGCCACCGTTGTTGTTGGCGATCCAAAAGTCCTGCCCCGGAAGAATGGAAATCCCCCAGGGATTTAGCAGTTGAGGGTCTGTGGTCTTGGCTACGCCGGCAGTGTTAGACACCAAGTTGTTCTGGAAATACCCGCTCTGTTGCGCGAGCAGTCCCGAGGGAGTTGCTAACGTCATCAGCAGTCCGAATAAGATGATTGCTTTTCTCAAGTTGTCTCTCCGTAAGCCGTCTTTTTGATTTGTGCGAGTCTGCCTTCAAGTACTCGTTTTTGTCGTGAAACTGCCAGTGACCGGTTGGGCAGGGAATTCAGGCACATGACGCCGCAGTTCCAGGCTCCTGAACTCCCTGCTTCACCCATGTAACCACCTGTGCTTGGTCTCTTAGTTCGTGCCAGAAGAGGACGAGGTACTTTGACTCTTAGCCTGCGCCAGTGCGATTCTCTCCGGCGGTGTCTTCATGCTGTAGATGCCCGCCGGTGTCTTGATTTTGCTGAGAAAGTACCGGTTCCCGATATGCTCAAAGGTGAGCGCTGGCTGGTCGGCAGGAACCCCTTCGAATACTAGAGGAAGCAGAAACGCTCCGCTGTTAGTGTAACTATGAATGACCAGCTCACGGTTCACACTAGTGCTGACACGATCTATCCTGTATTCTCCTGCCGGCAGGTTCGCACCTCCGGCGACAAAGTCGAACGGAACATTCACGACTACTCCGTCGACGTCTTGAGCATGGGCACCTACACCCAATCCAAGTAAGCACATAACGTTAAGTAAGGCAACAACATAGAACTTCCGCATCATATCTCCCTTAGTCAATGGTTTGACGTATTCACTATTGATAACTTCACTCAAGAGCGTTTATTCCACAAGCCGCTCGCGAATATAAATTATCAGTCACTAGAGGATTTGACGCAGAATCCAATGGATCGATGCTGCTCGAAGGTCAGTTGATTATCACTCCGCTGTCATTAGTTAGTGATTGTGCGCAGGGACAGTGTCGATCGGGGGAGTGTCGTGTTGAGATATCAGGTTGCGCAGTCACTCGCCAACAGGGCCTAAACCCCTGTACGTCCCCGTGTCGCTAGGCGGGTTGCTCCGGCCAGGCTCGCTTTGCCCGCTGGAGTTATTGGATCAGCCGTTCGCGAACCTCCAACCGACTCCATCATGGCCGCGCCTTCAACGCTGCGCGACGTTTCTTGAAGCCCGCCTTGAGAATCTCTGTCTTACCACATATGCGGTGCGCGATTCAAAGAAGCTTACGATCACATCGTTGTGCCAGTTGCTCGAACACGTCAACGTCTTTATTCCGATTCGCACCGACAAGACTTGGGTCGCCGCTTTGCCGCTGCCCGTGCGTTCCAATTGTGCCGAGTCCACACTCACGTTCTCTCAGATTGCTTCAGACCACCGCATAGTCGAGGGAGTAATCTGTCGCCAAGGAAAGAAACCGATCCGAGGCAGAACGATCCAGAAATCCGTGTGTCACTGCACAATGATCTGGCCTATCATCTTCGGATGAACCGAGCAGTAGTAGGGATATTTTCCCGCCTTGGTAAATGTGTAGGAAAACTTTTCGTCCGTATCCCGCACCTTGGACTTGAACACGCCCTCCGTGCTGACAATCGTATGAGGAGTGTCATCACGGTTGGTCCAAGTAACCGTTGCTCCGACGGGTACGGTGGCCGCCTGCGGTCCAAAACGAAAATTGTCGATTGTGACCTCCACATTTGCCGCGGAGGGTTGGTCGTTCGCGGTCGCATTCGGTGATCCGGCTAATAGCAGTACAATCGCAATAATTGTCACTGCCGCGAAACTTGCAACCCACACATGTTTACCCGTCATTGTTGTCTTCCTTTCCAATGTTGATCCGCTTGGTTAGACTGGATTGTCGTTGCTTCAGGATGTTGCCCGCCAGCAATCCTCACTCTCCAGTAGTCGGGGACGCTGTCTGTTCTAATTTGCGATCGGCTGGCTTCGAAACCACCCATAGTCCGTCGCCGTTCAAGACATAGATGAAATTTCGCTCGTCCTGAAGCCACTTCACCACTCCCGAGAACTTTTGCACTACTCGAGGAGCGGCCGGATTCGACAAATCCCAGACCACAAGGTCGTCGTTGGAGGTGCTGCCGCGCATCGGGCGGTCTGCGGTTTCGGCGATGATCGCCAAATCACCCGTCACGTTCATCCTGCCCGTCGCAGCTGGATCCGGCCACGGAATTACTCCAACCGTTTTCGGTTGAGCGGGCTTGCTGATATCGATAATCGAAATACCTTGATCTTTTGAGTGCTGCACGTAGAGGTAGTACTTGTCATTCACTTTCTTCTGCATCGCCATGTCGACAGCCGATAGTCCAGGGAACGAAATGTGTGCGACCACATCGGCCTGGTTGTCGGACGTTTTGTCTCTGTGATTCTTGGCCGATGCTCCACCAGACACAAGGAACACGGTGGTAAGAACTGCCACGGCCGCCGAGTTGAATTTATGGAGTCTGCTTCTGACATTCCTCATAATCCGTCTCCTGCAAATTGAGTCTCACCATGGATAACGGATTTTCTGGTCTCTTATTCCACTTCGATCACATAGATCGTCGAGTGATACTACCAAGTGATTCATTTCAATGGACCTGAGAAGCCGGCCTGGGAAGTCGGGATTACGCGACGCTCTTCTCGGATTCCCGAGAAGCGCTCGCCAAACGTGTCGTATTTCCGCTCGCCAGCAGGCACTTGGTTTCTGCAAACAGTTTGTCTTCTGAAAGAAATAGATCAACGATTCTGATTCTTTACGATGTGCCCGTGTCAGGAGAGGATCTGCAACCCGACTCGTTTGAGCTTGTGAATCGAAATTGCAGACTTGCAGATCGCGATGCGGCCCGTTCATCATCGGCGCAGGTCTTCTCGACCGATCGATTCGATCTCCAAATCCAAGAATTGACGAGCGACCGTCTCGTCTTTCTTTCCAATAAAGTCTGGATCGACAGACGCCTCTCTCGTCGCCGCCGACTCTTTGCGCTGCGCGCGCGAATGCCGGCCCACAGGGAGCGCTACCAGTGACTCGCCAATTGCCTCCCGGGCTCTGGCCAGGCGTGACACGACCGTCTCTGTCGGGATCGACAATATGCCCGCGATCTCCTGGTAAGGCATTTCCTCCACTTCACTAAGTAGGAGGGTATCCCGATAATGCACCGGCAGATTGCAGATTGCGCGCTGGACTAGCTGGGAGTTAGAGGGATTCGTCAGAATCGGTTCGGGAGTCTCCGCATCAACTCGCAGTTCATAGCCGTCCTCCTCCGAGTCCATCGCAACGGTCATACGCCGCTCCAGTTTTGAGCATGAACTGAGAAAAGTGTTTTTCAGGATCCTAAAAATCCATGCCCGGAAGCTGGTGCCACGCTGAAACGATGCGAAACTGTGTAAAGCCTTTAGAGAAGTCTCTTGTACAAGATCCTCGGCATCGTTCTGGTTGTGCACAAGCCAGCGCGCGAAGTTGTAAAGCGAATCGAACAAGGGCATGGCCAACTCTTCGAACTCTGCCGTCGACTTGTCGTCCTGTGAGGATGAAGTCCCCAATCCGACTATCCAGTGTGGCCCCAATCCAATGCGCCTCATTTGCATTCTCCCAAATCAGTTCGAAACTCCGTCTCAGCTAGGCTGATTTCTTTGTTTGCGAACAAAACTGAATGACTTTTCCGCCGTGCTGAGGAGGTATCCATTTCAACGGTTTCCGGAAACTCCTCGGTACCCAAAACTCAATCACCTTTGCCATGACCATCTCCTTGATCTTGTGATCTCCGAACAATCTGACGCGCCCGTCCTCAGGCGTCAATTCACTGGGGCCTTTCTCGTCATAACCCGTGTGCTGCTAGTCAAGTAATTGATGCCTAAGGGATTAGCTCTGCAGATTATCCTGGCTGGGTCTGACACTTGGGTGTGCGAGAGGTGCTAGACTTCCATGCCGAGCCCAAGTGCGCTATGGAACCGGTGCGCCGCATATCGATCGTGCGATTCGGGACCTATGAGGTTTCTCTTCATTCGGGCGAAGTGCGCAAGGCGGGTTTGAGGATCAAAGTCCAGCAGCAGCCGATGAAACTGCTCGAGATTTTGCTGGAGCGTCCGGGCGAAGTCGTCACGAGGGAGGAATTGCGCAGCCGAGTCTGGGCCGACGAAAGTTTTGGTGATTTCGACCAAGCTGTCAACATCGCCATCGCGAAACTCCGAAGTGCCTTAGGCGACTCGGCTGAGAATCCTCGGTTTATCGAAACGCTTCCCAAACGTGGCTATCGCTTCATTGCGGACGTGTCGGTTGTCGACGCAGATCCCCGCCTGAAAGAGCCGGAATCTTCCCCTGGATCTTTGCCGGCGACAGAGCATGGGGATAAGGTCCAAAGCGCTGGGCTGACCGTTGCGCCCGAACGCCGGATGTGGCCGACCCCTCGCGTCATCGTTGCCTTGGCGCTCCTGCTCATTTTGCTGATCCTCTCCGTCTGGCTATTTCGTTCGCGTGGCCGTACCCCCACCGGCATCCGATCCTTGGCGGTGCTTCCGTTGGACAACCTCTCGGCCGATGCTTCGCAGAATTACTTCGCGGATGGCATGACGGACGAGTTGATCACCGACCTGGCGCAGATCAGCGCTTTGCGGGTGATCTCCCGCACCTCCGTAATGGTATACAAGGGAGCGCGCAAGCCTCTGCCGCAGATCGCTCGCGAGCTGAACGTCGACGCCGTCGTAGAAGGAACCGTACTCCGTTCCGGCGACCAGGTTCGCATCACGGCGCAGCTAATAGATGCGTCTACGGACAAGCATTTATGGTCTCAGAGCTATGAGGGCGACTTGCGTGACACCTTGGCGCTCCAGAACAGCGTGGCTAGAGCCATTGCAGATCAAATTCGGATCAATTTGACTCCGCAGGAACAAGCCGCGCTCAAAAGCGCAAAGGTTGTTAATCCGGAAGCATACGAGGACTATCTCAAAGGGCGCTACTTTTGGAATAAGCGAACCGCGGATAGCTTGAAGGTCGCTCAGGCTTATTTCAATCAGGCGATCGAAGAGGACCCGAAATACGCGCGAGCTTATTCTGGATTAGCCGACACTTATGCTTTATTGGGAGACTGGCAGTATGCGGTGATGCCCCCTACAGAGGCATTCCCCAAGGCGAAGACTGCGGCACTCAAAGCTCTGGAATTAGACAGCACACTCGGCGAAGCCCACAACTCGCTTGCGTTCATTCTGGATGGATTCGACTGGGATTTTGACTCTGCCGGGAAGGAATTCCAACGGGCCATCGAACTAAACCCAGGCTACGCAACCGCTCACCATTGGTATGCTTGGCATCTCAGTTTATTGGGTCGGTATGACAAAGCGATCGCGGAAATGAGAAGAGCGGAAAACCTGGATCCACTATCTCTTATCATTAACGCCGATTTGGCAGAACTCCTTGTCATCGCCCACTCTTATGACGAATCCATACGACAGAGCCGCAAGACGATCGAAATGGATCCCAATTTTGCCCTGGCGCATAATCAACTCGCTCAGGCGTACCTTCAAAAACACATGTCCGATGAAGCGGTCGCAGAACTGCAACAAGCGGTCCACCTTTCTGGAGGTAGCCCGACATGCATAGCCAATCTTGCTCGCGCCTATGCCGCATCCGGCAAGAGGAGCGAAGCGGTAAAGCTGCTGGACGAGCTGAAGAAGCGCTCCAATCCGGGCCATTCGAATGCTTCGGAGATTGCCATGATCTACGCATCTCTCGGAGATGTGAATCAAGCGATGAATTGGCTTGAAAAAGGCTACGCAGAGCGATTTAATCCGGGTGTTCTGCTGCGACCGGGCTTCGATCCTCTGCGTTCCGACTCCCGATTTCAAAGCCTTGTGCACCGCGTTGGCCTACCCCAGTAAATCTGCCTTCCTTGTGATGTTGGCCCTAAACCGCTATCGCCGACTGTCCATCGATCACGGCTGCCCTTCCCGAACTATCTTCAATGTTGCTTCACGGTCGAGCTCGTCGCTAAATACGGTCGTTTTCGATTCTCGATGATTCCGCCTCCTGCAGAAAACGTTGTACGAGCACTGCACGGAATGTTCGCTTCCTCAATGTCCGGGTGGCGGCTTGGTGAGCCCTTTCTCCCAGTTTGATCTTTTCGTGGGACTCGCGAAGGAGCCTAATCCAGAGGAACTTGCTTAAGGATTGAGATTCCATCCCCAAGGGAAATTTCCTGGTTGCCAACTTCCCAAAAGATCTTTTTAGCGGTGCGATCGGAGCAAGGACGGGAGGCTTGTCTCAGACCATGCGGGCAAATTGGGGATATCAAACCATCCAACTGGGCTAGTTTTACGCCCGGTTAGGAGGCCGCCCAAGATGAAACCTGCGTAGCCCCCCCTTATTCCCTCACTTGACAATAATTCTGGAGGAATAAATCTCAGGCTGACCGGTTATCCACTGCGAGGTGTACCTGCCGTTTGTGGCGAGCAACGACAGCCTCTGGCTAGGTGCCGGACCGGACCAAAGACGGAAATGACGACTCCCCACTTCACGTCGGGATGCACTTGGGTAGCGACGGTGCTGATTGCAGTATGCGGGTTTGTGCCCGCTACCCGGGCGCAAAGTTCCGTGGAGGACGTGCACGTAACTCCGCGTGTTCAGCATGCGCAGACCCAGAATCAGCAGCCAACTGAAGATCCGGCTCTGACAACTTACATGAAACCGATCAAGGTCGATGTAAACCTGGTCCTGGTGTCGGTGTCGATCCTGGATCCCCTGAACCGCCAAGTCGTTGGGCTGGATAAAGAGAACTTCCAAGTGTTCGAGGGCAAGGAAAGGCAAGAAATCCGGCACTTCTCGACTGAGGATGCTCCCGTTTCGCTGGGCGCCATCTTCGACGTGAGCGGCAGCATGGCAGACAAGATCGAGCGAGCCCGCGAAGCGGTGGTGGAGTTCTTCAAGACAGCGAACCCTCAGGACGAGTTTTTTATGATCGCATTTGCCGACAAGCCGGAGGAGGTCACCGAATTTACTCAGTCAGTGGAGGAGATCGCGGGGAGGCTGGTGTATACGGTCCCGAAGGGGCGTACGGCCCTGCTGGACGCGATTTATCTGGGTCTGAGCAAGATGAGGCAGGCCAAGTACGGGAAAAAAGCATTGCTCATTATCTCGGACGGTGGAGACAACCACAGCCGGTATACGGAAAGCGAAATCAAGAACCTAGTAAAGGAATCTGATGTGCAGATCTATGCGATCGGTATCTACGACCACTATTTCCCGACTCAAGAAGAACGCTTAGGTCCACAGCTGCTGAGCGACATCACTGAACTTACAGGTGGGCGCGCATTCTCGATCGACAATCCAAATGATTTGGCGGATGTCGCCACAAAGATCGGGATTGAGTTACGCAACCAATATGTGCTCGGATATCGGCCAACCAATCCTATCCACGATGGCAAGTGGCACAAGATACGGGTGAAATTGGCGCCGCCTAAGGGGCTGCCACCGCTCCGGGTTTATGCCAAGACTGGCTATTATGCCAGTTCGGAGTGATCACGTTCCTCTGCTTCCGTGGATTTAGGGGCGGCTGTGCAGCGGCCGCTCAGAGTGAGTCATCAAGCGGCGGAGCGAAACCGTTGCCTTTGCAATCGGATGTTGTCTGCGAGTCAACCACCTACCCAGGTACTGCAACACAGACGGAGAATCCACGGGCCATATCTAGACACTTGGCCTTCCGCTGTGTTTAGGCCCACCAGATTTGCAGTGACTCCAGAGGTTCTTTTGAGCCGCGAACCTCCAAGAAGTTTTGGGAATAAGACGCGATCTCGAGAGTTAACACAAACAAGAAGTCGAATCGTTAAGCGATGTGAGGCCTCACGTCTTGGCTGGCGGTGACTCGCAGGGCACATGGGAGCGAACCTGCTCCCTGTGTTATGCGACAAACCGGTTGCGAGCCCGGATGGTGGATTGAGAGAGAGAAGGAATAGTCTGGATCGATCCAAGCCGGAAACTCATCCAAATCTGTCTTACCCATCACTTCGGCGGGGTTTTACAGACGCGGACCCGTCATGAACGCCGCATTGCCCGGATAGTTGCGCGCCGCTTGTCAGAGCCTGTGTTAAGAACTCGCACTCCTGCTGGGGACTGGTCTACTACCCAAGTTTTTCCGCTGCGTGCTAGAGCTGATCTCTAGCGGTATTCGGCTGCGCGGATTCCCCCTCCCCCAGTACCCACCTCCAGGGCGCTCCAAAAGGACTTTCAACTTCTCTCGAGGCTTTGCTGAAATCGCCTTTCTCCGCGGAAACGACTGGCCGTCAATCAGATGCGCGGAAATATCGGGAATAGGTAGAGAAAACCCCCAGTAAATTGACCCCTGCTCCCAGGGCGCGTTTGATGGTCCGAACGGTGGCACCGCTTGGGGCAGGTTGGCCGTGGCCAACTGGAGGAGCAGGTCATGGAGAGCAACAATGGGTTCGAACGGCGGGTCATGGTCCAAGCCCAGGACCATACACCTTTACATAGCCATTCCCGAACGACTTTCCAGGAACTGGCCATGCCACTATTCGGCCCTCTGTATAATTTCGCACACTGGCTTGCACAGAATCGCGAAGACGCAGAGGACCTGGTACAGGAAACATTTGTCAAAGCATTACGAGGCTTCGGTTCCTTCCAGCCAGAGACAAATTTTCGAGCCTGGATTTTCCAAATCCTCCGAAACACCTTTCTGTCTTCGCAGTCCAGGTTGGCGCGGCGGAAGACGGTGCCACTCGACCCTGACGAGACTTCACTCGAGCTGTCACAGGCGATGGGCACGGCTGAGTCGTCTCTAATTGAACGTGCCGATGCTGACTTGGTCCTGCGCGCAATTAGTCACCTTTCGCCGGCGTTTCGAGAAGTCCTGTTGCTCTGCGACGTCGAAGAGATGTCTTACAAGGACATCGCAGAAGTTCTATCGATCCCGATCGGCACCGTCATGTCCCGGCTTACTCGTGCCAGGAAGGCCGTTCGCGGCGCACTGGCCGTCACCACTCGGGTTACGCGGGCCAGTCGGAACAGTGAAGTAGCTCGTGAGACGGGAATAAGAGTTTAGGGTTGATCGACCCGCGTACTCATCGCGCGCGCAAAGAACCGCCCTGTGGATTCAACCGTCAGGACAGCGGTAAAGAAATCGCTTTACGAAAGACCGGCCTTGGCAGAGGCCTTCCATTCTACATCGTCTCGATCCTGCTAGAAATTCAGCTTCAAGGCGAGCTGGATCTGCCGTGCGGATGTGGTTCCGTCCGGCCGGGTAAGCGTTTGAGTGGACAATCCAAAGGTTCCAGGATTCTCGATCACGTTGCCTGGCTGCCGAAACTGCGGATGATTGAATAGGTTGAAGAACTCGGAGCGGATTTGCATCCGGAAGCGGTCGCTGAAGCGGACATTCTTCAATAGCACCATGTCCGCATTGGTGTAATTCGGACCGTAGAACTGGTTCCGGCCCGAGTCTCCGATGTGTCCCAGGAAGGTGGAGCTGAACGCATTCAAGTTCACACCGGTCTTCACACCAGCACCCTGAATTCGTGAGCCAGGATTGTTGTTGGGATCGCCAAGTACATCCGGCCAGGAGAAGCTGGCCACTCCCGTGCGACCGTTATCGAGCTGTGTAAACACGGAATATGGATGCCCGGTCTGCGCGCTCACAATTCCCGAGAGGGCGATCCCTTCCAGTGCCTTACCCATGATTCCGGCATTCAGATACTGCTTGCCGGTGCCGAAGGGCAACTCGTAGGAGAAGTCAACGACTCCGCGATGGCGGATATCGTTATCAGAGTTCCCGCGAAAGGTCAGGTTGGGAGTGCGCGATTCGACTGGAAAACTCCCTTGACCGGCTTCTGGAGTTAATGGGTCATTGGAATCGTCGGTGGCATGGGACCACGTGTAGGCGGCGCCAAACTGCAATCCTTTCGAAATCCGCTTCGTCAGTTTCGCCTGCAGGGCATCGTAATGTGCGTCGGCATTGGTTCGGGTGATATTCGAAACCGGGAAGTTGAATCCCGTCTGCAGTGCGCTTTCTCGAACCGATACCGGTACTCCAATTTGGGGGATCCCGCCATAAAGCACGCCGGCGCTGATTCTTCCTTGCGGATCTCCTGGATCGCAACCGCCGCTGGCGAAAGGTCCCGCAGCCACGCATGCAGCGATGGCTTGCTGGACAAGAGCTGGATCGGGTGGAACCGCATCGAGAGAGCGGATGACCCGGGTCGCGTGCGACCCCACATAGTCGATTTCCAGAACCAGATTTGCCCCTAGCTCGCGTTGTATACCGAGATTCCAGTTTTGGCTGGCCGGCATCTTCAAATTGGGATCCAGCAATGTCACCACCTGGTTCTGCCCGTTCACAAAGGTCAAACCAGGCGGGGTGCTCTGCGCGAAGGGAACCGTCTCCGGCGTGGCCGTTCCCGAGAAAGCATTGAATACTGTCTGCTGGAACGGAGGATTTCCACGCGCATTGCCAAACAGATTGTCGAAGATGCGATCGTGGAAGATTCCGTAGCCGCCACGAATCGAGGTCTTGCTGTTCTTGAAGGGATCCCAGGCAAATCCGATTCGGGGCTCAATGTTACTGTAGTCGTTATGATAGAGATCGTGGCCGGTCCCCGGGCCGACCTCGGTAAATGTGAAGGAGGTCGCGGAACTGTCGGCATTCTGGAAGAGGTTTGAAAAGTTCCCTCCGGTTTCGAACGGCACTCCGTTGTACTGATAACGCAGTCCGTAGTTCAATGTCAGGTTGCTCTTGATCTTCCAACTGTCCTGGATAAAACCGTCGGATTCATGCTGACGAAACGTTTTCCCATCGGTTGGTACTCGAGCCGCACCCTTGTTAAAGAACTGCGCTTGGAACTGCGTGCTGACTCCGCCCACCAGGAACCAGGCCAGATCTTGGGTGGCTTGATCGGGTGTTGCTTGGGTAAACGCCAGGTTAGTTCCCCCTGAATTTTGAAAGCGGTTGAATCCGAGATCATCGCGCGAGTTGAAGTTCACGTTGCCCGTGGAGCGCACGTCGCGGAAATCTCCGCCGAACTTGATCGTGTGATTCCCTTTGACCCAGGTGATGGTGTCCGTGAAGCTAGTGGTGCCGGTGTTTCTAGCCTGCCCCTTCGAATCAAACAAGCCGTTGCAACCAAGCGTAAACAACGGCCCCACTCCTAGGT
>Ga0307478_10002075_pt1 | contig 16365 bp, 13 predicted proteins | sample atmos_gasesECM4C_2_FD_203713 | JGI IMG/M metagenome (GOLD analysis project Ga0307478, IMG submission 203713) | Hardwood forest soil microbial communities from Morgan-Monroe State Forest, Indiana, United States - atmos_gasesECM4C_05 | ecosystem: Environmental > Terrestrial > Soil > Temperate...
CCGAAGCGCTGCACCTGTTCAACAGCGCGATCGAGCTCGATCCGGAGTTTGCGCTGGCCTACAGTCATGCCGGTCATTGCTATGCGCATGCCAAAACGAACAGCTGGTCTTCAGACACAGCGGACGAGCTTGCTGAAGCGTCGAGGTTGGCTCAGCGGGCCGTTGATCTCGGCAAAGATGACGCAGACGTGCTCTGCGGTAGCGGATGGGCGTTGGCGTTTGTTGTTCGTGACCTCGGCGTCGGCATAGGCTTGGTCGATCGCGCGCTCATGCTCAATTCCAATTTGGCCGAGGCGTGGCGTTGCAGCGGCTGGATGAGAATCTGGCTCGGAGATCCGAAATTGGCAATCGAGCATTTTGCACGTGCCATGCGCCTAAGTCCGCTTGGTCGGTGGCTGGTAGACATTCAAAGCGGGATCGCGCATGCGCATTTTTTCCTCGACCGCTATGACGAAGCGGCATCGTGGGCTGCGATGGCATCGCAGAACAATCCGGACTTTCAAGCCGGAGTGCGCATCAACGCAGCAAGCAATGCAATGGCCGGGCGGACCGAGGAAGCACATGAGACGGCAGCCCGGCTGCAGCGGCTGAATTCCGCGCTGCGTGTTTCGAATCTCAAGCAGGTGCTTGGCCCTTATCGACGTGCTGAAGACCTGACGAGATACGAGGAGGGATTGCGGAAAGCCGGGCTACCCGAATGACATCCCAACCGGCATGCCCCGAACGCAGACGGGGACATCGGCTAAGTCGTCTTCGACATCTTCTGCTGGATCGAACGACGCGGTGTCTGCGAGAACAATGAACTGAGCCCTTCGGCCATCGTCGGGTGCGCAAAAGCAGTGTCGGCAAGCCTCGAATATGAAAGGCCGGCCAGCATCGCTGTGTGCACCGTAGCCAAAACTTCACCCGCCTCGGCGCCTATCATCGCGAAGCCGAGAATGCGATCGTCATCCTCGGCGATCAGTGCCTTCATGAAGCCTTGCCTCTCGTCGGTGGCCTGCGCCCGCAATACGGAATTCATCGGCAGCTTCAAAACGCGTGGCACGATTCCTCGACGCTCGGCTTCGCCTTCGCTAAGCCCCACGCGAGCGAGCGGAGGATCCGTGAACATGCAGTAGGCAACAAGCCGCTCCTGTGTGGTGCGAGCGTTTCCAGCCAGATTGTCGCGAATGATGCGAAAATCATCTTCCGAAATGTGCGTGAATTGCGGGCTTCCCGCGCATTCCCCGATGGCCCAGACTCCCGGGGCGCTCGTCTCGAGGCGCTCATTGACGCGAACGTAGCCACGACCGTCCAACTCGATCCCCGCCTTCTCGAGCCCGATTCCGCCGGTGTTGGGAATACGCCCGGCTGCCACCAGGATATCGCTGCCCTCAACAGTCCGTTCGCCGGAACTCGTGCGCAGAATAAGACTGACCTTCTCCCCGGATCGCCCATTTACCTTGACGAGTTCGGCTCCGGCCACGATTTCAATTCGCTCCTCGTTCAGGATCCGCCGCATTTCCTGCGCAATGTCCGGGTCTTCCCGGCTGAGAATATCAGGACCGACCTCAACGATGGTGACGTTGCTGCCAAAGCGACGGTAGGCCTGCGCGAATTCAAGACCCGAATAACCGCCGCCGATCACGAGCAAATGCGACGGCAAATGGTCAAGCTCCAGAGCCTCCACATGCGTCAAAGGGCGGGCGGCATCGAGACCAGGAACGTTTGGAAGGGCCGCGTGCGTTCCGAGGTTGAGGAAGACGGCGTCCGCCGAAAGAACGCGTGAGCCTCCGTCATTCAGGTTAACCTCAAGCGTTTTCGGCCCGGCGAAGCGTCCAGCGCCCATGATCAATTCGGCGCCGCTCGTCTTGTAGTTCTGCAGGTGATTTGCGACCTGTCGTTCAACCATCTCCCGCTTCCGCCGGCGGACTACACTCATGTCGACTGCTACCGGGCCGACCGTCGTCCCGAACTGTGCGGCGTTGCGCATCAGGTACGCAACCCGAGCGCTCGAAATCTCGTTCTTGGTGGGCATGCAAGCGATGTTTGGACAGGAGCCGCCGATCCATCGCTGCTCGACGACTGCGGTCCGTCGTCCCGACTGAGCCATATGCCAGGCCATCAGCTTGCCGCCTGTTCCACTGCCGAGCACGAGAACTTCATATTGCTCTGTTTGGGGCATGGGTTTTCTCCCAGTTTTGCATTTGTCATGGAAGCGCTAGCCGGTGAACGGCTTGCGACAGCAATTTGACGGACTTCAATTTGACGAACTTCAATTTGACGAACTTGGGGCCGGCGCAGATATGGTAGCGGTTCCGTCCCTCAGAGCGCCGGGAATGCACCTGCAGCCGGGTTACTCCTCTCAGCCGGCGAAGTCATCGAATAGATCAACCGAGTTCCGCTCCCGGGTCCGTCGCGTTGTTTTTCATGCGCAGGCCTGCGGGGTCTGCTCTGCAGGTAAGAGCGGACATCAAGCGGCGGCCAGTATCGGAGTACTAGGTCGAGAATGGCCCGCGAGAATGGCCCATCTGTATCATACAGCGATGTCCGCTTTCGCGACCGCTTTGAGCGCCAGAGAGGACGTTCGACCTTCATCGCATTCCGATTTGCGATGACCCGAAGCGTAGCGGCCGGGAGTTGCCGATCCGGCAGTGTGACCTCCTCTCTTTGTGTGTTCCAGAGGGAGATGTGTGCTATTGAAAATGTCACGCAGACGTCGCCGAAATCCAGGGAGGACCTATGACAGCACCTTGCATCATTACCGTCGCCATCACTGGATCACTGCCGACGAAGGCTGACAATCCGGCCGTGCCGATCACGATCGCCGAACAGATCGAATCCACGCAGGAGGCTTTTGAAGCCGGCGCCACGCTTGCGCACTGCCACGTGCGAGACGACGCCGGGAAACCGACATCGGATCCCGAACGGTTTGGACGTCTGCTGGAAGGTCTCAGGAAGCATTGCCCGGGCATGATCGTGCAACTTTCGACCGGTGGTCGGTCAGGCACGGGGCGTGAGCGAGGCGGAATGCTGCCGCTTAAGCCCGACATGGCATCCCTTTCGACTGGTTCGTGCAATTTTCCGACTCGCGTCTACGAGAATTCTCCTGAGCTCGTCGACTGGTTGGCCTCCGAGATGCTGGCCTACGAGGTGAAGCCTGAAATCGAAGCGTTCGACCTCTCGATGATTTTCCAGGCCATTGCCATGCAAAAGGCGGGCAGGATCAAGGGGCCTCTCCATGTGCAATTCGTGATGGGCGTGAAGAACGCTATGCCTGTCGATCGAGAGACGTTCGAGTTTTACATAAAAACCCTCAACAGACTGGCACCTGACGCGACTTGGACCGGCGCCGGAATTGGAAAAGACCAGATAACGCTCAACGAGTGGTCGCTTGAACTCGGCGGCCATTGCCGGACAGGACTTGAGGACAATGTACGATTGGATCGTACGACGCTGGCACCGTCGAATGCAGCGCTCGTCAAACGCGTCGTTGAACTTTGTGGTGAGTACAGGCGGCGTCCGGCGACTGTGCAAGAGGCGCGGGCGTTGTTGAAGCTCGCTGCGTGAATGCGCCTGCTAAATGCGCCGCGGGGATGCGAAGGTATGCCATCACTCTCGTCATTGCGAGGAGCACTAGCGGCGAAGCAATCCAGAGTCGCGTGCGCGGCTCTGGCGGGACGTCCAGTATTCCGGAGGCTTATTCGCGGGCGATGACAGCGGAGTGAGTTGCCGTTTGAAAATTGAATCGGAATGCCTGAACGAGTTCGTCCCGGTCCCCCGTGCGCAATTGCGCGTTGGGCCGGGACGACCAAGAATCACTCGCCTTCCTTCTTCGGCTCTTTCGACATTCGATCGAGCCGGTCCTGCATCTCCTTCATCTGGCGACGCAGCTCATCGATGTTATTGTCCTCAGCGGGCGGCTCCGGCGCCTTCTCGGCATCCGTCGGGCGCGTAGGGGCGAACGGTTTGAACATCGAGAAGGTCTGCTGGAACAGCTCCATGTTGCGGCGGACCTGCTCTTCCAGCGGCGCGAAGGGGGTGCCGCTCAGGGTGCTCGCGAGCTGCTTGCGGAATTTCTCCTGCTCGCGCGTCAGCGTGTCGATCGACTGCTCCAGATATTTCGGCACCACCATCTGCATGCTGTCGCCGTAGAAGCGAATCAGCTGGCGCAGGAAGGTCGTGGGCAACAGATTCTGCCCGGCCTTGTTCTCCTGCTCGAAGATGATTTGTGCGAGCACCGAGCGGGTGATGTCGTCGCCGGTCTTGGCGTCATAGACGAGGAAATCCTCGCCGTTCTTCACCATCGCTGCGAGATCCTCCAGCGTCACATAGGTGCTGGTGCCGGTATTATATAGCCGGCGGTTTGCATATTTTTTGATGGTTGTGGGTTGGTCTGTCTTCGCCATTGCCATGGGCTCACACTTCACAGCGAGGAGGGAGGGAGCCCGACGGCGTTGCCGCAGGGCCACGAGGTACGCAATGCAACAAACTAAGCATTTTCAACAGCTTTGCGCTACCGTTTTGTGCAGCACGGTTAATCGGCGGGCATTCTTTGTTGCGCAGCATGGGAGGTATATGTCCCCCTCGGCGATGCAGCAAAGCCAGCAGCCATCGACTTTTTCGATATTTCTGCGGAGAGCGAGCGCAGTCTCGGCAAGGCTGTACGAGCTAATTTGCATGCAGTGCAGCTCGATTTTGGGCAGTCGCACATTGACATGCCTCAACGACATTAACAGGATGGGGAGTGAGAGACAGGTTGCGCCACCCAAGCGCTCGCCGCCCAAAAAGACCCTCAAGCGTCAGGAGATGTCCATGTCAGACGATGTCGTCATCGTCAGCGCCGCCCGCACCCCGGTCGGAAGCTTCAACGGTGTCTTTGCCACCCTTCCCGCCCACGATCTCGGCGCCGTCGCCATCAAGGCCGCGCTGGAGCGCGCGGGCGTCGAGCCGGACCGTGTTTCGGAAGTGATCATGGGCCAGATCCTGACCGCGGCGCAGGGCCAGAATCCTGCCCGTCAGGCCTCGATTTCCGCTGGCATCCCTGTGGAGAGCCCGGCCTGGGGCGTGAACCAGCTCTGCGGAAGTGGCCTGCGCTCGGTCGCGCTCGGCTACCAGGCGCTGATGAACGGCGATTCCGACATCGTGGTTGCCGGCGGCCAGGAATCCATGAGCATGGCCCCGCACGCCCAGTATTTGCGTGGCGGCGTCAAGATGGGCGCGCTCGAGTTTGTCGACACCATGATCAAGGACGGCCTTTGGGATGCCTTCAACGGCTACCACATGGGCAACACCGCCGAGAACGTCGCTCGGCAGTACCAGATCACCCGCGCGCACCAGGATGAATTCGCAGTCGGCTCCCAGCAGAAGGCGGAAGCGGCGCAGAAGGCCGGCAGGTTCAAGGACGAGATCGTGCCTGTCACCATCAAGACCCGCAAGGGCGACGTCGTGGTCGACACCGACGAATATCCGCGTCATGGCGCCACGCTGGACGCGATGGCGAAGCTCAGGCCCGCCTTTGAGAAGGACGGCACGGTGACCGCGGGTTCCGCCTCCGGCATCAATGACGGCGCGGCCGCCGTGGTGCTGATGACCGCCAAGCAGGCGGCCAAGGAGGGTAAGAAGCCGCTCGCGCGCATCGTCTCCTGGGGGCAGGCCGGCGTCGACCCGAAGATCATGGGCACGGGCCCCATCCCCGCCTCCCGTGCGGCGCTGAAGAAGGCCGGCTGGACCATCGCCGACCTCGACCTGATCGAGGCCAACGAGGCCTTCGCCGCCCAGGCCTGCGCGGTCAACAAGGACCTCGGCTGGGATACATCGAAGGTGAATGTGAACGGCGGCGCGATCGCGATCGGCCACCCGATCGGCGCCTCCGGCGCGCGCGTGCTGGTGACGCTCTTGCATGAAATGCAGAAGCGCGATGCCAAGAAAGGTCTTGCTACGCTTTGCATCGGCGGTGGCATGGGTATTGCCATGTGTCTGGCACGAGACTGAAAATGTGCATTGCACGCGATTAAAAAAGGTTCAGTGGCTGCCGATTAAATTTCCTTCGCAGCTGCACAGGACTGAACTAAATACAAACGCCCGGCTTGTCGCCGGGCGTTTTGTTCTTGATGTTGGTCACGCGGCTCGCATAATTCGATTCCAACAAGAAACGCTGTTGGCAAAGCGCGTCAGAGGAAACTGAGAGAGGGAATCGACATGGCACGTGTTGCGTTGGTCACTGGAGGCACCCGGGGTATCGGGGCGGCGATCTCAAAGGCGCTGAAGGCTGGGGGCTACAAGGTCGCCGCAAGCTACGCCGGCAATGATGTGGCTGCGGAGAAATTCAAGGCTGATACCGGCATTGCCGTCTACAAATGGGACGTCTCTTCATTCGACGCCTGCGCCGAGGGCGTTAAGAAGGTCGAGGCGGAGGTCGGTCCCGTCGACGTGCTGGTCAACAATGCCGGCATCACCAAGGACGGCGCCTTCCACAAGATGACGCCGGAGCAGTGGAACGCGGTGATCAACACCAATCTCGGCTCGCTCTTCAACATGACGCGCCAGGTGATCGAGGGCATGCGCGCCCGCAAGTTCGGGCGCGTCATCAACATCTCCTCGATCAACGGCCAGAAGGGCCAGTTCGGCCAGTGCAACTATTCCGCGGCGAAGGCCGGCGAAGTCGGCTTCACCAAGGCGCTCGCGCTGGAGAACGCCAAAGCCGGCATCACCGTGAACGCGATCTGCCCGGGCTATATCAACACCGAGATGGTGCAGGCGGTGCCGAAGGACGTCTTGGAAAAATCCATCCTGCCGCTGATTCCGGTTGGCCGGCTCGGCGAGCCCGAAGAGATCGCGCGCGCGGTCGTCTTCCTCGCCGCCGATGACGCCGGCGCCATCACCGGCTCGACGCTGTCCGTCAACGGCGGGCAATATATGGTGTGACGCCGGAAGGCGTTGCGTTGTTGCTCTGAATCCTGCAAGGAAGTCGTCATGGCCGGGCTTGTCCCGGCCATCCACGTCTTTGGTGCTGCCTGAAGTACGTGGATGCCCGGGACAAGCCCGGGCATGACGGAGTATTCGGCACAATGTCCCCCCGCACCGCGACGATCATCGGCCTGACCGCGATTCTGATGTGGTCGCTGTTGTCAGTGATGACGGTTGCGACCGGCAAGATCCCGGCCTTCCAGCTCGCGGCCATGACGTTTGCGGTCGGCGGGGTTGTCGGCCTTGTGACCTGGATAGGCAGGCCGCAGGCGATCCGCGCGTTGAAGCAACCGCCCGTTGCCTGGATCGTCGGAGTCGGCGGTCTATTCGGCTATCACGCGCTGTATTTCCTGGCGCTGCGCTTCGCACCGCCTGCTGAGGCCGGGTTGTTGAACTATCTCTGGCCGCTGTTGATCGTGCTGTTCTCCTCGCTCCTGCCGGGCGAGCACCTCGCGACGCATCACATCATCGGCGCGCTGCTTGGTCTTGTCGGAACCGTGTTGCTGTTCGTCGGCAATACCGGCAGCTTCACGCCCGCTCAGGTGCCGGGACTGGTTGCAGCCTTTGTCGCGGCCTTCGTCTGGGCGTCCTATTCGGTGATGTCGCGTCGTCTGAAAGCGGTGCCGACCGATGCAGTCGCAGGCTTTTGCCTGGCAACCGCGCTGCTCGCGGCGCTCGTTCATATGCTGGTCGAGGCTACCGTCTGGCCGGAGACGTTGCTGCAATGGTGTGCCGTAATCGGCCTCGGCGTTGCGCCGGTGGGCGCCGCGTTCTATGCGTGGGATATCGGCATGAAGCGCGGCGACATCCGCGTGCTGGGTGCCGCCTCCTATGCGACGCCGCTGTTGTCGACGATGTTTCTGATTCTCGCTGGCTATGCGAAAGCGAGCGCCAACATCGCATTGGCCGCGATCCTGATCGCCGGTGGCGGGCTGATCGCGGCGAAGGATATGGTGTGGAAGCGCAAATGACGGTCATTCCCGAGCCCTCGCGTCGGCGAGCGAACCAGGAATCTCGCGCCGCATCTCGAGATTCCGGGTTCGCGCTGGCGCGCGCCCCGCAATGACCTCTGTTCCTCAAATACAAGGCGTCTTCGGCGGCTCCCAGCCCGCTGCGGCGAGCTCAAAGCTTGCAAACTCGAAGCCCGGCGCCACCGTGCAGCCGACCAGCGTCCAGTCGCCGGTGGTCTCCGCGGTCTGCCAGGCGGAAGCCGGCACGATGGCCTGCGGCCGCTCGCCGCGTGCCACATCGGGTCCGAGCCTGACCACGTGCGGCGCGCAGCCCTCGTGGGCAATACGCAGCGTCAGCGGACTCCCGGCGTAATAATGCCAGATCTCGATCGCATCGATGCGGTGCCATTGCGATTTCTCGCCGCGTGCGAGGAGAAAATAGATCGCGGTCGAGCAGGCGCGGCCCAGCGCGTCGCTGCGCGTGTCGCGAAACGTCTCGCGATAGTAGCCGCCTTCAGGATGCGGCCGCAATTCGAGGCGCGCGATGATGTCGGCTGCAGTGAGCTGTTGCATCAGGATTTGTTCTTGCGTTCGCGCAGTTCGCCGAACACCGCGGCCGCGCTCGCGCCCTTCATATGCAGCCGCGCCGCAATGAGCGGATCGTCGGCGCGCAGGAACACATTGGCCTTCTTTTCTTCGCCCAAGAGCGAGGGAATGGTCGGCTTGTTGTCGGCGCGCAGCCGCGCCACCTCTTCGGCGCGCGCCTTCAGCGCCGGATTGTCGGGATCGACCGACAGCGCGAACCTGACATTGGAGGCGGTATATTCGTGGCCGCAATAGAGACGGAAATCGTCGGGGAGCGCGCGCAGCTTCAGCAGTGATTCCCACATCATGGGAGGGTTGCCTTCGAATACCCGTCCGCAGCCGATCGAGAACAGCGTGTCGGCTGCGAACACCGCCTTGTCGCTGTCGAACACGTAGGAGATGTGGTCGAGCGTGTGGCCCGGTGTCTCCACGACCCGCGCCAGGAGATTGCCGACCTTGACAACGTCGCCATTGGCCACGCGCTGGTCGACATCGGCGATCTTGCTGGTCTTGTCGTGGGGGGCGACGACGCGGCAGCCATAGCGTTGTTTCAACTCGGCGACGCCGCCCACATGATCACCATGGTGATGGGTGATCAGGATGTCGGTGAGCTTCCACCCCTTTGCCTCCAGCGCCCCGATGATGGGAGCGGCCTCCGGCGCATCGATCGAGGCGGTCGCGCCGCTTGCGCTATCGTGGACCAGATAGCCGAAATTGTCGGTCAAGCAGGTAAAGACGCTGATGTCGGCGGCCATGGATTTCCCTCTTCGAACGGCAGGAGGCCAAGAAAACTTGCCCGGAGAACTTGCCCAGAGATATTGCGTTAACGCTGACGCGGCAATGCCGTATTGTCCGCATGGAACAGGCCGCGCAATCTGTAAATTGCATGTTAAATTGGTGTCATGAGCATCGACGTCATCGATCTCCGCGACTTCTATTCGCAGCGACTGGGCATCGTAGCGCGGCAATTGATCAACCGCGGCATCCGCGCGCGCTGGCCGAACGCGGATGGTCAGCGCGTGCTGGGCATCGGCTATCCGACGCCCTATCTGGGACTTTTTCGTGAAGATTGCGAACGCTGCATCGCCTTCATGCCGGCGGCCCAAGGCGTCCTGAAATGGCCGACCGCGCGTCCGACGCTGGCTGCGCTGGTCGACGAGTTCTCGCTGCCGCTGCCTGACGCCGCGGTCGACCGCATCCTTTTAATTCATGCGCTGGAAATGGCCGACGATCCCGCAACTCTGTTGCGCGAGGTGTGGCGGGTGCTGGCGCCCTCGGGCCGGGTGATTGCGGTGATCCCGAATCGGCGCGGGGTGTGGACGCGCACCGACAACACGCCGTTCGGCCATGGTCGGCCCTATTCACGCTCACAGATCATGGATCTGTTGCGCCAGACCTGGTTCACGCCGACGGCGTGGGGCGAGGCGCTGTTCATGCCGCCGGTTGCGGGCGGCTGGTTCCTGCGCTCGGCCTTGATGTGGGAGCGTGCGGGCGCGGCGCTGTCGCTTCCCTTTGCGGGCGTCCATATCGTGGAAGCGACCAAGCAGGTCTACCGTGTCATCCCCGCGCGGCGCGAGCGCACGCGGTTGATTCCGGCGCTGAAGCCGGTTCTGGTGCCGTCATCGACGGCGACAAGGGATGATCTGTAGCAAAGAACACTGCTGTCGTCCCGGCGAAGGCCAAGTGAAGGCTCGGACCCATACCGCGTGATGCCCCAATAGGGCAGCGCGCCAGTTGTCCTTCGTAACAACGATGAGGCTATAGGCCCAGCTTTCGCCGGGACATAAGCGGAGGGGGCGAGTTATTAATCGCCCCGATTGGCGTCCTCGCTGGGCGTGGTCTGCTGCGGCTGGGAAACGCCTGCCTCGGGCCGCGGGCCATGCGGGCGGCGCCGCCGCCGCGGATAGCGCTCGCCACCGCCTTCGAAGGCGCCATTGCCGTTGAGTTGCGGCTGTGGGCCGGTGATGAAGGAGGGCAGGCGGTCGACACCGCCATCGTCGGCGATCACGGGCTGTGGTTGCGGCGGCTGCGGCTGATATTGCGGCGGCTGAGACCGGTTTTCGCGCTCGCCGCGCTGCTCGCGCGGCTGCTGTTGGTCGCGCTGGTAAGGCTGCTGATTGTCGCGCTGCTCGCGCGGGCCATTGTCGCGATCGCGCATATAGGGCTGCGGCTGCTGCGCTGGAACGAAGCCCGGCTCCTGGCCGAAGCTCGAGAAGCTTTCACCCTCGTCGTCGTCCTCGTTCATGGGGTCGTCCTGGCGCGGCTGCTGCTGCGGCTGGTTCTGGCGGAATTGCTCCTGGGCAGCTGCGATCAGGCGGAAATAATGCTCGGCATGCTGGTAGTAGTTCTCGGCGGCGACGGGATCGCCCGAGGAGCGCGAGTCGCGCGCAAGTTGCAAATATTTCTCGGCGATGTGAGATGCGGTGCCGCGGATCTTGATGTCGGGTCCGTTGGACTCATAGACCCGGGTCATCGGGTTCTGGCCGCGCCGGTTATTGTTGTTGTTGTTGTTATTGTTGCGGTTGCGCATCCGCTTGTTATTCTGACCGTTTCTCATGTCCTGCCTTTAATTCCAGCCCTGAGTTAGAAGCGTCTCACGTTTAAATTGCCGCCTTCGCGGGTAGTCCAGGTTCAACACGTCGTCCCGATGCGGCGCGCAGGATTCCATTGCACCGAATCGGGATTGCCGTTCCCATCCGTGCCGATGTCATCCACCATCGCGTGCAACAAAGACGCGTTCCCCACCCGCTGGCCTCAAGCGGCCAGCGAACCACCTAAAGTTAGGCCTGCCAAAACAAGCCGAGTTCTCTTGCGTAAGTCGTCAAGCGCAATCAGGCTTTCGTTCGCTCTGCGGTCGCAAGCTGCGCAGCACTTAAAGCCAATAGAGCTTAAGGCTAATCGCGCTCAATTCGACCCGCGTTTTGGAACCTATTATCGGCACGGCTCTCGCCCTGAACCCTGGTCTTTGCCCGTGTATCCACGGGGCCTGCGCCGATCTTCGACCGGAACGTAGTCGCTCCGAGCGAATATTCCAAGAGGTTTTTGCAGCCCAATTCGGCTTTATCTTGTCATTTTTCGACCCCCAACCGCCCGCGGAATACCCGCCAGATCCGCTTTTGGGGGACCGACGACGAAACCCGACGCCGTCATCAAACCTTCAATTTGGTTGCTCTGGCCGTGGCCTGCCTCCACAACCAGAACGCCGTTATCCGTTAAAAGTTGCACAGCTTGCGGGATGAGAGCGCGGTAGGCGGCGAGCCCGTCCGCGCCACCATCGAGTGCTGCAAGCGGATCATGCGCGCGCACCTCCTCAGCAAGCTCGGCAATATCGGCGGAGCGGATATAGGGGGGGTTGGACACCACGAGATCGAACGGGCCATTGAGCGCGGCGGCGTAACTGCAGGCGACGAAGCCCGCGCGCGCTGCGTAGCCGAGCGCAACGGCATTCTCTCTTGCGGTCGCAAGCGCGCTTGGGCTGATGTCGGTGCCGATGCCATAGGCCTCGCTTTGCTCAGACAACAGCGCCAGCAGAATCGCGCCCGTGCCGGTGCCGATATCGAGCATGCGCGGCGCGCCGCCGGACGCAGGTCCCTCGCGCAGCATCGCAAGTGCAAGCTCGACGACGGTCTCGGTGTCCGGCCGGGGCACCAGCGTCTCGGGCGAGAGTTTCAGCGTCAGTCCCCAAAACTCCTTCTCGCCGAGAATGCGCGCCACCGGCTCGCCGCGCAGGCGCCGCGCTGCGAAGCCCTCAAGCAGTTCCGCTTCGTCTGCCGTGAGTTGCCGCGCGCCTGATGCGATCACACCGGTGAGATCAAGCTTGAGCCCCGCGCAGAGCAGCAGCCGTGCATCGAGCTCCGCCGAATCGAGGCCCGCAGCATTGAAGCGTGCGGCAAGCGTGCGGCGTGCGGCGTCGACGGTTTGGTTTGCAATGGAAGCGTTCATGCAACGCCCCCAGCATCAGTGAAGCACGCTGGCAACCCCACCGTCGTCCCGGCGAAAGCCGAGACCCATACCGGAGAATCCACCGATGGGGCCGCGCTGCCCAACAATCCTTCGCCACAACACGAGCCTGTGGTTATGGGTCCCGGGTCGCGCTTCGCTTGCCCGGGACGACGGAGCATATTCACGCTGCGGCGCCCTGGGCTGCGAGCTGGGCGGCCTGATGTTCTGTCGTCAGCGCGTCGATCAATTCGCCCAGGGCTTCGCCCGATATCACCTGCGGCAGCTTGTAGAGCGTCAGATTGATGCGATGGTCGGTGACGCGCCCTTGCGGGAAATTGTAGGTGCGGATGCGCTCGCTGCGGTCGCCGGAGCCGACCTTCTCCTTGCGGTCCGCCGAGCGCTGGGCCTCCAGGCGCTGACGCTCGGCATCATAGATGCGCGAGCGCAGGATGTTCATGGCGGAAGCGCGGTTCTTGTGCTGCGAGCGGCTGTCCTGCATTGACACCACGATTCCCGTGGGGATGTGGGTGATGCGGATCGCCGACTCGGTCTTGTTGACATGCTGGCCGCCTGCGCCTTGCGCGCGCATGGTCTCGATCCGCAAATCCTCGCCTCTGATCTCGACGTCGACGTCCTCGACCTCCGGCAGCACCGCAACCGTTGCGGCGGAAGTATGGATACGCCCCTGCGTCTCTGTGTCTGGCACGCGCTGCACCCGGTGCGCGCCGGATTCGAATTTCAATTTGGCAAACGCGCCGCGACCCTTCACCTCGGCGATGATTTCCTTGTAGCCGCCCATTGTCCCGTCGCTGGCCGAGATCACCTCGACCTTCCAGCCCTGCAGGCCAGCGAAACGCTCGTACATGCGGAACAGGTCGCCGGCGAAAAGAGCCGCCTCGTCGCCGCCTGTGCCGGCGCGGATTTCCAGCATCACGTTGCGGTCGTCCATGGCATCCTTGGGCAACAACGCGACGCGGATGTTCTGCTCGAGCTCGCCGCGGCGCTCGTTGAGCGTGGCGAGCTCGGCTTCCGCCATGCCACGCATGTCCGCGTCGGTCGAAGGATCGGCGACCAGCGCCTCGGTGTCGGCGAGTTCCTTGACCGTGGTGCGATAGGCCTTCACCGCCTCGATCAGGGGATTGAGCTCGGCGAGCTCGCGGGTGATCTGCACATATTTTTCGGAATTGACCTGGCCAAGCAGCTCGTTCTCCAGCGCGGCATGGTGCGCCAGCAGAACGTCAAGTTTGGTCTCGGGCAGGGTCGGCATCGTTTTGTCTCAAAGCAGCAAAAATGTGAAGCAACGGGCGGCTCGGCAACGGCCTCGCTACAAGGCCAGCCCTTCGGCCTCGGCAAATTCGATCAGTTTCTGCCGGATCGACACCGTGCCGGCTGGCGCGTCCAGAAGCGGCGCCATCATCGCCTCGACCTTCTGGGCGTCGAGCTCGAGAATCATGGCCTTCACAGGGCCGTGTCCTGTCGCCGACAGCGACAGCGAGCGGTAGCCGAGCGCGATCAGCGCCAGGGCACCGATCGGCTTGGACGCCATCTCGCCGCAGAGGGAGGCGGTCTTCTTCGCCGCGCGTGCCTTCAGCGCGATGTCGCGCAGCGCGCGCAGGATCGGCGCCGACAACGTGTCGAAGCGCTCCGACACTTTGGCATTGCCGCGGTCGACTGCGAACAGGAACTGGAATAGGTCGTTGGAGCCGACCGAGACAAAGTCGACCTTCTTCAGGAGCTCATCGAGCTGATAGAGCAAAGCCGGCACCTCGATCATGGTGCCGACATCGACCCGCTCGGGCAGCGCATGGCCGTGCTGGCGCAAATAAGTCAGCTCACGCTCGACGATGGCCTTTGCCGCGTCGAACTCGGCCACTTCCGAGATCATCGGGAACATGATGCGCAACGCACGCCCGCCGCCGGCGCGGAGCAGCGCCCGGATCTGGCCACGCAACAGGCCGGGGCGGTCGAGCCCGAGCCGGATCGCGCGCCAGCCGAGCGCGGGATTTTCCTCCACCACCGTTTCCATATAGGGCAGCGCCTTGTCGCCGCCGATGTCGAGCGTACGGAAGGTCACGGGCCTCTGCCCGGCTGCATCCAGCACGGTGCGATAGAGCGCGAGCTGGTCGCTCGAGCGCGGCAGGCTCGGCGAGACCATGAACTGCAACTCGGTGCGGAACAGGCCGATGCCGGCGCTTCCGGTGTCCTCGATGTGGGGCAGGTCGATGACGAGGCCCGCATTGATCATCAACTCGATCGGCTGGCCGTCCTTGGTGACACAGGGTTTCTCGCGAAGTGCGAGGTATTGCGCCTGGCGGCGGGCGCGGAAGCGCACCCGCTCGGCATAGGCCGCCTCGATCTCCGCGGACGGGCGGACATAGATCGAGCCCGAGGTGCCGTCGACGATGATGGCATCGCCAGGCTCGGCAATGCCGGGCGCGTTGGGCACCTCGCCGACGGCGGGAATGCCGAGCGCGCGCGCCACGATGGAGACGTGGGAATTGGCGGTGCCTTCCTCCAGCACCAGCCCCCGCAGCCGCTTGCGGTCGTAGTCGAGCAGCGCCGCCGGCCCCATCGCGCGCGCGATCAGGATGGCGTTGTCGGGCAGCTGTTCGCGAGAGGGCGCGTGATCCTGACCCACCAATTGTCTCAGCAGGCGGTAGCCCAGATCCTCGAGATCGTGCAGCCGGTCGCGCAAATAAGGGTCGGTGGAGCGCAGCATGCGCGCGCGGGTGTCTGACTGCACGCGCTCGACCGCGCCCTCAGCGGTCAGACCGGTAGCGACCGCCTCATGCAGCTTATGCGACCAGCCCTGGTCATTGGCGAACATACGGTAGGCTTCCAGCACGTCACGGTGCTCGCCGCCGTCGGCGACGTCGCCACGCTCGAGCAGGCGGTCGAGGTCGGCGCGCAGCTTGGCCAGCGCCGCGTCGAGCCGTTTCATCTCTTTGGGGAGATCCTCGGCGATGTAATTGTTGATGACGACGCGTGGCTCGTGCAGCACCACATGGCCGAGCGCGATGCCGTCGGACAGCATGCTGCCGACCTTGTGCTGGGAATGCCGCGCGGCAGGCTCGGCGCCGGGCTGGGCCAATGCCGACAATTCGCCGGAGGCGATCATCTCGGCAAGCACCATGGCGGTGGTCTGCAGCGCCTCGACCTCTTCCTCGACATAGGTGCGTTTGGCGCGGTTCTGCACCACCAAGACGCCCAGCGTGTTGCCGGCGCGCAGGATCGGCACGCCGAGGAAGGAGTGGTAGATTTCTTCGCCGGTCTCCGGGCGGAAGGAGAAGGCCGGGTGGCTCTGCGCGTCACTCAAGTTGAGGGGCGTGGCTTCGCTGGCGACAAGGCCGACCAGGCCCTCATGTGCGCTCAGCACGGTGTGGTGCACGGCGGCGCGGTTCAGGCCTTCGGTGGCGTAGAGCTCGAGCGTGTTGTCAATGCGCAGCACATAGACCGAGCAGACCTCGGCCACCATGTTGGCTGCGATCAGCACCACGATCTTGTCCAATCGTTCCTGGGCGCTGACCTGCTCCGCCATGGTTTCGCGAAGCCGCCTCAACAGGACGCGGGGGCCTCCTGACGCGCTTCGCATATGCTCTTATCCCCATCCTCTCGGCCAGCCCGGCCTGTGGCCGGACGCTGGCGCTAAACGCACAAAAGGCAACTAATTTGTTCATCCGACGCCGTCCAGCCACTATCCACGGGCCGAATCAGGAGAGCCAAAACTGTGATCCAGTTTGCGGGAGCCCACCTGAGGGCCGTATAGCGAATTGACGCTTGTTTTGCCAAGCAAAACGCCTGCCAGCTTGGCCATGTTGGATGCTGCAGGCGCGAAGCGCTTGATTCGCTGACGCGTGAGCCGTTGGCGATCGGATTCTTAAATTAAATTGATTGTTCGATGCACGATCGGCAAGCCCGACTGCCGATCATGCCCAATATT
>Ga0307478_10002076_pt1 | contig 16362 bp, 15 predicted proteins | sample atmos_gasesECM4C_2_FD_203713 | JGI IMG/M metagenome (GOLD analysis project Ga0307478, IMG submission 203713) | Hardwood forest soil microbial communities from Morgan-Monroe State Forest, Indiana, United States - atmos_gasesECM4C_05 | ecosystem: Environmental > Terrestrial > Soil > Temperate...
CAACGATCAGAAAAAAATAAGTCCCGGCGACGACGGCGAACATGGCACCGCGCCCGTGTTGAAAGACTTCGGCGATGCTGGCTTTTTCGCGCGGCTTCGTCCGATGCTCGCGCGAAAGGCTCTCCGGTAAAATCAGGTAGACGAGCACGGCGTTGATGACCGCGAGTCCGGCTGCGAAGAAAAATGGCGCACTGTAGGAGATGCGACTCATAAGGCCGCCGATCAACGGGCCGAAGGTGAAACCGAGGCCAAAGGCGGCGCCGATCATTCCCATCGCCTTGGATCGATTCTCGGGAGCGGTCACGTCGGCGATGTAAGCTTGGGGGATCGAGATGTTGCCGCCGGTGATGCCGGCCAGAATGCGTGCGACAAAAAGGAGCGGCAGCGCCGTCGCCATTCCCATGAGCGCGAAGCCGATCGCGGTGCCCGCGATGCTCACCATCAAAACGGGTCGCCGGCCGAAGCGATCGGAAAGTTTTCCGAGGATCGGCGTGAAGATGATTTGCATGCCGGAATAAACTCCGGTGAGCCAGCCGATCGCGACCGGTGTGGCGTGGAACTGCTCCGCGTAGAGAGGCAAGATCGGAATGATGATACCGAAGCCGACCAGGTCGATGAAGACGGTGAGGAAGAGGACGAAGAGCGGTGAGCGTTGCCGGGCCATGCGAACGTTTAACCTGGACGCGAAGCGCGGGGTGACAAGGAGAGTGAATGGTGATCAGCGACTGGTGAATAGACAGCAGAACCGCTATTCACGAATCACCAGTCACTATTCACTCTCTTCACCCGTGCTTGCGATTGAACCGCGCCACTTCCCGCTCGGTCTCGCGATCGGTCGCGCGTTTCTTCAAATCGGCGCGCTTGTCGTGCGCGACTTTTCCCGTCGCCACGCCAATCTCGGATTTCAGTTTTCCGTTTTTCCAATACAGGCTCAGGACAACCAGCGCCCGCCCGGCGATCGCGGTGAGCCCGTAAAGTTTGTCGATCTCCTGTTTATGGAGAAGGAGCCGGCGGACGCGTTTCGCGGCGGGCACTTCGTGACTGGCGCGTTCGTAGGGCTGGATGTCGGCGTTGTAAAGAAACGCCTGGCCTTTCTCGATCCGAACGAAGGCGTCGCTGATGTTCGCCTTGCCGGCGCGGATCGATTTGACCTCGCTGCCCTTGAGCTCGATGCCGGCTTCGTAGCGCTCGAGGATGTGGAAATCGCGCAGCGCTTTGCGGTTGAGGATCGTCTCGGTCGCCATGATCGGGCTTCCGGACGCGCTGCTAAACTAGGCGGCGCCGTCGGCGGGTTTCTCGGGGGTGAGCTCGTAGGTCAACTTGCCGGCAATGATTTCGCGGAGAGCGATGTCGGTAAGGGAAGAGCGGGGAGTGGCTTCGACGAGCGGACGATGGCCCAACCCCAACTGGCGCACGCGCCGGGAAACGACGTTGATCAGCAACTGCTGATTCGGGATCACTAGAGCTGCTTCTTGCAGGAGTTGAGTGGTCATATTGCGCAAGGAACGGACGGAGCGCGTGGCTTCCGCCGGGAACTGAAGAATGGTCGGCATGCCGCCAGAAACGCCAGGTGGAATCAGAGTAGAGGCTAGCATCGTCGGGCAAAAGAGAGTTTTGACTTTGCGAGCAGCGGCTCTCGCTGTCAACCGATTTGTTCGCGGAAGATGTCCTCGGAAGGACGTGCGCTTCGGCTTGCCAGCAGGAGAAATATAAGCGAGATAGTGCGTGCGCCGCTTGAATTTTCACGCGACGTGCAGTTCGGGCTGTGGCTCAGCTTGGTAGAGCGTTCGCCTCGGGTGCGAAAGGTCGCAGGTTCGAATCCTGTCAGCCCGATAAATCCTCGCCATTCCGCGCCGGTATTGCAGTTTCCATTCGCAACCGGCTTAATCTTTTCTCCTATTCATGAACCAGGCCATCCTCACCACCATCGCGCTCACTGGCTTTGGGGTCGCCTTTTTCCACGCGGCGATCCCGACGCATTGGCTGCCATTCGTCCTTACGTCTCGCGTCCAGGGATGGAATAAATCGAAGACCATCGCGGTGACGGCACTCGCGGGGACAGGGCATGTGCTTGTGACCGCGGCGCTTGGGCTGGCGATTACATTGTTCGGCTCGGCGCTCAATGAAACGGTCGGCGCCTGGTTCCCACGCATCGCGGGCGGAGCGCTGCTGCTTTTCGGACTCTATTACCTCGTTCGCCAAGTGATCGGCAAAGGTCACGTGCATTTTCATTATCCGCACGAGCATTTGTACGAAAAGGGGAACGGACACGAGCACGGACATGAGCATGAGCATGGTGACCATCATCATCATGATGAGAATTGTCAGGCGCACCCGACATCGGATCGGGCGGCGATCCTGAGCTTACTGGCGTTCCTTACTTTCTCGCCTTGCGAAGGATTCGTTCCGTTCTACGTGTCGGGGATTCGATACGGCTGGGGCGGCTTTGCGGTTCTGACCGCGGTGCTCTCGGTCGCCACCGTCGCGGGCATGGTGCTCTTTACTTCGCTTACCCTGGCCGGGCTCAGCAAAATCAAACTGGGCGTGCTCGAGAAATATGAGAGCGTTCTCATGGGAATTCTGCTCTGTGCGGTCGGCATCCTGATCATTGTGTTCGAAACATGAAGAAGAACGGCGCGCAGCTGGCAGGGGGAGACAACGCTCCGAAGTTTCGGGCGCTGGCTGTGGGAGGAGAATACGGCGATGGCGAGGAAGTGGCGCTCGCGGATTTCCGAGGCAGCCCAGTCGTTCTCTATTTTTATCCGAAAGACGATACGCCCGGATGCACCGTTCAAGCCTGCGGTTTACGGGATGGCTGGCGTGCGGTGCGCGACAAGGCGAAAATCTTCGGGGTGAGTGTCGATCCAGCGCAGAGTCACCGGAAGTTTATCGACAAATATCAATTGCCTTTTCCACTCTTGTCCGACCCGGAAAAGAAAATCGTGAATGCTTACGGTGTCTGGGTGGAGAAAAGCATGTATGGGAAAAAATACATGGGGACCGAACGCAGCACCTTCGTCATCGACGGCGCCGGGCGGATCGCGGCAATTTTCCGCAAAGTGAAGCCGGAAGAACACGTTCTCGTCGTGGTTGAGGCGCTGAACAAGCTGGCGGCGGAGTGAAAGAACGGTTGCGCCCCACGGCTTCCGATGCTTGCATTGCGCTCCGGGAAACCGTGAAATCTCTATGGGTTCGCTAAAGAAACGCCGGAAGGCGAAGATCTCCAAACACAAGCGCCGCAAGCGCATGAAGGAGAACCGCCACAAGAAGCGTCTGCGTTACAAATCGTAAGCGCACGGCTCGTTAGGCCGCCGCGGTTGCACCGCGCGCCTCCAGAAGCTACACTCCTGAACATGATTCTCGGGAAGAACGGGAGCGCTCCATCTCTCCGCCGCGTTCTTCTTGGCGTCCTGTTTTTTTCTCTCGGCGGAATGGCGGCCGGCCGCACGCCGGTAAATTCGCCCTCACCGCCGGATCTTTCTCTAAAGTTGGCGGCGCCGAAAAAAGGCGCATCCCAGGACGATTCGTTTATTCTCACGCCGCCGAAAGATCTCGCGCTCCAGCCTGAGAACGCCCGCAAGGCCGATGCGCTGGCTGATTTCGTGGAGGGCACCCGGCTCGAAGAAAACGCCGAGATGGAAAACGCCCTGGCCGCTTATCAAAAAGTTTTGAATTTCGATCCCGGTTTATCCGAGCTGGCGCTGCGGGTGGCCGCTCTGTTGAGCCGGCAGGAAGATTACCCGCGGGCAATCGATGTTTTAAAGGACGCGATCAAGACCCGGCCAAAGGAAGCGGGTCCCTTTCTGGAGCTCGCCTTCATCTACGCGAAATATTTGAAGAAAACCGAGCAGGCGGTGAAGTATGCGAACCAGGCCATCGCACTCGACCCGCTTAATTTCGAAGCTTACCAGCGCCTTTACGAAATCGAAGCCGCCGCCGGCCAACCGCAAAAGGCGCTCATGGCGCTCGATCGCGCCGCCAACGTTAAGAGTGAGGACGCGACGTTCTGGATTCGACTGGGCAAGCTCTACGCCACCATCGTTTTCAAATCGGAGACGGAGCCGAAGCCCGACGAAATCAAACGGGTTAACACCTTCTTCGAGAAAGCGGTCGCGAATGCGGGCGAGGATTCCGCCCCGATCAAGGACGCGGCGGACTACTACGCCGCCTCGCAGCAAATCCAGGAAGCCATTCCGCTTTACCTCAAAGTCCTCGAGCTTCAGCCGGATGATTTGAACGCGCGGGAAAAACTTGCCACCGGTTTTGTTCTAACCAACCAGCGCGATAAGGCGATCGAAATGCTGGAGGCAATCATCAAGAAACAGCCGGAAAAATATCAACCTTACGAGCTGCTCGCCCAACTCTTCGACGAAGGAGCGAGAGCCTTGGAGCGTGCCAATCAATCCGACCGGGCGAAAGCGCAATTTGCCAAGGCGGCGGCGAATTATGAGCAGAGTCTCCTCATCAATCCGGGTCGCGCCAACACTTACCTGCGCCTGGCGGAATTGCTCATCGTCCCGCTCAAAGAGAGCGAGCGCGCCACGAAACTCCTCGCCGAAGCGCGGCAGCGATTTCCCGGCGTTCCCGAATTCAGTTATTTTCTCGCGATCGCTCAACGCGAAGCCAAACACCCACAGCTGGCCATCATCACCTTCGAAGAAGCGCTTAACGAAGCCCAGCTCACCAACGATGAAGTTCTCAACGCCCGCTTTTATTTCGATTACGGCGCCGCTGCGGACCAGGCCGGGCTCTACGATAAGGCCGCCGATCTGTTCCGGAAATCGATCTCACTCGACCCGGCGAATTCAGCCGAAGCTTACAATTACGTCGCGTTCATGTGGGCCGAACACAATCTGCACCTCGATGAAGCCGAGGAGATGGTCGGCCGGGCCCTCCAGTTCGATCCGAACAACGGCGCTTACCTCGACACCCTCGGCTGGATTCATTATCGCAAGGGAAAATTCGAAGACGCCCTCAACGAACTATTGCGCGCCGCCCAAAACCTGACGCGGCCCGACCCGATCGTCCTCGAGCACATCGGCGATGCCTACGCGAAATTGAATCGCATCCCGCAGGCCCTCGACTTCTGGCAGAAGGCAATCGGGTTGAGTCCCGAGAACAAATCGCTGGCCGAGAAGATCGAAAAAACCAAGACCACCATGAGCAAGGGACCGCCGGGGAAAATTAATCGGATCGATTAACGATGCCAGAGCGTGAACCGCCGCGAATGACAAAGTATCCCACAGTTTGGCAGCGCAAGACGATGTGGGCGGCCCTCACCGCTATCTTCATCGTGGTGTTGATTACGATCGCCTGCTCCGTGGTCTGGATCGCGGCGAACGTCGTCGGTTTCATTCAGCCGATCCTCATCCCGGTGGCGATCGCGGTCATTCTTGCCTACCTGCTTGATCCCGTCGTTACCAAGATGTGCGAGAAGGGGCTCGGCCGAACCAAGGCGGTGATCGCGCTGTTCGCGATCGCGTTTCTCTCCATCGGGGCGCTGGTCGCGTGGCTGGCGCCGGTCGTTTCGATGCAGGCCACGAATGTCGGTCGCGAGCTGCCGCAGTACACGCAGAAAGCCCGCGACACGATTGTCGATCTCATTTTTAAATACGATCACGCTTTTGGCGGAGGGAGCACAAAGACGCGCGATAGAAATTTTTCACCCGCCAGCGGCTTCCTAAACTTGCTGTTCGGCGCACCGTCGGCGACGCCGTCACGAAAAGCGTCCCCGACACCGGCGCCGTCGCCCGATACCGCCGCCGCCACGCCGCCCGAAATCTTGCTGCCCGATTCCCCGACGCCGGCGCCCCATGAGGAGATTAATTCGACGCCGGACAAAATCTCGACCGCCGATCGCCAGCGTATCCAGGCGTGGGTCCAACGGCAGTTGCCGAATCTCGAGCGCCAACTGCCTTACATCAGCGAAAAGATTTGGGCGCTACTCAAGCAAAGCATCGGCGGGTTCCTCGGCGTCACCGGCTTTCTGCTCAGCCTCGTGATGGTGCCGATCTATCTTTTCTTCCTCTTGAAAGAAAGCCCGGCAATCGAGCGCCGCTGGCGCGAGTATCTACCGCTGCGCAACTCGCCGTTGAAAAACGAAGTCGCCGCCGTCCTCTCCCAAATCAACAACTACATCATCGCCTATTTTCGCGGCCAGCTCCTGGTTTGCCTCATCGATGGCACCCTTATCGGCGTTGCGCTTTACATTACCGGATTAAATTTCGCGCCGCTCGTCGGTGTGCTCGTGGTCATCCTGACGATGATCCCGTATATCGGGATCATCCTCTGCTGGGTTCCCGCTGTCCTGATCGCGGCAGGGCAATGGGGCGATTGGACACATCCGCTCATCGTCACCCTCGTTTTCATTGTCGTGCAGAATCTCGAGGCGATCTTCATCGCACCGCGCATCGTGGGCAATTCCGTCGGCCTTCATCCGATGACGGTGATCGTTTCCATTTTCGTCTGGGGTTTGCTGATCGGCGGATTGCTCGGGCCGATTCTGGCGGTGCCGTTAACCGCAACCATCAAGGTGCTTCTCGCGCGTTATGTCTGGGGGCGCCGCCTGCGCGAGAAAGTGGCGGATGCCGTCGAAGAAGTTCCGGTGGTAAAACACGCCCAAAGTGCGGCGCAAGCGTGAGCTTTCCTGCTCATGATCCTGATCCTGCTCTGATCCTTTGTGGAGACGGCGCTCGACGGAAAGATCAGGATTAAGATCAAGGTCAGGAGCAGGAACGAACCGGGGAGCGCTGCGAGTTGCATTCGTCAGCGCTTGCAAGGATAGAAGTCCGCGATGGCAGAACATGTGCGACGCGTCCGGCGCCGACGCCGGGTGAAACGGGTAAGAAGTGGAGGTTTGAATTTCACGCCGGCGCTTCTTGCCATCTGCGGCACGTCCCTTCTTCTCGGCTTCGTGTTTGGCTGGGTCCTCTTGACCTATGGGCCGCAAGCCTATCGCGGCTGGCGCGAATCGAGTCTCCTCAAGCAGGCCTCTACCCTGCTGGCGAAAGAAGATTTCGACGGCGCCACCCGCGCCGCGCGCGAAGTTTTGGAGATTCATCACGATTCTCTGGCCGCGTTCCAAATCCTGGCCGAAGCGAGCGAAAAACAAAACCGTCCGGAGACGGTCGCATGGCGTGCGCAAATCGCGCGGCTCGAACCGGGAAACCTGGATAGCCAGTTGAATCTCGCTTCCGCCGCGCTGCGCTTCGGTCAGCTCGATGCCGCGCGCAAAGCGTTGGAAGATGTCCCGCCGTCGCAACGGGATCGCGCTCCGTATCACGTCGTCGCCGGCTGGCTCGCGCGCGCGCAGGGAAATGATGCCGATGTCGAGATGCATTTCGCCGCAGCGGTGAATCAGGAGCCGGCGAACGATCTTTACCAATTCAATCTCGCCGTCCTGCGAATCCGGTCCGCGGCGCCGGAGAAAAGCGACGAAGCGCGCAAAGTCCTGGAGCGCTTGAAGGGGGTCAGCGCCTATCGCGCCGGTTCGCTCCGCGCGCTTCTGGGCGACGCCATCCAGCGCAACGATCTCCAACACGCCGATGCGCTTGCCCAGGATTTGCAGATGAGCCAGCAGGTCACCTTTTCCGATTATCTCCTTTGCCTGGAATTTTACCGGAAGCTCGACGAGAAAAAATTCTCGGCGCTGCTCGAAAAGGTGAAACCGGTCGCGGCCCGCAATCCGCTCGACCTTGCGCTCTTGATGGATTGGCTGAACAAGAACGGGCTCGGAGCCGAAGTCCTGAAATGGATGGAGAAGTTGCCCTCCGAGACCACGACGAACCCGCCGCCGGCCATCGCCATTGCCGATGCATTCGCTGAAGCGAAGAACTGGTCGCGCTTAAGACGTTGGACGCGCAGCGGCTCCTGGGGTGATTCGGAATATCTTCGTCTCGCCTACCAGGCCTATAGCTCGAAGCAAGCGCGCCAAGCTTCTTCCGACGCGGAATCCTCCGCGCTCTGGCTTTCAGCGGAGCGGGCGGCCGGGAATCAGACCGAGCGCGAAATCAATCTCGCGCGCCTCGCCTCGAAATGGAATTTGCCCGCGGAGGCCGAGCAGCTTTGGCTGCGGGTTTCGAAAGATGCGCCGATGCGGCGCGAAGCGCTTGAGGCGCTCTTCCGGATTTACCGGGCGAACAACGACCTGCCGAATCTCTACCGCATCGCCCAGCGCCTGCATGAAAACTCGCCTAACGAACCCGGCCTTGCCGCGAACTGCGCGCGCCTTGCCTTGCTCGTCGATCAAAACCCGGCGGAAGGTCATCGCCTCGCGAAGGAAACCTATGATCGCGCGCCGAACGATGTGAACGTCGCGATGACTTACGCGTTTTCGCTCTACGTTCTTGGACGCACGGCGGAAGGCGTCGAGATCATGAAGAAACTGCCGGCTGAAGGAGTCCACGACCCGCACGCTGCCGTCTACGCCGCCGTTCTTTTGCTCGATGAAAATCAGGCTCCCGCCGCGCAGGAATATGTTTTCGCCGCCCAGGCCGGTCCGATTTTTCCTGAGGAAAAGAAGCTGCTCGAAGAAGCGATCGCAAAAACGAAATCGCCTACGCCGATCGCCAGCCCAAGCGCATCCCCCGCGCCCTAGGTGGGTTCGATTGTAGGGCAGGCGCACCGCCTGCCATCCTTCGGCAACCGGTGCGGTTGCCCTACAAATGCGGAGTCCGCATCGCCTTTTCCACGATCGCAGCCGCTAGTTCCTGCGTCGCCTCATCGAGCATGCGGTTCGCCGCCTGAAGTCTTCGCGCATCATGCGTCTGCAACGTTTCGCGTACCTGGGTCGCCGCGCGAAGAATTTTTTCCTTCTCGGTCGGATCGATGGCACCGCCCATTTGCGCGAAGGCTGCGTCGACCGCGCTCAGCATTTCTTCCGCCTTCAGCTTCGTCTCCGTCCAGACGCGTTCGCCCATGTCGTCGAATGCATGCTCGAGTGACTCAGAAATCATCGCCTCGACCGCTTCATCGGAAACATCCACGGCGCTGTTGATCTCGACGATTCTCTCCGTGCCCGTCTTTGTGTCGCGCGCCAACACATGGAGGATGCCGCTGGCATCGATCTCGAACTGCACGCCGACGCGAGCCACCCCTTTTGGCCCGGCTTCAAACTCAATCTCGAATTGGCCTAACGACCAGTTGTCCCGCGCCATCTCGCGCTCACCTTGGAGCACCTTGATCGACATCGAGCGCTGCTGGTTCACCGCCGTCGTGAACATCTCGCCCGCCTTGATCGGGATCGTCGAATTCCTCGGAATGATCACGTTCATCAGGCCGCCGAAGGTTTCAATGCCTAACGACAACGGCGTTACATCCAGCAGCACCACATCGCGCACCGCGCCGGACAAAATGCCGGCCTGGATCGTCGCGCCAACCGCCACGGCTTCGTCGGGATTTTCCGAAGTGTTGGGCTCGCGGTCAAAAATCTCCGCCACGGTCTTCTGGACGAGCGGCATCCGCGTCATTCCGCCGACCAGAATGATTTCATCGAGATCGGCCCCGGTCACCTTTGCGTCGGCCAGCGAGCGCAGACAGTGCGCGCGCGTTCGCTCGATAATCGGCCGGCTCAGTCGCTCCAATTCGTTTCGCGTCAGCTCTGCCTGGAAATTCTGTCCGCCCTCGAGAAATGGGATTTCGATCCGGGTGCTCTCAGCGGTGGAAAGCCGGTGCTTCGCGTCGGTCGCCGCTTCGCGCAGACGCGCGACGCTTTCCGGCTTGTCGGCGGAAAAACCTTTTGCCCGGAGATGCGCCATGAGGGCGTTGTCGATGTCGTCGCCCCCCAGCCGCGTGTTCCCATTCGTTGAGAGCACTTCAAAGACACCGTTGTTCAATTCGAGAATCGAAATGTCGAACGTTCCGCCACCGAGATCGAAGACCGCGATCTTCGAGCGGCTCTGGAGCTTGTCGAGTCCGTAGGCGAGCGCTGCCGCTGTTGGCTCGTTTACGATCCGCTCGACCCTAAAACCGGCCAGCTCCCCGGCGTGCTTGGTCGCGTTCCGTTGCGCGTCGTTAAAATAGGCCGGCACCGTGATGACCACGCGCGAGACCGGATGTCCGAGCGCCTTCTCGGCGTCCGCCTTCAACTTCGTCAAAATCAGCGCGGAAATTTCTTCGGGAGAATACTTTCGTTCGTTTGCAATGATGCGGATCGGCTTGCCGGTGGCCCGCTCAAGATTGTAGGAGACATCCGCATCGCCCTCGCGCAGTTCGTCTCCGCGCACGCCCATGAAACGTTTGATGGAATAAATCGTCTGCGCCGGCTGGAGCGCACGCATTCGCAGCGCCGGTTGCCCCACGAGCGGCGTTCCCTCCGGCGACACGTGGACGACCGATGGAGTCAATCGCGCGCCGTTCTTGTCCGCGATCAGGATCGGAAATCCGGCCTCCATCACGCCGATGAGCGAATTGGTGGTGCCCAGATCGATGCCTACGATTTCGTTCATTGACTGTCAGTCTTTGTAGGGATCGACGACGTCTTTGCCGGCCATCGCCACGCCGAGCGGTGTGAGCGTATGAAGAATCGTGATTGTGCCGGCATGAGCGGCCAGAACATCCGGCAATCGCCGATACGCCTGCGGCGCCTCATCCAAATCGCCGCCGCGCAACACGACGTTCTTCTCCGCGATCCATTTCATCATTTCATCGTGCCTGACGAGTCCCTGCTGCCGGATCCGTTTCCCGCCCACCTTCACAAACTTTCCCTTCGCGGCCGTGCGCGACATGATCCGGCCCGCGCCATGGACCGTAGAGAAAAGCGCCTCGCGCGAAACAGGGGAATCAACGCCCTCCACGATCACGGCGTCATCACCCATGCTGCCTCCGACGAATCCTTTTTGTCCCGGGAACGCCGGCGTCGCGCCTTTTCGGACGACCCAATACCGGCGGCCATCATGTTCCTCGCGCCAGGCGAAGTTGTGATGGTTGTGAACTTCTTCGAGCGCATTGGCCCGCAGAATACCGCGCACCACATGTCGCGCCACTGCTTCGCGGCCCGCGTAGGCGTAACGGCCCGCGAGCGTCATCGCCGCGATGTAATCTTCTCCCAGAGGCGAAGCGTCGGAGACGACAGTCGGCGGAACGTCCATCCCGTCCTTGCCGCCGGCTGCTTTCAGGAAATGCGTCGCGGTTTTATGGCCGAGCCCGCGCGAACCGAAATGCACGCCGACCCAGACGCGGTCTTCTTCATCCGCAAAAATATCGACGTAATGATTTCCGCCGCCGACGGTACCGAGCTGGTTCGCGGCGCTCTGCTTCAGCTCCCGCATGGGCGACAGTTGCCAGGCTGGATCATAGAACAACTCATGATCGACGCGCGTCTTGCTGCTTTGCCCGATGCCGAACGAAACATCCCGCACCACATCGGTCATGATTTCTTCCATCGCGGGCTCGACGTGGGATCGCATCGCGTCCGTGCGGATGGCGAGATTGCCGCACGCGATATCGAACCCGACGCCGGAGAGCGAAATCTTGTCCATGTAAGCCACGACGCCGCCAATCGGTTGCGCGTAACCTTTATGTCCGTCCGCGCACAGGACTCCGCGCTCGCCGCCCGCCGCCACGCAGCGCTCGATCTGCGCGAGCGTCGCTTCGTCGTGTTCGCCGAAAATCTTTGTTTTCATTTTGTTAGCGATTGAGTGGCCACCACCATCCAAGACTCCACGTCCGCGCGTGATTTGATGGATGTCGGACAGACAATTGCCTTCGCCGAATCGAAAAGCACTTCCGTGAAAGGAACGCGAACCGAACTTGCGACTTCCATTCGCGCCTCCCGCGTCATTTTTTTGTAGATCAGGCTGAGGTGCGGATTGAGTTCATACTCGTCCTGGAGAGCTGATGCTTGTTGAAGCGCGCGGCTTAACCGCGAAAGCCTCGGGCTTGGTTCGAATTGGACAAAGACGGTTTTCGTAAATTCATCCGAGCATTGGATGTCGCGGATCAAAAGCCGAAAGGGCTGGCAACCCGCAAGCGCGCCTCTTAACACGTCGTGTGGATCTTCGTTGCCCTTCCTGGTTGCGTAAATCGTTAGGTGCGGCTCGAATCGCGGTGCACCAAATCGGGACGCGAGCTTAGCAATCATGGATATAAAAAACTCTCGTGACGGTTCCGCGGGCAGGAGCCAGTAGGCTAGGATCGAGTTCAACCTGCCTATTGTCATTCCCGATTGTCGGGCAAGCAGATCAACATCTCAACGGTGTGCTTCATATCTGAGGGTCTCAGTCTACCGCGCCAGCTTGCTCGGACCTTTCCTTCCGCAACGTCTTCAATTCTTTCGAGAACTTCGAACGGACAATTCCGTAGTACGCCGGTGGAGATTTTGAATATGAACCAATCACACCCTGCGAAGGCAAACGTTCCAGTCCCTCGAACGCGCTTACTTCGTCACCCGGTCTCATCCAAGCCCGGAACCACCAATCCAACCAACATGACTCGATTTCCCAAGACCGCATTTTGCGCAATTCTTTGGCTCCTAAGCGCTGGAATCGGAATCCAGTTTTTAGCGAATCTCGCGCGCGCCGAAGAGATCCCGAAGCCACCCCCGACGCCTTCGCCTTCGCCATCGGTATCGCTAGTGCGGCCGTCGTCATCGGCATTAACCTCATCATCGGCATCGTCGTCGCCATCATCACCGCCGGCGCCGTCACCTAAGGTGACCGACGTTAAGGGGCAGATCCGGTTGGGCACGACCCTCGAGATCAAATTCGACGGATTAAAGGAATGGGCTCAAACCAAAACGAACGATTCCACAAAGCTGCTTCTCTATTTGAATGGAACGGCGATAAAAGGTCTGCCCCTGAAACTGGACCAGCTAAATGAAAATCGCCTCTTTTTTGACCTTCAAAGGATCAACACCACTGACGACAAGATCGATAACAGAAAAGCCTGGGATACGCTCTTCAGCCAACCCAAGGCCCTCGGTGAGGATGGCACCATTCGTGTCACGGTGGGACAGGAGACCGGGTTGCCCTTCGGCTCAGACTCAACCGCGAAGCTTTATGCGATCGATCCGTTTTGGTTCTGGATTTATCTCGGCTTCTTGGTCCTCCTACTTATTGGAATAGTCAAGTTGGCACGGGGGAGCAACCTGCTGCGAGACTCGGGCCCTGCGCCTGATGGAGCGAAGAAGTCCTACAGTCTTGCGCGCGCGCAGATGGCGTTTTGGTTCTTCCTGATCGTTGCCGCCTACGTGTTTATCTGGATGGTGACGAGCGCCACCGACACGATCACCGCGTCGGTCCTTGGTCTAATGGGTATCAGCGCCGGCACTGGCCTTGCCGCGGTAGTAGTCGATAACTCAAAGCGGGCCCAGGCTAAAACGGAATTGGACAAGCTCAGGGCCGAGCAGGTTCAGCTACAAGCTCAGAAAACAGCGCAGGGTGCTGCGTTTCCCGCGGCGAGCGACCAGCGGTTAACCGATTTGCCAGGATTAATCGCCAGTCAACAAAAGCTCATCGAACCCAGTTCCAGTGGGGGCTTTACTCACGATGTCCTGAGCGATGCGGATGGCATTAGCTTCCATCGTCTTCAGATTGCTGTCTGGACGGTCGTGCTCGGTTTTATTTTCGTCGTGTCGGTCTACAACGTTCTGTCCATGCCGACTTTTTCGGACACTTTGCTCGGTCTCATGGGCATCAGTGGTGGCACCTATGTGGGCTTCAAACTCCCCGAAAAACTGAACTGATCGGAGACCGGATGACCTAACAAGATAAAATCATATGCCTAATATTGACAAAAGAGGAAACCCAAGCGCACCAATGCGCACTCTCTCCATTACCGAAGTGATGGCGGACTTGAAACAGATCATTGCGGGCCAAACTGGTGAGAACGCCAACAATATTAAGGACGACGGTGCTGTGCGAGGTCGCCCAAACTTGGAGCCCGGAAGGTTAGTGGCAGCAACTAATACTCACTTTTTCCCGAGACCCTTGCGAGGAATACTTGGATTGCCGGATATGACGGTGCGTGACTTGGCTGGTTTCATTGATGATTGGCGTGACCAGCAACTAAACAAGCTACATAAAATGGGTGTGCCTGTTGCTGCCAAACTCGATTTGCGCAAGGCGCGTCCATTACTCGCTGCGATCGCGACTGATGGCAGTGGGATAGCCGATGGTGACCCTCCCGCCCCGCTTATAGTATTGTCGCTACAGGAAACCGACGGGCGGGTCAAAGCGATTATGGGAGCTCAAGCGCAACGTGATCCGGACTCGTTTGATGACAGCGGTCCAGTGGTTCAACCGAACATCGAGCCAGGACGACTTAGGAATGCCTTGAACGCACATTTCTTTCCGGGCGATTTGCACGGAATTCTCGGTTTCATGCCAGGCGAAACTATCGGCGACCTCGCTGACCGCATTAAAACGATCCGCGACCCACAGGTTGCCTAATTCTATGTTCATTCAAAAAGCGAGTCGGCTTACCATCATTGTCTGTTTAGCATCCGGATTCTATTCCGTTTTTGCGATCGGCGCGCCGAGTTCCGATGAGCTGGCTGGGTATTTGAAAGTTAAGCGACAACTCGACCAAGCAAAGCCTGCTGAACGTGCGAAACTGGAGCAGGCGCTTGCCAAGACCGCACAGGAACAGGAGAAGAAAAAGCAGGAGCTATATCAAGAATTTGAAGTGCCGACGGGTTTGACCTTGATAAAGCAGTTGAGCCGCCCCTACGTGCGCCGCTCCTATGCCGATCTACTCTCAGTCGAAGCTGTCGAGCTTGGTTCGCTGGCAACTGGCGACACAAAGATGTTAAAGGATACCAAAGGAGCACTGTTCAATTATAGTAACAACCAACTCACTCACGAGGAAACTTGGAACGCCGAGGCAGCGGTACTGATGCCCTTTGTGTTCGCCACCGGACAAACTCCGCGCTCACGAGAATGGAGTCTCCCTTTCTTCGGCATAATGCCGAGCGTAACACTGCACCGATTTACCACCTCCCTCATGCCGACCGATGCCGTTGTGGCTGCTAAGATAAAAGCGCAGGAGGCAGACGAGTTAACCTACCGCCTGGGTCTGTTTGCTCCGATCTCTACCCCTTGGAATTTCGAGGTAATCGGGCGACTGAACGGCGCGTGGAAGACCGACACGCACCACGGAAGCAGCGAACCTGCACTGGAAGGGGAGTTGGAACCAGTCTGGCAATCGAACGTACCGTGGCTGGGGTTGGGATATTTTGCGGTGCCCCCTGGTTTGGAAAAGCCTGGCTTCGACCCAAACAATTCCAAGACATGGCGTAAGACGTATCTTGCCTATCAGGCACGATTCAGAGGCCGCTATGTTGTTGGTGGAATTGAGGATGACGGCAGCGGAAAAAAAGGACCTAATTTCGAGCGGATTGGCTTCACCGCGGAGTTGAATCTTGACCCTGTTCTATGGGAACGGCTAAGCGCTTCTGTTAAATGGACCTATATGCCCGCGATCTATGGGCCGGTGAACCATGAACAGTATTTGGAAACAGGTTTCAGCATTCTTATTTGGGAAAATCAGGCTTCTCAACAGAAGGCAACAGTGGACTTCACCTACAAAAAGGGTGCGACCGATTATCTCGGCGCTAAGAATCAGGATATCTACAACGTTGGGATTGGTATTCTTTATTGACCGTCAACCGTAAGAAAACGTTGATTAAGGTTTCCGTCGATATTTGAGAGTGCCTTCCGCGACCTGAGCGTCGCTCTTGGAGGGCCGAAGTGTGAGCGTGCCCACACGCTGGTTGCGCTGTCGTCACGAAATCCGCTGGACGATCATAGACCGGCGCGGCAAAGCAGCTATCATCTCGCCATGCCTACGAATGTTCTTGGGACCGAGCTGCGCTGCTGTTGCCGCGACCCGATCACGGGGTTTTATCGCGACGGGTATTGCCGCACCGGGCCGGAAGACATCGGACTGCACACCGTTTGCGTAGAAGTGACTGAAGAATTTCTCGATTTCTCGGTCCTCGATGGGAACGATCTCGTGACGCCCATGCCGGAATGGGGTTTTCCGGGGTTGAAACCAGGCGATCGCTGGTGCGTATGCGTTACGCGATGGAAAGCTGCTCTTGAGCGCGGCCGGGCCGCGCCCATCGATCTGGAGGCGACGCATTCCTCCGTGCTTGAGTTCGTAGATCTCGAGGACCTCAAAGCGCACGCCGTAAAAGAATGAGCGGAGGCGAGCTGCGCCGCTTGCACCTTCCGCGTTCGCGCGCTAGAGGCTACCGCCCACTTTGAAACTTCCGTTCAGTTTCTTTCTCGCGCTGCGGTATTTGAAACCGAAGCGCACGTTCGTCTCGATCATCACGCTGATCTCGATGGTCGGCGTCATGCTCGGCGTCACGGTCCTCATCGTCGTCATCTCGGTCATGACCGGTTTCGACCGCGAGCTGCG
>Ga0307478_10002077_pt1 | contig 16359 bp, 14 predicted proteins | sample atmos_gasesECM4C_2_FD_203713 | JGI IMG/M metagenome (GOLD analysis project Ga0307478, IMG submission 203713) | Hardwood forest soil microbial communities from Morgan-Monroe State Forest, Indiana, United States - atmos_gasesECM4C_05 | ecosystem: Environmental > Terrestrial > Soil > Temperate...
AGCTGATAGCTGATAGCTGATAGCTGATAGCTGATAGCTGATAGCTGATAGCTGATAGCTGATAGCTGATAGCTGATAGCTGATAGCTGATAGCTGAGACCTGTGTACCTGCTATTTCCCCGCCCCGAAAAACCTTCCCACCCCCAACCTCACCTGAAACGTGTTAATCCCCGGATTCGGCGTTGCCAGCCCCGCATTCGAAATATGCATGTATCGTGCTTCGATACTCCAATTCCACCGCGCCCCCAGAACATGCATCCCAAACACTCCGCTCGACGTGAAGTTCACCGCGTTCGTCCCCGTCGGCACTGTGTGATTTGTGAACAGCGTTCCCCCATCGATTTCCAGATATGGCACCACCGATCCCCGCGTCGCAAAATTCCACTTCAGATCGATCGGATTGAATCCCGCCCCGTATGCCGTGTTCCGCGGCTGAAACACCAGGAACATCGGCACTACGTCCACCGCATACTCGAACCGCCCGCTCAAAAACCCCGGCCCATGCGGACGCGTCAGCACCCACCCATACCGCGCTCCCAGGTTCCAAACGCCCGTGCTCTTCGTCCCGCCTGGTACCGTGTACCCGCCGCCCGTCCACACCTGCACCTCGTGCCCGCCATCCTCGGGCCCAGACTGTGCCCGCATCTCTGACGCGAGCCCCAGCACCAAAACCAACGCGAAAATCATCCCGCCAATCTTGATTCTGTTCATGACTTTTACGCGTACGCACAATACAGGAACCCCCGCCGCCCAGCAACGTAGCCCTCTCGAACGTCATCCTGAGCCGAGGTGCGGCGCCAACCGAAGTAGGGCGCAGCTGAACGTGGTCGAGGAACCTTGAAACTTTATCGGTCCCTCTGCGTCCTCAGCGCGCCCTCCTCCGCGGATTCTGCGTTTTAAGATTTTCTTCGCGCCCTTTGCGGTCAAAGGTTATTGCTCAGCAACGTCGCTGCCCCGTCCCCCGAAGCCGCCTTGCTCCCACCAACTCGTGGCATAATCGTCAGCATGGTGACTGTTTCACTCGCGTCGCACGATACTCTCCGTTCGGTGTGTCGTATCCAGGCCATCACCATCGCCTGGATGACCGTGGAAGCCGCCCTATCCCTCTACTCCGCCGGACAGGCCCGCAGCCCCGCCCTCGCTGCATTCGGTGGCGATAGCGTCATCGAACTGATTTCCGCTTTCGTTGTGTTGTGGCGTTTCCGCCACACCGTTCCCGATCGCGCCGAACGCCTCGCGGCCCGGCTCACCAGCGGCCTGCTGTTTGCACTCGCCGCTTTCGTAATCGTCACATCCATCTTGTCCCTGCTCGGCTACAACGAACCTCGGCCCAGCTATCTCGGAATGGCCGTCCTGGCCGCGGCTGCGCTGCTGATGCCCTGGCTCGCTAAAGAAAAACGCCGTCTCTCCGCCCTGACCGCAAGCGCCGCGCTCCGCGCCGATGCCGCCGAATCCGCGCTCTGTGCTTACCTCTCGCTGCTCGCCCTGGCCGGTCTCGCCGTCCGTGCCCTATGGCACATCGAATGGGCCGACCCGCTCGCCGCCCTGGCCATCACTCCTCTCATCCTCCGCGAAGCGCGCCAGTCGTGGCGCGGCAAGTCGTGTTCCTGCTGCTGATCCCAACTGCCCCGGCGATCCAACCGCAAGCCTGCTGCTTCCGATAGAATGACCCCACGGCGTGCCGCGGGCTCACGCGCCAGGTGAGCTGGCTGAATCTTTGCAAGGAGAATAAAAGATGAGCCGTGGACGACGCCTCTGCCTTTCCGCCATTCTTCTGTCGGTGTTCTCTCTCGCCACCCTGGGTTGCGCCGATCACCACTATTACCGCGCCTACGACCCTTACTACAACGACTATCACCGCTGGGACGACCACGAGCGCATCTATTACGAGCAGTGGTCCCGCGAAAACCACCGCGACGAACACCGCGATTTCCGCCAACTCGATAAAAACGAACAGAAGGAATACTGGACCTGGCGCCACAGCCATCCCGACCAGGACCACGATCACCGCTAGCCCGCTCGAGCCAATCGCTGGATAGCCATTCGCCGGATTATGTTGCCGGATGTCCCAGTCTAACCTCGCGTTCTCTGCGAGGTTAGGGTGGGGATTCCACATCATTCTTCCACCGTCCCCGCTCCCACCGCCACTTACTCTCCCCTCGAAGTAAGCCCCAGCCCACCATCCACCGCCAGAATCTGCCCGGTAATAAAATGCGGAGCCTGCGCAAAAAACCGCACTGCCTCCGCAATCTCCTCCCCGGTACCATTCCTCTTCATCGGAGTGACCCGCGCCATTTTCAGCATGAACGCCTTCGCCGCCTTCTCTCCCAGATCGATCATCCCCGGCGCCACCGCGTTCACCGCAATTTCCGGGGCGAGCGCCTTCGCCATCACCTTTGTCAACATATGCAGCGCCGCCTTCGACGAACAATAGTGCGCATGCGTCGCCCACGGCACCAGCCCGCCCAGCGACCCCATGTTGATGACCTTCCCCTTCCGTTCCCGCAAATGCTTCAACGTCTCCCGCGTCACCAGGAACGGCCCCCGCGTATTCGACGCAAAAATCGCGTCCCACTGTGCCACCGTGATCTTCTCGAACTCCACCGTTTCGTAGTTGGCCGCATTGTTCACCAGCACATCGATCCCGCCCAACTCTTTTACCGCCTCCTTCACCATCGCCCGCACACTCTTCTCGCTGGTCACATCGCATTGCAGCGCGCACGCCCGCACGCCCAGCCCCGTCAGATCGATCACCGTATGCTGCGCCTCGCGGGCCGAGTGCTGGAAAGTAATCGCCACATCCGCTCCCGCCCGCGCCAACTCCAGCGCCGAAGCTCGCCCCAGCCGCTTCGCCCCGCCCGTAATCAGTGCCGTCTTCCCCAGCATTGGCAAGTTCTTTTTCATGGCTGGATTGTATCCCTTCAATTCCTCCCGCACCTCCGACATCCATCGCGTTCAACCTGCCCCGTTTCAATCACACGCCAAAATCTTCAATCCGAAATCTACTTTCCCCGTCTCTACCTCTCGAAATTGAGGTTTTCTTCCTGCTCGCTCCACTGCCCAGTATTTTCGGTACTTAATGCGCCCGTCTGACCAACGACCTCCTGTCACTCTGTGTCCTCTGTGGTGAAAAGAGTCTTTTCTTCGCGCGCATTGCGGTTCGGAGCTTTTGACGCTCTCCCCGTCCTCTGCGGGTCTCCGCTGCGGCCGGAGCCTGTCCTGAGCGAAGTCGAAGGGCGTTTCAACATTTCTTCCGCACTCACTCTCGAGACACCGCGCTTACATCTTCCAACCGAAACTCTTACACAACTCTAACCACCACGTGACAGCTCCGCTCGCCCGCGCCGCTACGCTCAGCCCCATTGGCTTCAGGCTCGCGAGTTCCACACAAATCTTTCTCTGAAGCCGGAGCGTGCAATATGGCAAGTGAGAATGTCCCAGCCACCGCTTCCACTACTCACCCAACCCAGCAAGAATCTCAACCCAGCCGCAAGGTGCGCCGCCGTTCCTTCCTCAAAGGCATGGGCCTCGCCGGTGCCACGCTTTCCGCCGGCGCCTTGCTCTCCACCACGACCAAACTTTTCGCGCAAGAAGAAAGCAGCGGCTCCCTCCCTGCCGGCGATGCCGCCATCCTGCGCTTCCTCGCTGCCGCCGAAATCATCGAAAGCGATCTCTGGCTGCAATACACCGAACTCGCCGGAGTGCAGGACGCCGAGGTTCCTCTGCTCGCTAGTCAGCTCATCCCTGGCTACCCCAACGTCATCACCGGCGGCAGTCCCGCATACACGCTCGCGCTGCAGCAGCTCGACGGCGACATGCCGCAGTACATCCATGACAACACCGAGGACGAACTCACTCACGAAAACTTCATCAACGCTTATCTCTCCTCCAAGGGCGCCGACACCGTCTCCCTCGACCACTTCCGCACTCTGCCCAGCAGCAAAGCCACTGGCGCCCAGCAGATCGGACGCATCACCAACCTCATGCAACTTACCGTCGACACCACCTGGTGGACTCGCTACCGCAGCCCCAGCAAGAACCCCGATTTCGGCGACACATTTTCCAACGCCATCCCGACTCTGGCCGTCCATCGCCACACTGCGATCCCGCGTACCGATGACGACGTCAAACCCGACCCCTCCAAGCCGATGCAAATTTCCGACTTCACCCAGGCCATCGCCAACACCGCCGGCTTCCACTTCGCCTTCATCGAGCAGGGCGGCTCGAGCCTTTACCCGCAACTGGCCCAGCGGGTCACCAGCCCCAAGGTCCTCCGCATCCTGCTCAGCATCGGCGGCACCGAGATTACGCACTTTCAAACCTGGCACGACAAAGCCGGAAACGCCGTCCCTTTAACCAACGTCGTCGATCCGGTCACCAAAGTGAAGGTCACTTTCCCCAGTGGAGACCAGCTCACCGCCATGGGCGAAGACTTTCAACCCAACCTGATCATGCCCGAGCCGACGAAGTTCCTCAGCAAGAACTTCCCCGTCTGCTCCATCATTCGCCCCACGGCCACGCAAAACGCCGCTAAGGCCGCGCTCAAGTCTTTCATCGATGATGGTCTATTTATCGGTCAGACGCCGGATTTTTTCGCTTATCTCCGCGATCTCGCCGAAGACGCCGACGCGGCGCAACGCGAATCCTGAACTCCGTTGCCCGCTCCGTTCGCCCGGGCGACTGCTGTAACCAAGCCCTGTCGCCCCGCGAACGCAAACTCTGTAGGAAGTCGCGCCGCGGCGCGCTCATAAAACGAAGCTTTGTATCAAAAACCGCTTTCCAGCACGACTGTAGCGCCGGCAGCCTGCCCTGAGCGAAGCTGAAGGGTCACGCCGCTGTCGCGAGGCCGGGGTCCCCAGCAAGCGTCTTTAGCTCGTAGGCGTAGGAGGGCATCTGCTCTCGCCGCGCAGGTTAGTAACAGCGCGCGCCTTCAGACCCTGCCCTGAGCGCCGCCGAAAGGCGCGTCGTAAGAGCGAGAAAGATCGGGGCGGCGTTTTAGCCGCTGAGGCCACTGCCTCCAAGGAGCACTCACCATGTTCGAAGGACTCTTCCAACCTATGCACCTGTTAGTCATCTTCGGAATCGCCCTGCTCGTCTTCGGCCCCAAGAAACTCCCTGAGCTCGGCAAAGGACTCGGCGACGGTATCCGCGGATTCAAATCCGCCATGAAAGAAACCGCCGAGGCCCCCGAAAGCTCACAACCCGCGAATAAGTCATCGAGCCACGACTAACTCGTCCCCCCGGCCCACGAAGTCATTCGCAGCCCGAAGACTGCTTCCGTGTGGGCCGGGCACGCCTGCCCGGCGCCGCCCGGCGCACGAGCCTCACTCCGATCGAATCGGGTCATCGGGTGATCTGTTCATCGGGTAACGACGGTTACGGAGGACAGGTCACCGATTACGGGAAGTGTGTAAGTCGAGTCGGGTGGGCTTTGACTCGGTTTGCGGCGCGCGATTAGGGCGACGAATCGCCGATCACCTGATTCTTGTTCACTCTTCTTTACATTTCGCCTGATTGAAAATTGCCCCAAACCTGCTACACTCCCGCCCATGCCTGACCCCCGGCAGGTCCTGGTTTACACGCGCAAGGGTTGCCATCTCTGCGAAATCGTCAAGGAGAGCCTGGTGAAACTCGAGCGCCGCGGCCTGTTCCGTTGGCAGGAAGTCGACGTCGACTCCGACGACCACCTCCGCCGCCAGTTCACCGACGAAGTCCCCGTCGTCTTCATCGACGGCCGCAAAGCCTTCAAGTACCACATGGACGAGCGCGAATTCCTCCGCAAACTCGTCAGCTAAGCGTCGCCTTACACCTCTTACAATTGTTCCCTTCCATGAGCCTCTCGCTTTTCCGGAATTTTTTCATCTATTAGTTGTCATCCTGAGCGAGTGCTAGTTATCATTCTGAGCGAAGTCAGCCGCCAGCGAACGTAGTCGAAAGCCTGCCCTGAGTAAACCGAAGGGATCCCCCAGGGCTGTTCGTAATTGCCGGACGCCAGAGATTTTCTTTTCCCCGCCGTTTCCGTCAGTCCATACCGAAAGCGCATCCTCTGTGGTTCAAGATCTTCTCTGCGCCCTCCGCGGCCTTTCTCTGCGCCCTCTGCGTTTCAAGATTGTTATGGAGAATTACCCGCTTTTCTCCGTGCCTTCGTGTCTCCGTGGTGAGTTCGCCGGGTGCCCCATCCTTGGCCTTGCGCTTTTTGCAAGGACAGGGTGGGGTTTTGTCACCCTCCGCCCCCATGCCCTACAATTTCCCCCGGCCCCATGCTCCGCACCCAGCTCTACGCCGACCCCGCGAATCTCTTCCTCCACGACATCATCCTCAACTCGTGCCGCGAACACCCCAGCAAGCTCGCACTCCTCGACACCTCCGTCCCTCGCCGCCTCACCTACGCCGAATACGGAGACCTCGTCGAACGTCTCGCCCGCGGCCTCATCACCGCCGGCCTGAACCCCAGGGAAACCGTCGCCATCTTCCTCCCCAATTCCTGGGAGTTCGCCGCCGTCTATCACGCCGCCACGCTCGCCGGTGGAATACCGACGCTCCTCAACCCCACCTACCGCGAACGCGAAGTCCGCTATCAACTCGAAAATTCCGGCGCCGTCTTCCTCATCACCGACGGCCCGCTCCTCGCCAACATCAATCTCTCCGGACTCCCCAATCTCCGCCGCGTCTACACCACGCGCCATCCCGCGCCCGGAACCGAAAATTTCGTCGACCTCCTCCACCCCACCACCGCCACCCTCCCACAGCCCGACCAGTCCTCGCAGCAAACCATCGCCGCTCTTCCCTACTCCAGCGGCACCACCGGCCTCCCTAAAGGCGTCATGCTCTCGCACTACAACCTCGTCGCCAACATTTACCAGCTCATCGCCCCCAACGGCGTCCCGCTCACCGCCGCCGACACCATGCTCGGCTTCCTGCCGCTCTACCATATTTATGGACTCAACGTCGCCCTCAACCCCGTCCTCACGCTCGGCGGCACGCTCGTCCTCATGCCCCGCTTCAACGTTCTGCAACTGCTCCCGCTGCTCACCGCCGAAGGCGTCACCATGATCCCCCTCGTCCCGCCCGCACTCAACGTTCTCAACCAGGCCGCCGAAGCCGGACAGTTTCCCCGCGACCACCGCGTCGCCTGGGTCAAATCCGGCGCCGCCCCGCTCGCCCCCGAACTCGCCCGCCGCTTCACCGAACTCACCGGCATCCCCATCAATCAGGGATACGGCATGACCGAAGCCTCGCCCGTCACTCATGCCGGCTTCATCACCGCTGAACTCTACAATCCTGTCTCCATCGGACAGCCTCTCGTCCAAACCGATTGCCTCGTCCTCGACGCGAATGACAACGAAGTCGCTCCCAACGAACCCGGCGAGCTCGTGATGCGCGGACCGCAATTTATGCTGGGATACTGGAAGGAACCGCAAGCCACCGCTGCCGTTCTCCGCGATGGATGGTACTGGTCGGGTGACGTCGTCAGTCGCGACGCCAACAACTTTTTCTACGTCCTCGACCGCCGCAAAGAAATGATCAAGTACAAAGGCTTCCCCGTAGCCCCCGCCGAAGTCGAAGCCGTCCTCATGGAACACCCTGCCGTCCGCGATTGTGGCGTCGTCGCCCGCCCCAACCCCGAAGCCGGAGAAATCCCTTGCGCTTTCGTCGTACTCCGCGAAGGACAAACCCCCGACGACGCCATGAAGAAAACTCTCTGCTGCTTCGTCGCCGACCGCCTCACCCACTACAAACAACCTCGCGAAATCCACTTCGTCGACGCCGTCCCCCGCACCCCCTCCGGAAAAATTCTCCGCCGCGAACTCCGCAAATCCCTCGTCTAGGCCACGTAGGGACAGGCGCCCCCGTCTGTCCAGCCACTTTGTTGTCATCCCGAGCGAAGTCGAGGGACCTTGTGTTCGCCAACCCGGTGCCCAAGGTCTGCATCCGTTCTTTAGACGGCTAACCCGGAATTCCACTCTCTTCGGAATTCTCTCGCGCTCGTGTGCCCTTCTCTGCGCCCTCCGCCTCTCCTCCGCGATCTCTGCGTTTTAAGATTCTCCTCTTCCACCCCACGCCCCGGTGCCCCAGGTTCGCGTCCTTCCCTTTGAACGCTAACCTGGGATAAACCAATCGAACGCAGCGAAAGCCTGCCCTGAGCTAAGCCGACCCAGACCCCCGCCCACTAAACGTCACCACAGCCTTAAACGATTCTTTCTACAAGCTTCCCTTCGCGACCTTTGCGGTTAAAGCTTTTAGCAGCCGGCGCCACACCTCCGCACTTTTTCCCGCAACATCGCACCAACCAATCCGACAACTCTTACAGACGGTGCTTAAGAGGCCAATATGAATACCGACGATCTCATCCCACTCATGGAAGCTTTCACCGAAGCGGAAGAGGCACAGTTCGATGCCGGTTGGTGCGAGGCTGTCGGCATACCCGGCGGCATCGAAATTGACGAAACACCCAGCATCGAAGAGTGCGAACGGATTTACCGCTTAACCCCGGGACCTTCCGGGTATGTGGCATAGGCGAGGCCGCGCTCCTCGAGGCCCCTGCTCCAGGTGTCGCGTCCGTTCTTCCAAACCTAAACCCGGGAAGAAACGTCATCCCGAACGAAATAGTCGCCAGGTGAACGCAGCCGAACCACCCCCGTTTCCTGGATTACAAACGGCATAAAGAAGAATTCTCTCCAAGAACTCGAACGCTAGGATTTCTTCGCCTGTGGCGGTCAAACGCTTTTCCCTGCGTCCTCTGCAAACCCTCCGCGCCCTCTGCGTTTTAGGATTTTTCTCCCACGCCCCACGAGGCGCTTGTGCGGCTACTCGATACAGACCGCCATCGCGCTTCGGGCAACCTTCACAGGTTTTCCTGGATGAATCGCGGACTCAGGTGGACGTCGACTTGGACCAGCGGCGCTTCACCTATCGCCTTGAAGCTGTGAATCTCGCCCGCCTTGATCACAAAAATATCTCCAGCTCTTCCCTCGAACGTCTTGCCCTCGACCGTCCACACTCCCTGACCTTCACGAATAAACTGGATTTCGTCGTAGGGATGCCGATGCGGACCCGGTCCCGAACCCGGTTTTCCATGGAACAGGAACACAGAAACGCCGGTGTCCCCTTGCACCGCGCCAACAAACTCATGGGAACTGCCCACAAAAGGAAGATTCTCCTGACGCACGTGATGCATGCTCTACGTTCCTCCTGCCAGCATTGGATGACCTCCGCCATTCTCAGGTTCCGCACGTGGCGATGCAGCGCTTTTCTCCGCGCTCTCTGCGAACCCTCAGCGATCTCTGCGTTTTAAGATTTTCTCCCACTCGCGACGACACGCGTTTTGCCCGGTGCCCCAGATTCGCGTTCACCTCTTTGGCCGCTACCCTGGACTAGCCCTACTAGGCTGCACCTCAGCCCCCTCGTGTAGAATCGCCCCGGCCCACGCAGGCCCGGAGGTTTCGCCGCTGTGGACCATTCGCAAAGTCTTTCCGGTCGTCCACTCTCCCATTACCGCCTTCACGGCACCCTCGGCGCTGGCGGCATGGGTGAGGTCTATCGCGCCACCGACACGCGCCTCGGTCGCGACGTCGCCCTGAAAGTCCTGCCCCCCGAGATGGCCAACGATCCCGATCGCCTCGCTCGCTTCCAGCGCGAGGCCCGCGCCGTCGCAGCCCTCAATCATCCCAACGTCGTCACCCTGTACTCGGTCGAAGAAGACAACGGCATCCACTTCATCACCATGGAGCTCATCGAAGGCCAGCCGCTCGATCGCCTGATCTGTGCCGATGGCTTGCCCGCCGACCGCATCCTGGAAGTTGCCGGCGCCCTTGCCGAAGCTCTCGCCGCCGCCCACGACAAAGGCATCGTCCACCGCGACCTGAAGCCCGGCAATGTCATAATCACCAGCGAAGGCCGCGTCAAAGTGCTCGATTTTGGCCTCGCCAAAGACCTCGGCGTCGAAGCCGCCAGCAACGCTACCCTTACCTCGGTCGGACATACGCAGGCCGGCATGGTCATGGGCACTCCCGCCTACATGTCGCCCGAGCAGGTTTCCGGCCGCCCGCTCGACCATCGCAGCGACATCTTCTCGCTCGGCGTCGTACTCCACGAGATGGCCACAGGGCATCGACCCTTCGAAGCCGCCTCTTCGGCCGAACTGGTCTCCGCCATCCTCCGCGACCATCCCCCCGCAGTCACCGACCTCCGGCCCGATCTCCCCGAAGACCTGGCCCGCGTCATCCGCCGGTGCCTCGAAAAAGATCCCCGCCACCGTCTACAGACCGCTCGCGATGTCAGCAACGAATTCCGCGACATGGCTCGCTTTGCCTCCCGCCCGCTCCCCGTTTCTCTGTCGGCCGTCCGCTCCACCGTCTCCGATTCCGGCACAGCCCGCGCCGAAGAAGGTTTCTGGGTCGCCGTGTTGCCGTTCAAATACACCGGCCCGAACCCCGATCTGATTGCGCTCGCCGAAGCACTATCCGAGGAGATCACCACCGGCCTCTCCCGCTTTTCCTACCTCCGCGTCATTGCCCGCAGTTCCACCGCACGCTATGCCGGTCAGTCCGTCGACGTCCGCAACGCGGGCAAGGAGTTGAACGCACGCTATGTCATGGAGGCCACGCTCCGTCAGGCGGGCAGCCGCTTGCGCCTCGCCGTCCAGTTGCTCGACACCGTCTCCGGAGCGCATCTCTGGGCCGAGAACTACGAGCGCACCTTTACTCCGGAAGCGATCTTCGAACTACAGGATGACCTCGTCCCGCGAATCGTTTCCACCGTCGCCGACATGAACGGCGTGCTCCCTCGCAGCATGAGCGAGGCCTTGCGCACCCGCCCTGCTCACCACTTGAGCCCCTACGAGGCAGTGTTGCGCAGCTTCGGATATTTCGAGCGCGTTACCGCCGATGAACTGAACGAAGCTATCACCGCGATCGAAGGCGCCGTGCAAAAAGCTCCGACTTACGCGGACGCATGGGCCCTCCTCGCTTTATTGTCAGTGCAGCGATACGCCCAGGGATTCGGCCCCGCAGCGGGCTCGCTGGCGACCGGAGCCGTTGCCGCACGCAAAGCCGTCGAGGCAGCGCCCGCCAACCACCTCGCCTGGTTCAGCCTTTCCCAGGTGCTCTTCTTCCAAAAGGATTTTCGAACCTTCCGCAACGCTGCCGATCGGGCCCTCGCCCTCAACCCCATGGACAGCAACTCTCTCGCGCTCCATTCCGAGATGCTGGCATACTCCGGCGAGTGGGAGCGCGGCCTCGCTTTGGCGGAACGCGCCCGTCAGCTCAACCCGCATCACCCCGGATGGTACTGGCACGTCAATTTCAACCACGCGTACCGGCAGCGTGACTATCGCGCTGCCCTCGAAATCGCGAGCAAGATGAACCAGACCAGCAATTGGGGAGCTCAGGTCCTGACCGCGGCCGCCTGCGGACAGTTGGGCGACCGCGAGGCCGCTGCACAGCCGTTGCGCGAGTTGCTCCAGCTCCGGCCCGACGCCGCCGCCCGGGTGAGCGCGGACGCTGAGAAGTGGTTCGATGCCGACTACGCGGCGCACCTCATCGAAGGCCTGCGCAAGGCCGGGCTCGACGTTCTCGAGGCTGGCGCCATCGTCGCTCCTCGTGTCCCGGCGCCGGCCATGGCGCCAGGCGTGAACCGCAGCTCCGGGGTCTCGCGTGCCGACGAAGGCTTCTGGGTCGCCGTTCTGCCCTTTCGCTTCGTAGGCAACGACCCCGGTCTCACTGCCCTCGCCGAAGGCTTCACCGACGACATCGTCACCAACATGTCGAAATTCTCTTACTTGCGCGTCGTCGCGCGCAGCTCTACCGCCCAGTATGCGCAACGCGCGGTCGATGTCCGCACCGCGGCGAAAGAACTCGGGGCGCGCTACGTCCTCGAAGGCAGCATCCGCCAGGCCGGACCCAAGGTTCGAATCGCAGTCCAGCTCGTCGACGCCAACGCGGGTGCCAGTCTTTGGGCCGAGAGCTATGACCGAAACTTCACCCTTGAGACCATGCTCGACGTTCTCGACGACGTCGTGCCCCGCCTCGTCGCCACCATCGGCGACGCTCAGGGCATTCTTGCCCACAGCATGACCGAAGCCCTCCGCGGCCGTGATCCCGCCTCGCTCACGCCCTACGAAGCCCTGCTCCGTAGCTTCGGATTCCATCAGCACGTCAGCGCCGAAGAACATTTCGCCGGCATCACCGCCCTGGAACATGCCGTAAAGCTGGCGCCCGATCACGCTGAGTGCTGGGCCATGCTCTCCTGGCTCTATCGCGCCGAGTTTACTCACGGATATCACCCCCGCCCCGATTCCATGAATCGTTCCCTGGAAGCGGCGCGCCGCGCCGTGAACCTCGCGCCTTCCAGCCAACTCGCCCATGCCGCCATGGCCTCAGCCCATTTCTTCCGCCGCGAACTCCACGAGTTTCGCGCCGTTGCCGAGCGCGCACTCGCCCTCAATCGCATGCAAGGCTACACGACGGCCTTCCTCGGCCTCCATTTCGCCTATTCGGGGGAATGGGAACGCGGCTGTGCCCTCTGCGAGCACGCCACGCAACTGAATCCCAATCACCCCGGTTGGTATTGGTTGCCGCTGGTGATGAACGCTTACCGCCAGCACGACGGCGAACGAGCGCTCGAGCATGCGCTCAAGATCAACATGCCAGGCTTATGGACGGCGCAAGTGGCCCTCACCGCCGTCAATACCCAGCTCGGACGGATGGAACAAGCCCGCACCGCGCTTCGCAGCTTGCTCGCCAATCGTCCTGACTTCCCAGCCCAGGCGCGGGGACACCTCAGCATCTGGTGGCTGCCGGACCTCGTAGAGCAATTGCTCGGCGACCTCCGCAAAGCCGGGCTCCAGATTCCCAACCAGCCTCCGACCCCTGCTGAACACTAATCACCGGGACCTGGGATTTACCCGTATCGATCTCCGCGGCTTTCCCTGGCGATCAGAAGCTGCACTGCGCGAGCCGAAGGGCGGTAAAAAGCTCTTCTCCGCGCCCTCTGCGCCCCTTCTCCGCGTCTTCTGAGTTTTAAGATTTCTTTTGCGTTTTAAGACTTTCTTCCACCAATCTTCCATGGTGCATGCGCATTGGCGCAACCTGGAATGACAACAATCGCCCTTCCTTCTCAAGCTCGAAGCAGCTTTGCCGCTAAAGTTTTTTCGCCAGCCGCAACTCTCCGCCGACAGACGCCCACCCCGCGACCTGCGTCCCCCTTCTGCTACACTCCCTCAGAGCATGCGGACGGACATCCTCCCTCTCTGTGACAAACATTTTCGCACCATGGAAGCCTGCATCGCCCCCTACAGCCCCGACTACTCCATCGACTTCTTCCGCTGCACCGACAAGTTCTGCGGTCGCTGTTTCGGCGAACGCGTAGGCTACGCCACCCCGCGCCGCGACAACATCCCCGACATCACCCCCGATCAGCCCCGCTGCGATATGCACGGTCGCCCCATGTTCATCGTCAGCTTCGATCGCTCCCACAACCGCATCACGTACGCCTGCACCGAACCCGGCTGCACCCAACGCGTCCTCAAAACTTGACGGCGCATGTCGAGCACAGGACTCCCATCCCTCACTTCCAACAACCATCTGTCGCAGTCTCTCTTCACCTGGTAACCTTCAAAGCCCTGTTGCTGGACTGGTTAACATTGATCCTCCGCGCTACTCTGCGAGCAGCCTCCGCGTCCTCTGCGTTCTAAGATTCTTTGCCCACTCGGCTCCGCGCAGTCCAGGCGTCGCCGAAGGCAGGATCGAAGCCTGCCCGGAGCGAACCGGAGGGACAGCGAAAAGAATACTTCCGCATCAACGAATAGCCTCTGTCATCCTGAGCGAAGGGAGCCGCCAGGCGAAGGTAGCGAAGGACCCGTGCACCACCTGACTCCTGCGCGGTGCCCCGGGATCGCGTCCGTTCTTTGGACGCAAACCTCGGTCTCCTCACATTTTCCTTCGCGTCCGTTGCGGCCCTTCTTCGCGCCCGGAGCCTGCCCTGAGCGGAGCCGAAGGGCGGTTAATAGCTCTTAAGCCTAAAACCCCGCTGAACCTCCGACTTAGGCGGCTTTTCCCTTCTTGTTCCGAAAAACGAACAAAAACCACCTCGCCTCTCCAACCCCAACGCTCTCGTGCCAAATTGCTTCATGCTCGGGAGGCGCCACCCTTGAACATTCGACAAGTCCTCAATGAACTCAAATCGCAACGCCGACAGATCGACAAAGCCATCGCCGCGCTCGAACGCGTTGCCATCGCCCGCAAACCGCGCCAAAAACCCCAGTCCGCAGAGGCTCAGTCTTCCAAAACCGATCGTGGCAAACTCTTACTCTTCAAACCACTCCGCACTTCGAAAGCAAATCGCGAACCGGGCACCAGGGACCGCAGCGAACGCCTGTGATGCCCACCGGCGACCGCGCCGGGACAGCTTGCTGTTCTCTGCGCCCTCTCGCCGTTCTCTGCGTTTCAAGCTTTTGTCGACACCCGCAACTCGACACTCGACATGAAACATTCTTCCTCTACCGCGCTGCGACATACCACGCACAATACGTATGACGCATTGGCAAGGTTCTACGCGATCAAGGTAAGTACGACGAGGCGATCACTTACTTCGCGGCCGTTGCGGTTAGAATTTCTTTAGCCGCGGACTGTCCCCTTAAGTTTTGGAAGAAGCCTTCGAACTACGCCCGCCCCGGCCGGCTGAGCGCATCCAGCGCATCGGCGAGACTCGGAAAAATCGGAAACAAGTGCGCCATCTTCGTAATCTCCAGCAGATGAACAATCCGCGGATTGACTCCCGTCAGCACCGTCCGCTGCCCCGACTTGTGCCGGGTCACATAGGCGGTCACCAGCGACCCCAGCCCTGCCGAGTCGATGTAGGGCACCTCGGTCAAGTCCAGGATTACCGTCGGAACGTTCTCCCGCCGAATCGCGTTCTGAAAATCGGCAAGATTCTCCGTGACCAGTGGCCCCTTGAGCACGAGCACGCCCCCGCCACCCCGGCTGTTGAACGGTCGCTCCACCTGCAATGGTTCCGACTTCATGTACGGATTGTAACCCGCCCGGCGACGCCTTCCCCGCCTGCTTGCGGACGCTCCCACTCCTTTTGTGATAGCTTCCCCAGCGCAGCCAGGATTCGCGCCAGAGTATGCGCCTTCGACGTCCAATCTCGTTGGCCCTCCTCACCTTGGGGCTCGCCAGCCAAGCTTCCCCTCAAGCTCCTTCCCTCGCCCTCATTCAAATCGGACTGAAGGCCGCCCAGGCCGATAACAAGTTCGCCCTAATCCTGGTAACCGACAACCATTCCGGAGACCTCGAGTCCTCCACTCAACAAGTCCTCGCCGACCCGCGCCTCCGCTCGCACATCGTCTACGTTCGAGCCACCGCAGGACAGGACCCCGACGCCCTCAAAATCGCCGCTCTCGTCTCCGACACTCTGCCGCCCACCATCCCTGTGCTCGTACTGATCACGCCCACCGCACAGGGCCTCAACGCCCTCGGCGGAATTTCCGGCACGCCCGCTGTGGCCGTTCTTCAGCAATGGTTGATGGAAAAAATCTGCGGCGTGTTCGCACAGCATCTGGTCGGCGCCCCGCCCATGGATGCGGATCTCACCGCTCTGTGCCAACCCGCCCTCGGCACACCCAGCGCCCCGAGCCCCGGTAATTTCGGCACCGCGAGCGCGCCTCTCGTGCAGTTTCCTCTAAGCCGGGCCGAAGCCGATCTCTCCCGGCTCACCCGGCAACCCCCGCACCTCGCCGGCACATGGAAGGGCACTGCGCAGAAAATTATCTGTGGCGATCCGCGCGGCACCGCGCAGTTGGTGCTGACGCTCAGCGACACCGGATACAAAGCCCCAAACTCCGCACTCAGCGTCGGAAACGTCACCGGCAATCTCTCGATCGACGGCACACCCAAAGGCGCTTTCGGAGCCGACTACGGCAACGCGACCCTGCAAACCAATCCCCTCGAGCAATCGTTCGCCACCGCCTGGACACCGCTCGATCTCCAGCATCCCAGCGCGACCCCGCAATTTCACCACTACCTCAAACTCACAGCCAAAGACGCCTGGGGCGGCGTCGGCTACTACCAAACCCTGACCGGCGCCTTCTTCGCCAGCGACAGTGCCTGCCCACAGTACGGCGACCAAGGCCGCGTCCTCAAAGCCCAACTCAAGAAGCAATAGCGCCGACATTGGCCGCCGGGGGTATACCCCCCTCCCCCCGGTCTTGTGGAATCAGAAGCTTACGCGGGACAGAGCACCAAAATCTTTGGCTTCAAAGGACTTATAGGCAAAATATTCCCGACAAAGGACTTATCGCACGCAATCTAAGTGATTCGGGAACACGCCCAGCGAGTTATCTATAACCTTTTGAAGTGC
>Ga0307478_10002078_pt1 | contig 16353 bp, 12 predicted proteins | sample atmos_gasesECM4C_2_FD_203713 | JGI IMG/M metagenome (GOLD analysis project Ga0307478, IMG submission 203713) | Hardwood forest soil microbial communities from Morgan-Monroe State Forest, Indiana, United States - atmos_gasesECM4C_05 | ecosystem: Environmental > Terrestrial > Soil > Temperate...
GCGGTTGTAGGCTCGTAGTGTGCGACTGCGCTGAGCGGCACGACCTTGCCCTGAGAGGTCCTGATGTACACATCGTTCAGGCCCAAGGGAGACTGCCAGAACCTCGGCTCCACCTCCAAGACCACGTGATACTGGTTAACGCCGGTGTACATCGTCGAAACTTGTGCCTGGCCGAACGCTTCATAGAGCGTGCTGTCGATCTGCTGCGGCGTAATTCCAAGCCGAGCCGCAGTTGCACGGTCGTAGACAACGTACATTTGCAGCCCGCTGTTTTGCTGATCGGTGTTTACGTCGGTCAACATCCGCATTTTACGCATCTGCTGCAGGAGGAGCGGGCCCCACTGCACCAGGTCCTGCAAGTTGTCGCTCTGAATTGTGTATTGGAATTGAGCGCTACTCATGCGGCCGCCAATGCGCAGATCCTGTCCGGCCTGTAAGAATGTATTCGCTCCGGGAACGGCCAGCAGCTTCGGGCGCAAGCCGTCAATCACCTGATTCGCGGTAACCTTTCTCTGCTCGAGGGGTTTAAGCCCCAGATAGATGAATCCGCTGTTGGATGCGCCGTTTCCGCCGGTAAAGGCCATCACATTCTGAACCGCCGGGTCCGTTCTCACCACATCGACGATGCGCTTCGTGGCCACCTGCATGGCCTGGAAGGAAATATCCTGGGAACCCTGAATGCCGCCAAAGACCGTGCCGTTGTCCTGCTGAGGGAAGAATCCCTTCGGGACGATATTGAAGAGATAAATGTTGAAGCCGATGGTGATCAGAAGAACTGTCAACGTCAGCGCCGAGTGTTCCAATACCCACGTAAGCGAGCGCTCGTAACTCCGTAATACCCACTGAAATCCTCTTTCGCTGAGGTCGTAGAGCTTTCCCCTATTCTGTTCGTCAACGTGTTTCAGCAGCCGTGAACACATCATGGGCGTGGCAGTAAGCGAAACCGCCAGCGAGACCAGGATCGCTACGGACAGTGTCACTGCAAACTCGCGGAAGAGCCGGCCGACAATCCCGCCCATCATCAGAATCGGGATAAAGACAGCAACCAGCGAAATACTGATCGACAGCACCGTAAAGCCGATTTCGCTCGCGCCCTTCAGGGCCGCCTGCATCGGCCTCATACCCTGCTCGAGGTAGCGGGTGATGTTTTCAATCACCACAATCGCATCGTCAACAACGAATCCCGTCGAGATGGTGAGAGCCATCAAAGACAAGTTGTCAATGCTGTATCGGCAGAGATACATCACGCCAAACGTGCCAATCAGCGAAACCGGCACCGCCACGCTGGGGATGAACGTGGCGCGGAAATTCCGCAGGAAGAGAAACACCACCAGGATGACCAGGCCAATCGAGATGACGAGAGTCCGTTCAACATCGCGAACCGAGGCACGAATCGTCGTCGTGCGGTCCAGCACCACGTTGACGTCGATGGCCGCTGGAATGGAAGCCTTCAATGACGGAATCGCCGCGCGGATGCGGTCCACGGTATCAATAATGTTAGCGCCCGGTTGACGGAAGATAATGATCAGCACCGAAGGTTGGCCGTTGACGAAACCAGCGGCCCGGATATTTTCAGTGGAGTCCTGGACGTTGGCAACGTCTGACAGCTTGACCGCCGCACCGTCGTGGTAACCAACAACAAGCGGCATGTAATCGATAGCTTTCAGGAGCTGATCGTTGCTGGCGATGTCCATGCTCGTGCTGCCATTAGCGATCTGACCTTTGGGAGCGTTCGCGTTTTGCTTGTTGAGCATCATCGCAACATCTTGCAAGCCCAATCCGAAGTTGTTGAGCTGCGTGGGATTGACGTCAACCCGGACGCCGGGAAGGGAACTTCCGCCGACGGAGACCTGGCCCACGCCCCGCACTTGCGATAGCCGCTGTGCCATGATCGTTGAAGCGGCATCGTACATCTTGCCGCGGTCGTACACGGGCGAGGTTAGCGCCACGATCATAATCGGGGCATCGGCGGGATTTACCTTTCGATAGGTCGGATTGGCGGGGAGGTTCGACGGAAGGTAACTGCGGGCCGCGTTGATCGCCGCCTGGACGTCGCGAGCAGCCCCATCAATATTGCGGCTCAGATCGAACTGGAGGGTGATGCTCGTGGTGCCTAGGAAGCTGGCGGAAGTCATCTCGGTCACACCGGCGATGCGGCCGAATTGGCGTTCGAGTGGCGTTGCAACGGACGAAGCCATGATCTCCGGGCTGGCTCCGGGCAAACTCGCTCCCACCGAAATTGTCGGAAAGTCGATTTGCGGAAGGGGCGAAACCGGCAGGGCCCGGAAAGCGACTGCACCCGACAAAGCAATCGCCGCCGTAAGAAGCGTTGTTGCAACCGGCCGACGGATAAATGGGGAAGAAAGGCTCATCGCATCAGTCCGCGGGGACTACCTCCGGACCGGAATCGGCGGCGCTGCGCCGGAAGAATCTTCCCGCCAGCCGGTCGAAGAAAATGTAAATCACCGGCGTCGTGTATAGGGTAAGAATCTGGCTCAAGATCAAACCGCCCACCATGGAAATTCCCAGCGGCCGCCGTAGCTCCGAACCAATGCCGGCGCCGAGGGCAAGCGGAATTCCGCCAAGGAGCGCCGCCATCGTGGTCATCATGATGGGGCGGAAGCGCAGAAGGCAGGCTTCGTAGATGGCGTCTTCGGACTTTTTTCCTTCCTTGCGTTCAGCCTCCAGCGCAAAGTCGATCATCATAATTCCATTTTTCTTGACGATGCCGATCAGCAGGATGATGCCGATCAGCGCGACCACGCTTAGCTCCTGGCCGCACAGGAGCAGAGCCAGAATCGCGCCTACACCTGCCGAGGGCAGCGTTGACAGAATCGTGACGGGATGAATGTAACTCTCGTAGAGCACGCCCAGCACGATATACACGGTGACCAGGGCCGCGAGGATTAGAATGGGTTCATTGGACAGCGAAGCCTGGAACGACGCCGCGGTTCCCTGAAACGCTCCCTGAACGCTGAGCGGCATGCCGATTTCCTGCTGAGCCTTCTCGATCGCTTCGGTGGCTTCTCCGAGCGAGGCATTAGGCGCCAGGTTGAACGAAATGGTTACCACCGGGAACTGGCCCTGGTGATTGATCGAGAGCGGACTGTTCTTCATTTCGAGATGCGTAAAGGTGCTGAGGGGTACCGCCCCGCCATTCGTCGCTGACACCGCGGAGGGAAACGCGGAACCTGTTGTAGCGGAAGTGTTGGTTGAAGCCTTAGGGCTCGGCGACGCAGTGCTAAAGGTTCCTGCCGTGCCGGAAGCGGTGACCACCTGGCTATTTGAGGAGGAGCCAGTCGTGAGCGCTCCGGGAGCCAGCGCGGACCGCACATAAATGTCCTGTAGCTTCGCGGGGGCGTTCTGGAAGTCAGGCCGGGTCTCGAGCACGACGTGGTACTGATTTAGCTGCGTATAGAGGGTGTTCACCTGGCGTTGGCCGAAAGCGTCATACAGTGTCTGATCAATCGTTTGCGGCGTGATCCCCATGCGCGAAGCAGTGACGCGATCGACGATAAGAGACGCCGTAAGGCCGGAGGTCTGTTGGTCGGTTGCCAGATCGCGGAGTTCCGGCATCTGCTGCAACTTGGCCATCAGCCGGTTCGTCCAGTGATTCAGTTCGTTCGGGTCGGGATCCTCGAGCGTGTACTGATATTGCGTGCGGCTGACGCGATCTTCGACGGTCAGGTCCTGCACGGGTTGCATGTACAAGGTGATGCCGTCAATTTTGGCGAGATTAGGCTGTAGACGGCGAATCACGTCGGAGGCACTTAATTTTCGGTCTTCCAGGGGCTTCAGATTGATCTGGACGCGTCCGCTGTTCAGCGTGGTATTGGTGCCGTCGACGCCGATAAACGAGGAGAGGCTTTCGACGGCGGGATCTTGAAGGATAAGGCCGGCTAATTCCTGCTGCTTTTGCGCCATCGCGGCGAATGAAATGGTTTGAGACGCTTCGGAAATGCCCTGGATGATTCCCGTGTCCTGAACCGGGAAAAAGCCTTTGGGAATGACGATGTAAAGGAGAACGGTGAGGACGAGTGTGGCCACAGCCACAAGCAGGGTCGCGGTCTGGCGCTGCAGCACCCAACGGAGAGTGCTGGCGTAAAAGGCAATGATCCGGGTAAAGGCTTCCTCCGAAGCGCGGTAGAAACGGCCCTGTTTGTCCTTGGGCGTGTGACGCAGCAGGCGCGAACACATCATCGGCGTGAGAGTCAAAGAAACAAAGGCCGACACAAGAATGGTGACGCTCAGGGTGATGGCAAATTCCCGGAAGAGCCGGCCAACGATGTCACCCATGAACAGCAGCGGAATCAAAACGGCGATAAGCGAAATCGTCAGCGAGACGATCGTGAACCCGATCTGCTCCGAGCCCTTGAGCGCGGCCTCCAACGGCGTGTCGCCCTCTTCGATAAAGCGGATGATGTTCTCGATCATCACGATCGCGTCATCCACGACAAACCCGGTGGAAATCGTCAGCGCCATCAGGGTCAGGTTATTGAGGCTGAAGCCTGCCATGTACATGACGCCGAATGTGCCCACGATCGAAAGGGGCACGGCGACGCTCGGGATTACGGTAGCGGACAAATTGCGTAAAAAGAGAAATATGACCATGACCACGAGAGCCACGGTCAGCATCAACTCAAATTCGACATCCTTGACCGAGGCGCGAATCGTCGTGGTGCGATCCGTCAGCACATCGACCTGCAACGCGGCGGGCAGATTGCTCTTCAGCACCGGGAGGATCTTTTTGATCCGGTCGACCACCTGAATGATGTTTGCCCCAGGTTGCCGCTGAATATTCACGATCACGGCGGGAGTCTCATTCATCCACGCGGCCTGGCGAATATTCTCCACGCCGTTGACCACCGTGGCCACGTCGGAAAGTTTCACTGGTGAGCTGTTGTGATAGGCGATGATCACCTGTTCAAAGTCTGTGCTGGTCAGGAGTTGGTCGTTCGATTGAATCTGATAATCCTGTTGGGGGCCGTCGAAATTGCCCTTTGCCTGATCGAGGCTGGTCTGTTGGATCGCGGTCCGCACATCCTCCAGATTGATTCCGTAGGCGGACAACTGCGTGGGATTTACCTGAATCCGTACCGCCGGCTTCTGACCGCCGCTGATACTGACGAGTCCAACGCCCGGCAATTGCGATATTTTTTGGGCCAGGCGCGTGTCCGCGAGATCTTCGACTTGAGACAGCGGCAGAGTCTTGGAACTCAGTGCCAAGGTCAGGATCGGCGTGTCCGCCGGATTCGACTTGCTGTAAATCGGCGGCACCGGCAAATCCGACGGCAAGTACGTCTGTGCGGCGTTGATCGCTGCCTGGACTTCCTGTTCCGCTACGTCGATGTTCAATTCAAGCGCGAACTGCAAGACAATAATCGAGCTGCCGTCCGAGCTCGTCGAGGTCATCTGGTTCAGCCCGGGAACCTGCCCGAATTGCCTTTCGAGCGGCGCGGTTACCGCCGACGCCATTACGTCCGGATTTGCCCCCGGATAAAACGTCACCACCTGAATCGTGGGATAGTCGACTTCCGGAAGGGCCGAAACAGGCAACTGCAGATAGGCCACGAATCCTGCCAGCAAAATCGCCGCCATCAGCAGCGATGTCGCCACAGGCCTAAGAATGAATGGGCGCGACGGGCTCACTGCGCGGAACCCCCACCCTTCTTGCCATTGGACGCGCCGCTGGCTGGCGCTCCGGAGGGCTGTCCACCGGGCTTGCCGCCACTTTGCGGATTGTTCTGCGATGGAGGGCGGACCGTAACCTTCGATCCATCCTGTAGCTTGTCAAATCCGCTGATGGCGACAACGTTGCCAGGCTCGATTCCCTGAACCTGCGTCATGGTTCCGTCGGTGACGCCGGGTGTGACGGGTTGGATGGAGGCCGTCTGGTCCGCGCCGATCACATAGACAAAAGCCCCCTGGGCATTCCGCTGAATGCCCGGAGTCGGAATCAGTGCGACGTTATGCAACGTATCCACGAGCAATCGGGCATTCACGAACTGGCTCGGAAACAACGTGTCGTCCTTGTTGGGAAACATCGCTTTGAGTTTCACGGTGCCGGTCGTCGTATCGATCATATTGTCGAGGGTCAGCAGGTAACCGCTGGCGAGTTTCGTAGCCTGCTCGCGATCGAACGCGTCGACAGACAGACGGGCGCCCTTGTGCAGTTGCTGCTGGATTTTCGAGAGATGGTCTTCGGCGATGCTGAAGATGACTGTGATCGGCTGCAATTGCGTAACCACAACAAGCGCAGTGGTGCTGTTTGCTTGAACGATGTTTCCGGGGTCGACCAGGCGAAGGCCCACTCTCCCATCGATCGGGGAAGTGATGTGCGTGTACACCAGGTTCACTTTTGCATTGGCCAGGATGCCTTCATCATTCTTGACCGTGCCTTCATATTGAAGAACCACCTGCTGCTGATCGTCCAATTGTTGCTTGGCGATGGCGTTCCGACTGAACGCCTGCTGGTAGCGATCCAGATCAATCCTGGCTTCGTTCAGGAGAGCTTGGTCGTGTGCCAACTGGCCTTCGGCTTGAGTCAGTTGCGCCTGATACGGGCGTGGATCGATTTCGAGCAGCGGATCCCCTTTGCGAACCATCTGTCCTTCGCGATAGTAGACCTGCGTTATTTCGCCTTGCACGCGGCTGGTGACCGTCACGGTGTAGACGGGTGTCACGGTGCCGAGAGCATCGAGATAGACTCCGATGTCGCCTTGTTTAGCGACGGCCGTGGAAACCGCGACGGACCGAGCGACCGGATCAGGATTACTCTTTGCCTGTTGCGCCGAGGTGTGGCGCAGGTAGAGCACAATCGCAGCGATCAGCACCGCGGCGACCAGGAGCCATGCCCACTTGGATCGGGGACTGGGCGACGGGCTCGAGGGCCCGCTTGCGTCCGGACTTTTCGTTTCCACAGAATTTGTCTGCTGTTGCGTCATTCGCACTCCCCAATTCCCAAAGTTCCTTAGTGCTATTTCAGGGTGGACCTGTGACCTATCGTCATCTCAAGAAGGAAGACTCGGTCCGGGAGTAGGGAGTTAAGGGGCGCAGCCGTATACCTCTCTGAGCCGCTTCGTCCGCTTACCGAGCCCGTACTCATACGACGTGTTGTGAAGGTCCTCCGTTTCATTGTGCTCGGAGCGCAACGCACGAAATACATTCGACCTAGCAGCACGAAAACGATTAATGAACGCCCGGTTCGGCGAATAACCCCTTTGCGTTCATTAGATTTAGGATGAAACGCCGGAAAGATAGCTTCATTCGCAGGCCCTTGAACACTTCCTTCGCGAAGTTCCTTACCTCCTCAAGTCCAGCTTAAGGTGGTATAAAAGTTTGACCTTATCTATTTCAAGCGAATGGTCGTGAGCAAATCAAAGACGCCGCACTGTGTGAGCCAGGAATTGAAATGAACGCGAAACCAGACCATGCGGCCATGCTCAGAGTTGCTCTCGCGGAAGCCCGCCAGGGTCTCAAGGAGGGGGGCATTCCAATCGGCGCCGCTATTTTCGATAGCGAAGGCCGGCTGCTAGGCGCGGGGCACAATCGTCGCGTGCAAAACGGCGACCCTTCCATGCACGGCGAGACCGATGCTTTTCGCAATGCGGGACGCCAGCCGAGCTACCGCAACCTGGTTATGGTGACTACCCTGGCCCCTTGCTGGTATTGCAGCGGCCTTGTCCGGCAGTTTGGCTTCGGCACCGTGGTGGTTGGCGAAAGCAGGAATTTTCAAGGAGGGATCGCGTGGCTGCGCTCTCTCGGTGTACAGGTGATCGACCTCGATTCGAACGAGTGCGCCTCCTTGCTCGGTGATTACATTCGCGCGAATCCTGCCATCTGGAACGAGGATATTGGGCAGGAATAAAGCCCCTTAAAGGCGGGAGTTGCAAGATAGAAACGGCGGCCTCGAATTAGGCCAAGCTGCCGCATCCATTTTCCACACGGATTTTGCCGCAAAGGCCGGGGGAATTTTGATGAATCTCCCGGGAAAACATTTTATCGAACAACAACCTCAGGCAAACTGATATTCTCGCAAAGAGTGGAAGATTCAAGATCGAACCGCACCGGGTCTCATCGCGAGCGGGGAAGGCCTCCATGAATCTGGATAAGGGAGTGTTAGAGACGCTCCCCAAAGTTCTTTTGCATGAACACCTGGACGGCGTGTTGAGGCCGACGACCGTTATTGAGCTGGCCCGAAGCGCGAATTACCCCGGGCTCCCTACCGAAGACCATCAGGAACTGGCGCGATGGTTTCACCGGGGTGCGAACCAGGGCAGCCTACCGAAGTATCTGGAAGGTTTTGCCCACACGATTGCCGTGATGCAGACCGAGGAGGCGTTAGAGCGCGTCGCCCACGAGCAGGCTGAAGACCTCAGCCGCGACGGTGTGGTGTACTTCGAAACTCGATTTGCGCCACTGTTTCATACGCAGAAAGGCCTGACGCACCAGCAAGTGGTATCCGGTGTGCTGAAAGGGCTGGAGAGAGGCCGGAAGGATTTCGGAGTTCGCTCGGGGCTGATTATTTGCGCGATGCGTAATATGGACGTTTCGCTTGAAATGGCGGAGCTGGCGGTCGATTTTCGCGAACGGGGAGTCGTCGGATTCGATCTGGCAGGCGAGGAGGGCGGCTTTCCTCCGAAGAAACATGTGGACGCGTTCCACTACATTCAGCGGCAGAATTTCAATATCACGATTCACGCAGGCGAAGGCTTCGGCAAGGAATCTATCTGGCAGGCGATCCAGTATTGCGGCGCGCACCGCATCGGACATGGCACGCGCCTGATTGACGATATCGCGGTCGCGGACGGCAGGGCAGTGAAGCTCGGCGACCTCGCACAATACGTTCTCGATAAGCGAATCCCGCTGGAGCTTTGCCTGTTGAGCAATGTCCACACGGGCGCTGCCCCCAGTCTGGCCGAGCATCCCTTCAAGCTTTTGTATCAGGAGAAGTTCCGCGTTACCCTTAACACCGATAATCGCCTGATGAGCGACACGACCATGACCAAGGAATTCGAGGCCGCCCGGGATACGTTTGACCTGACGCTAAACGATTTTGAAAAGATCACCATCAATGCGATGAAAAGCGCCTTCCTTCCTTATGACCAGCGCTGCGATTTCATTTATTCCGTCATCAAACCGGGCTACGCGAAAATCCGCGCTGCTCTCGCCGTGAGCTGACCGCGCGGGTTGGAATGTGGCGGATATTTGGGCTATGTCGCAAGACGTGCCAGAGTTTCCGCGAGCACTTTGACTCCACGTTCGATGTCTTCGGGTGACGCGTATTCGTCTGGCCGATGGCTGTAGCCATTACGGCATGGAATGAAAAGCATGGCCACGGGAGCCACGCGCGACATGAAAAGCGAGTCATGATAGGCGCGGCTGACCATTTGCATGTAGCGTAGTCCCTGCCGCGCGCAAGATTCAGCAAGCGCGTCGATGATTGCTGGCGCGCAATCGGCGGGTGCATCGGCATTCAACAGTTCCCTGCGTATTGAAACCTGGCGCTTCGCAGCTAGGGTGTGGCACGCGGTGTCAATCGCCTGTATCACCTCGTCACGCCGCCCCAGATTTGTGTCGCGGACATCCACGCTCAGGCGCACCTGGCTCGGTATGCTGTTGATGGCGCCGGGAAACACATCGCACATGCCGACGGTTGCCACGGTGTCGACCGCTCCGCTGGCTTGCGCTTCGTTTTCGATGGAAAGGATCAGTTCCGCCGCCGCGCAAAGGGCGTCCCTGCGGTCGGGCATCAAGACTGCCCCCGCATGCCCGCCCGCGCCTTCAATCGAAATGCGCAGGCTCGCCGGAGCCGCGATGTTGCTCACAATGCCAAGAGGAACTTGCTGCCGCTCCAGCAGTGGCCCCTGCTCAATGTGCAATTCCACAAATGCTTTATAGTAGCCGGAGGGCATTTTCAGCTCTTCGAGTTCTCCTTGCACTCCCGCCGTCCGGCGTACCTCCTCGAGCGGCGCTCCATCTCTGTCGGCTAATTTTCTTGCGGCATCAGGCGAGAGGCTTCCCGACAGCAGACGGCTGCCGAGGCAACCGATCCCGAAGCGAGTCGGCTCTTCCGAAGTAAACATCAGCAGTTCAATCGGATGTTTCGGCCGAAATCGGCTGCGTTGCAACGCGCGGATCGCCTCAAGGCCGCCGAGGACGCCAACGACACCGTCGTATTTTCCGGCGTTCGGAATCGCATCGATATGCGAGCCGGTACCAACGGCAGGTCCGCTCGCTTCGGGGCCAGTCCAACGCGCGAAGATGTTTCCGATTGCGTCCTGCCGCACGCTGAGGCCGGCTTCCTCGCAACGCGCTTTCAGCCATGCGCGAGCTTTGAGATCCGTTGGTGTAAAAACGATTCGTGTGACTGCCGGTGGCTCGCCGTCAGAGATCGCAGCCAGGTCGTCGATCTCGGCGCAGAGGCGCCTACGGTCGATTTCCAGATTCATCACGGCACGCTTGCCAGCGGATGGCGGTTCCAATTTTTGTAGATGAGATACTTCGCGGGTACTTTGCCGATTGCTCCGAACCACTGTGCGCACCACGGCCCCATCCAGATGAAGTCGCCGGCAGTGACGGGATACCATGAGTCTCCCAGGCGGTAAATGCCACCGCCTTCGAGCATCATCAGGCCGTGTTCCATCACGTGCATTTCCACCATGCTCAGCGAGGCGCCCGGTTGGTACACCATGGTGTTCACGGCGAAGTCGAAATTCATCGCATCCGGGAGCAGGCATCTCACCTGCAGGTCGGGATCATCGCCAAGTGGGTGCGAGGATACCGCGTCTTCGCGAGAGACAATCAGTTTCGGTGGCTCAATCGACACTAAAGGCTGGTATGGCTTTTCGATGACAGAAGCGCGGCTTGCTTTCGCCGCTACCACGCGATGCGGCAATCCTTCGGGTAAGTAAGCGTAGCCTCGAGTCACTAACTCCCTCTGCCGGCCGTCAATCTCCAACTTGAGTTGACCCTCAAGCACAAAAAGAAAACGCTGTGCCGGTGTGCCGCCGAGTTCACCGCCGGACTCGAATTCTGCAGTGTACTGCGCAAATTTCGCGCCCATGGCCGGGCCGGCGTGAACAACAGCCATGCACCCTTTCATGCCTGGTAGCGTAGTACGAACGAAGGTGTCGGCCGTCAGGAGCAGGTGATTTCGCTGCTGAGAACTTCGCGTTTGACCTAGATTATGCACGACACATCCTTTTTTGAAATTCCGGCGAACTGGCAAGCTGATCGAGAAAATACAATCCACACTCGAGCGCCTTCTCTACATCCTCCTGCAAGACTGACTCCGCAGGGTCGTGGCTGATGCCCCCCGGACTCCGCAGAAAAATCATGGCGGCTGGAATCTTCTCAGCCAGGATCATGGCATCGTGGCCTGCTCCGCTGACCATGCGGTACGGTTCAGAGCCTGTCTTCCGGACCGCTTCCTCGATTTGCTGGACCAGAAACGGATCCATGTCCACCGCTTTTTGGTTGAGAAATTCGCTCCTTCGAAGCGACAAACCGCGCCGTTCCGCAATTTCTTGCGCCTGTCTCACGACGATCTCGACCGCACGCTTTCGAACGTCATCCGACTTGTGCCGCACGTCGAGAGTTAGCCGGACCTCCCCGGCAATCACGTTTGTTGCCCCGGGCGTTGTTTCGATGCGGCCCACCGTAGCGACAAGGGTCAGTTCACTCTGAGCCGTACGCTCCACCGCAACGATCCATTCTGCAGCCGCGGCTAGCGCATCGTGCCGGAGATGCATCGGCGTTGTGCCCGCGTGATTCGCGCGGCCAAGAAAGCACAGCTCCATGCGCGTCTGCCCGGCTATGGCTTCAACCACTCCTAAAGGTTGTTCCAACGATTCCAGCACGGGACCTTGCTCGATGTGAAACTCAAGATAGGCAAGCGTATCGTCTTTCAACGCCGCGCGCGGAATCTCCGTGGGATTCAGTCCAAAATGTTCGATGGCCGTTCGCACAGAGATTCCCTTCGCGTCCCTCCGGTTCAGCAGTTCCTCATCGAGCCTTCCCACCAGCGCACGGCTGCCGATGAACGGCGTGCCAAAGCGAACGCCTTCCTCCTCCGAAAAGCCTATCACCTCAATTCCGAAAGGCAGCCTTCGCCCTTCGAGAGCCTCGAGCAGCGTCACGGCCAAGACGACTCCGAGAATGCCGTCGTACGCACCGGCATTCGGCACCGTGTCGAGGTGCGACCCAACAAGCACCCGCGGCGCCGCGGGCTGCTCGCCAGCATAGAATCCGCGCAAGTTTCCGGCGGCGTCGAGGGCCACCTTGGCACCAAGTGCGTTCAACCAACTCTCAAGCTCACGGTGGCAATTACGCATGGGCGGCGAAAGAAACGAGCGGAGTGTGCCGCCTGCCATTTCGGAGAAAGTCGCCAGTCTCTGACAGCGTGCGATGATCTCCTCCGCGCGAATTTTCAAACTTCGTGTGGTTGGCACCACGTCTTAGCCCTGCCGTCTAAGGCGTGCCTCGATATAGCCGTGCGGCTCGTTGATTGGCACGAAAATTTGGTCAGGGTTGTCCTGTCCAAAACGCGAGAGGTCCACCAAGAGGCAGTGGATGTTCGGCATCGTCAATTCGATGTCGTCAATTTCGGGAATTTTTAAGAGCGCGGCTTCCCCCATGGCGTACAAGGTGTGCTGAACCGATTTGCTCGTATGCCCGGCAAACGTGGCAAGAAGAATATCGCGAATCTGGGATCGCAGGGTTTCGAAGGAAACATCGGGCCGAGAATAATGCCAGGATGCGCGCGCGGCGGTGCCAAACAAGCGATCGGTGGCTTCGGGCAGCGTCGTCAGTGAATCTCTGATGAACCCCGTAAATTCGGAGCCGGCAGTTTTCAGGATGATGAGATTATTAAGTCCCGACCGCACTTCGAAGCTGCCACCCCGCGTCAGCGCGACCTCCGCCGTCTGGCATTCTGCGCTCGATTGCAGAAATGCAGTCGGATGCGGCTTTCCGCCGACCGGCAGATGCTCCCAGGTTTTCTCTGATAGCGTGACTCGCCCTGAGGATACCTGGGGATTGCGATCCAGCAAAAACGCGATCAATTCCTTGCCGAACTCCTCCATGCAAGTAGCCGCCGACTTTCGCGCCAGCGAGTACACCGTGTTCTTCATCGTATCTGTCGGGAGGATCTTGCTGTTATCGCCAGCTACGAAGCACGACCGGAAATCTCCTTCGAGCAAAATCTCTAAAGTCCATTCCCGGAAATCATGCCGGTCTGGATGCCGCTTCACCTGCACCAGCCGCACGCGGGACTTGCCGTACCTGTTTTCCGCCAAGGCGATCATTCCGTCAGCTCCCCCGGTACGTCGTATAGCCGTAAGGACTCAAAAGCAGCGGAATGTGGAACTGCGATTCGCCCTCTCTTACCTGAAATGTGATCTCCACGATCGGATACAATCCTTCGCTCTTCTGCTCGAGGTGGTAGCTCGCCGTGTCGAACGCCAAACGGTAAAGACCTGGACCAATCTCCTGGCCCTCCGGCAACAACTGGCTGCATCGGCCGTTACTGTCCGTTACCGATGAACCCAAGACGACCCAATCGGCGGCCGCGCGTCTTTCGAGCCGCACGGGCACGGCTTTCGCCGGCTTGCCCTGCGCGATGTCCAAAACGTGCGTGGAAACTCGATTCACGAGCTCAGCCATTTCTGCAGTCGAATATGCGCGATCTGCCGCTGTTGTTCGGCTGCCTCAAGAAGTTCCGTTCTGTCATCATTCCGCAAGCGCCTCTGGAGAATCCCCAGAATTTCGGGTCCTGACTTACCTGTGGCACAGACGATAAAGATTCGGTTGAACCTTTGCTCGTAGGCGCGATTGCCTTCCGCCAGTGCAACCTTAACATCTTCGCCCGCCGCAGTAACGCGCCGTTGCTCTTCTCCAGACCAATTTGCCGAGCGGGCCGCGCTGGCACCCGGTACGCTCAATTCCCCGATGCGTGGATGGCTGCGAAAGGCCTCCAACCAACCGGACTCAGGCAGGTTTCTCCAGACCTCGTCCGAAGCCGCCAGAACAGCAGCCTCATTGTGAACCGGGCGCCGCGCCGCCATCTGCTGCGCCCACGTCTTGGAACCACAACAGGGCAGGATTTCCTCCGCCGCTTTCTCAGGGGACAACTCATTCCATCGCGTCAGCACATCACTCATGTCTTCGTTTCAGCCACGCCCAATCGTTCGAGAAATTCCGCGACCAGATTGCCGGCGACCGCCGCGCGATATCGCGCCGACGAGCGAATGTCGTCGATGGGCCGAATTTCCTCCGCCGCTGTCTTGCTTGCGAGCTGGACGAGAGCCGGTTCGATTCGGTTCCCCTTAACGATTCGCTCGGTCTCCGTCAAACGCACCGGAACCGGCGCCACGCTGCCCATCGCCAGCCGGACATCGTCGATGACACCGCTTGCGAGCCGGCCCAGCGCCGCGAGGCACACTTTGGAAATTGCCTGCGCGTTTCGCGCTCCAACCTTGCGTGCATGCGCATAATACTCCGAAAATCGCCTCGCCAGGCAGACGCACTCGACCAGTTCATCAGGGGCGAGTCGAGTTTTGCGGTAGTCGGTGTGAAAGCCGCGATAGGCCACGCGGCGCTCGCCCTTAGCCGACACCAGAATCAGCTCCGCCTCATAGACCAGCAGAGCCGGAAGAGAATCGGCCGCTGGCGAAGCGTTGACGATATTGCCGCCAAGGGTTCCCCGATTCTGGTTGGCGATTCCTCCGGTCCATCGGGCCGCGCCGGCCAACAGGGCAAATTCGCGGTCGACAATTTCGTGCTGTCGCAGGTCCGTGTACGTGCATCCAGCGCCTATACGAATTTCGCCCGGCGTAACTTCAATCCGGCGCAGCTCAGAAAGATCCCAGATGCTGACCAGCTTCCGCGAAGCAAGTCTCCCCGCGGAATATTGCACCATCAAGTCCGTGCCACCCGCGATCGGCATCCAGGCGCCGGGCTCCTCAGCCAGCAGCGAAAGGACTGCCGATAATGTGCCGGGCGCAACAAGCTCGTAGTCACCTGGATGAGCCCTCATCCGCCGGCACCTCGGCGCCCCGCTTCCGCCACTGCCTCAAAGATTTGCATGTAGCCGGTGCAACGGCATAGATTGCCGGAGAGTCCTTCGCGAACTTCTTCCAAGGTAGGCCGCGGTTTTTTGCTTAACAGGTGGAACGCGGCCAGAATCATTCCCGGCGTGCAAATGCCGCACTGAGCGCCCCCACACTCAAGGAACGCTTGTTGCAGCGCGTGTAGCCGTTCGCCCGCTGCCAGCCCCTCGATCGTTACGATGTCGGCACTCTTTGCCTGCAGCACGGGAATGAGGCAGCTATTCACCAGGACGCCGTCCATCAAAACGGAACACGAACCGCACTCGCCTTCTCCGCAACCCTCTTTCGTACCTGTCAGGCCTAGCTCTTCTCGCAGCACGTCCAGCAAACGCTCCATCGGATGCGTGCGCACTGTCAAGAGCTCGCCGTTGACTTTGAATGGAATCTCACACTTGGCACGATTCTGCGGTGACTCGTTCATCGTCCGCCTTTCATCACGGGCCACAGACTCTCTCGCTCCCGCCTGCCGGTGAGCGCATCGAAGATATCTTCAGGAAGCAACGGAATCGAATTGAACGGAATGCCTAGCGCATCTTCGACGGCATTGATGATTGCCGGAGCCGGGCCGTCCATCGGCAGTTCGCCAATTCCTTTCGCGCCATACGCTCCATGAACGTTGCCCAGCTCCTCAAAGTGAACCCGAATGGGAGGCAAATCGGCGGAAGTCGGAATGATGTAATTCGTCATTTGGCCGTTCTGCATGCGGCCCTTATCCCAAACCACTTTTTCATAAAGCGCAAAGCCGATTCCTTGAGCTATGCCGCCAATAATCTGCCCCTTCGCCAGAACCGGGTGCAATACCTTGCCCACTTCTTGCAGCGCCACAAAGTCGTCCACGGATACGTTGTACGTGGTCAAATCGACAGTAACCTCCGCAATGTAGACCGCCCACGCAAACGCCGCATAGGCCGAGCCGCGGTATTTTTGTTCGTCCCATACAATATCTTCCGGCTGCTCGTAGCGAGCCAGCGATTGGAATTTTCCATGCTTTGCGACATAAGCGCGACATGCGGCGCGAAACTCCTCCGGCGAATACGTTTCCTCAAGCATGCCGCTGGCTGTCAGCGTTTGGCGAATTCCCAGCGCCGCAGACTGCACAAGTTTTCCCACCACCATGACCGTGCGCGAAGCGACGGTTGGGCCGCTGTTAGGCACTTCAAGAGTGTCCGCCTGGGCCAAGCTGACTTCCTCGTAAGGCAGACCCAGAGCTTCTGCCGCGATCTGGCTGAGAACAGTTTTTGTT
>Ga0307478_10002079_pt1 | contig 16351 bp, 11 predicted proteins | sample atmos_gasesECM4C_2_FD_203713 | JGI IMG/M metagenome (GOLD analysis project Ga0307478, IMG submission 203713) | Hardwood forest soil microbial communities from Morgan-Monroe State Forest, Indiana, United States - atmos_gasesECM4C_05 | ecosystem: Environmental > Terrestrial > Soil > Temperate...
GGCCCGCGCGGCGGACAGCCGCCGGCCCCGGTGGACGTTCCGGTCGAAGGCGGCGAAGCCCTCCTGCCGGTAGCCGTTGACGTCGTCGGTGAGCTGGTAGCCGGCCTGCTGCACGGCCGCGAAGAACGCGCCGAACAGCGGGTTGGTGGCCGGGCCCCGCTCGAGCACCAGGGGCCCGTTCTTGCCGCGGAACGGATCGGTGTCGTCCGCGGCCAGGCAGTTCTCCATCCGCTTGAAGTAGGGCAGGCAGTGCGCGTAGCCCCACTCGGCCATGCCCTCGTCGGCGGCCCAGCGCTCGTAGTCCAGCGGGTTGCCGCGCTGGAAGATCATCCCGTTGATGCTGCTCGAGCCGCCCAGGACTTTGCCCCGGGCGTGGTAAATCTGCCGGCCGTTCATGAACGGCTCGGGCTCGCTCTCGTACTTCCAGTCGTAGAAGCGGTTACCGATGGGGATCGTGAGCGCGGCGGGCATGTGGATGAACGGATCCCAGATGTAATCCGGCCGTCCGGCCTCGAGCACCAGTACCCGCGTGCCGGGGTCGGCCGACAGCCGGTTAGCCAGCGCGCTGCCCGCCGATCCGCCCCCCACTATGACAAAGTCGTAGGTTCCCACCGGTACTCTGCTCCTTCTCGCTTCCGGGCGCTCCTGACGTGTCGCCTTCCCTCGTCGCTCGTCCCTCGCTCCTCGGTCCAGGCAACACCGCGCCCTTCAGCGAAGGCTACGCCTGGGTGGCGGCGTCCAGGTTCTCGCGGACGGTCTGGGTCATCTCGTGATCCGGTCCCAGGTACCACTCGCAGTCGGTCAGGGCGCGCTGCAGGACCGAGACGACGGCGGACAGGCGCCCGGCGGTGTAGTACGCCGAGGCGAGGTTGCACCGGGTGGTCAGCGTGGCCATGTCGCCGGCGCCGAGCATCCGCTCGCTGTCGGCCAGCGCCCGCTCGTACTGCGGGATCGCGTCGGTCAGCCGGCGTGCCTGCTGGTAGCACCCGGCTAGGTTCGAGCGCGCGGTGAGCGTGTCCCGGTGATCGCGCCCCTGGACCCGCTCCCGGTCGGCCAGGGTGCGCTCGTACTGGGGGATCGCCTCCCGGAACCGTCCCCCGCTGCGGTAGGCGTAGGCCAGGTTGGCCCGCGCCGCGATCGTGTCTGGGTGATCGGCGCCCTCGACCCGCTCCCGGTCGGCCAGCACCCGATCGTACTGCGCGATGGCTTCCTTCAGCTTCCCGGCCGAGCGGTACGCCGAGGCCAGGCTGGCCCGGGCCGCGATGGCGTCCGGGTGGTCGCGCCCGTGCATGCGCTCCTGATCGGCCAGCGCCCGCTCGTACTGCTCGATGGCGAGCTTGGACTGCCCGTTGGCCGCGTAGGCGGCGGCCAGGCTGGCGCGCGCGCTCAGCGTGGTGGGGTGCCCCGCACCCAGCGCCCGCTCGGCGTCGGCCAGCAGCAGCTCGTAGCCAGAAATACCATCGCGGATCTGGCCGGCCTTCTGGTACGCATCAGCCAGGCTGGCCCGGCTGCCCAGGGTGGCCGGGTGGCCGGGGCCGAGCAGCCGCTCGGAGTCCGCCACCGTGCGCCCGTACAGGCCCACGGCGTCCGCGGGCCGTCCGGCGCTCTGGTAGGCGTGGGCCAGGTGCCCGCGGGCCGCGATGGTCTCCGGGTGTTCGGGTCCCTGGTTGCGCTCCCGGTCGGCCAGCGCGGCCTGGAACACCGAGACCGCCTCGGCCGAACGCCCGGCCGACTCGTACGCCGCGGCCAGCCGGTCCCGGGCCACCACCGCGTTGGCGTGCGCGGGGCCGAGCAGCCGGGTGCTGGTGTCCAGTATGGACTCCCAGTACGTGATCGCGGCGTCGGACAGCCTGCTGTTCTCCAGTGAGAGCCCGGCGCGGAACAGCAGCGGATGGGCCTCGGCCTTCCACAGCATGCCGCCGTCGTTGGCCCGCAGCGCCGCGGCGCAGTCCCGCAGGGCCTGCTCGAGTTGCGGCCCGCCCTCGCCCTCGGGCCAGGTCTCCAGCAGCGCGTCCGCGGTGGCCAGCGCGACCTGCTCGAGGTCGGCCTGCGGCAGGTAGGACCGCACCGCGGCCTGGACGCTGGAATGCATCTGCACGGTGCGCACCGGACTGACCGGGTCGATGGTGATCAGGCCCACCGCGGCCAGGTTGTTGATCGCGGCCCGGACCATGTTCTGGTCCGCCCCGCCCGCCGTGCTCGGCCGGCCCGCGATGTAGCTGCACGCCGACGGGCTGGTCATGACGGCGCCGGGGATCCCGTGGTGGTCCATCATGGCGGCCAGCACCATCGTCGGCCAGGCCAGGCCGCCCGGCGGCAGCTCGTGCGCGCACTCGGCGGCCAGCGACCAGGCGGCCAGCACCGTGTCCGATGCTCCGTCCACCCCGGACATGTGCTTGCGCCGCTCGGCCAGCGCCACCCGGTACTCCCGGCAGCCTTGCTGGCGGGCGCTGATCACCGCGGTGGCCTGGCCGAGCGCGAGCGGCAGGCCGGCCAGGTCCTCGCCCAGGTCCAGCGCCTCGATCCGCTGGTCGGGATGGTCGGTAAGCCGCGAGCTGAGGTAGGACAGGGCCTCCCGCCGGTTCAGCCCGGGCACCGGGACGACCCTGATGTCCATGGCCTCAAAAGTTTCGGCGGGCAGCCGGGTGGTGATCAGGGTCCGGCCGGACGCGCCGCCCGGCCACAGGTGCTGCAGGTCGGTCAGGTCGTTCAGGTCGTCGATGATCAGGGCCCACGGACGCTCGGTGTGCGTCAGCCAGGACACGAACCGCGCCGCGGCCGCTTCCGCGCCCTCCGATCCCAGGCCGGCGTCGACCATGTTCGCCGCCTGCGCGAAGCCAGTAAGCACAGCTTCGGCGTTGGTCGCGGTCACCCAGACCAGGACCTCGACCAGCCGGCTGTTCCACATGGCGTGGGCGAACTCGACCGCGAGCTGCGTCTTGCCCGTGCCGCCCTGGGTCACCGGGGCCACGTCGCTTTCCTCGCCGTGCACCAGCACGACGGCCTCCCCGGCCTGCAGGCTGCTGGCCAGATCCGGTCCGGTCTCGGCCCGGGTGTAGTAAGGGTCCGCGAGCGGCGGCACGATCCCGGACAGCAGGATCCCCGGGTGCGTCGACGTTCCGGGTTGCTGCGCGACCACCTTCGATAGCCTCTCTCACCGGCAGGGCCCCTATCGGATGATAATAAGGATCGCCGCGCCGTGATGATATGTCGTGATAAGTCACGCTATGAGGCCAAGAAGCCGAGCCGTATCACCGTCCGTACTCGCCTCCTGGCGGCCGAGTCTAGCGACTTCTCCCAGGCCGCACGGGCGTTAGCCATTCGTACCTGCCTTTCAAAGCATTCTTTCAGGCACACCCGTCCCACTGGTTCATGGCCATTTCTTCCGCTTTTCAAATACCAAGGCAAAGTCTCACTAAGTGATAGGAGCGAGCGGGTCCTGCTGGGTCAGGTTCGCGTGGCCGCGTCGAGGCTGCTGCGCACGGTCTGGGTCATCGGGTGATCCGGGCCGAGGTAGCGCTCGGCGTCGGCCAGCGCGCGCTGCAGCACCGCGACGCCCTCCATCAGGCGGCCGCCGGCGTACAGCGCCGAGGCCAGGCTGACCCGGGTGGTCAGCGTCTCCGCATCGCCCGGGCCGAGCATCCGCTCGCAGTCGGCCAGCGCGCGCTCGTAGTACTGGACGGCCTCGTTCAGCCGGCCGGCCTGCTGGTAAGCGGCGGCCAGGTTGCTGCGCGCGGTGCGGGTGTCGGCGTGATCGGGGCCCTGCACCCGCTCCCGGTCGGCGAGCGTGCGCTCGTACTCGGGAATCGCCTCGCGCAACTGCCCGGCGCTGCGGTAGGCGAAGGCCAGGTTGGCCCGGGCCGCGAGGGTGTCCGGATGCTCGGCCCCGACGGTCCGCCCCCGGTCCTGCAGGACCCGCTTGTACTGCGCGATCGCGTCCTTGGACCGCCCGCTCCGGCGGTAGGCCGAGGCCAGGGCGGCCCGGGCCGAGATCGTGTCGGGATGATCGCGGCCGCTCATCGCCTCGTAGTCGGCCAGCAGGCTCTTGTAGCGGTCCACCGCCTCCCGGGTCTGCCCGTTGGCCAGGAACGCGGCGGCCAGGTTGTCCCGCGCGCCCAGCGTGGTCGGGTGCCGCGGGCCGAGCAGCCGCTCGGTGTCGACGCTGAGCATCTGGAAGGCGGTGAGCGACTCCTGGGTCCGGCCCGCCTCGGAGTACGCGTCGGCCAGCCCGGCCCGCGCGGTCAGCGTGACCGGGTGCCCGAGGCCGAGTTGCCGGCTCGAGTCCGCCACCATCTGCTCGTACAGCGTCACCGCCTCGGCGGGCAGGCCCGCGCCGGCATACGCGTGCGCGAGCCGCCCGCGGGCCGCGATGGTGTCTGGGTGTTCGGGGCCGTGGCTGCGTTCCCGGTCGCCCAGGGCGCCGGCGAACATAGCGATGGCGTCGCCGAAGCGGCCCGCCGACTCGTACGCGACGGCCAGCCGCTCCTTGGCCGCGAGCGAGTCGGCGTGCACCGGTCCCAGCCGCCGGGCGGTCGCGGCCACCATGAACTGCCAGTAGGCCATCGCCGAATCGCCGAGCTGGTTGTCCTCCAGGCTCCGGCCCAGGCGGAACAGCAGCGGGTGCGCCTCGGGCAGCCACAGCGCGTCGTGCACGGGCCCGGTGTCCGGCCCAGCATCCCGCGGGGTCTCACTGCCCACGGCCATCCACTCGCCCGGCTGGACCGTGCGCAGGCTGACCGCGCAGTCGCGCAGGGTCTGGTCCAGCTCCAGCGCCCCGTCCCGGCCGGTCCCCGGTTCCGGCCAGGTCTGGACCAGGGCGTCCGCCGCGGCCACCAGGACCTGGTCGGTGTCCGCGGGCGGCAGGTAGGCGCGCACCGCGGCCTGCACGCAGCGGTGCATCCGCACGGTCCGGATCGCGTTCGCGGGGTCGATGCTGACCAGGCCGGCCTGGGCCAGGTTGGTGATGGCCGTCCGGGCCAGGTTCTGATCCGCGCCCGTGGCGCTGCTCGGCCGCCCCGCGATGAAGCCGCACGCCGCCGGGCTGGTCAGCACCGCGCCCGGGATCCCGTGCGGGTCGAGCACGGCGGTCAGGGCCAGGGCCGGCCAGGCCAGCCCGGCGGGCACAAGCTGGTGCGCGCACTCGGCGGCCAGCGACCAGGTGGCCAGAACCGCCGGGGATACCCCCTCCACCGGCCGGCCGGACATGTACGCGCGCCGCTCCCCGAACTGAGCGCGGTACTCCCGGCAGCTCAGCCGGTTCGCGTTCATCACCGCCGCCGCCTGGGCCAGGCCGATCGGCAGGCCCTCCAGGTCCGCGGCGAGGTCGAGCGCCTCGATCCGCTGGTCGGGGTAGTCGGTGAGCCGGGAGCTGAGGTAAGACAGCGCCTCCCGGCGGCTGAACCCGCTCACCGGCGCGATCCGCAGCCCGCCGGCCGACGCGTGCGCGCCGACGCCGAAGGCCGCGGCGGGCAGCCGGGTGGTGATGACGATCTGGCCGTTCGGCCCGGCCGGCCACAGCCCGTCCAGGTCGGCCAGGTCGGCCAGGTCGTCGAGGACCAGCGCCCAGCGCCGCTCGGTGCGCGCGAGCCAGGCGGTAAAGCGGGCCGCGGCGTCGCGCGCGTTGGCGTCCGGGTCGCCCGCGCCGACCGCGCCGGCCGCCCGCGCGAACCCGGCGAGGATCGCGTCCCGGTTGCTCGCGGTGACCCAGACCAGGACGTCGACGGCCCGGGCGTTCCGCAGCGCCTTGGTGAACTCCACGGCCAGCTGGGTCTTGCCGGTGCCGCCCATGGCCACCGACACAGCGTCGCTCTCACCGCCGTGTACCAGCACCACGGCCTCGCCGGGAAACAGGACCGATTTCAGGTCGATCCCGGTCTCCAGGCGCTGGAAGTAGGCGTCGGCCAGCGGCGGGATAATCCCCGAGACCAGCATCTCCGGGGGCGGCGGCGCTCCGGCACGCTGCGCGACCACGTTGACAGCCTCTCCCGCGGTACCCCGGGCGGCCGGCAGGGGATCCCTGCTCGGCCGCGGCCAACTTCTCCAGGTGCGAGCGGCCGCTCCCCCCGGTCCTGGCCGTCCGCGATACTCGAGCCCGGCCCGCCGCTCCGCCTAGCACTCCCTTGTGTTTACCGGCTCGCTGGGGGCCCACCATTCCACACGTGCAGCGCAGTCCGGTCTGAAGGGCATGTTAGTGGCGATTCCCGCCCCTGGCTATGCGTTGCGAAAAGTTGAGGAAAAGCTCTGAATAGTGTAAGCAAAAGGGTTTCCTGCAATCGATTTCGAAGCCGTGAATCGCAAACCGGGCAAAGCCGGATCAGCCTCCCGAATACCTAACGTCATGACGGTGCCCGAAGGCACTACGCTGCGTCGTCGGTAGCTTTCGGATCCCTCGCCCGGTCCCGGTCCCGCTGACCGCGCCGGCCCGCGTCCGACCCGCCTCGCACCCGCCGCCGCATTCACGCAATCGATTGCCGTGCGACCCCGAGCCCCCTGGACGCGCTTAAGTTGGCCGTTGCGAAAATGCCGCGAGGGCAATGACAAGGGTTGCTTTTAACCCATTCGGCCGAAATAGCGATGATCTGTAGCGATACGGCTGCTTTCCGTGGTCCGCCGGGTCTGCGGACGGGTTCGCCGCCGGATACTCCTGACGTGGCCCTTTGCCCGGCCGTAAGCCTCTGACCAGTACCTTTACGGCAAATCGGAGCCCGCAGACGGCACCGGGACACACCTGTTCATTACGGCGTCGAAACCGTATCTTTACTGAGGACGTGCATGATAAGGGCCCAGACATCATCCCCCGAAACCCCAAGCCCCCCTGGAGTGAAGGATGAGTGGCGACGTCGTCGCAGGCAGACACGGCAGACCGCGGCAACCGTTGGAGGAGATCCCCCAGGAATACGCCGCATTCAAGATCGAGCAGCGCGGGATCGACCTGATCCCCGACGCCGAGCGGGAGATGCGCCCGTCCGGCTTGTTCTGGCTGTGGTCCGGCGCGGTGTTCAACGTGGAGTTCTTCTTCTACGGAACGCTGATCATGTTCTTCGGCCTGGACGTGCTGCAGGCGGTGGCCGCCATCCTCATCGGCAACCTGTTCTACGCGCTGCTCGGGTTCGCGAGCCTGCAGGGCCCGAAGACGGGCACGACCGCGTTCATGGTCAGCCGGGCGCCGTTCGGCCAGAACGGGAACCGGATGGTGGCGCTGTTCAACTGGGTCACCCAGGTCGGCTTCGAGATCGAGGGCATCTTCTTCGTCGTCGCCACCGTCATCTTGCTGTTCTCGCTGCACGGCACCAACCTCAACGGGCCGGCCAAGATCGCGGTGATCATCATCGCCGCGCTGTTGCAGATGATCGTGCCGCTGCTGGGGCACGCCACGATCACCAAGGTCCTGCGTTACCTGGCCTACGTGTTCATCGTGTTCTTCGCGGTCCTGGCCGGGTTCACCTTCAATCGCCTGCATCTGTCGACCTTCCACGTCCATCCGGTGTCGCGCGACCTGCCGCGTGACACCCCCTCGTCCCGGACGTTCTGGGCCGCGACGCTGGGCGGCGCGATCCCGTCGATCATCCTGGAACTGCTGGGTGTGTTCGCCTTCACGATCACGCAGAAGAACTTCGTCGGCATCACCCAGATCGGCGTGCCGCAGTCGTTCCCCGACTGGTTCGTGACCCCGTTCCTGATCTTCGCGATCTTCCAGCTGCTGGCGATCAACACCATCGACATGTACTCTTCGGGCGTCACGCTGCAGGCGCTGGGCGTGCCGGTCCGGCGGTGGGGCGCGGTCATCATTGACACCGTGGTCTGCGCGGTGATCACCGGCTTTATCTTGTTCCACGGCAACTTCAGCAAGGACTTCGCCGGGTTCCTGCTGTACATCGTGGTGTGGCTGGCGCCCTGGTTCGCCATCTTGATGACCGACTACGTGCTGCGCCGCCGCCAGTATGACTCGCTGTCGCTGCGGTCCGCCCGCGACGGGCTGTACTGGCGCAACGGCGGCATCCACTGGCCGGCCATCATCGCCCAGGTGGTCGGCATGGTAGCCGCGCTCTTGTGGATCAACGCGGGGACGGCCTTCCCGGCTTATACCGGCCCCATCTCCAACCACTTCCCCGGCCTGCACGGCGGGGACTTCAGCTGGGCCATCGGGATGGCGGTCGGCGCGCTGGTCTACTGGGCGCTGGCCGCGCGCGGCGTGCGGCGGGAGGCGGCCCAGACCGTCCGCGCATGACCGAGGTCGCGGCCTTCATCGACGGGTTGCCCAAGGCGGAGCTGCACCTGCACCTCGAGGGCACCCTGGAGCCGGAGCTGAAGTTCGAGCTCGCCGCGCGCAACGGCATTGCCCTGCCGTACGCCTCGGCTGCACAGCTGCGCGCCGGGTACGCCTTCGGGGACCTGACCTCGTTCCTGGCGGCGTACTACGAGGGCATGTCGGTGCTGCGCGGCGAGCAGGACTTCTACGACCTGGCCATGGCCTACTTCCGGACCGCCAGCGCCCAGCACGTCGTGTACGCCGAGGTCTTCTTCGATCCCCAGGCCCACACCAGCCGCGGGATCGGCTTCGACACCGTCATCGGCGGCCTGCACCGGGCCCGGCTGGACGCGCAGGCCGAGCTCGGCCTGCGCGTCCAGCTCATCATGTGCTTCCTGCGAGACATGTCCGCCGAGTCCGCGCTGGCCACCCTCGAGCAGTCCCTGCCGCACCGGGACAAGATCATCGGCGTGGGCCTCGACTCGGACGAGCGGGACAACCCCCCGGTGAAGTTCCGGGAGGTCTTCGCGCGCGCCCGCGCCGAGGGCTACCGCCTCACCATGCACTGCGACGTCGACCAGGCCGACTCGGTCGCGCACATCTGGCAGTGCCTGGACGACATCGGGGTCGAGCGGATCGACCACGGCGTCAACTGCCTGGAGGACGACGCGCTGGTCGCCCGGCTGGCCCGGGACGGCATCGGCCTGACCGTGTGCCCGGTCTCCAACCGCTGGGTCACCGACGGCCTCAAGGCCGGCGAGCTCAAGACCATGCTCGACCGGTCGCTGCGAGCCACGGTGAACTCAGACGACCCGGCCTACTTCGGCGCCTACGTGAACCAGAACCTGGCCGCCGCCCAGCAGGCCGCCGCCCTGACCCTCGCCGAACTAGCCCAGCTGGCCCGCAACTCGTTCCAGATCGCCTGGCTCACCCCCGCCGACCGCGCCCCTTACCTAGCCGCCCTCGACACCTACCTCAGGTGACGCAGAACTCGTTGCCCTCGGGGTCGTACAGCGTGACGGAGCTGCCGCGCACGTCGTCGGTCCGCCAGGCCAGCGAGGCGCCCGCCTGGACCAGCCGCTCCACGTGCTCGCTGACCAGCCGCTTGCGCCGCTCGCCGCGCACCTCGCGCCCGGCCACCCGGACGTCGAGATGGACGCGGTTCTTGGCCGTCTTGGCCTCGGGCACGCGCTGGAAATACAGCCGCGGCCCCTCGCCTGCCGGGTCGATCCGGGAGGCTACCTCGCCCCACTCCGCTTCCGGTATCCCGGCCGACCCGGCGAAGTCCTCCCAGCTCTCGAAGCCCTCCGGCGGCGGCTCGGCCACGTAGCCCAGGGCCAGCCCCCAGAATTCGGCCAGCTTCTCCGGCTCGGCGGCGTCGAAGGTCACCTGGATCTTGGTGTACATGCTCACGCTCCCTCAAAGCGCCATAGGTACAGATCACGCAGCAGCGCGATCTCGGCCCCGTGGTGCAGCATCTCCCGGTTGATGTGCAGGACGAGCTCGGCCATGGACGCCTCGGCATACGGGCCCTCCGCCGGCCCGCAGGGCCGGGCCAGCCCGCCGGCGCCCAGCCCGCGTACGCCGGCCATCCAGCCGGCGTACGCGGCGTCGAGCTGGGCCAGGGCCGTCGCCGCGTCGCCGGGATAGCGATGCGTGTCGTAGTCGAACGGCGGTCCGCCGAAGTGGGAGGCCACCCGCGTGCCGAGCACCCCGACGATGATGTGCCCGAGCCGCCAGGCGATCGTGGTCAGCGGCGGCGGAACCGGCTGGGGGAGGGCGAAGTCGAGGGTGAACTCACCCGCGCCCACCCCGATGGGGGCCGTTCCGGTCCCGCGCGGCCGCACGTTCCACGCGCCCGGCACCGGCTCCCAGCGGTACTCCGCGTCGCTCAGCCCGTCCAGCCTCGGCCGCAGCTGCTCGCGCCAGTGCCAGTCCAGCTGCTCGGCCAGCTGGAAGTTCCAGTCCACGTCCGCCACGCTGCTTACCCTAGACGGAAGCGGTCCCAGACTTCCGCAAGTAATCTCCCGCCCGGTGTCCACAAGGGTAAAACGGTTCTCCACAGCCGGAGTTGCCGGGCCAGCAAGGCCTGGGCCCGCCGGTGTCCACAGCCCGCGGACCGTTTCCCGGCCGTCGTCCACAGGTTGGCCGCCCTTGCGCACATGGCGATCCACAACCTGCCGGAGGTAGCGTGCTCTTTCCTGGGCAGTGCGTATGAACCCTATATGCGCCGGGCAGGGGCCTAGGTCTCGGTTGGGGTGGGCGCGGCGAGGCGATCATGATGAGCAGAGCGGGCGACACTTCGATCGCTGCCGACGTGGCACCACGTCGCAGGGTCGTCGTGGACGTCATCCTCCTGCTGATGAGGAACGGGCGCATCCTGCTACGGGAGCGGGCCAATACCGGTTACGGTGACGGCGCGTACGAGCCGCCGTCGGGTGAACTCGCCGACCGGGAAACGATCGTGGAGACGGCGATCCGGGTCGCCTGGGCGGCCGGCATCGCGGTCGGCGGCGAGAACGTCTCGCTCGCCCACGTCATGCACGACGTCTCCGGCGGCGGGCGCATCGCGTTCTTCCTGTCCGTGTCCGGCTGGACCGGCCAGCCCGCGTCGCCCGACGTGTGCTGGTTTCCGGTCGGGGACCTGCCGACGAACATGCTCGACCGGGCCCGGGTGGCGCTGCGCAACTATGCCGACGGGATGCGCTTTTCCACCTATCCGGCGTTCGTGCCCGCGGGCACGGGCGGAACCGACGGCTTCCACGCGGTCAACGGTTCCGCCGTGTTGAACGGGTCTTTCGGCGAGTCCGACAGTATCAATGGGCTATTTGAGGCTGGTGAGTCATATGGGGCTGAGGGCGTTTCTGAGACCAAAGGGCGAGCGCCGCGGAATGGATCTCCTGCGCGACGAATCCAAGCCTGCGGGGGCCGCCTTCTGGGCTGACCAGTCGACGGCCTCGTGGCCGCCGCCGCCCCCGGCCAACCTAGCCACCGCGGAGGTAACCGCTCCGGACCGGCGCCGCGCCGGCCGGCACGCCGCTCCGCGTAACCCCGGCCATCACGGCGGCGCTGGTCAGCACGCCCGGGCCAGCTTAGCGGCCCTTGCGTTCGGATAGGCTGGCCGGCGATGGCCGAGATCCTGAACGCGCACGGCTCGCTGAACGACATCTTCGTCGTCGAGCTCACCCCTGGTGACTTCGCGTCCGAGACGGACCTGCGCGCGTTCGTACGGAGCCTGTGCGACCGCGGCGGCCCGTTCGGCGGCGACGGTGTCTACCTCTACGACGCGGCTCCGGCCGTGCCCGAGGCCTGGTTCTTCAACCCAGACGGCTCGGCCGCCGAATTCTGCGGCAACGGCATGCGCTGCCTGGGCCGGGTCATCCTCGACCGGCGCGGGATCGAGGTGGCCGAGATACGCAGCGGCACCCGCGACTACACCGTCCGGCGGGGCGCCACCACCCCCGAGGGCGTGCGCCAGGTCAGGCTCGAGCACCCGGCGGTCAATTTCGACCCCAAGTACCCCGAGGTGCCCGTGGTGGCCGGCCATAGCCCGGCCGTGCTGGCCCGCCTGCCCGAACTCGACCCATCCCTGGCCTTCACCGCCGTGACCATCCCGAACCCCCACTTGGTCGCGGTGGTCGACAAGTACGTCGAGTCCGACCTGGTCGCGATGGGGGAGCAGGTCGCCGCCCGGCGCGAGCTGTTCCCGGCCGGGGCCAACCTGTCGGTCCTGTTCCCGCTCACTCCCGACGAGGTCTTCGTCCGCACCTTTGAACGCGGCGCCGGGCTGACCGCCTCCTGCGGGTCCGGCATGGCCGCGGCCCGCGCGGTCTACTCCCGCGTCGGCCACGCCGACCCCGAGCGCGACGTCACCATCCGCAACGCGGGCGGGATGGCCACCGCGTCCCTGCGCGTCCGCGACGGCCAGTGGTTCCCCGTCCTGGAGGGCAACGCCACCTTCGTCTACCGCGCCGACGTCGATCCGCGCCACCTAACCCGCAGGGATCGCGACCCCTACCCCGACGAGATCCGCGCCTACGCCGACCTCGACGAGCAGAACTCCGCCCGCCTGCGCGCGCTAGGCGTCGACGCCAGCTAGCGCAGCAGCGGCCCGTCGCTAGCGCGGCAGCGGGCCGCCCGCGAACGCGACGACCAGGCCCACCGCGGCCCCGCTGAGCAGGGTGAGTACTACGCCGCGCCGCAGCGCCAGGAGCAGCACCGCCGCCCCGGCCAGCACCGCGAACTGCCAGCCCACGCTCAGCACGCGGGCCAGCAGGATGGCCGCGCCGAAGATCGCGCCGATGGCGGCGGGCCCGGCGCCGTCCAGGAACGACTGCGCGGCCCGGTTTTCCCGCAGCGCGCTGAAGTACCGCCCGCCACCGAGCACGAACGCGAACGACGGCGAGAACGCGACCACGGCGGCCAGCAGCCCGCCGGGCAGCCCCGCGGCGGCGTAGCCGACCGCGGCGACCGTCTGCACCACCGGCCCGGGAGTGATCTGGCCCAGGGCCACCGCGTTGAGGAACTGGTCGTTCGTCATCCATCCCCGTCCCACCGCGTCGGCCTGCATGAGCGGGATGATGACGAACCCCCCGCCGAACGACAGCGCGCCCACCTTGAACGCCACCCAGGCCACCGAGGCCAGGATCCCGCCGCTCAGCACGGCCGGGAACAGTGGCTTCAAAAACAACGGCGCGATGACCGGCACCGCCGAAGGCCGCCAAGAAACCCGCCGCCAGGCCAGCTCGACAGCTCCGCACCCGAGCAGCACAAACACCAGCCAGGGCCCGATCGTGGCCGACGCGCCCGCGCCCGCCAGCAAGTAGCCGACCCAGCGCCCGCGAGAAAAGCGGACCGGCTCCCGCGCCGAGGCCCGCTTCCAGCTGGGCGGCACCAGGCTCCACCCGGTCGCCGCCGCGACCGCCGCCACCGCGGCGCCCGCCCCCGCGCCCGCGCCGCGCACCCACAGCGGCGGCGCGCCCGCCAGGAACAGCGCCGAGAGGACCAAGATGATGATCAGCCCCGGCACGATGAAGGCCAGCCCGCCGGCCACCGCTCCGGCCCGGCCGCGCACCCGCCACGCGCAGAAGATCGCGAGCTCGGTTGACGCCGGCCCGGGTAGCAGGTTGCAGGCGGCGATCGCGTCCTCGAACTCGGCGGCGTCCAGCCAGCCCCGCCTATCGACGCACAGCCGGCGCAGCAGCGCGATGTGCGCCGGCGGCCCGCCGAACCCGGTGATCCCGATCCGCCCCCACTCGCGCACCACGGTCCCCAGGCCGGCCAGCCAGGACCCCGCCGCTGCCTCGTGACCGTCGTCCGCCGCCTCCGGCACACAAACCATTATTCCGAACGGAGCGTGGCGCGTGCGTCCGCAACTCCCCCCAGCGGCGCGGGGAAGACCACCTCGATGGTCAGCCCGCCCCCGGCCCGGGTCACCGCGCGCAGGTCGGCGCCGTGCGCCGCGGCGATCGCGCTGACGATGGCCAGTCCCAGTCCCAGCCCGCCGGGCGCCCGCCGGGCCGGGTCCATCCGCTGGAAGGGGCGGAACAGCCGGCCGAGCTGGTCCGGCGGGATGACCGGTCCGGTGTTGGTCACGGTCAGGTACGGGCGGCCCGCGCGGGTTCCGGTGCCGATCTCCACTCGACCGCCAGCCGCGTTGTACCTGATCGCGTTGTCGACCAGGTTCGCCACCAGGCGTTCGGCGAGTCCGGGGTCGCCGGCCGCCATGGCTGCCGAAATGCGGGTGGCCAGGCTGACCTGCGCGTCGTCCGCGTCGTCCCGGCGGGCGGCCGCCGCCGTGCCGGCTAGCGCGGCCAGGTCGAGCGGCTCGAACCGGTCCAGGCCGCGCTCGCCGCGAGCCAGCGTGAGCAGGCCGGCGATGAGCCGTTCCTGCTGCTCGCCCGCGACCAGCGCCCGCTCGCAGGCCGCGCGCAGCGAGGCGTTGGTCGCCTCGCGGTCGCGCAGCGCGACCTCGAGCAGGGTCCGCTGGCGGGCCAGCGGCGTGCGCAGTTCGTGCGAGGCGTTCGCGACGAACTGGCGCTGGGCCCGGAACGAGGCATCCAGCCGGCCGAGCAGCTGATCGAAGGTGTCGCCGAGCTCCTTGAGCTCGTCGTCGGGACCGGTCATCGCGATCCGCTGGTGCAGGCTGCGGGCCGAGATGCGCCGCGCGGCGGCGGTGATCGTGCGCAGCGGGCTGAGCACCCGCCCGGCCATCAGCCAGCCCAGGCCCACCGACGCTACCGCCATTATGCCGAGCGCGATCCCGGACACGACGAGCAGCTCGTTCATCGTGTCGGTGCGCAGCCCGGCGAACGCTCGCCCGACCAGGACCTGGCAGGTGTTCAGCTGCGCGGGCACCGGAGCCGACCCGTCCGGGGGCGGGTCGCACGCCGCGGTGACCCCGGCGCCGAGCTCACTGGCGCCGCTGATCATGACCGCGCCGCTGGTGCTCGTGGTGACCTGCGGCAGCTGCTGCTCGACCAGGAAGTAGGTAATGCTCAGCAGCCCCGCCGCAGACGCCAGGAACAACCCCACGTACAGCAAGGTCAGCCGCAGCCTGACGCTGTGTCGTCTCACGACGGGATCCGGTAGCCGGCCTGGGCCAGGGTCTCGATGACCGGCGGCTCGCCGAGCTTGCGCCGCAGCCGGCTGACCGTCACCTTGACGGCGCTGGTGAACGGGTCGGCCATCTCGTCCCAGGCGCGCTCGAGCAGTTCCTCGGCGGACACGACGCGCCCCTGCGCGGCCAGCAGCAGCTCCAGGACGCCGAACTCCTTGGGGCCCAGGTCCAGCGTCTGCCCGCCGCGGCTGGCGCTCCGCCGCGCCGGGTCGAGGCGCAGATCGCCGCTGCTCAGCACCGGGGCCAGCGGCGGTTGGGCTCGTCGCAGCAGTGCCCGCAGCCGGGCGGTGAGCTCGGCGAACGCGAACGGCTTGGGCAGGTAGTCGTCGGCGCCGAGCCCCAGGCCGTCGACCCGGTCCTCGATGGTGCCCGCCGCGGTCAGCATCAGCACCCGGCTGCGGCGGCCCGCCCTGACCAGTTCCGCGCACACCACGTCGCCGTGCCGCCCGGGCAGGTCCCGGTCGAGCACGATCACGTCGTAGTCGGTGAACAGCGCGTGCTCCAGGCCCGCGGTGCCGTCGAAGGCCACGTCGACGGCCATCTGCTCCTGGCGCAGGCCCGCCGCGATCGCCTCGGCCAGCTCCTCGTCGTCCTCGATCACCAGCACCCGCACGGCCGCACCTCCACCACTCCCGTCCAGTCTTTGCGCGCCGCCTGAACCCGGCCTCAGGACGGGCTGACGGAACGCCGAGGCGCCCCGTGCCCCCGGCGTCCCATGACCACTGTGCCGCGGAGGTGGTTGCACGTGAGTTACAGCGCGCGTGTAACCGCCGCGCAACTGCCGTCCGCGTAGACCTTCCGGCATGTTCTTTCTCACCTATCTCGGGCGCGAACTGCGCCGCAGAATGCGACAGGCCGTGTTCATCGCGATCGGCCTGGCCGTCGGAATCGGCCTGGTCATCACCGTGATCGGGGCCTCGTCCGGAGTGAAGGCCGCGCAGGCCAAGGTGCTCCGGGCCCTGTACGGCATCGGCACCGACGTCACCGTCACCACCAAGCCGAAGCCCCCGTCGGGCCGGCCCACCACCGGACAGGCCGTCGGCGCCCCCCTGAGCGGCGGCCGCGGGTCCACCGGCGGCCCGCGCGCCGAGATCTGCCTCAACGGCAAGTGCTACACCAGCGGGACGGTCGACACGCTCGTACCCGGCGACACCGGGGCGCTCAGCCAGTCCGAGGTGGCCCGGATCGCCCGGCTCCACGACGTGTCGGCCGCCGCGGGTGGACTGGTGCTCACCGACAACCGGATCACGCTCCCGTCCGCCTCGAACCCCGACATCCAGCCGCCCACCTCGTTCACCGTGGACGGGACGGACATCAAAGTGCCAAGACTGGGCCCGCTGAGCAACGCCCGGCTGACCAGCGGCCGCGCCTTCACCGCGGCCGACGAGAACTCCGACGTGGCCCTGGTCGACGCCAGCTACGCGGCGTCCCACGACATCAAGCTCGGCTCGACCACCACCGTGGCCGGCACCAAGTTCAGGGTC
>Ga0307478_10002081_pt1 | contig 16348 bp, 13 predicted proteins | sample atmos_gasesECM4C_2_FD_203713 | JGI IMG/M metagenome (GOLD analysis project Ga0307478, IMG submission 203713) | Hardwood forest soil microbial communities from Morgan-Monroe State Forest, Indiana, United States - atmos_gasesECM4C_05 | ecosystem: Environmental > Terrestrial > Soil > Temperate...
TCAATGCCAGCAAGGGTTTTGGATTCATCCAGCGCCAGTCCGGCGAGGACGTTTTCGTCCACTTTTCGGCCATTCAGGCGGAAGGTTACAAGTCGCTGAACGAAGGCCAGGCGGTTGAGTTCGAAGTAACCCGCGGCCCCAAGGGCCTGCAGGCTGCGAACGTCACTAGCCTCTAGTCGTAAAGGGCGAGCCGGCTAACCCCGGTTCGCCCCTTTTTTTTGTCGCAAGAGCAGCAGCGGTCATAGGAGCCCCGTTGAAAGCACTCCCCGAAGGGCAGTACATCAAGCACTTCCAATACGGTTTGGGCGTCATCACCGAATCCGACAACGACCGCACTTCCATAGATTTCGATTTGCATGGGATGAAGAAGTTCGTCACCAGCATTATGGTAGTGGAGATTGCCGAAGGCACTCCGCCAAAGCGCAAGCGCGCGAAGCGGACGAAGAAGGTTGCGGCGGTGGCGGTTGCGGCAGCGGTTCCCGCCGGAAAATGAGTACTCACAACAACGTGATTGTGCAGTTCGTCGGATTCGAAGCCAAATCGCAGGGCCGCGAATATACCTTTACCGTCCGCGAAACCGCGACCGAGCCCCGCGAATATACTTTGACTATTCCTAACGAAGCGTTCAATACGCGCCGCGTGCGTTTTCAGGATGCGCCGGACATTTGCTCGCATCGCTTGCACGTAGAGCTGGCGGCTACCGAGAACCATCCGGCCAAGACGCACTTTCATCTGACCGACGCGGAACTCGAAGCTTACCGAACTTCGCACATGCAGAAACCTCCCAAGTATCCCTACGCTCCTAAGAAAGACGATCAAGACGCGTAGCGGCCTGCTTCAAATGTCAACTTTCTAGATTTAGTTTCGCGGCCGCGCCGATATCGGACGCGAGCTGGTCGTGCTACGCCATTTTCGTTGCAACTCGGCGCACTGCCAGTGAAATCATCAGGCGCGTTACACCACTGAAGAAGATGCTGACACCTACAATGGTACCCAGCACCCATTCGAGGCTTGAGGGCCACAGCCGCCAGATCATCAAGCCAAGGATCAGCGTGATGATGCCATCGAGAAGGAACCAGCCCGAGCCGCCGGCGGGGCGGTGTTGAAAATAGAGGACGATTTCGGCGATGCCTTCGATCAACAAGTAGAAAGCCAGGGCGAGAGTGAGAGTGGCGAGGCCGCGCAAGGGATGTGCGAGCAGGTAAAACGCCACGCACAGATACAGAATCCCGAGCAGGATTTTCAGGAGCACGCTGCCGGTGCGTCTGGTGAACCAGGCGAACACGAAGTGCGCGATGCCGGCGAAAACCAGCATCCAGCCGACGAAAATATTGGCGGCGAGGCCGGCTTCGAACGGCATGGCGATCGCCAACAGGCCCGCTATGATCATGATGATGCTTACAAAAATGGACCAGCCTACTGCTTTCTTTGCAACGTCCGACATCTTTACTGCTGGGGGATCGCTCATTGGTTGCCTCCTGCTTCGTGACTCGTGATTTCTCGCTGCTTCCTCGCGCGCACGGCTGCGCTGCCGAGACACTTATACCACCGTTAGGGTGCGCTGACGCAAAATGGCCGACGAAATCGAGCGCGCGCCATGCGCGCGGTGCAGTTCTCATTTGCGGACTGAAGCTCGAATGTTCTCGTGATATGTTTGCACGAGCGAATGAAGAGACTCGACACGCTTAACTCGCCGTTTTCCACGCAACGCCTGGGCTCTGGCACGCTCGATCACGCAGACAAAGCTTCCAATCGCGACGATGACTCGGGGAAGGCGTACGCTTCCGCGCGGGCTCCCGTGCTCGCGCAGTCGTTTGCATTTTTGCGCCGCAACTTCTGGAAATTCTTCGGCGTTTCCCTCGCGGTGCTGGTGCCGTGCTTCTGGCATCGCATGATCGTGGCAGGAGATTTAGGCAGCCATATGTACAACGCTTGGCTTGTGCAGCTCGTCGAGCGCGGGCAGGCTCCAGGGTTTTGGCTGGCATGGCGCTGGAATAACGTGCTGTTCGATTATTGGCTGGATGGGCTGGGACGGATTTTGTCGCTGCAGGTGGCGGTGAAAATCGCGGTCTCGGCAGCCGTTCTGATTTTTTTCTGGGGGATGTTTGCGCTGGCGTGCGCGGCGACGCGGCGCGCGCCGTGGTATTTGTGCCCGTGCATCGCGATGTTCACGTACGGGTACACGTTTCACATGGGATTCATGAATTTTTACATTTCGCTGGGGCTGGCGTTTTTTGGCATGGCGATTTTGTGGCGTGGGAAAGGGTGGGATCGGCTTGTTCCCGTTGTGCTCGCTCCGTTCATCATCCTGGCCCATCCGCTCGGATTTGCGTGGCTCGTGGCCGGCTCAGCCTATGTGATCATTGCCCAAAGAATTCCGCGGCGTTATCAGATTTATTTGCTGGCTGCGGGCGGGGCGGCTCTTTTTGCCGCGCATTATTATTTCTGGCACTACGATGTCGTGGAAGCGCCGGCTGGACCACTCTATTATTTTAATGGAACGGACCAGGTGCTGCTTTTTGGTTCGCGTTACGCGATCCCAGAGTTGGCGTTGCTCGTCTTTATCTTTTTGGCGTTGGGCGCGGATTTTTTCAGCCGTCCCTGGGGACAATTCCGGCTGGAAGATTATGCCGTTTCGCTGCAACTTTACATCATTGTGTGCCTTGGCGTGGTTCTGCTGCCGGACGCGATACGCTTTCCGACTGTGACTTCTGGGATAGCGCTGCTGACGGAGCGGCTCACGTCGGTATCTGCGGCGCTGCTGTGCTGCCTGCTCGGGGCGATGCGGCCGCGGAAGTGGCACTTCGTGGCGTGCGGCGCAATCGCCGCGGTGTTTTTCGCCTTCTTGTATCAGGACACGGCGAAAATCGATCGCATGGAGGCGCAGGTTGAGCGGCTGGTCCGCACATTGCCGCCGAATCAGCGAGTGCTTGGCACCATCAAGGCATTTCCCGGCTCGCGCATCCTGATTCAGCACATGCTCGATCAGGCGTGTATCGGGCATTGCTTCAGTTATGGCAATTACGAACCCGCGTGCCAGCAGTTTCGAGTTCGCACTACGCCGGGAAACCCGTATGCCATGTATAGCTACGAACGCACGTCGGACATGGAAGATGGGACCTATGAAGTGCAGGCGGGCGATCTGCCAGCGCATCAAGTGTATCAGTGCAGCGCGAGCGGCACGGATTTGTGCATTCGTCCGCTGGCGGCGGGCGAACTGAACGACCGGTTGGGGATTCATCCAGACGACGAATGAGCAAGGCACCCGAGGTCACAAGCAGCGCGGGAATTGCGGACTATTGCAACATTCCGAAAACGACGACGCTGTTAGGAGTGCCGATGTAAACTTTACCATTCGCGATCATGGGCGTAATGAACTTGTTGTCTGCAAAATGATCGCGGCTGTTGGCGGCCTGGTTGCTGTCGTATAGCTCGGTGGCGAGATCGGTGGCGTCGTAGGCGCGCAGGACGCCTCCGCCATTATTTTGCACGACCCAGACGATTCCGTTCGAGGCACCATTCGCGGAAATGCTCGGAGTTCCTCCCGGATAGGGGTAGCTGGCGGAACTTTGCGAACCTGCGGGAGTGACCAGTTTCGCATTTGAGATTGAGAACGCTCTCAAGACGTCGTTGACGGCGGCGTAGTACACCGTGTTATTGAAATACGCGGGCATGGACCAGACGCCGCCATTCAATCCGTTCGAGTCAATCTCCTGGTAAATCGCGCTGTCGTTGCTAGTATTGAATTTGCCCATCAGGTTGCGGTTGACGACGTAAATGTGACCGTCCTTCCCCGCGCCCACTCCCAGTTGCCAGGTATTGTGCTGGCTGTCTTGCAAGTCGGGCAGCAGCATCTCGCCGCCGGAGCCGAGGTCTTCATCCGAATTCGATTCGGAAGTGGTGTTAAACATGGTGAAATAATCGGCGACCGCGAGATTGCCGCCCGTCGTGGAAATTTTGACGAACGCGTTGCCATAGTCGCCATGCTCGGGAAATCCGTTGCTATCGAGCGTGTCGTCGAACGTTCCATTGGCGTCCAGGAAATAGATGTTGCCGGAAGAATCGGCGGCGGGGCCGTCGCCAGCCATCCATATGGCGCCATCGCCACCATTCGGAGTGACGTCCAGCACGCTGGTTTGGGCAAGCGTTGCTTCGTTGTAGCCCATCACCCATCCGGTGTACGGGCCGTCATCGCAGTGTGAAGCCCAGGTGGTGTAAATCACACCATTGAGCAGCAAGAGCGCGGCGCGTTCCTTATATTGCTTGGGATCAAAGGTGGTCGTGCCGTTGCTCGTTAGAAAGGTGGCCTGTATCGAAATCGGGCTGCCCGATTCTTCGGCGCCGGTGGTTAGGTCGAGGGCATGCAGGCGCTGATGATAACTCCCGCCATTGTCCTTTGACATCGCCACCAGAAAGATTTCGCCGTGCGCGCCGGCCTTCAGATCAATCACGGGCGTGGAAGTGATTCCAATGATTGGCGAGACCTGGCCGCAACCGCGGTTATCACTGGCCGTTTCGTTCGCGCCAAGGACAGAAACTTGCCAGAGCTGCGCGAACGTATCCGCATCGAACGCATAAACGGAATCATTCTCGGTGACGAGGAAAACCACATTGTGACCGCTGCCGGCGACGGTGAGACTAGAGACGTATAGAGGTTCCGCATCAACCCCTGCATCCACCGCGAGATTGCCCACTTTGCCGAAGTTTGTGGAATTCAGATTAGCGGGAGTAAGCGCGGTTTCATTCAGATTCTGTCCAGTTCGCGCGACGTCGTTGTGATAGGTCAAAACGTTCACGGTGCTGGTCTGCACCGCGTTCACGGTCAAGGTTACGGTCTTGCTGGTCGCGCTTCCGGCGGTATTCGTGATCTTCACAAAAATCTGCGCGCCGCTTTGCGCAGTCGTCGTCTGCGGGATTGCGTACGAGTTTGAATTTGTTCCGGCGGCGCTTCCGTTGAGGAACCATTGATAGGTGAGCGGCGCGGTTCCAGTGGCCGTAACGGAAAATGTAGCGGTCTGGCCCGCAGTGACCGTGACATTGACGGGTTGCTGAGTGATCGAAGGAGCCGTCGGCGGAGCCGGATTTACAGTTAGCACGACGGTGTTACTCGTGGCGCTGCCCGCGGAATTGCTAACTTTCACGAATATCGGTGCGTCGCTTTGCGCGGTGGTGGTCTGTGAAATCGAGAACGTGCTGGAATTCGTTCCGGCGGCAGCGCCGTTCATGAACCATTGGTACGTCAGGGGCGCAGTGCCCGCGGCCGATACGGAGAAAGTGGCGGTTTGCCCGGCGGTGACGGTTACGCTGGCGGGTTGCTTGGATATTGTTGGCGCGGTCGCGCCGGAATTCACGATCAGCGATACGGTGTTGCTCTTCGTGATGCCGACAGAGTTTGAAACGTTGACGTAAATCTGAGCGCCGGTTTGGCCTGCTGCGGCCTGCCCAATCGTGAAGGTGCTCGAATCACTGCCGGCCACCCCACCGTTCATATGCCACTGGTAACTCAATGGATCGGTGCCAGTGGCTACGACCGAAAAGGTCGCTGCCTGCCCGACCGTCACGGTCGCACTAGTGGGTTGCTGCGTGATCGCCGGCGCAGTCGGGACCGGGGTAGACGGTGTGCCGGTGCTTCCACAGCCGGACAACATGGCGACACTCACGAGCGCCAGCAGCACGATAAAGAATGGACACTTTACGCTCTTCAACGAGAAGCACTCCGCAGAGCAGATCTCAGGACCCGAAAACCGCCGCGAGTCGTCCTACCGCGCGAGAGCCATGCTTTCAGGGCTACGCAAAAGATGACACATCCCTAGAGCAGTTCTACTGCCTTAAGTCTAACCGATGTACCCCTGCGAAACACCTGTGCGCAGGTGCAGGTTCGGGACACTGTTTTATGCTGCTATTCCGCCTTTATCAGAGACCGCTTTTAGCAGTACGAAGCCTTTCGCTGCGCCGGATTGGAAAGACCAAAGGACGACGCGCGCACATCGCGCGTCGGAACGACCTAAGCGCCTTCCGCCGTGGACGGCTCAGCTCGCGTGGCGTGGCTTGCTGTGGCGCCGCGGCCACGTCCATAGATCCATGCGCCCAACCGATATGCCAGCAAGATCGCCACTAGCGAGCCGTAGAGGAGCGGCTTGCGCTCGTCGGATTTCACCAGCCAGTAGTAGTGAATGACGCCCAGGATGGCGCTGGCGTAGATGGTGCGGTGCAGGAGCTGCCAGCGCTTGCCGCCGAGGCGGCGAATCATTCCGGCCGTCGAAGTGAGCGCCAACGGAATCATCAGCACGAAAGCAGAGAAACCGGCGGTAATGAAGCGGCGCTTGAGCACGTCTTTCCACATTTCGGACCAAGCGAAAAAGTGGTCGAGGCCAATCCAGGTGCTGAAATGGAGGAAGGCGTAAAAAAATGCGAAGAGGCCCAGCATGCGGCGAAAGCGAATCAGTTGAGGCAGGCGCAAGATCTTGCGCAGCGGAGTGATTGCGAGAGTGATGACCAAGAAGCGGATGGTCCAGTCCCCCGTCGCGTGGGTGATGAATTCGATGGGGTTCGCGCCGAAGTCCATGTTGTTCGGAAAGCCGGCGAGGCCGTTGTGAAAGGCACGCCAGAGCAGCACGTCGAAGGGGATGAGGCAGACCAGAAACACCACGACCTTCGTCCACTTGCTGGTCAAGATAGAATTCACGCGAGGCTCACCGTCAGTAATATTTTTTCAGGTCCATTCCGGCGTACATGCTAGCGACCTGATCGCCATAGCCATTAAACATCAAAGTGGGGCGGCGGCGAAATTCTCCGAGGCGGCGTTCGGTCGCCTGGCTCCAGCGGGGGTGGTCCACGTTGGGATTCACGTTGGAGTAAAAGCCGTATTCATGAGAGTTGGCAATATTCCAGGTGGTGGGCGGCTGATCTTTCACGAAGGTGATGCGCACGATTGATTTGATGCTTTTGAAACCGTATTTCCAGGGGATGACCATGCGCACGGGCGCGCCATCTTGATTCGGCAGCGTCTCGTCATACATTCCGACGGTGAGCAGTGTCAGCGGATTCATGGCTTCATCGAGGCGCAATCCTTCGACATAAGGAAGTTCGATTCCCGCGCTGGGACCTTCCGGCATCTGGTTGACGCTGTAATAGCTTTCGAATGCGACGTATTTGGCTTTGGGTGTGGGCTGGACGAGCTTGGCAATCGTGCTGAAGGGAAAGCCAATCCACGGCACGACGATGGACCATGCTTCGACGCAGCGGTGGCGATAGATGCGCTCTTCGAGCGGAGCGAGCTTCATGATCTCGTCCATGGTGAACTTGCGGCGCTTGGCTACTTCGCCTTCGACAGAGATTGTCCATGGCGTGGTGGTGAAGTTCTTGGAATTGTCCGCAGGGTCGGACTTTCCGGTGCCAAATTCATAGAAATTGTTGTAGTGCGTGACGTCCTGGATTGGCGTTTCCGTCTCCGTGGTGCTGTACGGCCATTTGGTGACGCCGGTCAGCTTCACGGGTGTCGAGCCGGTGGCTGGACCGGCGAGCAGGCGCGTCAATTTCTTATAGCCGACGACGGCGCCGTAGGTAGCGGCAATTCCGAAGAGGAAATTGCGACGGCCCATGTACAGGCCCTTCGGAGTGACATCCTTATAGGTCAAATCCGGCGCTTTTTTGATCAACACTGCCCTTCTCCGCTCGCCCGAGGCGTCTATATATATAGTACGCGCTCTGTTCAATATTGGATGCGTGGAAGCGCGAAAGGAAGCCCGCGGAATGCTAGCGCGTGAAGGGCACGCGCGCAATCCGGATTCGGCGTGATAGAGCTTCGGAATATCGCGCGACTACGAGACGTCGCGCGGCGCTAGTGTTTCGCGGGGTAGTGGCCGGCATCGGTTTGCGCGATCTGCTGGCGGAGAAGCGTGACGAAGGCGGCTGCCGCACGAGGCAACGTCCGGTCGCGACGGTAGACCAAGCCCAGTTCGCGCGTAAGCGGCGCGTCGGAGATGGCGATGAGTTTGGCTTCGCCGGAGCGAACTTCTTCTTTTGCGAAACTTTCGCTGATGATCGAAACACCGAGGCCCGCCGCGACGAAGCGTTTGATCATACCGACACTGGCGAGTTCCATAGTGATGCGCAATTTTGCGCGATGCGGACGGAAGAGCTTGTCGAATACCTGGCGAGTGTAGCCCGTCTTCGGCAGGATCTGCGGCTGATCGGCAACTTCGCTGAGCGTGACGGCCTTCATGCGCGCCAGCGGATTATTCGCGCTGACCATAAGCATGAGGCGATCACGGAAAATGGAATGGATTTTGAGGCTGGGAGATTTCACCGGCAGCGTGACGATGCCGACGTCCACCGAACCGTCCTCTATTTTCTCTATCACTTTTCTGCTGAAATTTCTGTAAATGCTGATCTGCACCGCCGGGTATTGCCGATGGTACGCCGCGAATAAATCCGGAAGCACGTAAAGGCAGGTGGCTTCATTGGCGCCGATCTGCAAAGTGCCGCGCGGCGAGCTGGAAAGGTCGGTGATGGCGCGCAGCGATTCTTCTTTCAGAGCCAACAGGCGGTTCGCGTAGACGATCAGTGCTTCGCCGGCGGCGGTCAATCGGACTGTCTTGCCAACACGATCGAAGAGTTTCTGGCCGTATTCTTGTTCGAGCTGGCGGATTTGCGCGCTTACTGCTGGTTGCGACCGGAAGAGTTTCTGTCCCGCGCGTGAAAAACTGCCTAATTTGACTATCTCGAGAAAGGTGGTTAAGTGGTCGAAATCCATTGTCCGAGGGCAAGATTATAGCAGAGAGCAGGGCCAAGAATTGACGAGGAGGGCGGCGGGAGACGGCGTGCCGGGCTAGCGTTTGTAGGCGTCGGCGCGTTTGGACAGCACCGCATGCGCGATTTGTGTTGTGGCGGGCCGCGCGGATCCGCGGGCGATGCCCACAAAAATAGGATTGGAGATAATCCATGGCACGTCGGCACGGAGGAGCGGATGATGCAGCAGGTAGGCTTCGATGCGATAGACACCGGTGGGGGCGTTCTGCAGATCGAGGTGATCGGCGGTCGCTTCGCTGATCTCGGCGCCGTTTTTTTTCAGGACTAGCCGGATTGTCTGACTTTCTGCATGGGCAGCCACATGTAGAGTCGAGTATTCAGGCGCATCGCTGCCCGTCGGGAAAAATTGCGCACCGCTCTGCGCTGAAAAGTCGAATTTTTCCGGCTCGGCGGCACCACGAATGCAATTGAAGAAATCTCCTTTGCGAATTGCCACTTCGGGATCACGGCTGTAACGCTTGTCTATTCCCATCGCCACGAAGGAGAACGTGTCGGTGTACGAGGGCATCTTTATCGCGAGCAATTTCGTGATATGAAACCCGCCGTGCGCATCCGAAGCTACAAAACCCCAGGTGCGATCGTGTTGCAGAAATTCGTCCCAGTGCGCGATGGACTCAGAGGGAAACGAAATTGTCTTCAGAAAATAATAGCGCGAGAAGGGGTAGAAGAGCGCGAGCTGAAGGCGCTCGGGGAGCGAGGTGCGGCGCAAGCTCGTAAACAAATTCAGGATTTCGATGCCGCCGGGGCGCAAGTCTGCGTTCCAGTAGTGCCAGCCGTAGTGGCGGTCGTCGGGATAGGCGAGAACCGGAAAGGCGCCCCAACTTCTCGCGTCTTGCATCGCTTCGGGCGGAAACGAGGAGACGCGAAATCCAGGCGCCTGGCGCGCGCCGAAAAATGTGAAGTGTCCGTCGGGCAAGGTCGCTTCCGAGCCACCGACGATCGTCACGCCATCGATTGTGTCGCGAAAAATGGACGAGGCGATGTTGGGCCTGCCATGGTCGGTGAGAAGTACCAGGCTGATACCCGCGGCGCGCGCCTGTTGCGCGATTTCTTCCGGTGATTGCAGCCCGTCCGACAAATTCGAGTGAACGTGATAGACGCACCAGAGATAAGCGTCGGAGCGCTGCGGAGAATACGCGGTGTAGCGCAGGCCTGTGGCCACGTATGCGGTCAGAATCACTGCCGCGATGATCGCCGCGGAGCATTTGAGCGGCTTGGCGCGGCGGGCCCACGCTTTCTTTCGGGCCTGTTGCGTGGTATGCGGTGGCATGGCTGCATCTTGCACGAGAGTCACTGGCATAGACTTCCACTCTACAGCGTAATTCCCGATCATCGGGCACAACTTCGGGCCGACTGTCGGTGCGCGCGCGTGGTGTGAAGAAAAACGACATTGGGTTTGACGTTGCGAACCGGGGGCCCTCGCCAAAGTGGAGTTTTAGGCGGCGCGGTGTTAGTTTGATTATTCTCAATTCCCCGCGCAAGAATCCACAGCGAGGTGAACGTTTATGACTTGGGGCAAGCGGCGCGCGATTGTCATCATCATCCTGGTGGTGTTCTTTGTGGTGCTGCTAGCCGTGGCATCGAAGCCGGGGCATTTGCGGCTGCCATCGCGCGGGGTTCTGGTGATGGACCTCACGGGCCAGATTGAAGAGCAGCGGGCTCCCGATATTTTTAGCGCGTTTAGCGGAACGACCGTCCCGGTGCTGCACGATTATGTGGACGCGATTGACTCCGCTGCGAACGATTCGCGCATCACGGGCTTGGTGGTGCGGATCGCTCCGCTGGAAACCGGCTGGGGCAAACTCGAGGAAATTCGCGCGCACTTGCTGCGCTTCCGCAAGAGTGGCAAGACCAGTATCTGCTATCTCGGATACGACGGAGTCGGCAACCCCGAATATTACCTGGCAAGCGCGTGCCAGCAAGTCTGGCTGGTGCCCACCGCGCCTGTGAGCATCCGTGGGATGGTTGCACAAGCGCTTTTCCTGCGCGGAACGCTCGACAAATTGAAAATCGTGCCGGAGTTTTATCACATCGCCGAGTACAAGACGGCTGGCAACACATTTACCGAGAAGAAATTTACACCGGCGCACAAAGAAGAAGTTGAAGGCCTACTGCATAGCATCTACGAGCAATATTTGAACGATACCTCGAGCGCGCGCGGCATGACTGCGCCGCAATTCGAAGCGCTCTTGAACCAGGGGCCTTTCTCTTCGAAGGATGCGGTGAAGAATAAGATCGTGGATCGGCTCGGTTACTGGGACCAGGTGCAGAGTTATTTCAAGAAAGAGGATAGAGGCTGGAATCCGATTTCGTTGAATCGCTATCGTCCTTTCGTCAAGAACGGCGACGGTACGGAGATCGCAGTGGTGCATGCGACGGGCCTGATCGTATCGGGTGATTCCGGCACGACGCCGGGCGGCGGTTTCGTGATGGGCGGCGATTCGGTGGCGTCGGATATTCGCGAAGCACGGCAAGATTCGGCGATCAAAGCGATCGTGCTGCGGGTGGATTCGGGCGGCGGCTCGGTGGTGGGAAGCGAAGTGATTCGCCGCGAGGTGGAATTGGCGAATTACGCGAAACCTGTGGTTGTGTCAATGTCTGACGTGGCGGCTTCGGGCGGCTACTGGATCGCGGCGCCGGCGCGAAAGATTGTCGCTGATCCTGATACGATCACCGGCTCGATTGGAGTACTGATCGGCAAGATGAATATTTCGGGGCTCTACAATTTGCTGGGAATCAGCACGGATTACGTGGCGACCAGCGACAATGCCACGCTCTTTTCCGACCAGCAGAATTTTTCGCCCGCCCAGCGCGCCTATATCGAGAAGTCGTTGAACGAAACGTATGCAGATTTCACCAAGGGCGTGGCTGCGGGCCGCAAGATGCAGGTCGAGGCCGTGGAAAAGGTGGCCAAGGGGCGCGTGTGGTCCGGGTCGCAGGCTAGAGAATTGGGATTGGTTGATGAACTCGGCGGGCTCGATCGGGCCATCGAAGTCGCCAAGCAGCTTTCCGGTATTCCCGCCGGTGAGTCGGTTCGCATCGTGCGCTACCCGGTGGAAAAATCGTTCTTCGAGCAATTGCTGGAACGCGAAAAAGAAAACAACATGAGCGAATCGGCATCACTGGAGTCCATCGTGCGGCATATCGTGAGCCAAATGGAACCAGTGCAGGCGCGGTTGCCATACGAGCTGCACATTCGCTAGCGGCAGTGGCGACAGCGGGGCTCGCGATTTATTGACGGGTGCGATTAGGCTTGGATTTGCGCGCGCAGCGTACGAGCGCGTCTACGACGCCGGACGAAGAGAACTAGCGCCCAAACGGCCGCGACTATGACCACTAGAACGAGAACGCCAAATCCGATGAGTATGCGCATCGAATTTTCCATCGTGAATTTGCCGCTGACGCTATAGAACCCATTGAAGCTGCGGACCGCCGCCGGTAGAGCGAGCACATCATCCTTGGTCATTTGAAGGACGTGTTCCTTGGGGTGAGATTGAGATTCCCATGGAAATAGGTCGCCGGCGGAGTTCATTTCGATGTGGCCGCCGAGGACGAAACTGACGGGGCGATCTTTGACGAATGCGGCGACCCGCTCCGCGCTCGCAAGGTCCGCGCCGGCGTCGTCAATCAGAAGCCTGGCAGGCATCAGAAAGTCACCGGTGAAGAGCAATCCTGTATTGCGGTCGTAGAAGGACACTTCTGTTTCGCTGTGCCCCGGACTTGGAATCACATCCACTGTGCGATCACCGAGATCAATCTGCGCGAGACCGTTGGGCCAATCGCTGACGTTGTAGAAGCGCTTGACGCTGTCAATATCGAAACCAACTACCTGGGCGTTGGGCAATTTCGCGAACTGCCCGTCGCCGGCGCGATGATCTAGGTGCCGATGGGTATGCACGACGAGCAGCGGAAGTTTTGCAGAGCCCTCGCCGGGAAGCAGGCTCATCACTGTGTCTGCCAGCGGAACGATGTGCGGATCGGGAACGTCGCCGGTGTCGATCAGAAGCGCTTTGGTGGATCCGATCAGCAAGTACATGAAAGGCGCTTCGAACGTGGTGCAAAGATTCTCGCGAAGAATAAATGTCTGAGCGTTGTACGGATGTTGCTGAAGAGGAGGCTGCGGGTTTTTGGCGCAATCTGCTGCGCCCTCATTCCAACGAACGTCCATTGAACCGGGCGCGATTTGGGACCAGCTTTGCGGGGGCGTAAGCGCCGCCGCGAGAACTAGCAGGAAGAAGAGAGTGAGAGATCTCGAAAGCTGTTTGCTGGTTTTTCGGCGAGTTTCGCTTGCCATGGATTACAAAGCCTCCTTATGCGCGGTCAGCATTGAATCCATGCTGCGCAGCCACAATTTCACAGCTTGGTCCACGCGTTTGCGGTCGTGAGTGGTACAGAAATCCAGCATGAAGCCGCGCAATCCGGCTAACACGATGGTGGCGATGGCGCGCGCTTGCGTGGGTTGATGCAGTTCGGCGTCGAACTCGTCGGTCATAAGCTGCAGCCAATCTTCGATGGTGTGTTGCAGAAATGATCTGTAGAGTCGCGGATGACGCAGCGCGATCCCATAAATTTCAAAGAAAAGACGGAAGAGCGGTTCGGATTCCGGCGCGCTCATACGCTTCCAAACCGTCAGATAGCTCTCGGCAAAACTGCCCTGCTCTATCCGGCCGTAGGAGGCGCGCTGCCGTCGCCGAACGTGGGCTAGAACCTCGATGATCATCTTTTCTTTCGATCCGAAATGGTAAAGCAGGACACGAGGAGTACATCCAAGTGCTTTAGCTAACGGGCGGAGCGACAGATCACTCAGCCCGTGTTTGACGAGATATCGGACGATGGCATTCCGCAGTTCTTCTGGCCGTTTTTTATCAATCGGGCGACTCATGAGCCGACGATACCATAAATGACACAGTCGTTACAATAATTCTGACTCTGCCAAAACGAAACGCCTGATGTAGGATGACGTCCGAGGACACACATGCCGCACTATGGCGATTATCAGAACGAGATTTACGGCGGCGGATTGCAGGGCGTGCTGCCGCGTTTGCCGGTGGATTTCGCAGGGCTGGAGGAACGAGTTGCCAGCGCTTTGCCGCCTTCGGTATTGAGCTACGTGCAGGGCGGCTGCGGAGACGAGTGGACACAGCGGCACAACGCGCTCGCGTTTCGCCGGTGGGGCATCGTACCGCGCATGCTGGTGGATTGCTCGACCCGCGATTTGTCGGTGGAACTTTTCGGCATGCGGTATCCGACGCCGCTGTTCATGAGCCCGGTGGGCGTGCTTGGTATTTGCACACAGGACGGTCATGGCGATCTGGCGGCTGCGCAGGCGTCGGTGGCGACGGGAGTGCCGTTCGTGGCTTCGACGCTATCGAACGATCCGCTGGAGAAGGTCGCCGCGACACTTGCAGGCACGCCGGGATTTTTTCAGCTGTACACGCCGAAAGATAAGGCGCTCGCCGAAAGTTTGGTGCACCGCGCGGAAACCGCCGGGTACAAGGGTGTGGTGGTGACGCTGGATACGTGGCTGACGGGTTGGCGACCGCGCGATCTGAATTCCGCGAACTTCCCGCAGCTGCGCGGGCATGTGTTGATGAATTACTTTTCAGACCCGGTTTTTCGCGCGATGCTGGCCAAGCCGCCCGAGGAAGATCCGCCGTCTGCGATTCGCATGTGGGCGGGCACGTTTGGCAAGGTGCTTACTTGGGGTGACATGCCGTGGCTGCGGTCATTGACGAAGCTGCCGCTGATCTTGAAAGGGATCTGCCATCCCGAAGATGCGCGGCGCGCGATTGACTGCGGCGCGGACGCGATTTATTGCTCGAATCACGGCGGGCGTCAGGCGAATGGCGGGATCGCTGCGATCGATCTGCTTCCCGCGGTCGTTGAGGCAGTCGCGAAGTCGTCGCCTCGGATGCCTGTGCTTTTCGATTCGGGCGTGCGGTCGGGCACGGACGCGATCAAGGCGTTGGCGCTGGGAGCGACTGCGGTGGGAATCGGCAGGCCTTATGTTTACGGGCTGGCGCTGGATGGCGCGGAGGGAGTGCGACACGTGCTGCGAAGCATTCTGGCCGAGGCCGACCTGCTGATGGCTGTGAACGGATATCCCACGATCGCGGATCTGCGTGTTGCGGGCGCGATTCGCAATGCAGCTGTGCCATGCGAGGCGTGAAATGTTCGCGCGATGCGGCGCGATTTCGCACACGCGGAAGTAAGCTCCGCGCGGCTGGAGGGTATGGTTGAGATGGCGTGAGCGAAGCGGTCGGCAAGAGACGGAAGACAGCGACTCCGTCTCTTCCCTTGCGTAACGGGAACCGATCCGGCACCTGCCGTTCGAACAGGCTGAAAGCGCGGGCGAGTTTCGTTATACTGTATGACCGAGGCGCGGTACCCAAGTGGTAAGGGAGAGGTCTGCAAAACCTTTATACGTGGGTTCGATTCCCACCCGCGCCTCCATCAAGTCCGCAATAAAGCCGCGCTTTGAACGGAAACGCTGAGGCGACCGGTTTATTGTAGCGAGTGCCACCACCAATATCGCCAACGGCCCAGTGCTACCATTGGCTTTAGTTTCTCGCCAAAATCGCGAGCCATCGCGTGCGTTCCGCGAGAATCTCGTCCGCCAGCCGGACAAGTGTCGCCGATGCCGGGACGGTGACCGCACGATCACTGTAAAACCACGCATAGCCTCTTAAAACATGATCCGCTGCTCGACGCAGCGCGGCTTCTGGGTCATCAATTAATCGCTGCATGGTCGTTTCCATCGTTGCACCGGCACCACGGGCCGAATAGCGGCATCTGACTGCCCAGTATATGGCAGGGTCATTGCTCGACGCATAGATCATTTCCTAGACGTGGTGCCGATTGTTGGTTCGAGCCGCGCGGCAGGTAGGGACCGTGGTCAAATCAACTTATTGAGTCGAGAAACGACGAGGATGCAGCTGTGCCCACATCTGGCCCGTTTGAGAAGACCCTAAAGGCTGGCCGGCGGGGTTCCGGCTGCCACAGTGCCATTGGATTGCGCCGCCTGCTTCTTCATTTTTCGAACATGGTACATGGTGAAAACCGCATTTGGCGGAAACATCAGCGAACTGAAGGCGATCACTGCAACATCGACGTCCGCGCCGGGAAAGCTGCGTGCGGCAATGGCAAGACAGAGAGCGACATTGCGCAAGCTGGTGCTGATCGTGAGGACCTGACGCGTTCCATCGTCAGGGCCACCGAGCAGCCAACCCACGATCATCGAGGCTATGATGAGGACCAGCATCGCGCACAATCCATTTATCCCGACTTTTTTCATCGCGGCGGACTTTACGGCTCCGGTAAATACGATTTCCAGTGCGAAAAGCAAGCCAGCGCAAATGCTCACTGGCTTTTTCAGTCTCAGCGCGAGGGGGTGCGCCCAATGATTGATGGCGAGCCCGAATGCCATGGGAAGAGCGATGTAAAGAAGCAAAGCGGAGATGGCGCGGTCGTAGGGCAGCGTCAGAGCTCGATCGATATTGAGAAGGAGACGAGCGAGTGGAGGAGTAAACAGCAACGA
>Ga0307478_10002082_pt1 | contig 16339 bp, 9 predicted proteins | sample atmos_gasesECM4C_2_FD_203713 | JGI IMG/M metagenome (GOLD analysis project Ga0307478, IMG submission 203713) | Hardwood forest soil microbial communities from Morgan-Monroe State Forest, Indiana, United States - atmos_gasesECM4C_05 | ecosystem: Environmental > Terrestrial > Soil > Temperate...
GGGCCGGGGAGATAGTTGTATTCCGGCGCGCGGAGAAAACCGAATCCGTCGGGGAGACACTCGAGGACGCCTTCAGAGAAGATCAAACCATTTTTCTCCGTTTGGGCGCGGAGAATCTGGAAGATCAGCTCCTGTTTGCGCATGCCGCTGGCGCCGGGAATATTCAATTCCTTGGCGATTTTGGCGAGGTCGGTGATGTTTTTTTCTTTTAACTCGGCGAGGCTAATGCTCATCTGATTGGTTCCTTCAACGCTTGTTTCTTTCATATATCCTTAACTTTGATTGTGTAAATTGACCTTCTTTTTTGCGTGGCCGCGGTGCGGTCAACAAAATCCCGGATTGTTAGCGAGGTGGCGCACCGCACTGGCGGACAAACGAAAACATGCCAGGATGGGCAAACCAGACTTTCTGTAACCGGCTGCAGCGCGGAGCCACGACATGCAGGGAAAATCTCGCAGGGCGGGCCCAAAACCACGCTGCTTACTTAGTTGGTCAAACTCTTGTCTTTCTCGGCGCTGGCGACGAAAGGTTCCGCAACGGGCGCAACCTCGGGATGTTCGAGCGGCACGATCAGCCGTTCGAGCGCAACCTGCAGCACTTCATCCATGGTTTCTACAAAATGAACTTTGAGACAGGAGAGGATCTCCTGCGGGATATCCGCTAGGTCCTTCTCATTGTCCTTCGGAAGCAGTACCGTATGCAAGCCCATTCGGTGGGCGGCCAGGAGCTTTTCCTTGACGCCGCCGATGGGGAGGACTTTGCCGCGCAGGGTGATTTCGCCGGTCATGGTGACGTCGCGGCGCACCGGGATTCTGGTGAGCGCGCTGACGATAGAAGTGCAGATGGTGATTCCGGCGGAAGGGCCGTCCTTGGGGATGGCGCCTTCTGGCACGTGGACGTGGATGTCGAGCGTGCGATAGAAGTCTCGCGCGAGGCCGAGTTGCGCGGAGCGCGAGCGCACATAGCTCATGGCGGCTTGCGCGGATTCCTGCATGACGTCGCCCAGTTTTCCGGTGAGGGTGAGGCGGCCTTTGCCTTCCATCAGGGTGGCTTCGGTGGCGAGCACGGAGCCGCCGACTTCGGTCCAGGCTAGGCCGGTGGTCAGGCCGATTTCGTTGTGCTTCTCGAGCCAGTATTCGCGATATTTCAGGATGCCGAGGAAGTCGTTCGCATTAGCCGGACTGATTTCGACGCCGACAGCCGTCCCTTCGGTGACGACCTTGCGGGCCATCTTGCGCGCGATGTTTTGGATTTCGCGTTCGAGGCTGCGCACGCCGGCTTCATGCGTATAGTGCCGGATGATGTGCAGCAGGCCTTCGTCGGTAAATTTTAGATGTTGCTCGTTGAGGCCGGTGGCTTCGCGCGCGCGCTTAACCAAGAAACGCTTGGCGATCTCCAGTTTTTCCTGCTCGGTGTAACCCGGAAGGCGCAGAATTTCCATGCGGTCCTGCAAAGGCTGGGGGATCGTGTGCAGCACGTTGGCGGTGCAGACGAACATCACCTTGGAAAGATCGTATTCGACGTCGAGATAGTGGTCCGTGAAGCTGTGATTCAGTTCGGGGTCGAGCACTTCCATCAGGGCGGCGGACGGGTCGCCGCGGAAGTCGGTGGACATTTTGTCGACTTCATCGAGGACGAAAATCGGGTTCACCGTGCCGGCTTTTTTCATCATTTGGATGATCTGGCCGGGCAGCGCGCCAATGTAGGTGCGGCGATGGCCGCGAATTTCGGCTTCGTCGCGGACGCCACCGAGCGAAACGCGTACGAATTTGCGGCCGGTGGCGTGGCCGATGGACATGGCCAAAGATGTTTTGCCCACGCCCGGAGGGCCGACGAAGCAAAGGATCGAGCCTTTGGGGTTCTTCACCAACTGGCGGACGGCCAGGAATTCCAGAATGCGTTCCTTGATTTTTTCGAGGCCGTAGTGCTCTTCGTTGAGGATCTTTTCGGCGGCCAGAATATCGCGAATTTCCTTGGACTTCTTCTTCCAGGGCACAGCGAGAAGCCAATCGAGGTAATTGCGGCTGACGGTCGACTCCGCCGACATGGGCGGCATCAACTCCAGACGCTTCAGTTCCTGGATCGCTTTTTCGTGAACTTCCTTGCTCATTCCAGCGGCGTCGATTTTCTTCTTGAGCTCGTCGATCTCGCTCTTTTCGCCGCGGCCCAGTTCCTTTTGAATGGCTTTGAGCTTCTCGTTAAGGTAGTACTCTTTTTGCGCGCGTTCCATCTGCCGCTTTACGCGTGTGTTGATGTTGCGGTCGACGTTGAGCTTTTCGAGTTCGATTTCGAGGATGTCGCCGATGCGATTGAGGCGCTCGATGGGATCGACCGTTTCGAGAAGATCCTGTTTTTCGTCGACAGGAAGCTGCAAGTTGGCAGCGATAGTATCCGAAAGGCGCGCCGGGTCATCTCCGCGCGCTGCCGCGATCATGGTGTCGTAATTCAGGCTCTGCGAGAGCTTGATGAACTGTTCGTAAAGGCCGGTGACCTTCTGCACGGTTTGGTCGACTTGCGGAGAGGGCTCGACGCGCGCGTTCAACAGACGCACGGTGGCCCGGAAGAAGCCTTCTTCTGATGCGATCGAGAGAGCGCGAGCCCGTTCGACGCCTTCGACCAAGACCTTGATATTGCCGTCCGGCAGCTTAACGCTTTGCACGATGTTCGCGAGCGTGCCGACGGCGTAGATTTCTTCAGGCTTCGGGTCATCGACCGAAGCGTCGTGCTGCGTGGACAGAAAAATCTTCTTGTCGCCGGCCAGCGCCTCTTCGAGAGCGCGGACACTGGCTTCGCGGCCGACGATGAATGGAGTCATCTGCTGCGGGAAGATGACCATGTCGCGCACCGGCATCATGGGTACGCGCTTCAAATCTTGCTTTTCGCGAGTAAACATTAGGGCCCCTGAAAATCGTTCGAAATCCCAAAGCGGCCTATCCGGCCTTTTCGAGCAAACTCCAGTTAATCTCCCGTCCGCGGACCATTTCCGCGGTGACGACGAAGTCGCGCACCTTGCGCTGCATCGGGAGGTGGTACATGAGTTCGAGCATGAGGTCTTCGAGAATCATACGCAAGCCGCGAGCCCCGACTTTGCGCTGCATGGCGAGTTCGGCAACGGTTTCGAGCGCGTCGTCCGTGAAACGCAAGCGGACATTTTCGAATTCGAACAGGCGCTGGTATTGCTTGAGCAGCGCGTTCTTCGGTTCGGTCAGGATGCGCACGAGAACATTCTTGTCCAAGTCGTTCATCACGCCTGCGACAGGCAAGCGGCCTACAAATTCGGGAATCAGACCGTAGCGAATCAGATCGCCGGGCTGCACTTGCTCGAGCAATTCGGTATTGCGGCGGCTGGGTGTCGAGGGCGCGGCGTCGGTATGAAAACCGAGCGAATGGCGGCCGGCGCGCTTCTCGATAATTTTTTCGAGGCCAACGAAAGCGCCTCCGCACACGAACAAGATGTTCGTGGTGTCCACAGGAGTGAATTCCTGGTGCGGGTGCTTACGTCCGCCCTGAGGCGGCACGTTGGCGATAGTGCCTTCAAGAATTTTCAGCAACGCTTGCTGGACACCTTCGCCGCTCACGTCGCGCGTAATCGAGGGGTTTTCATCCTTCTTGGCAATCTTGTCGATTTCGTCGATGTAGATGATGCCTTGCTGAGCCTTCTGAACATCTCCATCGGCGGCCTGCAGCAGCTTGAGGATGATGTTTTCGACGTCCTCGCCGACGTAGCCGGCTTCGGTCAGCGTCGTCGCATCCACGATAGCGAACGGAACGTCGAGCATGCGCGAAAGCGTCTGCGCCAAAAGCGTTTTGCCGGTGCCCGTCGGTCCGATTAAAAGAATGTTGGACTTGCTCAGCTCGACGTCGCCCGGCTGCTTGTTCAAAAAGATTCGCTTGTAATGATTATAGACGGCCACGGCGAGTTTCTTTTTCGTGCGATCCTGCCCAATGACGTACCCATCGAGAAATTGCTTGATCTCCGGCGGACGCGGAAGCCTGCGCGCAGGCGCGGCGGCCTGTTCGCGCTTTTCATCCTCGAGAATGGTCTGGCAAACGCCGACGCATTCGTTGCAGATGTAAGCACGCGGATAGTCCGAGGGAGAGCTGATCAACTTTTCGACCTGTTCCTGAGTCTTGTGGCAGAAGGAACAGCGCAGCGGCTCGTCTGGGTTGAATTTTTTCACTGGTATGAAGGCCTCGTCTCCGCTGGGCTTCGACGGAGTCTCTACCCCTTATTCTAGGCCGATTTGTCCCTGGAGCAAAAGAGAAACTCGAAATGCTACTAACTTTTAAGAACCAGCTAGGAATGGCCGCCGCCCCTTGCGGCGTCCGCCCGCTAGCGGTGCTTGTAAATGATCTCGTCGATCATGCCATATTCTTTGGCTTGTTCGGGGTTCATAATGAAATCCCGCTCGACGTCTTTCTCAATCTTATCTATGGTCTGACCGCTGTGCTGCGAAAGCAACTGATTGATGACTGTGCGCATGCGCAGAATCTCTTTTGCGTGGAGGTCAATGTCAGTGGCTTGGCCGCCGAGGCCGGACATCCACGGCTGGTGAATCAGAATGCGTGCGTGCGGAAGCGCGAAACGCTTTTTGGGCGAGCCGCCGGCGAGTAGAACCGCGGCAATCGAAGCCGCCTGGCCCACACAGGTGGTCACGACATCCGGTTTGACAAATTGCATAGTGTCATAAATTGCAAAACCGGCGGTAATCGAGCCGCCCGGCGAATTGATATACAGCTGAATGTCTTTTTCCGGGTCTTCGGCTTGCAGAAAGAGCATTTGCGCGGTGGCCAGATTCGCGACATGGTCATCAATCGGCGTACCGATAAAAATGATGTGCTCCTTCAGGAGCCGGGAATAAATGTCGTAGGCGCGCTCGCCGCGGCTGGTCTGTTCGACCACCATCGGAACGAGCGTTGTGCCGCGATACTCTGGTTCTTCGAAATTTTTCATGGAGATGGTGGAACCGCCGGAATGTTTCACTTTGAATCTGTCGCAGCGCTTGCAGCCGCGACGGTTTTGATCTGAGCGTTCTGCGCGAGCCAGTCGAGAGTTTTGTCGCTTCTCAACTTAGCTTTCATCCTATCGAGCGCACCTTGCTTTGTCAAACCAGCGCGCACAACTTCCGCGGATTCGCCACTATGGCTGGCCACGTGCTCCAACTCGTGATCGACTTCTTCTTCAGTCACGTCGATGTTCTCCGCGGTCGCGATGCGGTCGATGATCAGCTCGGCCTTCACATCGTCGGTTGCGCGCTCTTGCTGGCGCTTCCGCAATGTGACCCAGTCGACGTTTACCGCTCGCGGATCAACGCCTTGAGCCGCAAGCGAGCGGACCACCCGTTCCAGCCGCACATCCATTTGATGTTCGACGAGCGCTTCTGGTACAGGGAAGTCGTGCAGTTTCACCAACTCTGTGATGACCTTCTCCCTTTGCAATTCCTTCTGCCGGTGGTCGCGCTGATGTTCCATACTTTCCGAGACTTTCTTTTTCAGTTCGTCGAGGGTGGCCGCATCGCTGACGTCTTTTGCAAACTCATCGTTCAGCTCCGGCAGTTTTTTGTTCTTGATGCCGAGAACTTCGACGGCATAGTTATACGTTTTCCCGGCGAGCTTGGCGTCGGGATAATCGGCGGGATAGGCAACCTCAAAATTCTTGTGGTCGCCGATATTCGCGCCGCGCAGGTTTTCGTTGAAGGGCTCCATCGTCTCTTCCGCGCCGATGTGGCAGAGGACGCTGTCCGCTTGCAGCGGCTCGCCGCCGCCCGCCGGAGTTCCCATCAACTTCAATTGCACATAGTCGCCGTTTTCGACGGCGCGCCCTTCGACGGGCGCAAATGCCGCGGCCCGCTCGCGCATTTCCTCGAGGGCTTTTGCAACATCGGCTTCGGTGATGTCCATTGCGGGCATTTCAATCGCCAGGCCTTTGTAATTCCCAAGCTCAAATTCCGGAAGAACTTCGAAGACGGCGCGGAACTTGAGCGGCTGGCCTTCGGCGAAATCGAGTTTTTCCACTTGTGGCTGCGAAACCGGTGTCAGCTTTTGTTCAGATACGGCCTTTTCCACACGTTCGGGAACGAGCGATTGCAGTACTTCGCCCTTGATGTCCTCGGCGAACCGCCTGCGGATGAGCGAGACAGGCGCTTTGCCAGGCCGGAATCCCGGCACGCGCGCGACGCGCGCAAATTCCTTGGCCACGCTTTCAATCTTTTTGGTTACTTCTTCCGCGGGAATCTCCAGATCCAGCTCGCGGCGGCAGGTTGCTTCAGCCATGGAACAATCCTCTCCTAAATAAATGATGCGGCAACAATCGGAACTTCGTGAAAATTCTCGCTGGTCTGGACGGCATGCGCCCCAGTCACTTCTGGAAAGCCAAGCATTCAGATGAGGCCAGACAGGAAGAACTTAGCCTGCAACGCAAAGTAACAGTATAGGCGACGCTGCCAAGAGCGTCAATTCAGTGCTCTACACCGAGGCTGAGGCATTACAATGTCCAAACTATGGCTTGCCGCGGTGTCCTCTTTGCCATTTCGGATGAAGACCTTGCAAAACTACTACGGGCGCTTACCGACGAGGAAATACTCACGATTGTCCAGGAAGATATTGAAAATCGGTGGGAAGAAACCTGGCTATGTGAACTAGATAAAGCTTGGGATGCAATTCACCGATGCCTGACGGACGGCAAAATCGGATTTGATAACGGGGAATACCCCTACAATCGCTGCGTGTTGGGTGGGCAGCAACTCCATCGAAGCAATAGCTACATCGTTTCTCTGAAGACTCCACCTGAAGTCACTGACTTGGCAAACGCACTTCGATCCATCGATCAAACAGGTCTTCGTCCCGCGATTGATCCAACGGACTATGGTTTGAACCTTTCTGAGGAGGATTTTGAGTACACGTGGGAATACTTTCGCGATCTTCCAGATTTTTATGGCAAGGCCGCGGTCGCAGGGCGCCACGTAATTTGCACGGTCGACCAGTAAATATGGAACCCATTTTTGCAGAACGGCGCCATCGTCTTGGTTCAATGCCCACACAGGCTTGACACTTTTTCTATGACTACAAAAGTATGAGCTCAGAGTGATTCTTTCTCAGTCCGCCACAGCGGGCCGGCTCAGAGCCGTGGTGAAGTCGGCGTGCAGCAAACGGTGGAAGAGATGCTCGCCGGCTTCGCGGCGGACAGACAGCCGTCCAGCGAAATAGGCGCGCGAGCCGAGCCCGCGCTGCACGGCGTCACAAATGGCCATGTCTTCGTCTTGTACCTTTTCACTGACGGCGATGCTTTCTCTGTGGCGGGCTTCGGCGGCCGCGCTGGTGTCGGCGAAGTAGTAGTCGAACACCACGGCGCAACGGTTGACACCCAGCGGCAACACCAGGTTCGTGTCCATCACGCCTTCGTAGGCGTTGATCATGAAATTGGGATAGACCCAGAGATAAAACGCGCGGCCTTGCCTGGTGGCGGCGACGCCGGCCTCCGACGACGAGTCCGATGACAGCGGACTGGATTGCAAGCAAGCTCGCTCAAAATTCTCGATCGTGTATTTGGTGTATTCGATGACGCTGCTCAGCCCTTTGTGCGCGTGGGGCACGTGATAACCGCCGTCGAGATAGTTGTCGACATAGACTTTCCAATTGCAATCGAGCGTGTAGACGCGCCGGTCAAAGAAGTGCAACTTTTTTGCCAGCTCGAGCGGCGCCACGAGTTCCGGCACTATGCCCAGAAAATCGCGCAGCGGCGCGGCGCGTCCATCCAGGTTTACAAAAATAAAATTTTGCCACGTGTCCACGCGGACGGGGACCAACCCGTTTTTTGCACGGTCGAAGTTGCACACGCCGTCAAACTCGACCATCCCTTTTAGCGTGCCGTCGGTTCCGTATGTCCAACCGTGGTAGGGGCAGCGAAACTGTTTTGCGCAACCTTGCGCCTCGGTGACCACGGCAGCGGCGTGATGGCGGCATACATTGTAGAAGGCCCGCAACTGTCCATCTTCACCGCGCGCCACAACGAGCGGTTCACCGGCCAGCTCCGCCGTGAAAAACTGCGCGTTTTCGCGCACCTGATCCACGCGGCCCACGGCCTGCCACGTTGCGCCGAAAACGCTCGCGCGCTCGAGTTCGCCGATACGCTCGTCGAAATACCACGGTGCGGGAATCGTCCAGGCCGCTTCCAACGGATCGTGCGGGTTGTAGAGGTCTACCACATCGCGGACGCTGCGCTCCATGCCTGCTCCTTTCAGTAGATCAGCTTCAGCGAAAACTGAATTTGCCTGGAAGATCCGGCTGTATGGCTGATGATACCGAATCCGCTGCCCAGCACGGTGTTCGAAGGCAAGCCGAAATTCACGATGTTAAATATGTTGAAGAACTCGGCGCGAAATTCGAGGTTGGCCAGTTCACGATTGCCTCTTTTTCCAAACGGGGTGTCCTTGATCAGGGCCATATCGAAATTGTGAAAGCCGGGACCGCGAAACGTGTCGCGTCCCAGCGTTCCGAAAACTCCCTGGTTCGGGCCCGTCCCGCCGGGAACGTTGATGGGAATAAGAAAGAACGAAGCGTTGTTAGCGCCGCGCCCGAAATAGTCTTCTCGGGTTGTGCGGCTCGTCGAAAAGTCAGGCATCGTTACCAGATCGGGCCGATCCGCCCCGCCCGCACCTACTCCTGTCTGTTGTATCCCGGAATAAACTGTAAACGGGGGGCCGGTCGTCAGCGTCGTGATGTTCAGAAACTGCCAGCCTTTCGTCAGCCGGCTTCCGAGCGGCTGCAGAAAACTCACGCGGTCCAAAGGCAGAGACTGAAACAAGCTGATGGTGAAGACGTGCGTCTCATCAAAGGTGGAGGGCCCTTTATCGGCGCTTTGGTTCAACGGATTTTGCGGAAGCGTTTGCAAAGTAACGCCGCCGCTGGACGGAATTCCGCCGGGCACGGCGCTGGTGTCATCGAGCGATTTTGAATAGGCATAGCTGGCCTGGAAGCTCAAGCCAATGCGCGAATAGTTTTCAGTGGCGCTGATTTGCAGCGCGTTGTAGCTGGAGTGCGCGGAGCTGGTCATGATCGTTTCCGGCCCAAAGCCGCCAATAGCATGCCCCGAGGTATTGAACTGCGTGAACGGCGCAAATTGCGGAGAAGCGCCCGCGTAGCCATTCGGCACAACCACATTGGCAAGATGAATTCCCGCGGTGCCCACATATGATGCGCTTACCTTGACGATTCCAAAGTCCTGATCGACGCCTGCGGTATAGGTTCCGATGTAGCCATTACCGAGGTGCCTGTCGATCGCCCCAACCACAAAGAGTTGCACTTCGTTGCCGGGCGTGATGGCCGCCAAATCGTTCTGAAATCGCCGCAGATCGAGCGGAATATTAGCCGGCAAATTGGCGCTAGTCCCTGAGCCGAAAAGCGGCTGACCTTGGGTGGTGTAGACCGGGGGCAGTGTTTCCGGCATGACCGCGTTCTGAAAAGGAATTGGAACGCTGGGCGTGGCCGTAACGATCGGCTGGAAAACGAGAGGAAATCCGCCCGTAACATAATTCTGGAGCCACAAATTCGGCAGAATTGTGGTGATCGCGCCGCCGGCATGAAGGGTGGTGTGCTTCGCGGCAGCAAAGTCGACCGAGACGCGCGGACCCCAGCCATTCAGGTCCTGCGGATAAATGGGTTGGGGATTGTACAAAAAGATTTGTTGGGCGCCAGGCGCGAAAAACGACGTGGGGTTGCCGTGGGCATCGACGGGCTCGGTGACGGAGGTTCGGTGTTTGGCTTCCTTGATGCGGCTGTTCAAGTCATAGCGCAAGCCATAATTTACGCTGAGGCGCGACGTGGCTTTCCACGTGTCCTGAAAATAAAAGTTGTAAGCCTCGCGCCGCACGCCGGCTTCGTCAAACTTGTTGCCGACTGGCGTCAAACTCGCTGCCGCTGTAATTCCATAGGAATAGGGCGTGGCCGTCAGCAGACCCGTCAACGAATCCGGCAAAGGCTGGCCGGGCAGAATGTCATGCAGGCCGCTCGCCGAGGGAATCAGTGCCGGCGAATACGCTGGACCTCCTCCAAACGTATAAATGCCGTTGGGATTCGTCCCGAAAATCGTGGCGTCGCGATTAGAACGCAGCTCAACTCCCCACTTAAAACTGTGCGCTCCGTGCGGGTACGTCATGTCGTGCTTCAGTTGATAGAGATTTCCGTACGATCCAAAGATTGAGCCGTCCGCGGAATTAAAGTTGTCATACAGCCCATCGGCGAACGCGATTTCCGGCTGGGTCGTATTTTTGGTCGGAAAAGTCGGCGTGCTTCGGATGTAACCCAGAGACGTGACAGAAACCAAATTCGGGGAAATTATCCTCGAATAGCGGATCGTCGCGCTTCGTTGATGATCGAAAAAATTCACGCCGAAACTCGGGGCAATCGCGGTCTGATCCGGGTTCGTCGTCGGACCGTTCACCTGGTTCAAGCTGAATCGCCCGAAGAGATTCGCTTTATCCGAAATGCGCTGATCGATGCGCATGGAGAACTGGTCCGTATCCGTCGCCACTTTTGAAGAAACCGCATACGTACGCGCGCCAAACGGTCCTTGCGGCTCGTTTGGCAGCGGATACCCAGCCAGCAAGGAAGCTATGGCTGGGCTGACGGGCACGTACAGCGTATCACCCGGAAAAGCCGTCGTATCGATTCCTTGGCGTTCCTGCGCGGTCGGAACCGGAAACACCTGCGTGGTTCCCAGAACCTGCCGGAAACCCTGATATTCAACGAAATAATAGGTCTTGTCGCGGCCGCTATAAATGCCCGGAAGAACCACGGGCCCGCCATTGGTTACCCCAAATTCGTTGCGGGCAAAAGGCGGGATTCGTCGTGGATTTACCGCACTTTGGTGATCGAAGAAATTTCGCGCGTCGAATGCCGCGTTGCGCACAAATTCAAAGGCGCTCCCGTGCACTTCATTCGCGCCAGACTTGGTTACTACATTGTTGAAACCCGCCGCGCCGTGTCCGATTTCTGCGGGCATTACGCCGGAACTCGATTGCACTTCTTGAATCGCATCAACATTGAAATTGGAGAACGTGGCTCCGCCGAGTTCCGGATCGGTAGTATCGGCGCCGTCCATGGCAAACACAGAAGCCGATCCGCGCTGGCCATTCACGGCAAACTGTTGCGTGAAATTCGCAGCGCCGTTGGTATCCGTCATGGTCCCCGCCGCCAACAGCAACAGCTTGCTGAAGTCGCGCTCGTTCAGAGGCAGGCTGGACACTTCTCCGCTAGAGAGGTGCCCGCCGCCGCTTGCCTGAGCGGAGGTTGGCGCTTGGGCCGCTGAAACAAGAACCGTCCCATCTTGCGGAGACAGTTCAAGTGTTGCGCGGAGGGCTTTGCCAGCTTCAATTGCCACAGGATTAACCGCGGTGTAAGTCTTGCCTGCCAGAGTCACCGTGAGCTGGTAGCTACCCGGCTCGATTGTCTCGAACGAAAACTCGCCAGCTGTCGAGGTCTTCGCAGTAACGCGCGCGTCATCCAATTGAGCGCGCAGGTTTACAACCGCGCCTGCGACAGGCTTTCCATTCTTGTCGCGCACGACCCCTATCCAGGAAGGCGCCGGAGACGTGTTTCCCGTGGGAGCCACTAGCAGAAAAACTACAAGGAAGAACAACACGGTAATAACAAAGACGCGCGCCCTGGGAAAAGGAATGGCAACGGGCCGCTCGCTGCTTTGTCGACAATCTTGTTCCAGGACATCCCTCGCCATTATGGGGGATTCAACAAAAACTCGACCAACGCCGGAAACCCAATGCTTTCATGCGACTTCGAAGTGCTGGTGCGGAAGGAGGGATTTGAACCCCCACGGCCTTTCGGCCACAAGATCCTAAGTCTTGCGCGTCTGCCAGTTCCGCCACTCCCGCAGTGGTATCACCAATATACCGGGAATGGCCCTGCCCCGCTACTTTCGCCAACGGGCACGATGGGACTGGATTGTGCCTGTGGCTCAGGAGCATAATAGGCTAGTATCAAGTGTTTCGTTTGGCCATCCCCGCGGCCGAAGCTGACGCCTTCGCCCCAACAGGCGTCATCGCGAGGCCCCGCTGCGAAAGAGGGCAGCGCCATGATCATTCAAGAGCAGCACGATCAGCTCATTCTGATCCGGCAGACGGACCATGCCATGTTGGCAGGGTTTTTTGCGCGCGCGCTGGGGAACAAGGTCTTCAGCCGCCCCGAGCCCTTTGAATCCTTTTGTTTAGCCGCTGCGGAACATGACAACGGCTGGAACGAATGGGAGCTCCTGCCCCAGATCGATCCCAAGACCTTCACGCCCTATAACTTCATGAGTATTCCCACCGAGGAGCACATCGCTCTCTACCAACGCGGCATCGAGCGTGTGGTCCGAACAGATCGTTACGCGGGGCTTCTCGTCAGTATGCACTGCGCTGGTCTTTATGACCGGACTCGCGCGACGATGCCCGGCTTCTCCGCGAAGTACGTCAAGTCCAACGAAACGCCCCTCGTGTCGGACTTCTTGCAGCGGCTAAGGCTCCAGCAACTGCGCCTCAAAGTTGATCTTCGCGCCGATCCCGTCATGAAAGCCTATGCGGACGACCATTCTCTGCAGGCGAATCTGCAGCGCCTAGAAGCGCTCGATCGTCTTTCTCTTTATTTCTGTCTCGCGCCCCTGGAAGGCTCTACGATTGATGCCGTCCCTGTGAATGGCAACGGCAGTGAAGCCGATTGGGACCTGCAGCCCGCGGGAAACAATTACGTCACATTGGAGCCCTATCCGTTTATGAAGGATCCTTTGGAGATCAGCATTCTTGCGCGCCGCGTTCCCAAGCGGGCCTACGCCGACGAAAATGAGTTCCAGAAAATCCTGGCGCAGGCTCCTTATTTCGCGATGAACTTCACAGTGAGTGCGGATGGGGCGCGAATTCAGTCCCGGTCCGCCGTTGCCTAGCCTGTTCTCCCGTAAATCTGCTCGTTCCATCACCTGATCAATCCAAGGTCTGTCCGCGCGTCTCCGGCAAAGCCAGCGCAAGCAGCGCCGCCACTAAAAACGCTCCCGCCTGGAGGAAAAATGCCGGGCCGATCCCATACCGTAATGCCAACGCTCCGACGGCAAACGGTGCGACCGCGGAAAGCCCCCTGCCGATGTTGTAACTCAACCCCATGGCTGCGGCGCGAATTTCGCCGGGGAAAAGCTCGCTCGCGATCGCCGCGTACCCGGAAAAATAGCCGGTACCGAAAAATGCGACTAGCGGGCCAAGGGCGAGCAACCAGAACGCGCTTCTAGACATTCCGTAAATCGGCACGAGCGCAGCCGCGATGATCAGATAGAGGAAGTAAGGTTTGCGACGGCCAAACGCATCAGAAAAAAATCCAAACAGCCCGTAGCCGAGCCATTTTCCAAAACAAAGAACCAGAAAAAACGCGGTGGTCGTGACGAGGCTGAGTCCACGCCCACCTTTCTCGGGCGGCAAGGATAAATACCCCGGAATCCAGGTGAACAATCCCCAATAGCCAAACATGCTGCACGCGTTCATCGTTGTAGCCAAGATCCCGTTGCGCAGCACGCCTTTCTCGAGAAGCCCATGCAGGGAGACTTTTTCTTTGCGCGCCGCTCGTTGTTTCCACAATTCCGGCTCCGGCACTTTGCGCTGAATCCAGAACACGAGAAAGCCCGGCAATACGCCGACAAAAAACACCGGCCGCCATCCGAAGTGCGGATAAACGAGAAGCACAACAATCGCGGCAATCGCTTCTCCGATCGCGTACGCGGATTGCATCAATCCCAGCGCTTTCCCGCGATGTTCCGCGCGCCACGTCTCCGCAATCAGCGCCGCAGCGGCGGTCCACTCCCCGCCCATGCCCAGCCCTAGCACAAACCGGCATGTCGCAAGCTGCGGCATGGTATGCGTGAAGGCGCAGGCGGCGCTTGCCAGCGCGTACACAACAATGGACGCCATGAGCGCACGCGTCCGCCCAATGCGGTCGGCGACCACCCCAAACAGAAGGCCGCCGATGCCCGATGCCACCAGCGTTAACGAATTGAGCAGCCCCGCCGTTCGCGTGTCCATCCTGATTTCGCGAATCAAGTAGGTCAGCACGATCGAGTACAACATCACATCCATCGCATCAAGCATCCAGCCGAGTCCGCCCGCGATCAACGAACTCCGCTCCGGCGAGGTTGCGTGACGAAGCCAATCGAAAGTAATCACTCGCTGAGGTTTGGTTGCTCCCGCAGACACAGCCGGCGAAGGCGGAGATGGGCGCGGAACCGGAGGATTTGTCACGCCGGGATTGTACCCAATAGCGGTTCGCAGCGCGTCAGGAACTATGCAACAAATATCTATCCACAGTTTCTGGCGCGATCGCGGCACAGGGTGTATTATTCCGCTCCGCGCATGGCAATCAGCCGTACTAAAGCTGCAACAAATGTTTCTCTGGGGGCGAAAACGATGAGTGGTCTGAAACGTTTGACGAGTCTTTCTGCCGTTCTTCTCACGATAATTCTTCTCGGGCTCTACGGCACGCCTCTCCGTGCGCAAACGCTCGATGAGAACACCTTGAAAGGCATGAAGTGGCGCCAGGTCGGTCCCTTCCGCGGCGGGCGCGCCCTCGCCGTAACAGGAGTTGCGGGTGACCCGCTAACGTATTACTTCGGCTCCGTCGCCGGCGGCGTTTGGAAAACGACGAATGGCGGCGGCACCTGGACGCCGATGACCGACAAGACCGGAATCATGTCGGTCGGCGCGATTGCCGTGGCACCTTCCGATCCGAACGTCGTTTACGTCGGCACCGGCGAATCCTGTTGGCGAGGAAATATTTCCTACGGCGACGGCATGTATAAGTCCGTCGACGGCGGTAAGACCTGGACGCACATCGGACTCGAGGACACGCGCCACATCTCCAGAGTCATCGTCCACCCCACAAATCCCGATGTGCTCTTCGTCGCCGCGATGGGCCACGCTTATGGCTCCAACGAAACGCGCGGCGTTTTCCGTTCAGCCGATGGCGGCAAGACCTGGCAAAAGGTTCTCTTCAAGGACAACAAGACCGGAGCCATTGACCTCACCTTCGATCCCACAAATCCGCACATCTTGTTCGCAGCTCTCTACGAAGCGCAGCGCTATCCCTGGACCGCTGTTAGCGGCGGCCCCGGCAGCGGTCTCTATAAATCCATCGACGACGGCGCAACTTGGAAACGCCTGGAAGGTCACGGCCTTCCCTCCGGCGTTCTCGGCCGCATCGGTGTGTCCGTCTCCGGCGCCGACGGCAATCGCGTCTACGCCATCATCGAAGCCGAAAAAGGCGGGATTTACCGCAGCGACGACGCTGGCGATTCCTGGCAACTCCTGAATCCCGATCACCGCTTCACGCAGCGCGCCTGGTATTTCCATCACATTTTCGCCGATCCCAAAAACGTCGACACCGTCTACCTGCTGAACACCGCCGTCTACCGTTCGACCGACGGCGGCCACACGTTCAATTTCGTTCGCTCGCCTCACGGAGATAATCACGGTCTCTGGATCGATCCCACGCATCCGGAATGGATGATCAACTCGAACGATGGCGGCGCCACCATTTCCCATGACAACGGCAAGACCTGGACCACTCAGGGCAATCAGCCTACCGCGCAGTTCTATCACGTCGCTACCGACAACGATTTTCCCTATCGCATCTACGGCGCTCAGCAGGACAATTCCACGGTCGCCATCGCCAGCCGCAGCGATGAAGGCGTTATCGACCGCCCAGATTGGTACGAAGTCGGCGGCGGCGAAGCAGGCTTCGTCGTTCCTGACCCCACGAATGCCGACGTCGTGTACGCAGGTTCCTACGACGGCCTCATTACGCGCTTCGACAAAAAGACGCATCAGGTGCAGGACATTACTTCCTGGCCGCTCAATCCGATGGGCGCTGGCGCCGCAGACTTGAAGCACCGCTTCCAGTGGACCGCGCCTATCATGGTTTCTCCTAACGACCCCAAGGTCGTCTATCACGGCGGCGAAAGAGTTTTTAAGACCACCGACGGCGGCATGAATTGGACACCCATCAGCGGCGACCTCACGCGCAACGACAAAACCAAGCAACAATCCTCCGGTGGCCCGCTCACGCAAGACAACACTAGCGTCGAGTATTACGACACCGTCTTCGCTCTCGCCGAATCCCCCGTCGAGAAAGGCCTCATCTGGGCTGGCACCGACGACGGACTACTCCACGTCACCCGCGATGGCGGCACGAATTGGGCAGATGTCACCTCCAAAGAATTCGGCGAGTGGAGCAAGGTGAGCATCATCGAAGCTTCGCCGCACTCCGCAGGTACCGCCTATGTGGCCATCGATCGGCACCTGCTAGATGACTATCATCC
>Ga0307478_10002083_pt1 | contig 16335 bp, 13 predicted proteins | sample atmos_gasesECM4C_2_FD_203713 | JGI IMG/M metagenome (GOLD analysis project Ga0307478, IMG submission 203713) | Hardwood forest soil microbial communities from Morgan-Monroe State Forest, Indiana, United States - atmos_gasesECM4C_05 | ecosystem: Environmental > Terrestrial > Soil > Temperate...
CACCAATCTGGGCGTAGCAGAGAGGTTCCCAGAGAGGCCCCCCGTGAATGGCCAGAGGTATGAGCCCAAGCACAGTCGCTCCGACCGTGATCATCACCGGCCGCAACCGCACGATGCCGGCATCGAGCAGAGCTTCTTGCAAAGGTTCCCCTCTCTCGTGCGCTTCTTCTATAAAGTCGAAGAGAACGATGACGTGACTGACGATCACGCCGACAAGGCTCGCGACTCCCAGGAACCCCATGAATCCGAAGGGCTGACCCATGACGACGAGGCCCGCGAGAGCGCCTGTCATTCCATATGGGATTGCAGCGAAAACCAGAAGCGGCTTGACGGCGCTTCGGAACTGCATCACCAACGCAATGTAGATCAGCAGCACGGAGATCGCCATGACCACGCTAAGTTCCTTGAAACCTTTCTGCTGTTCGTCGTATTCGCCTCCGATCTCGAGGAAATAGCCAGAAGGCAGGTTTTTCTGAAACTCTTTGATTTTCGGCAGCAGCGGCGTGAGGACTTGAGACGGCAAAACACCCGGAATTGGGAACGCGGATACCGTAACCGTCCGGAATTGATTGCGGCGCTTGATTTTCGATACCGCCATTTCCGTTGTGACGTTCGATACCTGTCTCAGAGGTACGCGTTGATTGCTCGTCAGAGAGTATATGTACGCATTTTGTATGTCAGAGAGTCCGGCGCGTTCCTCCATCCGCAAACGAACGGCGATGGGGATTTGTTTGTCAGCCTCCCTGTAGGTTGACACAGGTAATCCGCTTTCCGCTGCGGCGGATGAGAGGGCTATGTCCAGATTCGTGACCCCGGAAAGGTTGGCGCGGTCCGGGTCAACCTTGAGCCGAACATTCATCGCGGGCTCTCCCCAGTCGTCTCGCACCCGAGTCGCATTTGGTTGGGCCCGAAAAACTGTCTGGAGCTCGCCAGAGAGACGGTGCAGAACGTCGATTTCCGTACCTGAAATTCGAATAGAAACGGGAATGCCAACGGGCTTGCCGGTCTCGAGCTGCCGTACATCGACCCGGGCTCCCGGGACTTCGCGGCTCAGCTCCGTCTGGAGCGGCCCAACCAGTTCGTTGGTCAAGTGCTTGTCGGCAACCTCGACGAGGATTTGCGCATAATTCAGCTGTTGTCGCTCGGGGTCGACGGAGAACCAGAACCTGGGACCTCCGCCTCCAACAAACGTGGTCAGTGATTTCAGAACGTCTTTTTGATGATGTTCGTTGCCAAAGCGTTCGGATTCTTGCCGAATGACAGTTTCTGCTCGTTGTGCCACGGCGTCCGTTGCACCCAGCGGGGCATCGGGTGGAAGCCAGACATCCACATACGACAGGTATGACAGGTCCTTGGGAAAGAACTGGGGCTTCAGCATACGGAAAAACACTCCGCCCAAAACCAGAACGATGAGCGAGCCGGCGAATGTACCCCAACGATGTCGGAGCGCGAAATTACCTACCCGATAATAGAGCGCGGGGAACCCGTGCTTCCGCCGCTCCGACATGGGCGGCTCCAGACGTTTGGGCGGTTTAATCATGTAATACGCAATTAACGGGATAAAGGTGAAGGAAACGATGACGGAGGCGATCAGTGTGCAGGTCATCACGACCGGCAGGCTGTAAAGGAAGAAGCCTGTATCGCCGCTCAGCATCAGGAACGGGAGATACGCGACTATGTTCGTGATGGTGGCAAACACAATCGCCTTCGCCAGCTTCGTCGGCCCAATCCAGGATGCGAGGTCGCGCGGAGAACCCGAACCCAACTCTCGCTTGATCGCGTCCCCTGCTACAACAGGCATATCGACTAACAATCCGAGCGCGATGATCAAAGTCGCAATCGATACTTGTTGAATGTCAATCCCAAGAACGTGAACGATCCCGAACGTCATCGCCAGGGTCAGGGGGATGGAGGCTGCCATCAGCATCGCAGCGCGCCAGTCCCAGAATCCAATCAGGGCGACGATTACGACGAGGACAATGGCCTCATAGAGACTGCCCATCAACAGACTGACAAGCTCTTTCACTTGCCGAGGCTGGTCCGACGTACGAGCCACAATAAGGTCCGCTGGAAGTTGCGGGCGCACGTTGGCCAGGGCCTTGTCGACCGCCGTGCCAAACTTGAAGATCTGCTCCCCCGATCGCATTTGCACAGCCAAGGTGATGGCACGATTACGATGCCACGATCCGTTTGCATCGCGAGCGACCATATAGTTCGAGTACCGCATGGGCGTCTGATACGCCCGCGATATGTCGACAAGATCGCGCAAGTAAAGCGGAGCCCCACTAGGCGACGATGCCAGGAGCACGTTGCCAATATCTCTCGTGCTTTTGAACTCGGCGGTTGCGTCAACCAGGACATTTCGGGATTGCGTTTGGACGATTCCACCTGGAGCCGTCACATTCCGCGCGTTGAGGATGTCCTTGATCTTCGTCGGCTGCAATTTCAACGCTGTCAGTCGCGCGTCCGAGTACTCTAAATAGATCTCTTCCGGCAGAACACCCACACGCTGAACCTTCGCTACCTCTGGTACACGTTGCAGCGTGCGCTGGATCAGATCGGTGAAGTCATCAAGCTGCCGATACGAATACCGGTTATTGGCTACTTCTGCGATTCGTTCTTTGGTGGATTGAGGATCGCGAATGATAATAGGACCCCACGCATCGGGATGAAAGTCGTATTCTTGCAGCCGCTTCTCAATGAACTGCTGCCCATACGCGCTGATTTCGTCATCCGACTTCGCCGTCGCAAAGTCGATTCCGGAACAGCTTCCGACCGACATGGAACGAACATCACGCGCGAATCCATCCCGCTGGGCCTGCGCAGAGAGCATTACAAATGGACGTTCAATGACTGCAGGTGACACTGATGCTGGGTAACAGTACAGGACGGTCACTCGCCCACTGGTAACTCCCTGGCGCACTTTCTCAATCGCATCCCGTACACCGCGGGCGCGCAACGCGAGTTCAAGGTCCGGAACGGTGGGACTGGCGACCGTCAACATCAGCGCTGCCGTGTCTCCGAAATCGCTGATCCAGGTGATAGGTCCCGCACCGTCCGGAAGGTCCGTGATCTGGTTCAGTCGTTGTCCAATATCCTGAAACTCCTGCTGGGTGTTCTTGATGTTGTCCAAGAGCCTGACTTGCACAACAGAAATGTTGTCCTGGGTGGTGGACTCCACACGATCCACTTTGCTGTTTCCAGTGACAGCTTGCTCGACCTTCCGCGTGACCAACTGCTCAACTTTATCTGCCGAAATACCTGGCCATGGGGTGATTGCCAATGCGATGCGCACGGGGATGTCGGGGTCCTTGCGCTTGGGCATGTTCGTGTACCCGAACACGCCCCAGGCCAGAGTTGCGAACAATGCGACCCAGGCAATCTGCCGGTTCTTGACAAAGAATTGCGCGATGTTACGGCTGTTGTTGTAGTTCTCAGCGTTCATTGAAGGACCTCTACCCGCTGGCCATCTTTAAGCAGATTGGCGCCGGTTGTGATGATGCGTTCTCCCGTTTGCAGCCCGCTGACTACGGTGATTTCACTGCCATTCACCGTGCCGATATCAACGCTGTGGAGGCAAGCGACTTGTCCGGCACTCGAGCTGGAGACGACGAACACGCCATATTTCCCGTCTTTCGCTTGTACGACTGCCGAAAGTGGCAGCAGCAGCGCCGACGTTCGATTTGCGCCGTCGGCATTCGCAAATTGCAAGGAGCCGATCATCCCGACCTTCAGTAAGTGATCGTGATTCGGTATCGCGACTTCGACCTCGAAATTGCGCGTAATCGTGTCCGCCGCCGATGACATGCGACTGATTCGCGCGTGAAATGTGCGTGTGGGGAATGCGTCGATGGCGACATCCACGGGCTGCCCTACCTTTACGGAACGGACAACCGTATCGGGCACACCGACGACGATCTTTACGGTGTCGGTTTTGGCCACCGCGAATGCGGGGACGCCAGGCCCAACGAACGCGCCGAGCTCGACGGCTTTCTTTACGACGTCTCCGTCGAAGGGCGCAATCAGAGACGTGTCACGTAGAGCGATTTCCGCCTCACTCGTAAGAGCTCGAGCAGATTTCAGCTGCTCCTGACTTGCATCGTATTGCGCGCGAGCCGAATCGAAGTCGGGCTTCGTGATGCTCTGAGTGTCATACAGATGTGTAGCCCGATCAAAGTCGAGCTTTGCTTTCTGAAAAACAGCTTCTGCAGCCGCTGCTTGCGAGGATGCCTGGTGTACCTTGTCCTCGTATTCAGACGATCGGATGCGGACGAGCACGCCTCCCCGGCTGACCCGATCCCCTTCCGCCACATCGCGCATCCGGCCGTCCTGGCCGTGCACCTGTTTGAGCGAAATGACGTATCCGGGAATTCTGAATGCCAGGGGAACTTCCGAATCGGGCGTCACCACCGCCGAGAAACGCAAGCCGTCGGCGCTGAAGCCCGCTTGCTTCTCAATGGCTTGAGCCTGGACCCCCTGTGGGGATTGAATGAGTGGCTTATTCGAGCCACATCCGGCCATAACAACGATCAACAAAAACATTGCGAGTGTGGTTCTCACGTTTATTCCTCTCCCATCGCGCGGCGCAGATCTGAAAGGGAACTCCAATAAGAAGAAAGCGCCTGCTGATACTGAAAAGCGGTTTCCGAACTTCGAGCCTGAGCTTGCAAGAGATCTCTTACGAGTGCTGCTTGTTCTTGGTACTTGTTGCTGGTGACGCGGAATTCCTCGGCTGCGGCTTCATGACCGGTGCGGGTGGCTCTCAGCAATAATGCAGACTCTTTCCACTTGCGGTACTTCGCAGCGACTTCAACCCCGATCTGCGATGCTGTCTCTTGTGCACCGTTACGCGCCTGCGCCAGTGTGTTCGATTTCTCGCGTACTCGATTGTGGCGGCGTCCCCAATCGAATGGCTCCCAAGTCAACGCAAAGCCGGCCACACCGACATTCGTGGGAAGGACCTGCACGTTCTGGACCCCCATGTAGCTAACCGCAATACCCAAGTCCGGTATGTACTCTGCCTTCGCAATGCGGCGGTCGTAGTCGGCTTGTTTTTCCTTGAGGTGAGCCTGACGAATCTCAGGCCGATTCTGCGACGCCTGCTGGCGCGCTTGCTCCAGACTCAGAGTGGTCGTGTCCTCTTCAGGAATGAAATCAACCCGAAAGGGGGTTTCAAGATCCCGTGCCAAGAGTTGATTCAGGTGCTCGTGCTGTGTGGCAAGTCCGTTCGCCGCAACTGACAAGTCATATTTCGCCTTGGCCAAACGAGCATCGACCTCCAGGGCATCTCCCTTGAGCACGGTTTTCTCTGTTATGTAACGCAGCGTAACTCGTTGCGCCTCTTGCAGCGTTTTTACTGCTTCCCCCGCCGCATCCACAGCCGCTTGAGTCGCCACCAGTTCGACGTACGCACTTCGCACTTCGGCCGCGATCTTCTCCCTCTCTGCGCGAACGTCTTCTTTCGCGATCTCGCGCCCAAGTTCCGTCGCGCGAATCCCCAATCCGATCTTGTACTGCTGTGTCAGCGGCTGATCGATGCTGCCGTTCAAGAAGGCTGTCAATCTGGCCGGCGTGTGAACCTTGGCATCGGTTGACGGAATAGGGCCAACTCCCGGATAAGTCCCGAAGGTTCCCTTTGCGAATGTGAAGTCAAACGGCTGCAGCAGTTCGCCTCCGAGGACTGAAAATTGAAAGTGCGGTAGCCGCTTGCTGCGCATCGTGCTCACCTGGAAGTCATACTTTTGCGCCTCCAACGCTGAGTTTTTCACGAGCCGATTGTTCGACAGTGCAATGGAGACTGCGTCGTCAAGCGTGAGAAGTGGAACGTCTTGCGCATCCTGTTGGGCAAACGACCCAAGCGGTGATGCAACGACGACAATTGCAACAAGCAGTGCGAGATAGTTCGATTTCATCATTTTTCTACCTGGATTCCAGCTGAGGCCTGACGGCACGTTGAACTTTGAGCGAATCGTGTTGCCGCTCGTGTGTACCAAGATTGCAGGTTCCGTACCAACCTGGACTTCACTGCAAGTTCTTGAATCAGAAGTACGGGCGTCCAAGAATGCTGATGAATGCCCGTATCTGGTCGACGGGCGCTGCCCTCATGCGGGCACTGGGCGTCACGCGTTGTTCCGGATGGAGGGCAGTGGGAGAAATCGGAACCAATCGAGCCCGTCGAGGGTAGGGCTCCACATTGAACAGCTTTCTAAGAGGTTGACAAAATGAGGAAAACAGAATGCCGCGATCGCTCCCATTCAATCTCGCCGGCATTGTTCGAAACGGTGCCCGGTGGCCGGTTACGTGTGCTTGATTATCGGCGAGGACGATGCCCGTCTCCGTTCGAGTTACCTCGCACTTGTCTGTCCGATTTACGCTTGCCAATAAATGGGAGCTCGAGCCGTTCGCAAACGTCACGGGAATATGAAGTCTCAGCAACGAACTGAGCTCCGAGCCTCTTGACAAACAGAAGTACCTCTTCCCCGATGGCGTCGATGAACATCACGTCCGTAAGATCGACAACTAATTCCAGTTTGCTATCGCAGCGCGTGACAAGGCGGCGGACTTCTTCCGCTCCCTCGCCGGTGAATCGGCCTTCGAGCCAGCAAATCAAAGCACCGTCTAATTCTTCCGTTTGGACACGTAGCATGATGCGTTCCTCTACATTTCTGTTAGCAGCCTCAAATGGGCTGGCATGGTCATCCCTGCAGCTGTTTTGCCACCGACTCGTCGTGGAACCTATTGAGACTAAACAGTCTTTCGAACGTATGCCGCCCTTAAGAACGGGCAGTGCCAGCATGAGGGCATGTTTAGTGCGGCCTAAAAAACAAGGCGGCTGAAGCGGCCGCCTTGAAGAGTGGAAAAAAGAGGAAACCGACCGAGCTAGAACGTAAATACCAGGCCGGCGGAAGGCACCGCGGAATGAGTGTATTTGCCGACCTTGAGACTGGTCATCTCGAAATCGGGAGTCTTATAGACGAATCCGCGATATTGTGCGCGTAGGAGGAAATGTTTTGACATCGGCACATCGATACCACCGCCATAAACGAAGGCACCTCGCGTCTGCTCTTTATATATAAATCCTCCACGTGGATCGAAGAACATGCCTCCGCCGCCCGCGAGCACGAATGGAGACACGATCTTGACGGCCGGCATCTTGAAGGAAGGAAGCTTCACAATGGCAACACCAGTCGCGGCGTGAACATTCATTGGTATGAATGTGGTGCCACTGCTGCCGGAGAACGTCTGATGATTCCTGAAATAGTCGTAATCTCCTTCGACCGCGAACCAGTTCTTGAGGTTAAATCGGTATCCGGCCATCACGCCGCCAGAGTTCGTTGGCTCGTTGGTGATCCCGCCGGCAGTGGTCTGCTTCTGGAAGAAACCGGAGCCTTGAACCGTCACTTCATTTTTGATTTCTTGAGCCGAGGATGATATTCCAAAACAAATCAGAATAATTGCAGGTACTATGAACGTCTTCATTTATTAATTCCCTCTGTGATTGTTTGTCCCCTTTGTGTAGCTCTCAGACCGGGGTACTAAGGAAGGAGCATATCTATCGCCGAAACGCGACTCTGATTTAAGTGCTTAGGGAACAACACGCTAGGGATGACCTGAGCGGCCACGAGAGCGCCTTTGACTTGCCCGTATGCTGGCGGGCGACCGTATGCCGTCAGGCCGAATAATCAGCGCGCGTGATGCTTAGCCTGCGCATCTTGTTCTGCAGCGTAGTTCTCTTAAGTCCGAGGCGCTCGGCGGCTCCACCTCTGCCGGCTATTCTTCCGGAGGCGCCTTTCAAAGCATCGAGGATCGCCTGTCGCTCCGCTTGCTCGAATGTGGACGCTGCCGCAACCACAGTGCGGCCAGCGGATCTGTGCAGCTCTGATCGTGGCACATTCAGTTCGTCCCCTTGCGTGAGTATCACGCAGCGCTCAATAAAGTTCTCCAACTCGCGGATATTTCCCGGCCAATCGGCATTCACCAAAGCCTCCATCGCGGGTCTCGGGACAGACCGGATGCGCTTTTGCATGCGGCGGGAGAGTCGCGCCACAAAAAAGTGGACCAGGAGTTGAATGTCTTCCCGCCGTTCACGCAGCGGCGGAATTTCGATCGGAAACACTCTCAACCTATAAAAAAGGTCCTCGCGAAACTGATTGTTGCGGATCATGCTTTCCAAATCCCGATGTGTGGCTGCAATAAGACGAACATCAACGTGGATGGTTTTGGTACTTCCGAGGCGTTCGAACTCTTGTTCCTGCAGGGCACGCAGGAGTTTCGGCTGCAAATCCATACTAATGTCGCCGATCTCGTCGAGAAACAGAGTGCCGTGATCCGCTAGCTCAAACCGGCCTCGCTTCTGGATGAGCGCCCCTGTGAAAGCACCCTTTTCGTGGCCGAACAGTTCACTTTCCACCAGACCCGAAGGAATTGCCGCACAGTTCAGGCGTACAAATGTGCGCTCCCGCCGCGGGCTGAGATTATGAAGCGCTCGGGCCACCAGTTCCTTGCCCGTACCGGTCTCGCCGTGCAGTAACACGGTGGAACTGGTTGGCGCAACGATCGTGACCTGGTCCAGCACTTTACGTATAGCGGCACTCTTGCCGACTATGTCTTCGAAATTGAATTCAGATTCAATTTCCGATTCAAGGTAAAGCCTCTGCTCTTCCAGATCGTCGCGCGACGCGCGGAGCCGTCCGTAGGCCAGAGCATTCTCGAGTACCAGCGATGTCTGGGTGCCGATCTGCGACAGCAGGTCGCGGTCCGCCTCGTTGAATCCATTCGCCTTACGGCTGCACATAGTCAACAGGCCCAGGGGGCCGTCGGTACCGATCAATGGCACTAGGACGGCCGAAAGGAGGGATTCAGCTCGGGACGCTTCGCGCAGGGACGCAGGTATATCTGCTTCCCTTGTCGAGTAATACTGCGGCGTCCGAAGGCGCGACCATTCGCTCCATAGCTTCGTAGGCTCGACGACAACAACCTTCTCGAGAAATCCCTTTCCAGTCGGGAAATCGAGAAATCTACGTTCCAAACTGCCCGACTGCTTGTTAAAAAGCCACACTGATGTGAGGTCGTTGCCCAAGTGCTTGCGCATCGACCCTGCCACGGCCTGAAACAGTTCCTCGGCTTCGAGCTTGCTGACAATATGGTTGTTGATTTCCAGCAGTAGGCTGAGCTGATCTCGCTGATTCAGGACCTGCCGGTGGTAAAGCTCTGCAGTGTCTCGAGCCAGCGCGCACTCGAGCGCTACCGCAACGTGAGAGGCCAAGGCACCGAGCATCTCGATGTCTTCGGAGGCAAATTGCTGGCCCTGCAACTTTGGCGTTGATAGAATTCCGTAGCGCCTTTGCGCGGTGGATACCGGGAACAAATAGGTGCTTCGTCCGGCAACTTCGGCTGCAAAAGGCGCCAGGTCAGGATGCTCCAACATTGCCGGCGATAGGTCCGGGATAAATACCGGCTTCTGTTCGTCTAGCGCTTGCGCCACGAGACCAATGCGTAACAACTTGGCTCCGCGTTTAATTGCGGGAGCGTCCGGGTCTCGATCAAATTCGAAGCTATACAGACCTTCGCCATCATCGCTCAGCACGAAGAGTTCTACCCCGTGCAATTTTGAAGTGCTGGCTAGAACACCTCGCAGGCTTTGCAGGACGGCCTTTACCGTGGGCTGATCGGCTAGGGCAGTGGACGCACCCAGCAGCATTCGATATCGATCTTCGGTGATGGTCATGGCACGTGAGCTCTCCGCACTTCTCGGATTACAGATTCGAGCAACCTGGTCTTTGTACAGGACTGCAATCAATAGGTTGGAGGATCCGGATCCGGACGACCGTCTAACCGCGGCGGCCCGGATTCCGCCTGAATTTCCTATCGTTCACTCCCCAGCGACCGTGGAACCGTGGAGAGGAGTTTGTTGATGGCTACCCCCATAGTCCGATTCATTTGGGAGACGACACCGGTTACATTTCGTTGGGACACCGATCGAGTTTCGGAAACAGCATTGCTCCAGACTGTCGCACCGGTCGCTACCCTGGTGATTTGTGCAGACATTGCAACTTCCACCTTGACCCCGGCTTCGTAATCCACCTCTTCCAGCTTTTCCAACCTGCCGCTGAAAACGTAGTCGTTGTTAGGACGGCCGTCATACATAGAAACCATGGAGAACTGACCACAGGTGCGCAGATGGTCCACGACGGCGCTGGTCACAAGCATACGCGGGTCCACCGCCCACCGGTGGTATTCGTAGAATCCGATTTCCTCCGGCGTCGTCCGGTACACGATCGGCCCTTGCCGAAGATAACCAGGCGATTGGAATTCCCGTACCGCGATTGAGTTTCGAACGTTCTCCGCAGCGGGCGGATCCGGCGGAGCCGGCAAATTGAGTGTGTAATATGCGGGGTACCTTACTCTGCCGCATCCGGAGAGAGCGGGTAACAGGGTTACCATCAATACAAGCGCCGTCGTAAACTTTTTCATTGTCGATTCTCCTCTGTCCGCCTTATTTCGGAACCTGACGGTCCCCGGGCTGCTTGGTGCGGATCAGACTCCAGGGACGCTGCTTCAATGAATTCGTGAACTGGTTGAGGTTGTCGGTTGCGTCGCGCAGATTTTCTACCGTGTCGCCGATCTTAGAGTCATTGGCTCGTACTATGTCTTGCATCGACTGCAGCAAGCCTTTGGCCTCTTCCAGGGTGGTCTGTAATTCAGCCAGATCCTTTCGCATGGGAGCGCGCAAATCCGTCACCGTGCCATTCACGTTCTGAATGGTGTCATCCGCATGCTCGCTAACCCTGGCCAGCTGGTCTGTAAGACGATCAATCTTTGGGCGCTCGTCCGCAAGCAATCCATCGATGTTGTTCAGAATGGCTTGGACTTTTCTCTGATTGTCTGGTCCGGTCATCGTGTCCAGATTGGTAAGCAGATGGTTCATGTTGCCGCTGACATCGTTAAGCTCTCCCTGTGCCTGCGTGATCAGCGTATTCGCGCTGTCCGCAACGGTTGCGAGTTTCCCGGCGATCTCATCCAGACTGGCCGCTTCTTGTGAGGCGACGGTTGAGTCTGGAGGAAGACGCCTGGCATCAATGGTGCCGGTTGTGATCGACAAGGCCGCGCTGTTCATGACGCTGACGAATCCTAGCTTGGCCACTGATTTCTCATTCAGCGGAGTGTCCTTTTTGACTTCAAGCAGAATCTCGATTCGGGTTGGATCCACAGCCCAGGGCCGCACGGCAATAACTTTGCCCACGTTCATGCCTCCGTACAGCACGGAGGCTCCGGGCTCGAGCCCTCCGGCGTATCGCAAGTAGGTGCGATAGTGCACGGTGCCGCCACTATACTGCGCATTCAACAGGTAGATGACGGTGAACGCGAGTACAGCGAAACAGCTGAGAACAAAGGCGCCGACCTTTGCTTCGGTGGTCATGGTTTTGCCTCCTGACTTTGCACATACCGCTCCAGATAGGAGGCCAATGCCGGCGTATGCATCGGGTTGGCCGGCACACGGTTGAGGAACTGCCTCACGCGTGGATTCTGGTTTGCGCGTATTTCATCTTTTGTACCGACTGCAAGGAGCCTTCCATCGAACAGCATTGCGATCCGGTCAGCGATGCGGAAGGCGCTGTGCATCTCATGGGTGACAACAAGAGCCGTAATCTGAAAAGTCTCCTTCAGAAATACGATGAGTTCGTCCAGTTCCGCCGCCACAATCGGGTCAAGGCCTGCCGAGGGCTCGTCCAGCACCAGGATTTCGGGATCCAAAGCGAGAGCCCGGGCAACAGCCGCACGCTTCTTCATGCCTCCGGAGAGCTCTTGCGGGTGCAGTTTGCCAAAATCCGCCAGGCCCACCACCGCCAACTTCAACCAAACGATCAGGTCGATCACTGAAGGAGCGAGTGCGGTGTGCTCCCGCAAAGTGAGCGCGACATTGTCTTCCAGCGATAGTGAATTGAACAAAGCGGAACTCTGAAAGGCCACCCCAAGCGACCGTCGGATTGTCTTCAGATCTGCCTGTGAACAGGTAGTGATATCTGTGCCTTTGATCGAGATGCTGCCCGACTTCGGATGTTCGAGACCAAGAATTTGCCGCAAGAGCGTGCTCTTTCCTGAACCGCTGCCTCCCAGCAGAACGGTGATCTGGCCTGGCTCGATATCAAGGTTCAAACCATCGAGTACACGACGGCCGTCGTATTCCACTACCAGATCGCGAACGGAAATTATGGCCATTTAGGTTTTCCCCACAAAGTAAAAGATGGCTGTGAATATTGCGTCGGCAACGATGACCAGGAATGTTGATCGCACGACCGCCGAAGTCGTCGAGCGACCTACCGCGTCGGGCCCACCCCGGACACGAAGTCCTTCCAGACATCCCACGTGGGCGATTATCGTCGCGAATGCCACGCTCTTGATCATCCCGGCGAGCACATCACGCAATACGATCGACTCCAGCACGTAACGGAAATAGATCAGAAGCCCCAGGTGCGTGCTGAAGAACATAAATAGCCCCCCGGCGAGAATGCCGAAGAAGGCGGACACGACACTGAGACACGGAACTGCCACGAGCGCGGCCAAATACTTTGGCGCTAACACGAATTCCACCGGTTCGAAGGCCATAACCTTTAGCGCATCGATCTCTTCAGTGACCTTCATGGTGCCGATCTCGGCGGCAAATGCGGATCCCGATCGTCCGCTGACAGCGATCGCAGTCAACAGCGGACCAAGTTCTCGTGTGAAGCCGACTGCGACCAGATCGATGACGAAGTGCAGGGCCCCGAATCGCCGCAACTCAGAGGCTCCCTGCATCGCCAAGATGAATCCGCTGCACATAGCCATCAGGGCAACCATCGGTAGCGCGTCAACCCCGATCTCTAGCATTTGGTGAACAGCTGCATGCCACCGATGTCGATTTCCAACCAGGGGCAAAGCCGCGCGCATCCCGCGCAGGGTGGCCCACAATTGAATGTTCAGGCTCCCAACATAGTCGAGTTGACTGAGAGTCTCTCTGCCAGCAATTTCGAGAAGATTGGCCATCAAAGCACCTCGCACCCAGAGTGGTTCATCTCCGAATGCCGTCATTGAACAGGGATAGAATGCCCGTCACCTCAAACAGGTGATGTAAGCGATCGTGCAATCCCTGCAGCCGAAGGTCAGTTCCACAGTTTCGTGCGATCTTTAACGCTTCAATCAGAGTGGCAACACCTGAACTGTCGATATGGGTGACGCCCGACAAGTCAATGTTCACCGTCCTCGTATGTGGCGCGTTCAAAAGGGCTATAAGCTGGTCGCGCACCGCGGGAGAGGAATCGATATCAATGCGCCCCTCCAAAGACGCCAGAGCGCCATGTTCGCTGGCAACGATGTTGATTTGCGGCTTAACGACGCGCTTGCTGTTGTGATCGGTCAACGGTATCGCTCCTCTTTGGCAAGGTGTCGCGAATTCGGATGACGGACAATTGCCACGTTCAACTCGACACGGTTCATGGCAAGCGTAGGGCCATTATTAACTACTCCTAATAAGAGGCAGATCAAACACTTGCGTAAAGATGCTTCGATGATTCCAACTACCTAGACAGTATCCGGGCAGGGTATGCCCGAATACGGGCAGATGAGGTCAGCTGCGTTTGGATCGTGCCCCTATTGGGTCAGAGATCGGCTAGAGGTATTTGCTTTTCACACCTACGGGATCGGACCGGCGACCGCTTCAAGATTGTCTCGGGAAACTGCGTTCGATCCTCAAGTGAGCTTTTACATTCTGGGTGAGCTTAAGCAATTCGGTCTGCGCGAGCGATTGAACCTACGGCTGGCGAAAGTTGCTCGCTTTAGCGAAGGTATGGAATGCGTGTGCTACCGAAGGCGCCTTCGGAAACCAGATCTCGTGTGAAGTATTCCTCGAACTAACTTCCGCAATTTAGCCTTTGCCCGCGCAGTCTGCGCTTTCACCGTTCCAATGGGAACTCCCAGAACGCGAGCTGTTTCGCCGATTGAAAGATGATCCACAAATCGGAGGTGAAAGGTCTTCCGAAGAATCGGTGATAGTTGCGCTGCTGATTTCATCAATCTTGCATTCAGCGTAGACCTGCGGCACTCCTCCTCTGGATTGGGCCGATGGTCCACCAAAATATCGGACAGCGAATAGTCCCGCTCGTCCTCAATTCGCGAATCCAGGGATACATGGGTATAGCGTGACCGCCTGCGCAAATGCATTCTTGCGCAATTGATAACAATCGTGGTCAGCCACGTCGAAAGTTGCGCGTCACCTCTGAATTGCTTCAGGTGCTTGTAAGCTGCCAATAGAGCATCCTGCACTGCATCCTCGGCGTCAGCTTGGTTTCCCAAAAATCTATATGCGTATCGATGAAGAGACGGTAAGCAATTCGACAAAACAGAGAGCATCTCCGCGGGTGAAAGCTTCGCCGAGTCCAGGGCGACGCCCTCACCGCCTGCAATTAATCTCTCCGCGTATCGCATGCTATGTTTGCACTCCTCTGTCCCCACTAAAGAACGCTAAGTACCCTTCAACCCTGGCGAGGATAAATTTCAATGTCACCTGGATGAAGGAGTGGATTCCGGAAAAGGAACCACTAAAACCCTATCAGACCTAGTCGTTTTCAACGACTGCCCTGCCTGCTGCCCTGCTGCTTCGTCGATGTCATGCTTCAGAACATCATGAAGCGCGCTGAGCACCTGATACTGCATCATTGCCATTTGATATCTCTGCTGCAGGAGATATTCGGCCTGTTCGCGGGTAATTTGATTCGTTTGTTGGGCCTGCACGATTCCAGAGAACTCGGCCGATGTCTTCTCTGCCACTAAGCTCATGCCGAGTTCGTAAAACTTGAGAACGTCTGTTGGACCCAAGGGCACTTCCGGTTTGAACGCAATCAAATCGGGGAGTACAGCGTTGGACTGCATGCTTGTGGTTGTAAGGATGCTCTCCAGCGCAGGCGCTTCTGCCTGGATGTTCGTTTTCTTTGGCTGAGCTGCGGCAGTGTGCCATAGTGTGGCAAGTATCACCATCGGAATAAGAATCTGTCGAGATTTCATCGCCGCTCCTCGTGCGAGCTACACATGGTTACTCCCTGGCTGAATTCCGTCTTAACCCTATGTCGAAACTATTCGGCACATCGACTTGCTCCCGAAGGGCGCGCCTGCTCTTGTGGCGCTCGAGCAATGTCTCCACCTCAGGTTTACGAGCTACTTAGACTGCTTGGCTTCTATTGCTGGTCTTTGGCTTTCTATCGGCACCTGAAGCGACCGACCCAACATGTCGTTGTATGTAATTGTGTTCTTTCCAACCAGCACTAGCAGTTCGTGCCCTGTAGCGTACTTGGCGGGGATTTCGCCTAACGGTTGCGTGTACAGCACCACGTAAATTGTGTCGCCCACTTTGACGGAAACGTCATAGGTGGCGGGATCAATCGCACCGTCTCCTGCAGCCTGACGCGGCTTGACGTCAGTAATAAGCCCTACTTGATACTTCGACGCGGACTGGCAAAGCGCCGGAAATGTGAGCAGACATAGAGCAATTACAGCTGTTAGCCTCCGCATGATTTACTCCTCCCGTTTGCTTTCTCTGTCCGGCAATTCGGTACTAGGAACGACCGTTCGCCGAAGAGCAGACCCTGATCACTTGTGTTGGATCGCAATCCCCGTGCCAATTGGCTGAAGCGTGAGGTAGAGTGCTCAATGCGGTTGACTCTTCATGGCTTTGCATGGCGTCGGTCTCGCAGATTGACCGCAACTCTAGTGCCAAGGTTCGCCCACATCTGGGCACATGCCTCGTGCTGGGCAGGGGAATCATATTTCCTACCAGCGCCGCACTCAGGAACTGCTTTGTTGTCGGCTCTTATTCGCGAGTCGGTATTGGCATTGAACTTGCACTCTCATAGCTGAGCGAGGCGGCAGGCGTTAGTGGCCGAGACGGACTCCGCAGCCAACTACTACGGGAAACTGAGAGCCGAAAACCCGCGGCACTATCTCCGTTTTTGTGGCCCGTGTCTGCCCCTCGCATTTCTTTGGATTTTTGGACAGGAGAGTGACCATGAGTACCTTTGACACACTGCTGGGCGAATCGAACGAGCAAATCATCTCGTCAATCATCAACTTGGTCTGCCCACAATGCGGTGGAAGAATGTCGGAATTCCAGTGTGAGGGGAGATGCCGCAGGAACTGGCTTGCCGAATGGGAATGGGCGAATCACGCAACGAGAGGCTCTACGTCCCGTGTCTCGGGCCATCGCTTTCGGTCGTTGCGGTGAGCTGCCGAATTGCTTGGTATGGAACTTTGGTGGTGCGTTCAACTGTGGCCGATTTTCCTTAGGGGACCAGCACTGTGCCCACATGG
>Ga0307478_10002084_pt1 | contig 16328 bp, 8 predicted proteins | sample atmos_gasesECM4C_2_FD_203713 | JGI IMG/M metagenome (GOLD analysis project Ga0307478, IMG submission 203713) | Hardwood forest soil microbial communities from Morgan-Monroe State Forest, Indiana, United States - atmos_gasesECM4C_05 | ecosystem: Environmental > Terrestrial > Soil > Temperate...
CAGCTGGTCAGTCCCCTACGCGAAGACCACCCTTTACGAGGAGATCGTCGGTGCCGTGCTGCTGCTCGCGGCCGCTTGCGTGCTCGCCTGGTCAGGCAGGGCGGGCACGTCGACCGCCAAGCCGCGCGGCCGGTAGCTCCAGCGGAACTGGTCGTCCCTGACTGGCCAGCGCTCACCGGTCGGGGCCTCGACCACCCAGTCGCCCTGGCGCGCGGTCGCCTTGCCCTCCTTGGTCCTGATCACCACGGCCTCGCTGACCTGCCAGGCCAGGTAGCTGCCGACCCGCCGCCACCGGCCCTCGCCAGCCGGCTCGTGGCTTGACTGGAACTCGGGATCGGAGACCGTCCGCAGGTTTCCCGCGTCGTCGATGACCCGCCAGTCCCCGGCGTAGCCGTGCATCTGCTCATCCGCGTCGTTGGTCCAGGCGAGCGGCTCGGTCAGCTGGCTGGCCCGGACGTGACCCACCCGCTCGAAGCGGGCCGCCGCCGGCGGGCCGCCGGCCGGGACGATCGGCAAGAAGCCCACGTCCTCCAGCTGCGCGAGCTGTGAGCACAGGTGCCTGAACGCGTCGCTGCGCACCCGGGGCGGCAGTTCCTCCCAGGCGACCACGTTCTCGCCTGCCTGCCCGGCCGTTAGCCGCCGTTGCAGCCAGCGCGTGTGCTCGGCGATCGTGACCGCCGTCAGGTCCTCCTCGCTGAGCTCGATGACGCTGCCAGGCGGGACCAGGTGGACCGGCGCCCACTGCCTGCCGCGGGCCGCGACCTCGGTCAGGATCGAGCGGAGCTCGAGGATATTGTCCTGCCTGAGGAAGGGATCAAGCTCAGACCAGGGCACCCGGGCGGAGGCCTTCGGGTGGCCAGGCGGCACCGGGTGGCTGAGACGGTAGCACTCGTGCCAGTGCCTGGCGACCCGCGTCCAGGTGTCCTCGGGTACCCCGCCCTCGATGAGCAGGCCTGGCTCGAACGGGTGCAGAAGATCGAAGATTGCGCCGCCCAGGGCGCCGCCCGAGGCGGAAAGCACGAACACGGGGGTCTCCGGGTGCAGTCTGGCGACGCGTCCCGCCTCGTGCATGCCGCTGCCCGGCGGGCTCTCGGTGATGATGACGGCGGTCCCGCGCGCCTGGGCGAGGTCCATCGCGTCGAGTGTCCGCAGCAGGTGGTCGCGCCACCGCACCGGGTGCGCGACTACCTGAGGCAGCGAGTTGAGCACCGCGGCGGGCGCGGACGCGAGGTACTCCCGCCTGATGTCGGGTGACCGCTGGTCAAGCAGCGCCACCCGGTCAAGCGGAAGCGGCGACGGCGTGTCTGGCGGCGGCGGTATGTCCGGTTCCATCGCGCGCCCGGTCGCGGCGGCGTTCACGAGCTCAGACTGCTCCCAGGCCTGGCGGGCCAGTTCGAGCAGGATGGCGAGCGTCAGCGTGCTGTCGCCGCACACCAGCAGGTGCCGCGGCCGCGTGCGCAGCACCTGCGCGACGAGGCCGCGCGCGGTGGACTCGGCCGAGCTGAGCGCGTCCTCGAACCACACGCCCGACCTGCCGCTGCGCAGGCCACGCCAGTGGTCGGCGTGCCTGGGGTCGTCGATGAGCGCGACCAGGTGCGGCTGGCGGTCGGGGTCGGGCTGGTAGCGGCTGAGAATCCGCGCCGCCTCGTCGACCACCGCCTCGTTCTCCGCGACCTTATCGCTGAGCGCGTAGAGATGGCTGAGCGCGCAGCCGCGCACGGCGGAGATGATCGGCCGCAGGATGTGCGGTGAGGCCGGGTCGCCGATGACGACGCGCGCGCCGGTGAGCCTGGCCTCCTCGAGCAGCCCGTTGTCCTCGTCCGGCTCGATGACGATGATCGCGCGCGGGCTTCGCGCCGCCTTCGTCAGCTGCTTGAGCAGGGGAATGGTCAGCTGGGTGAGGCCGGTGAATATGGTCACGTCGAACGCGAACCTGGACTGGAGCCGGTCAAGCGGCTGCCGCCACAGCACCGACGCCACGGCGAGCGCGCCGATCAACGTGGCGCCGAGGCCGTCGATCTGCCCGAGTTGGAGCGCGAGCGGCGGCGCGCCCATGCAGGCGGCGCCCGGCTGCACGCTCTGGTAGATGTTCGGCGGCTGTCCCACGTAAAGCTGCAGGATCCAGAACATCATGCCCGTCCTGCTCATCTGACCGCGGCACGGAAGGTAGGAGACCGTGCCGAGGACCGCGGCGACGAGGACGAGCACGACGACGGCGATCACCCCGGTCGTAAGCTGCTGTGCCCGCCGGCGCGGCCACCAGTAGGCGCCGAGGCCGCCGAGCAGCAGCGCCATCGTGACCACGAGCGTCCAGTCCTGGTCGGTCTGCAGGATGGGACGCCACCAGGCACGGGAGCCGCTGAGCCAGCGAGGGTCGTAGCCGTAAACCCAGGCGCCCCAGCACAGCAGGCAGATGGCCGCCGCGGCGAGTGCGGCTGGGAGCAGCCACGCGTGGCGGACCCAGCCCCGGCTGGATGCCTGTGGCGCCAACGCCCGCCCCTCTCCCGCCAGACACCAGTGAGACCTGCGGGTTAGTGACCTATTCGCTTGCTGTATGTCCTGTTCGGCGTCCTTTGAAACAGATTGCCACGTGACAGCGAACTGAGTCGAGTCGCGTCAAATGGACCGCTGCGCCGTTCTTTACCGGTCAGCGTTACAAGCTTGTAGCATGTCATCGTGGCGTCTTCGTTGTCCGGCCGCTAGGCCGACGCTACGCTTGGGCCGGCGTAATGGGGTGTAAGCGCACTTGAACCCCGCATCTGCACTTGTAGCCCAGCATTAACACGAATGCCACCCGTCTCTAAGACAAAGGCAGAACTATGGTTCCCACGGAAGAATTGCCGCCGACCCACGCGTCCGCTATGGCCGACGTCCGCAACATTCCGCTGGCTGAGATGCTGGCTCTGGGCCTGGACGTGCTGGGGAGGACGATCGACCGCGTGCTGGCCGACCCTTCGGCGAACTCCGTGCCGGTCGCCGCCTTTCAGTCCTCGATCTAGCACGGGGAGGATCCGGGAATGGACGGCCGCACGCTCATCCCGGTAGATCAGTTCGTGCTCAAGGTGCACAGCAGGTGCGACCTGGCATGCGATCACTGCTACGTCTACGAGAGCATTGACCAAAGTTGGCGCGGCCGTCCCGTGGCCATCTCGTTCGATGTTGTCTCCCAAACGGCGATGCGCATCGCCGAGCACGTCAAGACGCATGACCTTGAGCGCGTTGAGATAGTTCTGCACGGCGGCGAGCCGCTCCTCGCTGGAGTGGCCGGGCTGCGGGCGGTGCTCGTTGAACTTGAACGCACGCTTGGCGGTCTGTGCCGCCTCGATGTAAAGGTCCACACCAACGGTGTCCTGCTTAACGAGGAGTTCTGCGAGCTATTCGACGAGTATGGCGTCGGCGTTGGCATCTCCATTGACGGCGATCGGGCCGCGAACGACCGGCACAGGAATTACCGTGACGGCCGTAGCAGCTATGACGCCGTTATCCGCGCCATCAGTTTGCTGGCCAGTGACCGTTTTAGGCATCTATATTCGGGCCTGCTCGCCACGATCGACGTCGCTAATGACCCCGTCCGGGTATACGAGTCACTGCTTGAGCTTGCCCCGCCGCGACTTGACCTGCTGCTGCCGCACGCGACCTGGGACGCCCCGCCGCCGCGCTCCGCCGTGACGGGCACGGAGTACGCCGACTGGCTTATCCCGATCTTCGATCGCTGGCAGGCCGACGGGTTCCCGGTCAGGATCAGGACGTTCGACTCGATCATCGCAACGCTGGTCGGCGGAAACAGCGGCACTGAAGCACTTGGGCTCGCTCCGGTCAGCATGGTCGTCGTCGAGACCGACGGGAGCTACGAGCAAGCGGACTCGCTCAAGGTCGCCTACGACGGCGCGCCCTCGACCGGGCTTGACGTGTTCACCCATTCCCTGGATTCCGTCCTCGACCACCAGGGCATCGCCGCGCGCCAGCGAGGCATCGCCGACCTCAGCCCCACTTGCCAGCAATGCCCGGTGGTCAGCTCTTGCGGCGGCGGAATGTACGCACATCGCTATAAGTCCGGGTCTGATTTCGACAATCCGTCCGTTTACTGTGCTGACCTGATTAAGCTCATCGGTCATATTGCGGAGTGCCTGCCGCACGTTGCGACGATCGCGGAAGGTACGCGGCACACTGTCAGCGACGACGCGCTGGCCGAACTCGCCGTGGGGCTGGGTGGCGAGAACGCAATCGCCCAGCTCATCCAGGCACAGCGATCATTGAGGCGTGATCTGCTTGCTGCCGTCTACCAGTTGGGCCTCGCGGCGCCCCCCGTGGCCCGTACGGTCAAGGACGGGCTGCGCGCGGCGTGGCAGGTCCTCGCACAGGCGGACGACGACAGTCCCGGTGCTGTCGAAACCGTGCTCGGCCACCCGTACATGCGCGTGTGGGCCGTGCGATGCATCGGGCGGCTTCGTCGGCTTGAACGGCTCGGCCGTGCGGATGATATGGAACACGAGGCCGAGATCCTGGCATCGGATCTAGGGCATCTCGCCGCGATCGCCACGGCGGTCGCGATCCGCGGGCAGGCCCGTGCGGTGCTCACCGTGCCGGTGATCGGCGGCTCGGTACACCTGCCTGGGCTCGGGCGGCTTGTGGTCGGGCCAGGCGACGAGGCGCTGGCCGATCTCGAGGTGGACGCGGACTGGGTGCGGGTGCGCCTCGGCGCGGGCACTTGGCGGCTCTGGCGGCCGCGGGTGCTGGCGGGCGAGGCTTTCGCGGCGGAGCCTTTTGCCGCGGAGCCCTGCCAGGCTCAGGGCGTTCTGGACGCGGTCGGCGGCGGACTACAGCCGGTGTGGGAACCTGTCCGCGCGCTGACGGCCCCGGGCATCCGGGTGGCGCTCGAGGATACCGACCCGTACCGGGACTGCCATCAATGGCCGGCCTCCCCCCGGTTGACTGACGAAGAATTCGCCGAATGGCAGCGCGGTTTCGTGCTCGCGTGGCGCGAGACCCAGACGCACCACCCGGCCTACGCCCCGGCGCTCGCCGCCGGCCTCACCACGCTGATGCCCATGGCGGCGGTGCCGACCGGGTCAAATGTCAGCGCCGCAGCACGGCACGGCTTCGGTGCCATTGGCGCCGCGTTGCCTGCCGACCCGGTGGCCCTAGCGCTGCTGCTCATGCACGAGTTCCAGCACGTTAAGCTCGGCGCGGTGCTCGACCTGTACGACCTGTTCGACCTGGACGACAAGCGGCTTTACCATGCGCCATGGCGCAATGACCCGCGGCCGCTCGAGGGACTGCTGCAAGGCACGTACGCGCACCTCGCGGTCAGCGAGTTCTGGCGGGTTCGCGCCGGACTCGGCGAGTACGACCAGGCGGAGGCGGCGGAGCAGTACGAGCGCTGGCGGGCGCACACCGCCACCGCGATCGAGACCTTGGCGAACTCGGACTCGCTGACACCGCTCGGAATGCGCTTCGCAAGCCAGATGCGGGTCGCAATTGCTGCGCACGGTCCTCGCCCGTAATCGATCGATCGTGTATCTTCGCCGCCTTCCGTCGAGCTAATTTCCCGGCTCAGATGTCACCTTAACTGCCCGCAATCTAAATTCGTGGCGGCTCTAGGTCGCAGCTGATATATTGCCAGTCCCGTAGCATGTTTGCATCAGGATGATTATCGTACACTTGGGCGAATGTGTCCAAGGTCTGTGCCTTGATGTGGTCTGCCTCATTGCTTTGTCCGCCACGGTGGAGGGTAACGGCGAGGCCAGCTTGACATGCCAGTGTGTAGGGATGATCGTTGTCTAGCTTGTCGCGGAGGTTCCGAGCAGTATTGCGCTCCAACAACTCGGCCCGTGGGAGATCGCCCGTTTCGCCGAAACAGGCCGCCAGATTGATCTCGCATGCGAGTGAAGATGGGTGATTGGCCCCGAGGGTACTGAGCATTTTTTGCAGAGTGTCTTCAGCCAGTTTGAGAGCCCGTTGAAGATCTCCAGTGCATCGCATGTAGATCGCCAGGTTATTCGCGGCAGCTAGTGTGTTGGGGTGGCCGCTGCCCAAGCTTGACTCGTAAGCGGCGTGCACTTCCGCCGCCATTTCTTGTGCGCGGTCATTCTCGCCAAGCGCCCAATGCGCGGCAGCGAGATTAAGCGTGCAGGACAGCACATCGGGAAGTGCGGGCCCGTAGCGCCTGAGGTAGCGGTCACGGGTGTCCAGTGCCACACGCATCGCTTCGTCCAGGGCGCCTGACTTCCGCAGCGAGACCGCCAGGCTGTTAGCGGCTTGCAGCGTGTACGGCATGTCATCGCCGAGCACCGCCCGGCATTTATCGTACGTCTTGCGTAGCAGCTGGACTGATTTCAGGACAGCGCCTGTCGCGCGCAGGTCGTCGGCCAGGCTGACCGTGGTGTTGAGGGTAAGCGCGTCATCAGGCCCCAGGATTTTCCCGTATCGGCATGCTGTCTGCTTGTCTAGTCGGAGGGCACCCGCGAAGTCGCCCGCCTGGGTGAGCGAGCATGCAAGGTTGTAAGCGGCCATCAGGGTGCGCGGAAAATCCTGGCCGAACTGTGCCAGGAAACTGTCGAAGGTCGCCGTGTCCAGGTCGAGTGCCCGGTGAAAGTCACCAAGCGCGCGCAGGTCAGCAGCCAGCGAATTCGCGGTGGCCAAGGTGTGCGGATGGTCGGCCCCGAGGACGGCTTCCTGCCGTTGCATGACATTGGTGTCCAGTTCGCGTGCCTCACGAATGCGGCCTTGAATACGCAGCAGGTTGGCGATCTCGAATTGAAGGCGCAATGTGTGCCGGTGGTCAGCGCCGAGCAAGTCGGTCCACCGAAGCTCCAGGCGGCGGCCCAGCGCCATTCCGGACTCCAACTCACCTCGTATCCGCTGGTAGCGCACCCAGTCGATGAGCAGTTCGCGCGTCGGCAAATCGTCGGATTCCTCAGCCAGAGACGGTGTTAGGTGCGGCCAGATGATGTCATAAGACGACCAGTCAACCGGCTCCTGGCCAATTTCCCGTTCCGGGAGGGCGCCCACAAGGATCCTGTGCACCGTATGGCGGGCATCGGCAGAATGTTCTTCGGTCATCTGCGAGCGGATCACCGCCTGGACCAGCCGGTGGATTTGCAGAGACCCCCTGTCCCGATCGACCCTGACCAGAGCCAGACGACTGATCTCCCTGATCACCTGGCCGAGCATGAGCTTGTCGCGCAGTGCCTCGTCGAAAGGCAGGAGGGACGCGATCATCTCGTCCCCGTAAAGCAGGCTCATAGAGATCGGCTGGGACGAGCAAAACGCTAGGATCTGCAGCAACCAGACAGCTGCGGGCGAGCGCTCCCTGAGCCGGCTAAGGGAGAAGTTCCAGGTCGCCACCAGCGGCATCCAGTAACCCGAAGGATCATTCAGCCCGAGGGCGCTGCTCGCCTGGGTTTCAAGCCGTCCGATGTACAGGGCGGCGGGCATGCCAGTCTCAGACAGCCACGCGGCCGCTTGCTCAATCGCGAGGGGCAGATCACCGACAGCGGCGGCTATCCTCGCTGCATCCCCGGCAACCAGCCCCGGAACGTGCCGCATCAGATGGGCGATCGCCTCGTCCCTGCTAAAGACATCCAGTTCAACCGGCTCAGCGTAACGAGTCCACGCGTGATTCCGGGACGTGACTATGACGTGGCCCGATCCGGTAGGAAGAAAGGGCTCCAGAACCGCAGGGTCCTCGGCATTGTCGAAGATGATCAGCCATCTGCCCGCCTCGCCTCGACGCAGATGGTCTAGAGCGACCTCTGCGGCGTCTGCCGCGTCATCGCCGGCCTGGAGCCCGAGCCGGGCAGCCAGATTCGCCAGGGCCAGGTTGATCGCCTGCGGCTGTTCAGCAGGTATCCACCAGATGAGGTCATAGTCGCCCTTGAACCGGTGCGCGTACTCAAGTGCCGTCTGGGTCTTTCCGACACCGCCCATGCCGTACAGGGCCCGTGGAACCACAACAGCCCTGCCACCGGCCGACAGGTCCTCACGCAGTCTCCCCAAAACCGCGGTCCGCCCGGTGAAATCTACGTTCCTGCTGGGCACATTCCAGATCCCGGGAACACTTCCCGTCAAGCCTCTCACCCAGGAACCCTGATGCTTGCCCAGTTGCCCTGAATCCGGCGCCATCGCGGCAGTTGCCCGAGCCGACGGCTCGTGTGGCGGCATCTCGCCGGCCAGTTCGCTCAGCGCGTGGAATACCTCTAGCTCCAGCCCGTCGCTAGAACTGAATGCACGGACGACCAACCCTGCCTCCGCCAACCGCCGCCTGAACCCAGTCACCGCATCGCGATCAGAGTCGCCTAGGCCAAGCGGGCAGGCGGCCTCCTCAAGCAGGAAAATCAGGCGGGGCAAGCCGGCCTCGCTGGCAGTCAGGAACTCCAGTTCTGTGTAAGAAACCCCTTCACCAGTCACAAGTGACCCATACCGAAACCCGACGACAGCCACGTAAATCTCGCACTCGCGTACCCGCCGCCGACAGTAATCCGCCGGCCTTCCGTCCCGTGCGGCGAAGTACCGCATATCGACCGCTGCCATCCTCGCACGACCCACGGCATCCAAAGCAGCCTGGACAAAGGACCGGCCTTCAGGGACCTGAGCCATGTCAGAGGTATGGCTCACAAACACCTGGCCTGTTTTCATTACACCCGCCATAGCCCTATACCGGAGCAATTACTCGATATCAAGCTAACACCGGCTGGACGCCCGCAACCACCTGAAAGCTCGGGGCGGTCCAGTACTGGCGAGAACACTGCCGCCGCGATCGAGACTGTGGCCGGCTCGAGTGCGCTGACCCCACTCGGTCGGCACTTCGTCGGTCAGATGTGGAACGCGATTGCGGTAAGCACATGAGCGCACCTAATTTCTTTCCGAAACCCCGGTTCTATTTTCTCTCTCTGACAACAGAGATGTGGCGGCTTCACGTGCTTCGGCATCGGTTAGCGCGCTGCGCTGGCCGGCCGTGGAAATCTCGGCTACCGTGTCGATACGGCATGCACCAGCGTTGATATGCGCGCTGCTGCGTGGGAGGGACGGTACATGTCCGGTGGGGAACGACGCGCAGGTGCCGCGGGCCCGAATATCCGTCCGTATTTCTTCCTTAGCTACGCGCGAACACCGAAGCGCGACCCGGGCGACAAGGAAAACCCAGATCGCTGGGTGCACAAGCTGTACAAGGATCTGTGTAATGCGATCCTGCAGATGACCGACGTCCAGCCGGCTGAGGCGGGCTTTATGGACACGGAGAACAAGCTCGGAGCCGAATGGTCGCCCGAGCTCATGACCGCGATAAAGAACTGCCGGGTATTTGTGCCGCTCTACTCCAGGCGTTACTTCGAGAGCGACAACTGCGGCAGGGAGTGGTTCGCCTTCGCCCGCCGCGAGGTCATACATCAGGCACGCCCAGGCGAGCGGGTCGATGCGATCGTCCCTGCTCTGTGGACACGGCTTGACCGTGACCGGATCCCCGCGGTCGCGCAGACGCTCCAGTACGCCCGCCCAGAAATGGGGGAGCGATACTGCGCGGATGGCTTCTACGGCATCATAAAGCTGCGGAACTACCGGGACGACTACCAGAAGGCGGTGTACCGGCTCGCCGAGCGGATCATCGAGCTTGGTGACAAGAGCGTCGCGCGGGCCGACTACGACGTGCAGCGCATGGAGCGCAAGGACTTCGAATCGCTGCAGAGCGCGTTCGGGCCGGCCAGCGCCAGGCGGACCACCGACGGCAAGCTGCGGATATCGGTACTCGCGCACGACACCTTCACGCTGCCGCCGGGCCGGGCAAGAGACTATTACGGCGACACACCGCACTCGTGGTCACCGTATCAGCCTGGCTATCCGAAGCCTGTGGCCGAATATGCGCTTGACCTGGCCAAGAAGTGCCTGGATTGCGATCCAGTGATCGAGGCATTCCAAGCTGAACCGGTGCATGATAACCCGCCGGTGCCACCAGGAATATGTCTTGTTGACGCGTGGGTCGCGGTATCGGATGCTCATTACGAACGGCTGCGTCAGCTTAATGAGGCGGCGATGCCATGGTTGAGCGTGGTGGTTCCCTGGAATGGTCATGATGAAGGATTTCGCGCACAGGGAGAACTGCTGCGCGCGAAGCTCGAGGAGCACCTGGGGAGAAAGCTATCCAGTGTTCCACGGCGATGCCGAATGGCGGCGGACGGAATACCGACGATTCAGGACTTGGGATTTGTGCTCCCTGAGATGGCAATGATCATGCTGAAGCGATACCACAGGGACGCGCCAGCGCCCAGCGACGCGGGGCCCCTCCTGCCACGGCCGCGCCTGCGACAAGCAGAGCCAAGCGAACCTGGAGGCTCCGGGTGAGCACATCACGCAACGGCCAGGTCATCACGTTCTACTCCTACAAGGGGGGAACCGGCCGGACCATGGCACTGGCGAACGTGGCCTGGATCATCGCGAGCAGCGGCAAGCGGGTCCTCGTCGTGGACTGGGATCTCGAGTCACCTGGGCTGCACAAGTTCTTCGAGCCCTTCCTCGAGGAGTCGAAGGTCAGCGCCACCCCCGGCGTGATCGAGCTCATCAACGACTACGCCAACGAGGCGCTCAAGAACACGCCGCGGGCTGACGACTGGCACCTGGAATTCGCGCGCGTCGACAAGGACGCGGTCTCCCTTGAATGGGACTTCCCCGACCGCGGCAAGCTCGACTTCCTGTCCGCTGGCCGGCAGAACCGCGATTACTCGGCGGCCGTCTGCTCGCTCGACTGGGACAACTTCTACGAGCGCCTTGCCGGCGGGCGCTTTTTCCGCGCGCTGCGCGAGGACATGAAGCGGAACTACGACTACGTGCTCATTGACAGCCGCACCGGGCTGTCCGATGTGGCCGACATCTGCACCATCGAACTGCCAGACGTGCTCGCGGTGTGCTTTACCCTCAGCAACCAGTCCATCGAGGGCGCGGCCAACGTCGCGGGGCAGATCAGCAACCGGTACCGCGACCGGAACATCAGGGTGCTGCCGCTGCCGATGCGGATCGAGGACGGCGAAAAGGAGAAGCTTGACGTCGGACGCTCGACGGCGCGGCGGCGGTTCGAGGGATTCCCGCAAGGGATGGCGCAGGCGGAGTCGATCGCGTACTGGTCGTCGGTAGAGGTTCCCTACAAGCCGTTCTATGCCTTCGAGGAGATCCTGGCCACGTTCGGCGACGAGCCGGGAATGCCTGCCTCATTGCTCGCCGCGTTTGAGCGCATCACGGCTGCGGTGACCTCCGGTGAGGTGGCCGCGATGCGGCCGATCGCCGAAGAGATGCGTCTCCAGTACAAGGAACAGTTCGCCCGCCGCCCCCCGGCTGCCCTCACCCAGGTCTACCTGAGCTACGCGCCGGAGGACCGGATGTGGGCGGACTGGATCGAGGCGATCCTGACCAGGGTCGGCTTCCGCGTCACGCCGCGCTCCACGGTCAGCAAGGTGACCGCCGACCTCGGGGCAGAGGAGACCTTCGCGGGGCCCCGGGTGGTCGCGGTGCTGTCAAGCGCGTACATGAGCTCGCCTGAGGCACGGCAGCTGTGGCGGTCGCTGTCGGCGGCGGACGCCGCGGGCGTCAGGCGGCAGATCGTGCCCATCCGGGTGAGCGACACGCGCATCGTCGAGCCGTTCGGCGAGTACACCCCCATTGACCTGGCGCGGGCGGACGCCACGCAGGCCGTGACGCGGCTGCTTTGGGCGTTCGACCGGCCTTGGCATGCGCCGGGGAGCGCCAAGACCGACGGGCCGCGCTTCCCTGGCACGATGCCGAGGCTCGAGGCAGTGCCAGCGAGGAACGCGGACTTCACCGGCCGGGCGGAAACGCTTGAGCTGCTGCGCGACAAGCTCTCCAAGGGCGACGCCGCGGTCGCCCAGGTCCTGTACGGGCTCGGCGGCGTGGGCAAGACCCAGCTCGCGCAGGAGTACGCACACCGATTCAAGTCCGACTATGACCTCGTCTGGTGGGTGCCCTCAGAGCGGGCCGAGGAGATCAGCCTCTCGTTCGCCGAGCTTGCCCGCAGGATGCAGCTGCGGGTCGGCGACAACGTCGCGGAGGCGGCCGCGGCAGCGCTCGAGGAGCTGCGCAGGGACGCCACCTTCCGCTGGCTGCTCATCTTCGACAACGCCGACAACTCGGAGCTGCTCAAGTCGTGGCTGCCAAGCGGGAACGGGCACATCATCATCACCTCGAGGAACAAGGAGTGGACGAACACGGCGGACCCGCTCGCCGTGGACGTGTTCTCCAGGGATGAAAGCGTCGCCCACCTGCTGCGCCATGTGCCGCACCTGGACCCGGTCGACGCCAACCAGGTCGCGGAGGCACTCGGTGACCTGCCGCTCGCGATCGTGCAGGCGAGCGCCTGGCTTGAGCAGACCGGGATGCCGGCACGCGCCTACGTGGCAGAGCTGTCGACACGCGCCACCCGCATCCTCGCGCTGAACCGGCCGGCTGACTATCCGTTGCCGGTGGTGGCGACCTGGAACATGTCCTTCGACCAGCTACGTGATCGCTCGCCCGCCGCGGTCCGGCTGCTCCAGATCCTGGCCTGCTGCTCGCCTGGGCCGATCTCCACTGACCTGCTCTACTCGGACGCGACGATGCAGTCCCTGCTGCCCTACGATTCCACGCTCAGTGAAGTGCTGATGATCGGCCGGATCATGCGCGACATCAGCCGCTTCGCCCTGGTCAAGGTCGACCCGGGCAGCAACTCGCTGCAGATTCATCGGCTTGTCCAGGCCGTCATCCAGGCCCAGATGACGAACGAGGAGCGGCTCGACGCCCGCCACGAGCTGCACAAGATCCTCGTCGGCGCGCGGCCAGAGCGGGGCGAGACCGACGACCCGCAGAACTGGGGCACCTTCGAGATCATCTGGCCGCACCTCGGCCCGTCGGAAGCGGAGGAGTGCGAAGACCCGCGGACGCGGCAGCTGCTGATCGACTGGGTGCGCTACCAGTGGAAGGTCGGCGAGTACGAGGCCTGCCTGAACCTGGCGCACCGGCTCGAGGCCGCCTGGTCAGGCAAGCTCGGCGTAGACGACCAGCAGACGCTGCTGCTGCGCTTCCACATCGCGAACGTGATGCGATCCCAGGGGCGCTTCCGTGAGGCGCGCGACCTCGACATGGCCGTTCTCCACCGCCAGCGCACGGTGCTCGGCAGCGATCATCCGCATGCGCTGATGACGGCGGGCAGCCTCGCCGCGGATCACCGGGCACTAGGCGACTTCAAGGAAGCGCTTGAGTCCGACAAACGCACCTACACCAGCTTTAAGGAGCAGTTCGGCGAGGATCACCCGCGCACCCTCATGTCGGCGTTCAATCTGGCGATCTCCTACCGGCTCAGCGGGGACTACACGGCCGCGCGCAGCCTGGATCAGGACACGCTGGAAAGACGCCTGGTCGTGCTGTCCGCCGGTCACCCCTACACCCTCGGCACCGCGGCCAACCTGGCGCTTGAGATGAGGGCCGAGGGCGCGTTCCATGAATCGGTTGAGCTGCTGCGCACCACCTTGGACAAGTACCGCGAGGTCCTCGGGGAGGACATGATCGAGTCGCTGCGCACGGCCACCAGCCTGGCGGTGTCGCTCAGAAAGGCGGGTGACCAGGCCGAGGCGATGAAGCTGGCGCAGGAAACCTACAGCCGGTTCGAGCGCCGCTACGGCCGTCAGTCGCCGGAAGCGCGTACCTGCGCGCTCAACCTGGCCTGTGACTACGCGGCCGACGGCGACTTCCCGAGGGCGCTAGACCTGGCGCTCGACGTCAAGGGCGCCCTGGAGTCTGGTCTTGGCGCGGACCATCCGAACACGCTGGTGGCCGCGAACAATCTCGCCTGCTACCTGCGTGCCGTCGGCCGGTTCGGCGAGGCGCTCAGGCTCGCCGAGGATGCCAGCGCGCGCCTACGGCAAACGCTCGGCGAGGAGCACCCGATGAGCCTGTCGGCGATGATCAACCTGTCCAATTGCCTGGCCGACGCGCGGAACCTTGCCGAGGCAGAGTCGCTTCAGCGCAGCACCACTGAGGTGCTCACCAGGGTGCTTGGCCCTGACCATCCGGACACCCTGACATGTCAGGCGAACCTAGCCATCACGCTGCGCGACGCGGGAAGGTCCGATGAGGCGGAGCAGTTGGCGGCGGGCGTCCTCGTGCGCCTTGAGCAGGTGCTCGGCAAGAGCCATCCTGACATCAGCCAGTTCCGGGACTGGCAGCGGATCAACCGTGACCTCGAGCCCCAGCTCTTCTGACGCGGGATCACCCGGGGGACGCCCCCCAAAGTCCCCCGGAGAAACCGCGGAATCGTCCGGGGGGACGACCCCCCAAACCCCCCGAGAAACCGTGGTCAGTCTTCGTCGGACGTCAGCCAGCGCAGGACATCAGGCAGGACGTCGAGCGCGCCGAAGTGCGCGGCGCCCGCCTGGACCACGACCGTGGCGTTAGGTATGCGCTCGGCCAGCCACTTGACGTGGCTCACCGGCGAGAACGTGTCACTGGCCCCGTGCCAGAGCAGGACGGGGACGGTCACCGCCGCTGGGTCGAATCCCCACGGCGCGTGGAAGGCGACGTCGTCGTCGATCCAGCCGTGCTCGGAGATTCGCAGCGCCTCCGCGTAGGCGGCGAGCAGCAGCGAGCGGATGCCGCGGTCGGCCACCACGCGCTGGTCGGAGTCGGGTAGCTGGTCCTCGAGCATGGTGAGCAGGCTCGCCGGGTCGGCGCGCACGGCCTCGGCGGCGGCCCTGGTCATGGTGGCGATCTGCTCGTAGCCCCGGGCGACAGCCGTGTACTCGGCGACGTTTGAGCCTGTCATGCCGTCTAGCCAGTCGAGCCCCTCGGCCTCGCGCGGGGCGATGCCGACAAGCACCGCGGCCTTAGTCGTGCGCTCGGGGAGCAGCGCCGCGCATGCGAGCGCGTGCGGCCCGCCGCCCGACCGGCCGGCCACGGCGAACTTGCCAAGCCCGAAGGCGTCGGCGATCGCGGACACGTCGGCCGCGGCATCCGCGACGCGCCGGCCTGGCAGCCGGTCGGACTCGCCGTAACCCGGCCGGTCGAAGCTGATGAGGCGGATGCCGAGCCGGTGCAGTATGGCCGACCTGGGCAAGGGGCCGATCCGGCTGCCCGGCGTCCCGTGCAGGAGAAAGACTGGGCGCCCTTCCTGATCCCCGTACACCGATGCGGCGAGCCGCCTGCCGTCTGCTGTCTTGACCGTCCGCTTCAAGATCGTTCCTAGCCGCCCCGTGGTCCCGCGAGTTCCCAAGGTCCATCATCGGCAAGCGCTCTTGACCTTGGCAATGAGTTAGAAAGCAGACATTTCGGGTGGCTGGCAGTTGCGTAAACGTGATCCACTATCCTCTCAAACACTGGCGTTATCGGCGGGATGGAGGCCAACGGTGGCCGCAGGCGGTCCGCTCGGCGGCGGGGAATACCCGGACTTCGACGTGAGCAAGCCCAATGTCGCCCGGGTATACGACGCGATGCTCGGCGGGAAGGATAACTTCGCCGCCGACCGTGAGTTCGTCGCCGAGATCCTGCGGTTCGCCCCCATGGCGCCGCTCGGGGCCATCTCCAACCGCCAGTTCCTGCGCCGGGTAGTGCAGTACCTGGTTGTTGAGGCGGGTGTTACGCAGTTCATCGACCTCGGATCTGGACTTCCCACCCAAGGGAACGTAAGCGAGGTCGCGCATCAATTCAACCCGCGCGTCCGCATTGTCCACGTGGACAATGACCCGATTGTCTGCACCCACAGCAAGGCGCTGCTCGCCGACGCGGAGACGACCGATTTCATACTCGGCGACGTCCGCAGGCCCCGCGAGATCCTGACCGACTCGGTCGTTGAGTCAATGATCGATTTCGGCCAGCCCGTCGGGCTGCTGCTTTTCGCGGTCTTGCATCACGTTGAGGACAGTGATCATCCGGAGCGGATCATGGCCGCATTGCGTGCGGCCATGCCGAGCGGCAGCTACCTCGCCATCTCCAGCCTGCGGCTGCCAGGGCTTGAGCTGCCGGAGCAGCGCGCGCTCACCATCGAGGGGGAGAAACTGATGGCCGGGCCACTCGGGGGCATGCGGTGGCGCGAGGACAGCGAGATCAGTTCCTGGTTCGGCGACTGGGAGCTAGTCTCGCCCGGACTGGTCCCGCTTGGCGACTGGCGCCCGCCTGTCGCGGGCCATGCCCTCTACCCCGAGATACAGCAAAGCTTCTCCGGCGGCGTCGCCAGGAAGAGATAGCGGTCAGCGCAGTTGGCAGACTTAAGCCATGCGACTTGCCTGGGGGCCGCTGCGGCGCAGGACCGCCACCGTCGCCCTGCCGACCGTGATCGCGGCGCTGTGCGCGACGGCGTGCTC
>Ga0307478_10002085_pt1 | contig 16319 bp, 18 predicted proteins | sample atmos_gasesECM4C_2_FD_203713 | JGI IMG/M metagenome (GOLD analysis project Ga0307478, IMG submission 203713) | Hardwood forest soil microbial communities from Morgan-Monroe State Forest, Indiana, United States - atmos_gasesECM4C_05 | ecosystem: Environmental > Terrestrial > Soil > Temperate...
ATATCATCTGAGGCGCAGTCCGAGCTGATTATTGAGGCCATGCGCAGCGGCTGCAGCGAGTACCTTCGAAAGCCACTCGGGCGCGAGGAATTCTTGAATTCCCTGGCTCGAGTCTCAGTGCGCAAGAAAGAGGAGAAGAAAGCTGCGCATACGGCGGAGGTCCTCACGTTCATTGGCGCAAAAGGGGGCTGTGGCGTTACGACCCTTGTGACGCTATTGGGAACCCTGATGGCGAAAGACCATTCGAAAAGAGTGTTGCTGATCGACCTACATCCCGATTTCGGAGATGCCGGCCTCTATTTGCGCCTGACGAAATATCGACACCACTCCTTTGAATTAGTCGCAAATATCGATCGTTTGGATACGGAGTTTCTGCAGAGTTTCGTTGTTCATCATGCGAGTGGCCTGGACGTGATACCCGCACCAGAAGGTCAGGAAACAGCTCACGAAGTCCTGCCGGCTGACATCATCAAAGCCCTCGAGTTTCTGCGGCCATTGTACGATTTGATTCTTGTGGACTCGGCGGTAGGTTTGACAGAACGGAACCTTGAGCTCGTTCGATATTCCGATCAGGTTTTTATCGTTACTGTTGCTGAAGTATCAGCATTAAGAAACGTCGTCCGACACCTGGAATACTTTGGTGTAAAGCAAGCACGCCAAGAGACGATCCGGATCGTGCTGAATCGGCATAATCGGCGAGATCCCATCAGCGAAGCCGACATCGAGAAGGCTATTCGTCGAAAAATATTTTGGAAGGTTCCGAACCAATATTCTCAAGTGGTTAAGTTGATCAATTCGGAGAATTCGGTTCTGCACCTTTCCAACAGCGAACTCATCCGGAGCCTCAAAGAATGGGCTGGGATGATCACCAAAAGACCGGTTCCACCAGAGGAAAAAAAGGATACCAACGGAATCTTTGGCTTTTTGAACCGCTGAGAGAGACAACTTAGGAAAACGATACGTTGGAATCCAAGCAAACAGCTGGAACAGCAATCAACATGAGTAAGATTGAACCTGCGGTCGAAGATAAGAAAAGACTCGGCCTGAGTTTCCAGGTCTACCAGTCGCTCAAATCCAGTGTGCACCGGGAGCTGTTGAGCAAAATCGATCTAGAGAAAGTCGCAACGGTCCGCGACAGCCGCATCCGTACACAAGTGTTTGCTGTGATTCAGGACCTGGTCGCCAATCTCACAGTCCCCATGAGCGGGCCCGAAAAGGAGCGGTTAGCTCTTGAGGTTCTGAACGAGGTCTTTGGTCTGGGGCCCCTCGAGCCGTTATTACAAGACCCGACCATCAGCGACATCCTGGTCAACGGGTATCGCTCAATCTGGGTAGAACGGGCAGGGATTTTGGAACAGACCGACGTAATGTTCCGCGATGATTCTCATTTGATGCACATCATCGAGAAGATTGTTTCGGCGGTTGGGAGACACGTTGACGAGTCTTCTCCTATGGTCGACGCGCGGCTGCTAGATGGATCCCGAGTCAACGTTATCATCCCGCCGCTGGCGGTTGATGGTCCGCACCTATCGATTCGCCGCTTCGGCCAGATTCCTATTTCTGAAACTGATCTACTGGCCAATCAGACCCTCACGCCACCGATGCTCGAACTGCTAAAAGGCGCCATTAAAGCACGGCTCAACATGGTCATCTCCGGAGGAACCGGCGCCGGCAAGACCACGCTGCTCAACGTGCTCTCCGGCTATATTTCCGACCGAGAGAGAATCGTCACGATCGAAGATTCGGCCGAATTGCAACTAAAACAACGCCACGTGGTCCGGCTGGAATGTCGCCCCCCGAACGTCGAAGGCGTCGGGGGGGTGATGCAACGGCAACTGGTCGTGAACAGCTTGCGCATGCGACCAAACCGAATCGTCGTCGGTGAAGTACGCGGCGAAGAGGCTTTGGACATGCTGCAGGCGATGAATACCGGCCACGATGGTTCGCTGACAACTGTTCACGCGAATAGCCCGAGAGATGCGATTGCGCGGATCGAAACGATGGCGCTGATGGCAAATCTAAATCTTCCTGAAACAGCCGTCCGCCGCCAGATCGCCTCTGCCATCACTCTGGTTATCCAAATTGCGAGGTTCACTGATGGTTCGCGCCGTGTCACCCATATGACCGAAATCACTGGCATGGAGGAGGATGTCGTGAGTATGCAGGATATCTTTACTTTCGAAAAAGAAGGGGTTTCTCCGGCCGGTAAAGTTTTAGGATCTTTCAAAGCAACTGGAATACGGCCCAAATTTGCCGACAGTCTCATTGCGTCGGGCATCGCGATTCCGGCCAGTTATTTTGAGCAGTGCATGAAGATCTCAGCATAGGATCGTGTTATGTCTCCAGCGGCTTTTTTCGGATTGCTTCTGCTTGTGACATTTCTCGTGGTTCTCTATTGTCTGAAGCCTTCGCAAGTCGAAGCCGGGCTGAAGCGACAGCTCGCCAACATTACCGTGGAACGCCAGGCGAGGACGAGTGGCCTTACTATTCTCAGACCAACTGGGCCCCGTAGCGCAGTGTGGATGGACGCGTTCATGCACCGATTACCGGGATCATCGACACTTTCCACGATGATCAGGCAAGCCGGGAAGAATTGGCCGATGAATTCCGTGGTCTTAGCCTCTTTCCTGCTCGCGGTGTTGGGCTGGTGGATGACCTCGTTAATTGTTCCTTCGGCCCTCGCCAGTGCAGTCGTCGGCATGGCCATGGGCTCTGCACCATATTATTACATTTACATCCTTCGGGAATTGAGGTTCCGGCGGAGTGAGGCATTGCTTCCCGAAGTAGTCGATCTCCTAGGCAGGGCCTTGCGTGCAGGTCTCTCTCTGCCAACTGCATTGGAGACCGTAGGCCAAGAGACCGCCGAGCCGCTGGGATCTGAATTTCGCATGCTGCGGGAGGAGCAGCAATTGGGTCTGCCTCTGCGTGATGCCATCATGAATCTGGTAGAACGAATGCCCATCGATGACGTGAGGTTTTTGGCTACCGCAATGCTTGTCCAAATGGAAACAGGGGGCAACCTTACGCAGATACTGGATAAGACTGCCACGGTTCTGAGAGAGCGGGTGCGGCTGCAGGGTCAAGTCAGAATTTATACCGCCCAAGGCCGTCTGAGTGGCTGGATTCTTTGTACTATGCCTTTCGTTCTCTTTTTATTAATCGGTATGGTCAACCCGGATTACGAGAAATTACTGGTCACGGATCCTTTTGGCGTGCAGTTAGTCCATGTGGGACTCGTGATGATGGTGTTGGGCATTCTCATCATTCGAAGGATCGTTGACATCAAGATCTAATATTATCAAGATATAATGTTATGAATCCGCTAATACTAGTAACCGGGCTGGGCTGCTTTCTTGCCCTCTTTCTGCTTTTCCTGATCGCCCTCCGCGGTCGCTCAAGGGGAGAAAGACTGCTGAAGGAGGTAGCGCGGCAGAGACAGCCCGCGCGAAGCGGCAGCGTTCCAACCTCGTGGCGCTCGCCTATAAGTGCCAAGCGGCTGGCCAAAGGCTTGGCATTCTTTCGCGCCGCTCGAGAACCCGATCAGGATGTCATGCGGCGATTGATGCTTGCTGGGTATCGCCAGCCCGCCCACGTGGATATCTTTTTAGGATCGAAGTTGGCGGTGCCCGCAGCTCTGGGCATTTTCATGGCTTTTATCATCACCGCGAATACCATCGTCTTTTTTTTCCTAGCACTCGTGATCGGGTTTCTTGCGCCAGATTTTTGGCTTGGCCACGCCATCAAGAGACGAAAGGAGGAAATTAAGCGCAGTCTTCCCGACGCCCTAGATCTGTTGGCCATCTGCATGGAAGCTGGTCTGGGATTGGATCAAGGGGTCGTCCGAGTAGGACAAGAACTCCGAGTACGCCATCCGGCACTGAGCGAAGAGTTGTTGCAGGTCAATTTCGAACAACGCGCGGGGACCCCACGGATGACTGCTTGGAAGGATTTTGCGGATCGCGCAGGTGTCGAGAGCGTACGCTCCTTTGTAGGCATGCTGATTCAGACGGACCGGTTCGGGACTCCAATTTCGAGGTCCCTAAGTAATTTTGCGGATGCCTTGCGGACTCAGCGCCGGCAGCAGGCCGAGGAGCAGGCTGCCAAAACAACGATTAAGCTCGTACTCCCGCTGGCACTCTGCATCTTTCCGGATGTCTTTATTGTTACTGTGGGGCCGGCCATTATTTCGATCATGAAGCACCTTGAGACTATCGTGAAATGACGTTTCGATTACAAAAGGAGGAAGGCCATGGATAGCGTTACATTGATTCGGGTGATTTCAGGTGTTCTGGCGGTCGTCGTGTTCACCATTCTTGTTTACAGAATGAAAAAACGGGCCCCTCGCTAGCACGCTGATATCAGGTTAGAGGTATCGATGTCCTCTAGACAGCGTTGTGTATTTGTCTATAACCAGACCAAGGAAACGTTCCTAGCCTTCCAGGTTAGAGTGGCGGATTCCATTTGGGGACGCATCGTTGGCTTACTGGGTAGGAGATCTCTCCAACCTAGCTGCGGCGTCTGGCTTGTACCCGCCAGCTGTATTCACACCATTGGCATGCTATTTTCGTTTGATGTTGTGTTGATCGATAAGAACTTTCGGGTGGTCGGCGTCCGGGAAATGGTTCGGCCTTTCTCCATCACGCGTCCTAACTTCCACGCCGAAAGTGCCATCGAACTCCCCGTACATACGATCTATAAGAGCCGAACTGAAATCGGAGACCAATTAGTTATAGAACGCTACGAGGCAAAGCAGGCGTCAGATCACGCAGGCAAATACAGAGCTGTCGCTACTATGTTTGAAAGTTCTTCACACGGGCCTCGAAATTAACGATCACACCAAATAGCGTTTCCCCAACACCGAAGAGTGGCCTTTATAAGGTTCGGAGCTGAATGAATGGAGGTGAAAAGGCGAGGGACATTTCAGGCTGGCTGTTCGCTGGGGTGTTGTTGGTCTTGATGGCGGCGCTAGCGGGCGGCGCGGCGCTACGCGAGTCGGTAACGATTGATGAACTGGCTCACATCGGCGCGGGCGTAAGCTACCTGCAAAGGCTGGATCTGCGGATGAATCCCGAGCATCCGCCGCTTGCAAAGGTCCTGGCGGCGCTGCCCTTGATATGGCGCGGAGTTCGCGCCGACTATAGCAACATTTCGTGGGCGTTCAGCGAAAAGTGGACGTTCGGCGAAAGGTTCTCCCCAGCGTTTATAGGACAATGGGTGTTCGGGGAGTGGTTGCTGGAGAAGTGGAATGAGCCGAAGGACGTGCTCGCGTGGGCGCGGTTGCCCATGCTGGCACTTACGCTGGCGCTGGGGTGGGTGGTTTACGTGTACGCGCGGCGGCTAGGGGGCAAGTGGGGTGGGCTTCTCTGTCTCGGCGTGTATGTCAGCTCGCCTTCATTTCTCGCGTTTGGTCCACTCGTACACACGGATCTAGCGGTAACGCTGTTTTCCCTACTTGCCCTATGGACATTTGCCGATGTGTGGCAGGAGCCGAACCGGAAGAATGGCCTGACATTCGGGCTGAGCCTCGCAGGGGCTCTGCTGTCGAAGTTTACGGCAGGCTTATTGTTTTTAGCGTTCGCGGCATTTGGGCTAAGCCTTCAGTGGCGTGCGGTGCCTGGGCATCCTGATAACAAGGCCGAGGCCCACGAGTGGCGGCGCATGCGTCGGCGGGCAATTTTCAAAGGAGTTTTGTGGGCGGCGCTGACCGTATACGCCTTCTACTTCGTCTTCTCATGGCATCAGTCAACAAATGTGCTCGATCGGCTAGGTATTAGTCCAGCGGCGCTCATCCTGCGCCGGTTGCTACTGCCTCCTTTGCTGTATCTACGCGGAGTATTAAGGGTACTGAACACAGGAATTCGCCCGACCTTCTTACTCGGGCACGCTTACCCGCATAGCGTGTGGTTCTACTTTCCGGTTGTGTTTGCTCTGAAGTCTCCCCTTGGGTATCTCAGCTTGTTGCTTCTGGCGGCGGTGGTCGGCATCAGCCGGAAGCGGCGCGGAACCAACGTCGCGGTGATCCCATTGCAGGTCAGTGTACATTGGCGGGTCCTCTGGGTGAGCTTGCTCGTCTTTACCGGCGCGTGCCTGCTAAGCCCGTTGGATATCGGCATCCGACATTTCTCAGTGTCGCTGGTGCTGTTGATCTTGGTGCTTGCGCCGATGCCGCCGATGCTGGGCGAACTTCGCGAGCGGATGCACTCTGGGGCTGCGCTACTAGCCGCAGCGGTTGCAGCGCTGGCGGCCAGTTGCCTTTTCACGGCGGTAGGTAGTTATCCGTATTACTTTCCGTATATCAATGCATTGGGTCTGGGACGGCCTGCCTACGCGCTGGTCAACGACTCCAATGTGGACTGGAACCAGTCGCTCCCGGAAGTGAAGCGCTTTGCGGAACAACATGGACTGCAGAGAATTGAGCTGGATGAGTATGGGTTTTCGGATGCCAACATATACGTGCCCCAGGCGCGGCTCTGGAATTGCCAAAGGCCCACAGACGACGATGAGGGACAGTGGGTTGCGGTCTCCTCGAATATGATCCTGGACGGGCACAACTGCGATTGGCTGATGGAGTACCCGCATCAGGCTTTGGCGGGCGGGAGCATATATGCGGTGCAGCTGCCCACGCATATTCCTGCGGCCGGCAGCACGGGCGGGCCACCGCTGCCGTCGGCGTATCGCGAGTTTGCCGGGGCGTCATTCGAGATACGCGGCTTTTTGGTACACGTAATCCAGCATCCGGACGACCTGCCGCAAGGTCTCGAATGGATGGAAGCCACATTTAGTGGTTCGAGAAAATCACAAGGGCCGCCTCCCGAACCTCCCTGGGAACGGTAAAGAAAAACGACTTGAGGTTAACCCTGACCAAGAAGGCTGCGCCACATCATTCATAATGCAGGAGCGAGGCGAAATAGGCGGGATCTGTGACGAGCAAGCGAATCCCAGGGAGCAATATCTGCGGCCGGATAGCGAAAAAGAAGACGGCGGCGAAGGATGCTCTTTCCCCTCCCGGATGGGGTATTGCCTTTTTCCTTGGCGGCGTCTAAAACTTGCTCCACGCAAAAGGGTGGGGTGAATCGTGCGATTAGGTTTCTCAGCAGCATCTCTAATGTGATCCCGCCGAGTCAGCAGAAATTACAATTGCTATCGAAAAAGCCGTCTTCTGTGATGGTTCTGAGTGTGGGGCTGCCGTGCCAGGACCGGATGGGGAATTAGAATTGTCAGCGCGGCATTCGCACCTGATCGAAAAAGGAAGATCGCCAGAAGCAGGACCGCGTTGCTACCCGATTTGGCAAGCACCGAGTTCCTGATTTATCTATGCCCGCCGACGCGATGCTTGCGCGATTCCCTACCTCTTGAGGATTCTTCCGCACCGTGCTACGTCAATTTCTTTCCGCCGAGACGATCCAGGCTCCCCAGGAATGCACTCTTCTCAGATTTCTTGATCTTCTTTTTCTTAGCCATAACTGCACATTACCCATTACTGCGTTGCGGACGAGCGTAAAATGAAACTCCGAAGGTCTGGAGGGCCACAATGAGATCGACGGTTGCATTTGGTGTCGGAGCAGTTGTAGGAGCAGGGCTTGCCATGCTTTTCGCACCGAAATGCACACTCTGGAACGGTCCAGCAGACTCCTTGTTCGAACAGGTCAGACCTGCGTTTCATCCTTTCATCCGAACATTATGAGTGGATCCCCTCGATGTGCGGTTGGCCATTTTCCCAGATCGCCGCAGGCTGTTGTGTTCATCGGTTGGACGGCGAAACACGAATGGCTCAGGAGAAGTGATTCGTGAGGGTCAGGCCGGAGCGAAAGTGTCCAAATGGCATAGCTCGAGACCAAACCTAAAGAATTACCAGATGACTTTGAGATCTTTGTACAAGCTGAATTTCTCGTCGCAAGTGACCACCGGGATCTTTTCGCACACAGCCTGGGCAATGATTTGGCGGTCGAATGGGTCCGCGTGGTATGGCGGGAGATCGAAAAGATAGAACGCATGATGCGCCGTATAGGGCAGTATGCGAAGGTCCAGATCCTCAATCGCGCGGTGTGTGTCTGCGGCGGAAAATCTTAACTTGCCGCGGGCCGCCTTGATAGCGATTTCGGAAAGAGAAATTGCGCTCAGTTCTAGGATGTTTTCCGTATTTTGCAAAAGAGTGGCCGCGCGTTTAGTGAGTCGTTCCGGTGACTCAACAGCGAAGATCAGAACGACCGTGTCCAGGAGCAACCGCACCTACTCTCGTCCTTCGACGAAGGCTTCGACTTCGTCGTTCGACATGGGCTTCCACCATTCCGGTTCAAGGACTTGAATCTTGCCTTTGAGGGTTCCGAGCCTTCGCTTTTTGCGGCTGGGCTTTTTCGTTCGGACAATATCCACGGCAGGCACGCCACGGCGGCAGATGGTCACGGTTTCGCCATCCTCGGCGGCCTTGATCAGCTCGGGAAGCTTGTTCTTGGCGTCTGCTACGCTCACCTTCATCCTCTGCATGATAGCTATCTACTATAGCTATGTCAAGACAGCAGTTTCAGCGCTTTACTTGCGGGAAATGCTCGAAATCGCGGTCCTGATTTTCGTTATGATGAAGATTCTGAACCCGGCATTCACACAAAAGCGTGGCGATGTTTTGAAGAATTTAGGGAGCGACCTCGGCACCGCGTCCCCGATGCAAGCGAGGCCGCCCCTCCCCCGCCGGAATAAACCGACGAAGTTCTCTACCGCAAGACTGCAACTAGCGGCTGTGCAAAACTGAACGGAGCCCGGCCCGCGGAGTCACATAAGCGCCCGTGCTGGAGCCGCGAAACCCGAAGCTCGGCGATTTCCTCGGCGGAGTGCCTTTAGGTTTTATTTTCCCGACGACAATTCCTTCAGCTCCACACATTGCCCGTGATCAAGCAGTTCACCTCCACAATTGTTGCCAATCTCGCCGTGCTGAAACGAAACGACTTGCCAATACCCGGCACTCCGCTCACCGCAAATACTTGCTACATTTGAGCGAAGAATTTCCAGTCTGAGTGCGATCTGCGGCACGGAGCTAACCCGAATTTCTCACAAGATATTGGGGAGGGAGGTTTCAGCGGTCCAATTTGAGGAATTGTGGCGATGTGCGACAAAGCCCCTTCTCTCGAAGGGGTGAGGCGTTGTTTGTCATAGGCTTGAAGGGGGTTTGGGACAGAATTCGCCCTGGTCATGGAAGTAGTTGACGAAAGCTTCGTGGGTGGGCCGCGAGGTTGTGACCGCGAGCGCGGCTGAATTGCTGGCAACGTTTCCAGCCGAATTGCTGACTGGCGACGCTGAATTGCGCACCGTTGTCGGAGACGGTTTCCGCGAGAGTGATGTAGCTGGGCAAAGTTGCTCCAGTGATGACGGAGCCGTTTTTGTCCCATTGGTAGTTCAGTGGGGCGGTACTTTCTGTTTTCCAACAGCCTTGGTCAGGGGCACGGCGGGTGGCCTCATAGCCTGGGGCAACGCATGATCCACGAGTATGGGATGGCCGCCATTTGATTTGACCTCGGGCTTGACACCGATGTCCTGCAAATCAAAATCGCGGGCAACGTCTTCAATAATTTTTTCGGAGACCGTTTTCGAGTGTTGGACAAACGCACTGATCAGCGCGTGCTCGCAGAGTAAATTTGTAATTCTCGGTATACCACCGGCATGGTGATGCACGGCCTCGATTGCCTGGGAGCTGAAGATCTCTTCGCCCGTGCTGCCGGCCATGCGCAAGCGCTGCTTAATATAACCCTGTGTTTCGAGTAGCGTGAGGGGACCCGTCTTCGCCCAAAGTGTGATGCGTTGTCGAAGCTGGCGGAGTTGTGGGTCATTCACTTTATCTTCCAACTCAGGTTGACCGGCGAGGACGATCTGGAGAAGCTTCGCAGTGGAAATTTCTAGATTTGTCAGGAGCGAAGAAGCTCTCGGCCGGAACCGTCTCTCGCGTTGGACTGCGGTGTGAATCATTGTGCTCCGCGTGGTGTTGGCGAAAACCACGGCACGAACGCTAAGGTACCCACTCCCTTCCTGATCTTCTCGGTAAACTCGTCGTTGTGTCCATGGCAGGAGAATCGTAGGATCCACAGGAAAGGGCTTCAAATTCGCCATTCCGGCTAAGGGTGTTAATCCACTTGAATTAGACTAGTCCAAAGGAGAACGAAGAGGAGGATCCGCACTATGAATTTAAAGCGGGACTTGTGGTTGAGCGCAGCCATCGCCTTGGCGGCAGTTGGGGCGCTCGTGATTGCTGGATCACACTGGGCTTCGGCTGCCCCGCCCCGTCCATCCAAGGTTGAGGTACCGAAGTTTGTGGTGGATCCGTCTTGGCCACACATCCCGAACGGGTGGACGTTGGGCCAGGTGTCTAGCGCGGCGAGTGACGCTGACGGCAACATCTGGATCTTCCATCGCCCGCGAACTGTCAAGCCAGGTGTTAAAACGGGTCCACCGGTGATGGAGTTCGATCAGGCGGGCAATTACGTCCAGGGCTGGGGTGGGCAATCCGGGAATGGCTATACTTGGCCCTCGACCGAGCACGGAATTACCGTCGACTACAAAGGGAACGTCTGGATAAGTGGCAACGGCAACGACGATCAGATCCTGAAGTTTACGAAAGACGGCAAGTTCCTCATGCAGATCGGTCACGCCGCCCAAAAGAAGACTAACGCGGACACGACGAGTCTTTGGAGGCCGGCCGATGTGTTCGTCTATCCCAAGACTAATGAACTCTTCGTTGCTGATGGCTACGGCAATAAACGCGTCATAGTCTTCGATGCAGAAACGGGGAGGTATAAACGCATGTGGGGCGCCTTCGGCAACACTCCGATGGACGACCCACCGAGTCCGCCAGCGTTGACAGGTGAGGCGGCAAGAGCTGCGGCTGCCGAAGAGGAAGCCAAGCGTACCTTGGCCACGGGGTTTGATCCCAAAGACCCAGGCCCTTCACAGTTTGTACCACCCGTACACGGCATTAAAGTTTCGAATGACGGGCTCGTCTATGTGGCTGACCGTGGCGGCAAACGGGTGCAGGTATTCACCACCGATGGCAAATACGTGACACAGGTTTGGATCGACCGCTGGTGCATGGTAGCGGGAGGCGGGTGCAACAACGGCAACACAGCCGCTAGCGTTGCTTTCTCGGCCGACCAGGGGCAGCGCTTTTTGTACGTGGCCAGCAGAAGCCCAGCACGTATTTGGGTGTTTGACCGCAAAACGTTGCAAGCCCTGGATTCGTTCGGGAGGCCCGGCATAGCGCCTGGCGAGTTCGACGTACTCCACCACATGACAACCGATAATAAAGGCAACCTCTACACATCAGAAGTTGAGGATGGCAGGCGAGTCCAGAAGTTCGTGTTTAAGGGACTTGTTGCGATGGCTGTCCCAGTGAGCTGACCATGATGCCTGGCTCATGTTCCGAAAAGGGACTTTTCGGAGTCGGCCCACAATTGAGTGGCCCGTTATATGCGATTTGAGGGTTCTTCGCCGTTTGGAAAGCAGCAAGACAGGTGCGGCATCAGCTCTATGGAGCGACTTCCCGAATCCGTCAGTCGAGCGGTTCCACTTTGATGATAGAGGCACCGTGGTCATTGCCAGTCCAGAACGTAACTGGCGTCGTAGAATTGTCAACAAAAACCCTCCGGATGTTCGTAGACCTCGGGAGGAGATAGTCGATCATTTTGCCGGTCTTTGGATCGAGCCGCGTCACACGATCTGTAAGCATTGATCCGGCCCATGCTTCGCCGTTCTTATCCTCAACCACGTCGTACGGCAAGGCCCACGGTGTTGGTGGCTCCCACTCGTGGAATTGTTGCGTCTTCGTGTCAAACATCCCAATCCGGTTGCCTCGATATTCGCCGAACCACAAGCGACCCTGCGAACCCATCGAACCCCGGCGGGGAGCTGAATTGGGTGTCGGCGTCTTGTAGAGCGTGATTTTACCGGTCTTCGCATCTATCTTTCCAATTTGGTCGGCGCCGAACACCGTAAAGTAAGCATCGTTTTGAGAGTCCGAAATCACGTCGTAGATGTTCGGGCTGGGCGCGGGAAACGGCTGCCACACCTCAAATTTGCCAGTCGCAAGATCCAAACGGCGGAGACTATATGTCCCGGCATCTTGTACCCACACCTTCCCATCTACTTTGGAATGCGTCGGGGCTGTCTGATTAATCTGCGTATAGTCCTTGTTGTCTTCTGGAGGAAGACTCCAGGTTTGGAATTTCTCAGTCTTCCTGTCGAATTCCGCCGCGGCGCCCTGATACATCATGCCAACCCACAGGTTTCCAGCATCGTCAGCACGCAAACTTAGGCTTCCGATTGGGGACCCAGGTTTCAGCAAAGGCAATGGATATTCCTTTATTTTGCCGGTTTTTGGATCGAGTTTTCCCAGGATCTGTTCCCCGAAGCTGTCGTACCAAACCGTTCCGTCCGAATCCATAATCACGTCATGTGGCTGTCTCGTTGGCTTCGGCAGATCGTATTCAGTAATGATGACGCGAGTAGCTCTACCTGTAGGGCGAGGAAACGTTTTGAGCGAATACGTCCAATTGAGCCCCTTGCTTAGGTTGATGCTACTCATAAATTCACCCAATGCTTGCAGCTCGACCTTCTGGCGACTCAGCGCCTCCTCGCCTCGGTCTTGTTGAACCGCAAGCCGGTCTGCAAGACGCCTCTGAGGGACCTCCGGGATGCTCTGATTCACATAACCTGCCATCCGCTCTTGGATGTGGACGAACTCGTCCGCACTATGGGTCGACCGCACGATGAATTGCAACGTGTGGCAGGTCACGCAGTTCCGGAGATAGCTCTTCTGTTGCGGCGTACCGGGCATGCTCTGCAGCCATTCTGCATTCGTAAGCTGCATGGCAAGGTTGGCGGTCTTGTGCAGTTTCAGATCGAGCGTAGACGGTTTCTCGGCGCGGATATCAACAGTGGCGGGGCCATCCAGGTCATAACCTACCGCCCGAATCGTAATCGCGTAGTGACCCGTCTCCAACTTCGTTGAAGGAATTCGATAGTGGCCTTGATCGTCGCTAACCACGGTGACAGCGACGGTCGAACCGGACTCCTTGGCAGTGACGAGCACACCTTCCATAGGGCCTTCCTCGGTGGAGATCACCTGCCCAGTCAGAGCGGCCGGAGTCTGAGCTTGAGTTTCGGTTTGGGCGTATTCCGTTCGGCAGAGGATAGCGGCGACGGTCAAAATTGCGACAAGCAATGATCGAGTTGTTCGCATGGATACTCCAAGCCACGTTTTCATTCTTCCTTCCGGGTCAACCGAGTGTACTCCAGTCTGCCTCGATGGTCACACTCAGGTGCGTGTTGACGATGATGCCCAACAGGCGCCAGAACGTCTCGGCTCACGCGGGAGAGCGATTGCCCGCGCTCCCCTCCCGTGTTACCGTGCTCTCGCTTTTTTGAACGGATACTTATGACCAAAATCAAATCTTCAGCTCTCGTGTTAGTTTGCACCGTTTCGCTGGCGTCCTGCCTGTTGCTGGCGCAGGTCCAAAGGCCCGGGGAGTATCCGCGGGGCGAGAAGCCTTCTCCGATGATGAACTTTTTCGTGACGAGCGAACCCATCGGCGACGGCGGCAAGCTCGGCGGATTGGTCGGCGCCGATGCACATTGCCAAGCGCTCGCAACGTCCGTAGGCGCCGAAAATCGCACCTGGCACGCCTATTTGAGCACTCAGGCGCGGCCCGGCCAGCCGGCAGTGAACGCGCGCGACCGCATCGGCAAAGGTCCCTGGTACAACTTCAAAGGCGAAATGATCGCGCAGGATCTCGCGCACCTGCACGGCGATACGATGGAACTTGCTCATCAGGGAAATAATCTGAATAAGCTCACCGGGTTGACGGAAAAAGGTCAGATCGTGCCGGGTTTGTATGACTATTCCGATCTGCGCGACAACGACTGGGATTACGTCAAAACCACCCGGTTTTCGACTCGGCACGAAATGCTCACCGGTACTCAAACCAATGGCACGGCGTTCACCGATGGTCTCGATCACACATGCGATAACTGGACCAGTAACAAGAGCCCAGCCCCTGGAACGTCGAGCGGAGACCTGAATGGTGCCGATGGCAGGCCCAACGCCCAGATCGGTTTTCCCGACCGCAATGGCGGTGGCAGCGGTTCCTGGAACTCCGCTCACGGAACGCGCGGCTGTGCCCAGTCGGATCTACCGAAAACCCACGGCGTCGGCCTGTTTTACTGTTTCGCGACTAACTAGAATGGTAGACAAGCCCGTGACTAGGCCACATGCTTACGTTGTCGTCTTGTGTACTTTGATGCTGGCCTCTTGCCTGATGCTGGCTCAACAGAATGCGCCGAATACTCAGGGCATCGCGCCGCCCCCCGGTGGCCCGCCGCCGACTCCTGCTCGAATGACCTTTTTCGTCACCAGCGTCGGTCTCGGTAAAGGCGGAGACCTTGGCGGACTTGCCGGCGCCGACGCGCACTGCCTGGCGCTTGCGGCCGCTGTGGGCGCGGGCGGTCACACCTGGCACGCCTATTTGAGCACCCAGGCTCGTCCCGGACAGCCTGCCGTCAACGCGCGTGACCGTATTGGCACCGGGCCTTGGTTCAACTGGTCGTTCGCGCAACTGGGGCAGCCGCAAAACGCTATCATTTCCGCGGACCTTGCCGAACTTCACGGAGACACGCTCGTCCAGGCGCAGCGCGGCAGCAATCTGTTCAAGCAGTCCGCGCGCAACGAGCATGGACAGGTCATTCACGGCATCGGCGATGCGCCACCGATTCAGCACGAAATTCTTACGGGATCGAAGTGGGACGGCCGCGCTTACACGGATAACGCCGACCATACTTGCAACAACTGGACCAGCAGCTCAGGGCGTTCCGCGCAGGTTGGCCATTCCGATCGAATCGGCAATGGCTCCTCCTGGAATTCGTCGAACACCACAAAAGGATGCAGCCAGGCAGATTTGGAAAGCACCGGCGGCGCCGGACTTTTCTACTGTTTCGCAATTAACTGACATTCATCGGCTGACTGAAGCGCTTTGAGAGCTGTCTGCATCTTCGCCATTTTCTGTCGCTTTTGGATCACAAATCTGTAACCGTTCAAACCTTACCTGGGGCAACCTTCGCGGGCTCACAAGCCCTCACGCCACTGACCTAAAACTGTCCCTCAGATCGGCTGACTCCTCCTCCGCTGCTAGGTTACCGTTTCGCCTGTTATTCAGCCTGAAGGGCTGTAGCTTCCACGAACGACCCCATTTCCAAACGGCTCCGAAGGAGGAGAATCCAATGCTGCGCCAAACCATACATCTCGGGAGGATCGTCTGAAATGCCCTCTGCACGACAAAGAACCTACGGCGTCGTTTCGCGGCTCGTTGCTTCCATCGTGTTATGGATTGGCGGCCTGGTACTGCTGGTGAAAGCGGTTTTGCTCTCGGTCGATCAGTTGATGTGCGGTACGTTCGGGGTTGCGGCCGTAGTTGCTGCGCTGCTTATTTGGGCGACTGGGCGAGGATTCCAATTCATACCGCAAGTCCTAAGAACAACGGGTCATCGCAACACAGGCTCAAAATCTGTAACAGGAGCCTCAAGAGCTAGATTCGACCTCGAGCTTTGATACAGACGGAAAATACTGTCCTGTTTAGGTTTGATTGAGTACAGCTCGGAAAGATCACTTCCCTGCGAGAAGTGTTGGCCGACCAGCCGATTAGATGGTGTTGCATCGACCGAGCTGGCACGACTTTCCTGGAGTTGACTTGGCGCCAATTCGTTTATTTCTAGGCTGGCATTTCGCGGATACTTCCAGCGATACGTTTACTGGTGACTTCGCGGAGCCATAAGTTAATCGCGGAGCGCTCCTGCGCAGACAACTCCGTGAATACAACGCCCTGACCAAACATTCCGAGGCCGCTTCCTGAGTGCGTGTAGATTACTTTTCCTTGGACTTCAAATGCCTTTCTGCCCTCACCGATTTTGTCGAGTTGTGTAGGAATTGACGTTCCGTCACGCAAAACTATCTCGGCATCCGCGAGAAAGGAAAAACGCGGGAAAACGCGTTTTTTGGTAAACGTTTTCTCAATCGTGGTCATTGTTCCTAATTGTATGGAATTTCGGTCAAACACATCCAGAATGGTGTGCAAGGTTTGTTGAAGAGGTGAACAATAGACTTTGTGTAGTTTTTGAAGCTCGTAGAAAGTCAGTTTCCGGAAACGCGACTCATCAGGCACTATGTCAATCGAGCCCAAACGATTATTCTAAAATGTGACTGAAAATCCAGAGACACACAACGAGACCCCGCTTCTGACAGGCCTTCTCCGATGCTTCCTTCGATGGTTTGTCCTCGGAGTGGCACTTCT